>JAABUY010000575.1_pt1 | contig 62049 bp, 63 predicted proteins | sample 5560271 | NCBI WGS metagenome assembly JAABUY01 (sample SAMN10711886, study PRJNA513374) | rock metagenome | isolation source: Antarctica rocks | place: Antarctica: Victoria Land, University Valley | reverse complement strand
CAGCGCCTGCGAGCCGGCCTGCCCAGCCTGCCCAGCGACCCGCCGCGCCGCCTCGCCCGCAGCCTGCAAGTCGGCCAGGCTCTTGCCAACCGCGTCCGTCCCGCTCCTGTCACTCATGCATGACTCCCGTTCGATGCGCGACGCGCCAGGATGTTTCCCGACGATTCGAGGAGTGAACGCGACCTGCCGAAAGACGGAGTTGGTTTTCCGCTACACGTTCACGTGACCCCAAGCCGCTGTTCGCGCATGAAAATGAATAGTCCCGCGCCGACGATCACCGCCGCTCCCGCCAGCGCCGGCCGGCCCGGCACGTCACCGAAAACCATGTAGCCGAACAGGATGCCCCATAGGATGAGCGTGTACTGGAGCGGCACCACGACCGAGGCCGGCGCCAGGCGCAGCGACCAGTTCACGCACAAATTGCCGGCCAGCGATCCCGCAGCCAGCACCAGCATCAGCCCAAAATCGGCCCATCCGGGACTGGTCCATCCCTGCGCCGCCAGCAGCGCGCCGCCGAGCAGCAGCGTCGCTCCCAGCTGCGCCGTCATCAGCACGGTGCCCGACGTGCCCGCCAGCTTGCGCGTGGCCATGACGAAGCAGGCATACATGAAGCTGCCAACCAGCGCCGCGACCGCCTGCGGCGACAGCGTCTGCGGCGAGGGATGCAGCGCCAGCACGACGCCCGCGAAGCCCACGGCCACCGCCGACCAGCGCCGCCAGCCGACCCGCTCGCCCAGCAGCCACGGCGACAGCGCGGTGACGTAGATCGGGCCGGCCATGTAATAGGTCATCACCTCGGCCAGCGGCAGCGCGGTCAACGCATAGAAGAACAGCAGCGACTCCGCCGCCGACAGCGCCACCCGAATTGCCTGCAGGCCAGGGCGCGGCGATTGCCGGAACTTTCCGACGCCGGTGCGGGCGATGGCCGGCGTCAGGAACGCCAACCCGGCGACGCTACGCACCAGCAGCAGCTCCGCCGGCGAGAACGCGCCCACCAGCCATTTGCCGAGCGCGTCGTTGGTCGCGAACACGAAGATGCCGAGCAGCATCATGCCGACGCCGAGCGCCACGCCGGGCGGCCGCGCCAACGTCACATCGACGTTCAGAACGGGAAATCCAGCAGCACGGCGGCCAGCGCCCGGTTCGCCACGGCGAAGTCGGCGAGGTCCATGGCTTCGTCCGGGTTGTGGCTGCCATGCTCGTTGCGTACAAAGATCATGCCCGACGGCACGCCGGCCTGCGCGAACACCGCGGCGTCGTGCCCGGCTCCGCTCGCCATCGCGAATGGCTGGTCGAACGCCGCGACGAGACGCGGGTCCATCAGCGCGGGGGGCGAGCCGCTGGTGGCGCCAAGGTCGAACTGCACGCGGTACTCCTCGCCGATCCGGCGCGCCGCCACGCGCGCCGCATCCGCCACGGCGTCCATGGTGGCGTCGGACAGGCTGCGGATGTCGAGCACGAAGCGGGTTTCGCCCGCCACCTTGCTCGGACCGTGCAAAGCGGGGTTGGTGCAAAACTCGCCCGAGGTCAGCACCAGGTCCTCGCCCGCTGCCTCGTGACGCCGCCAAACGCCCTGCATGTGGTGCAGCAGCGCCACCGTCGCGGCCACCGCGTCGTGGCGGTGCTCACGCGCCAGCGCGCCGGAGTGGCCGTAGCGCCCGGTGCAGGTTGCATTGCGAAACCGCCGGCAGCCACGAATGCCGGTTACCGACGCCGCCGGCAGCCCGGCATGCGCCAGCACCGGCCCCTGCTCGATGTGCAGCTCCAGGTAGGCGCGCACCCGCGCAGGGTCGAGCGACGGGCGGCGCTCGCGGATCGCCTCAGGCGAGAAGCCCTGCGCCGCCAGGGTCGCCGCGAGCGTCGCGCCGGTGTCGAACCGGCGCACGTCGAGGCAGGCCGGGTCGAGCCTGCCGAACGCGCCGAGGCTGCCGATGTAGGCGACGTCGAACCAAGCCGATTCCTCGCCCCGGATCGCCATGACCGCGATGTCGAACGGCGGCGCGACGCCGGCGGCGCGAAAGCCGGACAACGCCGCCAGCCCGGCGACGACCCCGGCCGCGCCGTCGAAGTTGCCGCCCTGCGGCACCGAATCGAGGTGCGAGCCGACGATCGCCGCCGCCGCCGCGCGGTCGCGTCCCGGCAGCGTCATGCGGAGGTTGCCGAGGGCGTCGACCGCGACCTCCAGCCCGATCGCCACGGCTGCCTGCCGCACGATGTCGTGGGCCGCCTGCTCGCCGTCGCCATAGGTGTCGCGCTCGATGCCCCGGCCGCGCCGGGTGCGCTGCGCCAGGGCGTCGAACAGGCGTTCGGCCAAAGCAAGGTCTGGCGCAACCATCAAGCCGCCAGCCGCAGCCGCTCCAGCGTGCGGACGCGGCCGATCAACGGCAACAGCGCGCGCAGCTCCGGGCCGTGCTCCTCGCCGGTCAGCGCCAGCCGCAGCGGCAGGAACAACGAGCGTCCCTTGCGCTTCGAGGCGGCCTTGAGGGCGGCGATCCAGCGATCCCACACCTCCGCGTCCCATGGCTCCTCCGGCAGCGTCTCGGCCGCCATCTGCAGGAAATCGCGCTCGCCCTCGACCACCGGCGGCACGATGTTGCCGGCCACCACGTCCCACCAGCCGCGCGCCTCGCTCAGCAGGTCGAGGTTGCCGCGCACCGCCACCCAGAACGCCTCGGTCGCCCCTTGCGGCAGCCGCGCCGCCACGTCGTCGAAGCCGGTGTCTTGCAGCACGCGGCGGTTCAGCGCCTGCAGCTGCGCCACGTCGAACCGCGCCGCCGCGTGCCCGAAACGGCCAAGGTCGAACGCCGCCGTCAGCTCGGCCAGGCTGGCCACCGCCGCCGGCTGCGAGGAGCCCAAGGTCGCCAGGTAGCCGGTGATCGCCGCCGCCTCGATGCCGTCGGTACGCAGCCGTCGCAGCGACAGCCCGCCGGTGCGCTTGGAAAGCTTGTCGCCATCCTCGTCCAGCAGCAGCGGCAGGTGCGCGAAGCCGATGGCGGGAGCCGACGCTCGCTCGGCCTCGGCCAGCGCCGCCAGCATGTCGAGCTGGATACCGGTGTTGGTGACGTGGTCCTCGCCGCGGATGATGTGGGTGATGCCGCAATCCAGGTCGTCGACCACCGAGGTGAAAGTGTACAGCGGCGAACCGTCGGCGCGCACCAGCACCGGGTCCGACAAGGAGCCGAGCTTCACCTGCCGCCGCCCGAGCACCATGTCGTCCCACGCCGGCTCGCCGGGCGACAGCCGGAAGCGCCAGTACGGCCGCTTGCCGCCGGCCTCGGCGTTGGCCCGCTGCTCGGCGGTCAGCTTCAGCATGGCGCGGTCGTAGATCGGCGCCTGGCCACGCTTCAGCTTCTGCTCGCGCTTGTAGCGCAGCTCCTCCTCGCTCTCGAAGCAGGGGTACAACCGCCCGCTGCGCTCCAACGCGGCGGCTGCGGCGGCATAGCGCGGCAGGCGGTCGGACTGGCGCATCACCTCGTCCCAGTCGAGCCCAAGCCAGCGCAGGTCGTGGGTGATCGCCTCGGCGTATTCGGCGGTGCTGCGCGCGGCGTCGGTGTCGTCGAGGCGCAGCAGGAAATGGCCGCCGGCACGGCGGGCGAACAGCCAGTTCAGCAGCGCCGGGCGGGCGTTGCCGACATGCAGGTAGCCGGTCGGGGACGGCGCGAAGCGAACCTTGACGGTCATTCCGGATTTTCCGGTGGTGGGCCGGGCTCCAGCTCCTCGTCGTCCTCCGGATCGTCGCCGCGCGGATCGAGCGCCCGCCAGTCGCGGTCCTCGTCGTTGCCAGGCTGGGCCGCGAAGTCGGCCAGTTCGGTGGCGCTGCGCCAAGCCCCCTCGCCGCCATCCAGCACCTCGGCGTCCTCGCCGAACGCGAACCAGACGTTGAGCACGTCGCGCTCCGCCATGCCCGGCTCGCGGCATCGCTCCACGCTGTCGCGGACATAGCGGCGGGCGAAGGCGTTGGCCTGCATCAACGTCGGGAAGCCGCCGATCTCTTCGGTGATGTTGTCCTCGGCGCCGCCCGACAGGTCAAGGATGCGGACGCGCCATCCGCCAGCCGGCGCAAATAAGTCACTCATGCAGGAGGTCCTCAGGCGACCAGGGCGGTGAAGCCGTTGGTGATCGGGTAGCGGCGGTCCCGCCCGAAGGCGCGCGAGCTGATCTTCACTCCCGGCGGCGCCTGCCGGCGCTTGTATTCGGCGCGGTCCAGCATGCGCCAGACCCGCAGCACGGTGTCGCGGTCGAAGCCCTGCTCGACCATCGCGTCGACGCTGCGCTCGCCCTCGACCAGCCCCTCCAGGATGCCGTCGAGCACGTCGTACGGCGGCAGGCTGTCCTGGTCGGTCTGGTCGTGCTTCAGCTCGGCGCTCGGCGGCTTGGTGATGACGCGCTCGGGCATCACCGGCCCGTCCGGCCCGAGTGCCCCGTGCGGGCGGTGCGCGTTGCGCCAGTGCGACAGCGCGAACACCGCGGTCTTGTAGACGTCCTTCAGCACCGAGTAGCCGCCGCACATGTCGCCGTACAGCGTCGCGTAGCCGACCGACATCTCGCTCTTGTTGCCGGTGGTCAGCAGCATGTCGCCGAGCTTGTTGCTGATCGCCATGAGCGTCAGGCCGCGCGCCCGCGACTGGATGTTCTCCTCGGTGACATCGCTCTGCCGCCCCTCGAACAACGGCGCCAACGCCGTGTCGAACGCCTGCATGGCCGGGGTGATCGGCACCGTGTCGCAGCGTATGCCAAGCAGGCCGGCGCAGCCGGCGGCGTCGTCGAGGCTGGCCTGGCTGGTGTATGGGCTGGGCAGCATGAAGGCGCGGACTTGGCCTGCTCCCAGCGCATCGACCGCCACCGCCGCCGACAATGCGCTGTCGATGCCGCCCGACAAGCCGAAGATCACGCCGGGGAAGCGGTTCTTGCGTACGTAGTCGCGCAGCCCGGTCGTTAGGCAGCAATAGACCAATTCGAGCTGCTCCGGCTCCGGCGCCAGGACGTGCGGCGTGCAGACCAGGTGGTCGCCCTGGCGGGTCCACTCGGTCAGCGTCACCGCCTCCTCGAAATGCGGCATCATCGCCGCCAGCGTGCGATCGGGGTTGAGCACGAAGCCGGCGCCGTCGAACACCAGCTCGTCCTGGCCGCCGACCTGGGCGCAGAACACGAACGCCAAGCCGCTCTCGACCACCCGATGCACCGCGAGGTCGATGCGCTGGCTATGCTTGCCGACCTCGTACGGGCTGCCGTTGATCGACAGCAGCAGCTCCGCCCCGCTTTCGGCCAACGTCTCGCTCACCGCCGGAAACCACCAATCCTCGCAGATCATCAGGCCGAGCCGGAAGCCGCGGAACGCCACCGGGCCGGGCGACGGGCCGGGATCGAACACCCGCTTGTCGTCGAACACGCCGTAGTTGGGCAGCTCGTGCTTGGCGCGGCGGGCCACGACGCGGCCACCCTCCAGCACGTAGGCGGCGTTGTACAGCCGGTCGCCGTCGCGCCACGGGCCGCCCACCACCAGCCCCGGGCCGCCGTCCAGCGTGTCCGCCGCGAGCTGGCCGATCGCCTCCTCGCAGGCGGCGACGAAGGCCGGCTTACGCACCAGGTCCTCGGGCGGGTAGCCGGCGATGGAGAACTCCGGCGTCACCACGAGGTCGGCGCCCAGCCGCGCGCCCTCGGCCCTGGCGCGGCGGATCATGGCGAGGTTGTGCGTCACCTGGCCCTGGTGCGGGTTGAGCTGGGCGAGCGCGATACGCAGCGTGTCGGGCATGACGTGAAAGTAGGCGCGGGTGCGGCGGCGCGCAATTGCGGGAAGGGCCGGAGCGGCTTGCCCCGGCCCTTCCCGCCCAGCCTCAGACGAACGACGCGGCGGTAAGGCCGGTCACGTTGACCAGCGTCACATGCGTGTTGTCGGACAGGGTGAAACTGGTCGAGCCGCCAGCCGTCGTTGCGGCGGCAAGCGGGCTGGCGGCGCCGTAGCCGCCAAGGTGGAACGTGTCGGCGCCGACCTTGAAGCCGTGGACGGTAAGCGTGCCGCCGGCGGCGCCATTGGTGATGCCGAACTCGGCGGCGCCCTTGCCGTCGAACACCGTCGTGGTAGTGCCGGAGCCGAAGCCCTGGATGAACTCGCTGCCCGCCCCTCCCACGAACATGGCGTCGCCGGCGCCGGTGTAGACGTTCGTCATGCCGGTGCCGTCGCTGCCGAACAGCGTGGTGGCGCCGGAGCCGGCCACCATGGTGTCGTTGCCGCCGCCGCCCATCAGCGTGTCCGCGCCGGAGCCGCCATAGAGCATGTTGTTGCCGCCGGACGCCGCGGCGGAGAGCAGTTCCGCCCCGCCGCCCGCGACCAGCATGTTGCCGGTATAGCCCCCGGCGTAGAGTTGGTCGCCGCCGCCGCCGCCCACCATGGTCATGGCGCCGTTGCCGGCCGTCATCAGGTTGTTGCCGGCGCTGCCGCCATACGCAACGACGGTCCCGGCGCCGCCGAACACCTGCATGGTTCCCGAGCCGCCGTTGACGGTGACGAAGCCGGCGCCGCCGACCACCGTCGCGAGGCCGCCGCCGTTGATGAAGTTCATGATGCCGCGGCCACCGAGCGCCACCACGCCGGTGCCGCTCGCCATGATGGTCCCGACGCCGATGCCGCCGGTGATGGTGTCGGCGCCTTCGCTCGCGACCAGGGCGCTGCCGACGCCCAAAGAGATCGAGTTGGCGCCCAGTCCGGCGGCCACCGTCACGGCTCCGACGCCAAGGGCGATGCGGTTGCCGCCGGCCTGGGCCGAAGTGTCCAGCGCATAGGTCGCGGCGTTCGCGTCCGCCAAGCCGGTCACGATCAGCGTGGGACCGGCCGAGTTGGCGATCACCGTGTTGGCGCCGCCGGTCAGGGCGGAGACGCCCCCCGCGACGCCTGTGGAGAGCAGCGACTGCCCCGCGGAGTCGCCCTCGTAGAAGGCCGGGGTTATGCCGGTGACCCCGACGGTCTGGGTGTCGACGGCGTTGCGGATCGCGGTGTAACCGTCGGGGACCGTCACCGCCGCCTTGCCCTGGTCGTGGATGGTCAGGATGGCCGGACCCTTGCTCGGGACCGGGACGGCGCCCACTCCGACTGAGTCGTAGTTGAACTTGAACGACGCGTTGAACGCGGCGGAGTCGGCTGCGGCGGCGGCCTGGCGCACGGCGTCGGCCAGCGTCGCGGCGTTGCCCGGAGTGTCTGTCATGTGCTGAAGTCCTACTGTGCGCCGTTGATCGACCGTGTCTCCCCGTTGTTTGGAGAAAGCACCGCTTGGCACTCGTGCCTGGATAAATTCCGGCAATCAATAGAAAAACAATACTAATGCAATAGCGTACAATAGATGGTTGCAAAACATACTTAGTATAGGCAGCCATGCCGGCCGGGACGATCTGCCCCGGCCGGTCGGCGCTTAGACGAACGGCGCTTAGACGAACGACGAGCTGGTCAGGCCTGTCACGTTGACCAGCGTGACATGAGTGTTGTCGGACAGCGTGAAGCTGGTCGAGCCGGCTGCCGTGGTGGCGACCGGATTGGTCGAGCCATAGCCGGTCAGGTGGAACGTGTCGCCGCCGGTGCCGACCTTGAAGCCGTAGATGCTCAGCGTGCCGCCGGCGCTGCCGTTGGTCAGCGCGAAGTCGGCAACGCCCTTGGCCAGGAACGCGACCAAGGTGCCGGACGAGGCCTGGACGGACGTGGTTCCGGAGCTGCCGATGAACTCCTCGTTGCTGCCGGCGCCGGCGAAGAGGTCGGTCGTGCCGAAGCCGCCGAAGATGGTCGCGGCTCCGGTTCCGGCCACCACGGTGTCGACGCCGCCGCCGGTGGCGATGACATCGGCGCTGGCGCCGCCGTTGAGCAGGTTGTTGCCCGTCGAGCCGACGGCTCCAAGCGTGGTCTGGCCGGCGCTGGCGTTCAGCGTGTCCCCGGCTTTGCCATTGGCGTAGAGCTGGTCGCCGCCGCCGCCGGTCAGCGTCGCGCTGCCGGTCCCGCCGACCAGGACGTTGTTGCCGCCGCTGCCGCCGGTGATCAGGTCCTTGCCGGTGCTGCCGAACGTGACCAGGGTGCCGCTGCCGCCGGTGATGGTGTTGACCCCGCTGCCGGAAACGATGGTGGCGGAGCCGCCAGCGTTGACGAACGACATGTTGCCGGCCCCGCCGAACGCCAGCGCGCCGGTGCCGAGCGCCGAGATGGTCGCGGCGCCGGAGCCGCCGACGATGGTGTCGGCGCCTTCGCTGGCGATCACGTCGTTCCCGGCGCCCAGGAAGTAGGTGTTGCGCCCGAGGCCCGCGGCGGCGCTGTCGTCGCCGCTGCCCAACGCGATCAGGTTGCCGCCGAGCGTGTCGGACACGGCGTAAACCGTCGCGGACGGGTCGACGATGCCGGTCACCACCGTATAGTTGGCCCCGCCGACGGTTGGAACCGCCACGGTGTTGCCGCCGCCGGTCATGGCCACCGTGGCGGAGCCGCCTTCGACGAAAAACGTCTGGCCCGCGGTGTCGCCTTCGTAGAGCACCCCGGCATTGCCGGAGCCGATCACCGGCTGGGCGTTGCCGAAGTTCAGGACGACGCTGTAGCCGGAGGGCACAGTCACCGACCCCGTGCCGGAAATGTCGAGCTGGGCTGGCGGGCTGCCGGCCGCCGGGGTGCTGCCAACGCCGTCGGCGGCGTTCTCGGAGGAGACCGCAGCGAACGCGGCGGCGTCCGCGGCGGCGACCGACGCGCGGATCGAGTCGGCAAGAGTTGCTGCCATGTACTGACTTCCTGTGTTCTTATTGTTTCGTCGTCATACGCTGTTGTTACGAGGTCATCACACTTTGATCGCGCCGTTCAGGCCGTTGGGGAAGAACAGCCCTGAAGCCGCTTTGCCGGTGGCGTCGCCGTAGACGATGTTCAGCACCTGCCGGGTGGTGCGCGTGAAGGTGAGCGAGTTGGCGTCGGTCGGCAGGATGTTGAGCCGATGGCCCATCACGATGCCCTGGTCGTCGGCTGGCGGCTGGCCAGCGCCGCCGGTGCCGGACAGCGTCGCGCGCAGGTTGGAGATGGCGACGGTGGCGGCCTGCGACGCGGCGCCGAGTGCCGCCAGCCGGGTGCGGACCTGGCCGGCGTGATAGGCCTCGACCGCAAGGATGCTGGCGGCGGCTGTCAGGTATCCTTTGTTGGTGATCAACGCCGCGGCCCCGGCATAGGCAGTGACGCCCACGTCCTCGAAGATGTATGCGCCGAGCAGGAAGCTGTTGGCGTCGGCGAACGGGTTGAAGCTGCTGCCGAGGCCGGCGGCCTTCGCCAAGGTGTTGAAGCTGGCCACCAAGTCGATAGTCGGCTCGGCGGCGATCGGCACTTTGGCCGCGTCCAAGGCGCTGCGGAGGAAGCGGACGTGGTTCATCTCGTCCTGGGCGATCTCTTCGGCGTATTGCAGGTTGGCCCGGCTGCCGAAATCGACGCGGGTGCCGCCGGTGACGGCGCCTTGGGCGCCGAGCGATGCGGTGCCCTTCACGTCGTCGGCGGCGAGGCCGGCGCCGTACACCGCGCGCAGGTAGTACTCGGCCTCAAGGTATTCGAGGTTAAGCGCGAAGTTCAGAACCGCATAGTCGGTCGCGGCATCGGTCGCGGCATCGGCCTTCGCCGGGGTCGGGGCCAATCCGGTGGCCAGCGCCGCCAGTGCCGCGACACCCGCGCCGGTGCCGGCCAGCATGTTGCGGCGCGCGAACCCGCGCGGCGCGTCGTCTTTGTTATTGGCCATAATGTCCGTAGCTCCCTGAAGGACCGGATCACGACACCGGTTCGTCGGGTTTACGGCTTACCGTGAACCATGGATGCAGGAATCAGTTGCTAACAAGCAAACTTACCATCACAGCTGCGCGACACGCTCAGGGGGCGGCGTGGGCCTCGCTCCGCTTGCGGTCGCCGTTGCGGCGCAGCAGGAACTCGCGCCCGACCTTGACCGTGGCGCGGCCATCGTAGTCGACGATGTCGGCGGTGGCGTACGTCTCCCCCCAGGCGTCGGGAATGAAACTGCCAGTCCCGATCACGTCGACCGGCGCGTGCGCGTCGGCCATGGTCAGGCATTTCGCCACGCCGAAGCCGCTGCTTGCGACGATCCGCACCCGCCCGAACCCTGCCTCGTCGAGCGCCTCGCGCATTCGCCAGATCGCCGCCGCCGACACTCCGGTGCCGACCAGGTGGCGCAACTCGGTCTCGCTGCGATAACGCCGGATAGTGCCGGGCGAGCGCCGCTCCAGCACCGCATAGCTCTCGGCGGGATCAAGCCCTTCCAGGAACCGGCCGCCATGGGTGTCGAGCCGCACCGACACCTGGCCCGCCGCGGCCAGCTCGGCGAAGCGCCCGCATACTGCCAGGCTGTCGGTGATCTCGCGCCCGAAGTAGTCGACCAGGACGTTCAACGGCTCGTCGGGGAAAGTCTCGCGGAACATCTCGGCGGCGCGCACCGTGCTGCCGGCGTAGCCGATCAGCGCGTGCGGCATGGTGCCGCGCCCGGCGCTCTGTCCGAACCAGTGCGCGGCGCCGTCGTTGGCGGTGCCGCCGAACCCGGCCGCCCCCTCGCGCTGCGCCGCCCGGCTGCCGACCGCGGCGGCGTACGCCATCATCTCCTGCATCTCGGCCCCGGCGCAATGCCGCGCCTCCATCGCCAGGAACGACACCTTCGGCAGCGCCAGGCACATCTGGTAGGCGTTGTGCGCCGCGACGCAGGCCGGCCCGAGCTTCTGCAGCCACAGCGTCTCCAGATCGACCAGCTCGGTGAAGCGGCCGCTGATGTAGACGATCGGCTCACCGGCGCCAGTCCAGCTGCCTTCGGGATGCACCACGTCGACCTCGAACGCGGTGCCGCGCGCCGCCGCCGCGGTGCCGAGCCAGTCGAGCATCAAGCGCGGCGCGGAGATCACCGGGCGGCGCAGGAACACCGCGTAGGTGACCTGTGTGTCGCCATAGGCCGCGACGATGCGCTTGGTGCGGTTGAAGTAACTGTCGGTGCGCGCGGCGATGTCCTGGGCCAGGTCTTCCGCCGCCATGACGCTACTGCGCCGCGACCGCGGGCAGGCGTTCCGGCGGGACCCGCCGCATCTTCAGCTCCTCGGCCACCAGGAACGCCAGCTCCAGCGACTGCTCGGCGTTGAGCCGCGGGTCGCAGGACGTCTCGTACGAGCGCGACAGGTCGTGCTCGGTCAGCCGGTGCGCGCCGCCGACGCATTCGGTGACGTCGCGCCCGGTCATCTCGACATGCACGCCGCCGGCCCAGCCGCCCTCGGCGGCGTGGCAGTCGAAGAAGCCCCGCACCTCGGCCAGGATCGAGTCGAAGCTGCGGGTCTTGATCTTGGCGGCGGTGCTGATGGTGTTGCCGTGCATCGGGTCGCACAGCCACACCACGCGCCGCCCGCTCCGGCGCACCGCGCGCAGCAACGGCGGCAGCGCGCGCGCGACCTTGTCGGCGCCCATGCGGCTGATGAGCGTAAGCCGCCCCGGCTCGTCGGCCGGATTCAGCACGTCGATCAGCCGCACCAGCTCGTCGGGGTCCATGCCCGGCCCAACCTTGAGCCCGACCGGGTTTCGCACGCCGCGCAGGAACTCCACATGCGCGCCGTCCGGCTGGCGGGTGCGGTCGCCGATCCACAGGAAATGCGCCGAGCAGGCGTAATGCTCGCCGGTGATGCTGTCGACACGGGTCAGCGCCTGCTCGTACGGCAGCAGCAGCGCCTCGTGGCTGGTGTAGAAATCGGTCTCGCGGATCTGCGGCGTGGTGGCGCTGGTCAGTCCCACCGCCGACATGAACGCCAGCGTCTCGTCGATGCGCGAGGCGAGGTCGCGGTAACGCTCGGCCAGCGGGCTGCGGTCGATGAAGCCGAGGTTCCAGCGATGCATCTCGTGCAGGTCGGCGTAGCCGCCGGATGCGAAGGCGCGCAGCAGGTTCAGCGTGCCGGCCGACTGGAAGTAGCCGGTCTCCATGCGGGCCGGGTCCGGCACACGGGCATCAAAGGTGAACTCCGGGCCGTTCACGATATCGCCGCGGTAGCTCGGCAGCGTCTCTGCCCCGAGCGTCTCGAAGTCGCTGCTGCGCGGCTTGGCGTACTGGCCGGCGATGCGGCCCATCTTCACCACCGGCACGCTGGCGCCGTAGGTCAGCACCACCGCCATCTGCAACAGCACGCGAAAGGTGTCGCGGATGATGTTGGCGGTGAAGTCGGAGAAGCTCTCGGCGCAGTCGCCGCCCTGCAGCACGAAGGCGCGCCCGTCGGCGGCCATGCCGAGCGCCTGCTTGAGCCGCCGCGCCTCGCCCGCGAACACCAGCGGCGGGTACGACGACAGCTTGGCCTCGGTGGCCGCCAGCCGGCCGGCGTCGGGGTAGGACGGCATCTGATGGACGGGGTGGGCGCGCCAGCTTTCGGGAGTCCAGGTCTTCATCGCGATGCATCCGCAGCCGCCGTGTCCCGGGCGATCCGGGGCGGTGGGGCGCATCTATCCATGTCGCGCCCGGCTTGGCTACAGCGCCGGCGGCCGGTCAGCTGCCCAGCCCGGCTTCGGCCATGCCCATCGCGTCGGCCGGAGCCTCCTGCGCGTCCTGTTCGATCAGGGTCGGCACGCCGGCGGTCCGGGTCCGGGTACGCAGGGTCACGAACTCCTCGGCGCTGGTCGGGTGGATGCCGACGGTGCGGTCGAAGTCGGCCTTGGTGGCGCCGCAGTTGAGGGCGACCGAGACGCCCTGCATGATCTCCGGGGCGTCGTCGCCGATCATGTGCGCGCCCAGCACCAGCTGCGATTGCTGGTCCACCACCAGCTTCATCATGCTGCGCCGGGTGCGCCCGCCCAGCGTGTGGCGCATCGGGGTAAAGCGCGTGAGGTAGATGTCGGCCGGCCCGCGCGTCGCCGCCTCCTGCTCCGAAAGCCCGACCGTGGCGATGGGCGGCGAGGAGAACACCGCCGTCGCCACCCGCCTCAGCTCCCACGAGCGCCGCACGTCGCCGAACAGCCGGTCGGCCAGCGCGTGGCCCTCGGCGATGGCCACCGGGGTCAGGTTCATGCGGTCGGTGACGTCGCCGATGGCATAGACGCTTGGCTGGCTGGTACGGCCCTCGCCGTCCACCGCGACCGCGCCGAAGCCGTCGAGCTTGACCCCCGCCGCTGGCAGGCCGAGGCCGTCGGTCAGCGGCGTACGGCCCACGGCGGCGAACACCAGGTCGGCTTCGAGCACGGCGCCGTCGGTCAGCGTCACCCGCTTCGCGCCGTCGGCGAGCGTCACCGAGGCAATGGACGCGCTCCGGTGCAGCGTGATGCCGTCCGCCTCCAATGCTTCGTCCAAAGCCGTGCGGATGTCCTCGTCGAAGCCACGCAACGGCAGCTCCTGGCGGAACACCAGGTCGACCTTGCTGCCCAACCCGGAGAAGATGTTGGCGAACTCGACCGCGATGTAGCCGCCGCCGAGGATCGCCACCCGTCGCGGCCGCTCGGGCAGGTAGAACGCGTCGTCGCTGACGATGGCGTGCTCGCAACCGGGGAACGAGGGCGTCAGCGGACGGCCGCCGGTGGCGATGACGATGCGCTCGGCGGTAACGGTCTGGCCGCCGACATCGAGCGTGTGCGCGTCGACGAGGCGGGCGCGGGCGTCGAACACCATGGCCCCGGCATTGTTCAGCAGGCGGCGGTAGGTCGCGGTCAGCCGGGCGATCTCGGAATCCTTGTTGGCGATCAGCGTCGCCCAGTCGTGCTCGCCGCGCGCGGTGGTCCAACCGAAGCCGTGGCTGTCGCGCAGCGCGTGGCCGTACTCGGCCGCCATCACCATCAGCTTCTTCGGCACGCAGCCGATGTTGACGCAGGTGCCGCCCCAGTGCCGCTCCTCGGCGACGCCGACGCGCGCGCCGTGGCCGGCGGCGACGCGGGCGCAGCGGGTGCCGCCGCTGCCGCCGCCGATGACGAACAGGTCGAAGTCGTATGGCATCATTCCACCGTCACCGACTTCGCCAGGTTGCGCGGCTGGTCCACGTCGGTGCCCTTCAGCACCGCTACATGATAGGCCAGCAACTGCACCGCAACCGCGTAGAGGATCGGCGCCACGAACGGCGCGCAGGCCGGCAGCGCCACCGTGTCGACCGCGATGGCGCGCAGCCGGGCCGCCCCCGCCGCATCGCTGAACGCCACGATCTGCCCGCCCCGCGCCGCGGCTTCCTGCAGGTTGCTTGCGGTTTTGTCGAACAGCGGGCCGGAGGGGGCGATGGCGATCACCGGCACCCGGCTGTCGATCAGCGCGATCGGGCCGTGCTTCATCTCGCCGGCGGCGTAGCCCTCGGCGTGGATATAGCTGATCTCCTTCAGTTTCAGCGCGCCTTCCATGGCGATGGGGAAGCAGCCGCCGCGCCCGAGGTAGAGCACGTCGCGCGCCTCGGCGATGCGCGCCGCCACCCGGCCGATGTCGTGGCCGCGTTCCAGCACCTCCGCCGCATGGCCGGGCACCTCCAGCAACGCGGCGCTCAGCGCCGCCTCGGCCGCCGCGCTCAGCACGCCTCGCGCCCGTCCCGCCGCCAGAGCGAGGCAGGCCAGCACGGCCAATTGGGCGGTGAACGCCTTGGTGCTGGCGACGCCGATTTCCGGTCCGGCCACCGTCTGCAACACCGCGTCGCTTTCGCGCGCCATGCCGCTCTCGGCGACGTTCAGGATCGACAGCACGTGCTGTCGCTCGCCCTTCAGGTAACGCAGCGCGGCCAGCGTGTCGGCGGTCTCGCCGGACTGGCTGACCAGCAGGCCGAGGCCGCCCTCCGGCAATGGCGGCGCGCGGTAGCGGAACTCGCTGGCGACGTCGGCGTCGGTCGGCAGCCTTGCCACGTCCTCGAACCACCAGCGCCCGACCAGCCCGGCGTAGAACGCCGAACCGCAGGCGGAAATGGTGATCCGGCTGATGCGCCGCCAGTCGAACGGCAGCGCCGGCAGCACCACGGCGCGGGTTGCCGGGTCGATCATCTGGTGCAGCGTGTCGCCCAGCGCCGCCGGGTGCTCGTGCAGCTCCTTCTCCATGAAGTGCCGGTAATTGCCGCGCCCGAGCGCCGCGCCGGAGAACAGAATGGGGCGGATCGGCCGCTGCACCGAGGCGCCGGCGGCGTCAAACAGCTCGGCGTCGCCGCGGCCGAGCACCGCCCAATCGCCGTCCTCCAGGTAGGCGATGCGCCCGGCCAGCGGCGCTAGCGCCAGCGCGTCGGAACCCAGGAACATCTCGCCGTCGCCGTAGCCCACCGCCAGCGGCGCGCCGCTGCGGGCGCCGATCAGCAGTCCGGGGTGGCCCGCGAACACCATCGCCAGCGCGTACGCGCCGTGCAGCCGCCCCAGTGCGGCGGCTGCTGCTTCGCGCGGAGCCATGCCGCGCGCCAGGTTGAGGTCGACGAGTTGGGCCACCGTTTCGGTGTCGGTCTCGCTGGCGAACACCTGTCCCGCCGCCTCCAGCTCGGCGCGCAGCTCGGCGTGGTTCTCGATGATGCCGTTATGCACCACGGCGACCCGGGCGGTGCCGTGCGGGTGGGCGTTGCCCTCGGTCGGCGCGCCGTGCGTCGCCCAGCGGGTGTGGCCGATGCCGGTGCTCCCGGCCAGCGGGCGCTCGCGCAGGGCCGCCGCCAGGTTGAGCAGCTTGCCCGGCGCGCGGCGGCGCTCGATGACGCCACCCGAGAGGGTTGCGATGCCGGCGCTGTCGTAGCCGCGGTATTCGAGCCGGCACAGCGCCTCCAGGATCACCGGGGCCGCGTCGGCGTCGCCGACCACGCCGATGATGCCGCACATTAAGTCGGTCCCTTGCGCCGTGCGGCGCGGAACCGTGCCGCGGCTCCGGGCAGCGCCACCTGCCGGGCGCGCCCGAACGCCATCGCGTCGGCGGGCACGTCCTCGGTGATGACGCTGCCGGCGGCCGTGAACGCGCCGTCGCCGACCCGCACCGGGGCCACCAGCACCGAGTGCGTGCCGACGAACGCGCCGGCGCCGATGCTGGTGCGGTGCTTGGCGAAGCCGTCGTAGTTGCAGGTGATGGCGCCGGCGCCGATGTTCGCGCCGGCGCCCACGTCGCTGTCGCCGAGGTAGGTCAGGTGGTTGGCCTTGGCGCCCTCGCCGAGCCGGGTCGCCTTCAGCTCGACGAAGTTGCCGACATGGGCGCGCGCCTCGACCACGGTGGCCGGGCGCAGCCGGGCGAACGGGCCGATGATCGCGCCGACGCCGACGCTGCATCCCTCCAGGTGGCAGAAGGCGCGGATCTCCGCCCCTTCGGCCACCGACACGCCCGGCCCGAACACCACGTTGGGGCCGATGCTGACGTCTTGCGCGAACGCCGTGTCGGCGCACAGGAACACCGTCTCCGGCGCGGCCATGGTGACGCCGGCTTCCATCGCCGCGAGGCGCAGGCGGCGCTGCACGACGGCCTCGGCCTCGGCCAGCTCGGCGCGCGAGTTGATGCCGCGCAGCTCGTCGTACGGCGCCTCCACCGCCGCCACCGAGCGTCCGGCGGCCCGGGCTAGGGCCACTACGTCGGTAAGGTAGTACTCGCCGCGCGCGTTGTGCGGCCGCACCGCCGCGAGCCAGGCCGCCATGTCGGGGCCGGCGGCGCACAGCACGCCGGCGTTGCACAACCCCACCGCCCGCTCGTCGGCATCGGCGTCGGCCCACTCGACAATGCGCTCGACAGCCCCGCCCGTCGCGATGACGCGCCCGTAGCGGCCAGGATCGGGCGGGCGCATCGCCAGCAGCGCCAATCCCGCCCCGGCGCGCCGACGGGCCAGCAGGCGGCCAAGGGTGGCGGGGGAGACCAACGGGTTGTCGGCGTACAGCACCGCGACCTCGCCCTCGCCGAACAGCCCCGCCGCCTGCAACGCCGCGTGCGCGGTGCCGAGCCGCTCCCCCTGCACCACCACGGCGTGCGGGGCCGCCGCCTGCGCCAGCGCCGGCATGTCGGGGCCGGTCACCACCACGATACGGTCGAACGCCTCGGCGCAGGCGTCGAGCAGGTGGCGCAGCATCGGCCGCCCGGCGATCGGGTGCAGCGCCTTGGGCAGCGACGACTTCATCCGGGTGCCAAGTCCGGCGGCGAGGATCACGGCGAGCGATGCGGGTGCGGACATCGCGCCGGGGTAGCTTCGCGCGCCCGCTCGTGTCAAAGCCGGCCGCATCACGCTTGGTATCCGGGTGCAACACGATGGCCGCGCCGCGCACGATCCTGTTCGACCTCGACGGCACGCTGATCGACTCCGTGCCCGACCTCGCGGCCGCGCTGAACCGGCTGCTGGCGGCGCGCGGCCTGGCGGGGCTGGGGCGCGAGGCGGTGGCCGGGATGATGGGCGACGGCGCGAAGGTCCTGGTGGCACGCGCCTTCGCGGCCCGGGACCGCGCGCCGGACGAGGCGGCGGTCTCCGAGTTCATCGCCGACTACACCGCGCACGGCGTCGACGGCACGTTCGTCTACCCCGGCGTCGCGGCGGCGCTGGAGCGTCTCGCGCGTGGCGGCTGGCGCATGGCGGTCTGCACCAACAAGCCGGAGGCCGCGGCGCACGCGGTGCTTGGGGCGTTGCGCCTCGACCACTGGTTCGCCGCGGTAGGCGGCGGCGACAGCTTCGCGACACGCAAGCCCGATCCCGCGCACCTGCTGGCGACCCTGGCGGCGGCCGGCGGCGAACCCGGAAGGGCGGTCATGGTCGGCGACCAGCACAACGACGTCGCCGGCGCCGCGGCATGTGCGATGCCGTGCGTGTTCGCGGCCTGGGGTTATGGCCCGATCGAGGCCGCGGCCGGCGCCGCCATCGCCCGCAGCGCCGCCGAACTTCCCGGCCTACTCGACAGGTTGCTGCCGGGCTGACGCCGGACGCTGCAGGATCAGCGTCGCCGCGTCCTTGTAGGTCGTGCGGGCGTAGACCTCGAAACCGAGTTTGCCGGCCACCCGCAGCGACCCGGCATTCTCGGCGTCCATGATGCAGACGGTCCGCGCCGCGCCGAACCGCGCTTCGCCCCAGGTCAGCGCGGCACGGGCCGCCTCCGTGGCGTAACCATGGCCGTGCGCCAGCGGCGAAAGCACCCAGCCGATCTCCGGCGCGCCTTCGATGCGCGGTTCGATGTCACGGCGCCACTCGGCCATCCCGACCTCGCCCACGAAGCGGCCGGTCGCCGTCTCGCGCACCACCCAGAATCCGAAGCCGAGCATCGCCCAATGCCCGGCGTAACGCAGCAGCCGCGCCCAGGCGTCTTCGCGCGACACGGGGCCGCTGCCGATGTAGCGCGTCACCTCGGGGTCGCCCCACAGCGCCATGCTGTCGGCGAAGTCCTGCAGGGCGTGGCGGCGCAGGGTCAGGCGCTCGGTGACCAGCTCGCCGTCGGCAGCGCCCATCAGGGCGCCAGATAAAGAATGGCGTCGCCGAAGAACGGCGTCGCGAACCGCACCCGCACCGGCAGCGGCGGCCCGCCCGGCCGCAGCGGCGCGAACCAGGCCGCCCCGTGCTGCGGCCGGGCGGCCCGGGCGCGGTTGTCCTCGTACTTGAACCCCGCCAGCAGCGTGCCGGTGAAGTCGCAACGCAGCGCCGGGCCATGGAACACCGAGCGGTCGGTCTCCGGCAACACCTCGGTTCCTGCCGTGACGGCGGCGATCTCCGACAGCCGGCGGCCGTCGAACACCCGGCGCCGGCCGTCGCAGCGCCCGGTCGTGGCGACGTCGCGCAGCAGCGCCGCCATGGCGCTCAGGTTGTCGATCGTGTTGGCCCACAGGGCGACCGGCACCGCCTCGCGCTCGCCGGTGTCGGCGGGCAGCAGCGTGGCGACGGTCGGCTGGCCGCCGGCGTAGGAGATGGCGACGTGAAGCTGCTCGCCGCGCCAAAGGCCGTGGCTGTCGTAGGTTGCTGGGAACGGCGCCGGCCCGGTCCAGCGGCCGTGGACGCTGCTCTCGGTGGCGCCATGGACCACTGCGCCGAACAGCCCGATGGTGTGGACCGAGAGCGTCACCGAGTAGGCTTGCTGGCCAAGGTCGAAATCGGCCACGACGTCGATGACCCGCAGCCCGGTTGAGTAGGCCACGTAGTGCAGGTGCTGCGCGTCGCCCGCCGCCTGCGCCTCCGCTGGCGACAACAGCAGCGCGGCCAGGCCGCAGCGTCGCAGCAACGCCGCCGTCAATGGTTGCGGCCGCGTCCTGTCTTGCCCTGCAGCGCGTCGATGTGCTTGGACGCCTCGGCCTTGGTCAGCGCGGGGTCGAATGGCTCGCCAGCCTCCTCGCACAGCGTCTTCAGGTACGACGCCTGGGCGCCGGTCATGCTCTCGTCACCGGTGGTCCAGTTGTCGGGGTCCTTGACCGTGTTGGACGGGACCGCTTCGGATGCGGCGGGCGGGGATTCATCGGCCGCGTCGTCGGGGGTTGCCGGAGTCTGCTTCGGGTTTTTGCTCATGCCGCGTCTACGCGCCCGTTCGCGATTGGTTCCGGAGAACCTGCTGAAGACGCGGAGAGTGACTTTGTTGCCGTTTCGTTCTATAATGCCGTTTCGCATTTCAGCGGCGGGCATCCATCCATGAACGCATCGGCGAACGCATCGGCAAAGGCGATCTCGGCCATCCTGAACGCCGCCCTCCTGGCCGGTTGCGCGCCCAACTACTCGCCCGACACCTACGCCAGCCGCGCGGTGCAGCAGGCCAACAAGGTCGAGCAAGGGTGCTGGTCGGCGTGCGCCCGGTCAAGGTCAGCGCCGAAGGCACCGTCGGCACCGTCACCGGATCGGCCGCCGGCGGCATCGTCGGGACGCAGACGGCGACCGGCGTGGCGTCGGCGTTCGGGGCGCTGGGCGGCGCGGTGGTCGGCGGCCTGGCCGGCAGCGCCATCGAGCACTCGGTCGGCGACGTGCGCGCCTGGGAGTACATCGTACGCAAGGAGGACGGCGAGCTGCTGTCGGTGACGCAGCAGGACCACGTGGCGCTGGCGCTGGGCCAGAAAGTGCTGGTGATCGCCGGCCTGCAGGCCCGGGTGGTGCCCGACTACACCGTCGCCATCGCGCCGCCGCCGCCGCCGCCAACCCCGGTCGAGGTCGCGCCGGCCCCGGCGCCGGTCATTGTCGAGACGCTGCCGCCGCCCCCGTGAGGCGCGCTTGACACTCCCGCCTTCGCCGCCCTATCGCATCCTGCCTGGGATGGGCGCGTAGCTCAGCGGTAGAGCATCGCCTTCACACGGCGGGGGTCACAGGTTCAATCCCTGTCGCGCCCACCATCCCATTGCGTCAATCCTGGCCCTCGGCCGCCGCGCCGCTTGAAAGGTCCGCCCAATGAGCGACGCCCTCGAACGCGCCCAGGAAGGCATGGAGAAGGCGCACGAGGCGCATGTCGAGCACGGCGACAACGGCGCCCGGCGCATCGCGATCCTGATCTCGGTCCTCGCCGCCGGCCTGGCGCTGGCCGAGATGCAGGAGAAGGGCGCGCAGAACGCCTACATGACCAAGCACATCGAGGTCAGCGACGATTACGCCTACTACCAGGCCAAGAAGGTGCGCGCGAACCTTTACGCGAACCAGGCCGAGCTGCTGGCCAGTCTGCCCAACGCCGCCGAACCCGCGACGCAGGCCCGCATCGCCGCCGCCAAGGCCACCGCGCAGCGGCTCGAGGACGACCCCAAGGCGGATGGCGGCAAGCAGGTGCTGGAAAAGGTCGAGGCGCACAAGGTGCAGCGCGAGCAGCAGTTCCACCGCTACGAGCTGTTCGAGATCGTGGTCGGCGCATTGCAGATCGCCATCGTGCTGGCCTCGGTCTCGGTGGTGACCCGCATCCGCTCGCTGGCGCACGCCGCGGGGCTGATCGGCGCCGGCGCCATCGTGTGCGGGGTGCTGATCACCATCGCGGTGCTCTAGGGATGGCGCGCCGGCCCAACATCCTGGTGCTGATGGCCGACCAGATGACGGCGGCGATCCTGCCCGCCTACGGCAACACGGTGGCGCGCACGCCGCATCTGGACGCCTTGGCCGAACGCGGCGTGGTGTTCGAGGCGGCTTACTGCAACAGCCCGCTCTGCGCGCCCTCGCGGGCCAGCTTCCTGGCCGGGCGGCTGCCCTCGGGCCTCGGGGCCTACGACAACGCCGCCGACTTCCCGGCCAACGTGCCGACCTTCGCGCACTACCTGCGCGCCGCCGGCTACCGCACGGTGCTTGCCGGCAAGATGCACCTGTGCGGGGCCGACCAGCTGCACGGGTTCGAGGAGCGGCTGACCACCGACATCTACCCGGCCGATTACGGCTGGACCCCGGACTGGTCGCGCCCGGCGCACCGGCCCGAGTGGTATCACTCGATGGCCAGCGTCACGCAGGCCGGCCCGTGCGTCCGCACCAACCAGCTCGACTTCGACGAGGAGGTGATGTTCGCCGCCCGCCAGAAGCTGTTCGACATCGCCCGCGGCGGCGACGGGCGGCCGTTCTGCCTGGTGGTCTCGCTGACCCACCCGCATGATCCGTTCACCATCACCGAGCCGTACTGGAACCGCTACGCCGACGCGGAGATCGACACTCCAAGGGTGGTCGACGCGCCGGGCGACCCGCACTCGCAGCGCCTGCGCGGGGTCATCGGGCTGGAACAGGAGGCGCCCACGGACGCCCAGGTTCAGGCGGCGCGGCGGGCGTATTATGGCGCGGTGTCGTTCGTCGACGACCAGCTCGGCGCGATGGTGGCGACATTGCGCGACGCGCGGCTGGCCGAGGACACGATGGTCGTCGTGCTGTCCGACCACGGCGAGATGCTGGGCGAGCGCGGGTTGTGGTTCAAGATGAACTTCTTCGAGCCGGCCTGCCGCATCCCGCTGATCGTCCACGCACCAAGCCGGTTCGCCGCCGGCCGGGTGAGCGGGGCGGTGTCGCTGGTCGACCTGCTGCCGACGCTGGCCGAAATCGCCGGCGATGGCCGCGCGCCCGACTACGCCGCCCCGCTCGACGGCGGCAGCCTGCTCGGGCAGCTGTCCGGCGGCGGCGGCCGCGACCTGGTGGCGGGCGAGTACCTGGCCGAAGGGGCGCTGGCGCCGATCGTCATGCTGCGCCGCGGGCGGCACAAGTTCGTCCACTCCGCCGCCGACCCCGACCAGCTCTACGACATTTCGGCCGACCCCGGCGAGTGCCGCAACCTGGCGGCGGACGAACCGGCGCTGGTGGCCGCGTTCGTGGCGGAGGCGGCGCGGCGCTGGGACCTTGCGGCGCTGGACGCCGACGTGCGCGCCAGCCAGCGACGCCGGCACTTCGTCGCCGCCGCCTTGCAGCAGGGGACCGGAACGCCGTGGGACTACCAGCCGGCGCGCGACGCCAGCAGGATGTACGTCCGCAGCACGATGCGGCTCGACGAGATCGAGGCGATGGCCCGCTTCCCACGCATTTTGGGACCGGACGCATAACGACATTTCACTGGCAGCCGAGATATCCTAATGATGCCGCATGAACGATCCGGCAGTGTTCTGCTTCATCGCCATCGGCGCCTCGGGCAGCGAGGGGCTGAACGACATAAAGACCCTGCTTTGCGCGTTGCCGCGGCCTGTTTCCGCCGTCGTGATGGTCGTGCTGCACCGGCCAAGCGACCAGATCAGCGTTCTCCGGTCCGTCCTAGCCCGCAGTTGCGGCATGCCGGTGGTCGTTGCCACGGAAGCCGAGGCGTTCAGGCCGGACACCTGCTACATCGGCGAACCCGCGGAGCACCTGACGCTGGTGGCCCGCGACCTGGCCCACCTCGTGCCGGGACGCGGCAACCGGCTGCGCAACAGGACCGTCGACACCCTGTTCAATTCCCTGGCGCGCCATGCCGGGCCGCGGGTGATCGGCGTCATCCTGTCCGGCTCGCTGGATGACGGCTCGCGCGGATTGGCTGCCATTCACGCCGCCCGGGGGCTGACGATGGTGCTCGATCCGGGACGCAAGACCCGCGGCATGCAGCAGAACGCGATCGACTACGACGGCCCGATCAGCTTCATCGGGACGGCCGCGCGGATTGCGGAGGTGATCGGGCAGGTGCTGCTGAAAGTCCGCTTCCCGCTGCGTCCGGAGCCGCGAAGCTTGCTGTCGGAGAAGCAGCCCGCCGATCAGGATCGGTGAGCGTCACAGATGCTGGACATCGAGGGAGCGGCCCCAACTGTCGTTCAGGTAGTCGCATACGAGACGCCGGTGACAATCTGCGGCGTGGCTTCGGAGCACAGCAGGCAGGCATCGTCGAAGGTCTCCGGCTCAAGGCGACGCTCGACCTGCCGCTCGGCCAGCAGCGCCAGGAAGTTGGCTTGGTAGATGCCCCAATCCCCCTTCGCCGGCTTGAACGCCTTCAGCATCGCGTCGGTTGGCGCCAGCAACGGTTGGTGGACGTACTGGATGCTGCCGATCCGGTTCAGGAAGTAGGCCAGGTTCTCGGCCTTGGCGAAGCCGGCCAACTGCGACGTGTTGTGCAGCCGGACGTCGAGCACCCGCTTCACGCCGGATTTCAGCAATCGTTCGAGGAATCCCTCGGCCGTCGTTTGCGTGAACTGTCGACCCTTAACCTACTAATGAGTCGAGGAACCAAGGCGGCAGACGTTCGAAATCCGCTATAAAGTCTTGTTATTATCCAACAGCAATGTTCCCAAAATCTTGATTTCTGCCGTGGCTTAACTCGCCGCAACGTTCGATCCGTTTATACAACAGCAGAAAACGAACTGTCGCACTATAAACTCATCATTGCGCCATGCTGCTTATCGGAGGGCTGTGTGTCTCGATGGGGAGTGCTTACGTTGCGCCAGGAACGACGGGATCGTGTGGCTGCGGCGGCGGCAACAGCAATGCGGGCAGCTCAGGCAGCGGCGGCACGGCAACCGGACAATCCAACCTTAGCAATTTGGGACTGGGATTTGGTATCGGTTCCACCTATTGGGCAGCAATCGGTGTGCGGTAGGCGCGGCAATTGGCGGGACTGTTGGCGGAGCGGTCGGTCTTGGCGCTAACTCGGCGATTGCCAATGCGCCAACAGCGGCAGAGTTCGGCGACTTCGAGGGGGCGCTGCGGGTGATGAACGTGTTCAGTCTATCGACATTGTTTATCAGCGCGTTCGGGTTCGGCTGGTTCGTGGTGTCAGACTGGAACAGCCCAGCCGAGGGCGGTTCGGTGCCGAGGTCAAAGATGTTCGAGTGGATCGTGTTGTCGTTGTCGCCGTGGACCCGGAAGGTGTCGCTGCCGACGTTCGTTACCAGGTTGCCAGATACGGTCACGCCGCTGGCGTTGTCATCGAGGTAGATGCCGATGCCGTACTGGTTCGACGGGCCGGTCCCGGAGACGACGTTGCCCGATACCGTCGTGTTCGTTTGCGCCAGCGAGCGGCCGAGCACGTAGATCGAGCCGCAGTCGGTCGATCCCAGGCACGAGTTGCCTACGCAACTCCCGGTGATGGCGGCGTTCAGGTTTTGCGTCGCGGTGTCCGCCGTTAAGGCACCGGCCCGCCAGTTTTCCTTGAGCATATGGCTCAATGCGGCGTGCGGTCAGGTCGCCGCCGCGGTGATCCACTTGCCGATCACCGGGGCCACGTAGCCGCGCAGCGCCGCCAGCATCGCGTCCGGCGTGGCGGCGTCGAGCAGCATCGCGCGGTGCGGCGGCTTCATGAACGACTCGGCGGCGGCGTGGTCGAGGAACGCCAGCAGCCGGTCGTAGAACCCGGCCACGTTCAGCAGCCCGCACGGCTTGCTGTGCTCACCCAGCTGCGCCCAGGTCCACACCTCGAAGATCTCCTCCAGCGTCCCGGCCCCGCCCGGCAGCGCCACGAAAGCGTCCGACAGCTCGGCCATCATCGCCTTGCGCTGATGCATCGAGCCGACGACGTGCAGCGCGCTCAGGCCGCGATGCGCCAGCTCCTTGTCGGCCAGGAATTGCGGGATCACCCCCACCACCTCGCCGCCGGCCGCCAGCGCCGCGTCGGCCACGGCGCCCATGAGGCCGACCGACGCGCCGCCATAGACCAGGCCGATCCCTTCGCGGGCCAGCAACGTCCCGAACGCCACCGCCGTGGCGCGGTACTCGGGCAGGCGGCCGGGGTTGGAGCCGCAGAAGACGCAGACGCGCATGATTAGAATCCGAACATGTGATCGAGGCTGAAGCCGCCGTGGTCGTCCATCTGGCCGTGGTAGCCGAACAGCCGGCAGGTGGCGTCGCGGACCAGCACGTAGCCGCCCTCGCCCGCCGCCGCGACCGTATCCGCCCCGAACACGCGGTCGGGGAACACCATCGCCGAGCCGGAACAAGCAATCGTCAACGGCTGTTGCGCGACCACCTGCCCGGCTGCGTCGTGCAGCTCCAGCGTGGTGCTCGACCACGGGCGCCACGCCGCCGAGGCCGGGTAGATCAGCGCCGCGAAGCTGCGCCGGCCAGGCTGCCCGAGCTTCAGGAACAGCCGCGTCGACAAGCCGGGCGGCGGGCCGGAGTAGGATTGCGGCTCGTCGCGGTAGGTCATCGCGGTGTTGTAGACGTGCGCGCCGAAGCTGCTGTCGGCGACGTGGCCGCTGCCGCGGTGCTCGGCGCGGACCAGCGCGTGCAGCCAGCCATCCGCCTCGCCGCCGTCGCGGAAGTCGTACAGCAGCTCGACGTGGCCGCCGGCGTCCAGCGCGCCGCCCTCGGCCAGCGTGTCGACGTCGACGACGACGGCGTGGTCGCGCGCCAGGCAGCCGAGGAACCGCTCGCCCACCTTGCGGCCGTCGGGCGCGAACGCCTCGATCCGCAGCGGCAGGGTGCGCTGGCTCTCGGCCATCGGCGTCGGCTGCACCAGGGTGCGGAACTCGGCGGCGGGCAGCACCGGCAGCGGCAGCAGGTAGCCGCGGCCCAGCAGCGGCGACAGGGTGCGGATGCCGGGGTCGGGCGACAGGTTGGCGCGCTCGACGTTGGCGTGGGCGATGCGGGTGCGGCCGTGGCGCAGCACCTCGTAGCGCGGCCGCACCAGGTGCCGCCCGGCGCGCAGCTCGACCTGCGCCGGCCAGGCCACTCCCGGCAGCAGCGCCGCCACGTCCACGGCGACGCTGGCATACGGCGGCACCGCCTCGGCCAGCGCCGCCGGCCGTTCCGCGCCCATGCGGTCGAGCGCGATGGCACCGGCAGGGATCGGCGCCGCGTGGCTGTTCTGGACCCAGACCACGACGCGCTCGCCGGCGTCCGGCGCGGGGATGCCGGCGTAGCGGTCGGACGGCCAGGCGTTGGCGTCGTGCGTCACCGACAGGCTTTGCTCGTTGCCGGCGCCGTAGGTGTCGAGCGCGTACTTCACCACGTCGTGCCCGGCGACGCCGATGGCGTGGATGAACAGCTGCCCGGTGAACTCCGGGAGGGCGAACCGCGCGCGCACCTCGGCGCTGTCGAGCACCAGCCCGGCGGCTCCCGACGGCACCGCCTGCTCCCAGGTCGCCAGCACGGCGCCCTGCCCGTCGTACAGCCGCAGCCACAGCCGCACCGACGACGCGCCGTAGCCGGACCAGTAGTTCGCGGTCACGAGGCGCGTCGACAGGCCGCCGGCGTCGCGGAAGAAGGCGTGGTTGGTGGCGTAGTTGAGCCGGTCGAGGGTGCGTGCCGGGTTGGTCAGCAGCGCCGCCGGCAGCCGCGCCGCGTCCAGCGTCTCGACCGTGGCCCCGGGCCGCATCGCCGCGATACGGGCGGCGACCCGCGCCGCGTCGAAGCTGGCGACCAGCACGCTGCGGACCTTCGCCTGGGCGAGATCGGTCAATGGCCGCGCGACGTGGCCAGCGACGCACGTGCCGACGGCCGCCACGTCCTGAACGTAAATGCCGGCGAGCGGCGGCGCGTCCGGATGCAGCGACAGCAAGGCTGCGGCGTTGCCGTCGGGATCGAACACCGCGACCGGGCCGGGGGCCATCCGGGCGTACAGCGCCGCGACCGCCTCGGCGGCGAGCGGGTGCGCCAGGGCCTTGTACAGCACGTTGCCGCCGGCCCGCGCGTCGAAAGTCTGGATGTCGAGCATGATCTTGTCCTCAGAAGCCCAATCGCCGGCGCATCTCGGCCGCGGCGTACGGCGTATCGTCGAGCGGCGCCGTGTCCCACAACGCGAGCCGGCCCTCATACGGCCGCACGCGCCCGTCGTCGACCAGCCCGCCCAGGAAACGCGCGATCCGGGCGGAATGGCCCGGCAGGCGTTGCAGCAGCACCGGGGCGCGGGTCGCCACCGCCTCGCTCACCATCGAGACGCTGTCGCCGGTGACGACGATGGCATCGGCCAGGGCGAGCAGGCCGAAATACGGGTTGTCGCCCTCCATGTCCCAGACATAGCCGCCCAGCGGACGCAGCGCCGCGCCCAACGCCCGCGTCACCGCCGGATCGGTGCGGCGCGAGGCCGTCAGCGCCAGGCCGACCCGGTCGTCGCGCATCATCGCCGCGAGCTGCGCCGCGAACGCCTCGCCCTCGGGCAGGCCCAGCCGGAAACGCCCGTTCGCGCCGCCGACCAGCACCGCCACCAACGGCCGCGGCAGATGCGCGAGGCGGGGTTCCCACTCCGCCGCCGCGGCAGCCAACCGCTCGGGCGTCGCGCGGTGCAGGGCGGTGCGGGTGACGACGACGTTGGGGCCGGTCAGCCGGTCGTGACGCGCCGCGACCACCAGGTCGAACCGGCGCGCGTCGCGGCGCGGGTGCTGCACGATCACCGTGCGGGTGCGCCCGCGCAGCGCCGCCAGCACCGCCGCCGCCTTGCCGCCGCAGCCGATCAGCAGCTCGGGCAGCGGCGGCGACAGGGCTTCGGGAGTCACTGCCGCCAACGGGGTTGGCCACCACTGCGCCGGCAGATGCCGCCAAGGCGGCCGGACGCGCAGGGTGCGGACCTCGGGCGCCAAGCCGGCGGCTTCGGCCAACCCCAGCGCCTGCGCCCGCAACCCGGCGTAGTCCTCGGTCAGAATCCAGGTGCGCGGCTCGTTCATGCCCGATGTTGCCAAACTGCCGTGCAAATGTATCCATGAGAATGCTTGCGTTTGCTGCACTGCACAGGTATACAGCAAACGCGCCTGACGTATTTGTGAGCGCTGCCACCCGGGCCGATACTGGTTTCGCCGCGGGATAGCCAACGCCACGGTAGCCCCCATCGCATCGTTATCCAGCGCCGGCCCGCGGTCCTGCCGACCGCGATCGACGTGTGCCCGCCATCCGTAGGGATCGTGGCCGTGCGTCCGTTTGCGAAAGCCATCCATCCCTATGACCGACACCATCCCCACCACCGACGCGACCTTCGAGAGCCTTGGCCTGATCGCTCCGCTGCTGAAGGCGTTGGCCAGCGAGGGCTACACCCACCCGACCCCGATCCAGCAGCAGGCGATCCCGTTCGCGCTCGCCGGGCGCGACGTGCAGGGTATCGCCCAGACCGGCACCGGCAAGACCGCGGCGTTCGCGCTGCCGATCCTGCAGCGGCTCGCGGCGCAGCCGAAGTCGCCGCAGCGCGGCTGCACCCGCGTGCTGATCCTGGCCCCGACCCGCGAGCTTGCCAGCCAGATTGCGGAAAGCTTCCGCGTCTATGGCCGTAACATGAACCTACGCATCGCCCTGATGTTCGGCGGCGTGCCGAAGCCGCGCCAGTCCAAGCAGATGGCCAGCGGCGTCGACGTTCTGGTGGCCACTCCCGGCCGCCTCATCGACCACATGCAGGACCGCGCCGTGCGGCTCGACCAAGTGGAGATCCTGGTGCTGGACGAGGCCGACCACATGCTCGACCTCGGCTTCATCATCCCGATCCGCCGCATCGTCCGCGACATCCCGGCCAGCCACCAGACCATGTTCTTCTCGGCCACCATGCCGAAGGCGATCAGCGAGCTGGCCGGCGCCATGCTGCGCGACCCCGCCCATGTCGCGGTGGCGCCGGTCGCCACCACCGTCGAGCGGGTCGAGCAGCACGTCATCTTCACCGACGCCAGCCGCAAGCGGCAGGTGCTGTTCAACCTGCTGACCGACGTCACCACCGGCCGCACCCTGGTGTTCACCCGCACCAAGCACGGCGCCGACCGCGTGGTGAAGCACCTGGAGGAGAGCGGCATCCCGGCCGGCGCCATCCACGGCAACAAGAGCCAGGGCCAGCGCGAGCGGGCGTTGGCGATGTTCAAGAGCGGCCACACCCGAGTACTGATCGCCACCGACATCGCGGCGCGCGGCATCGACGTGGACGGCGTCACCCACGTCATCAACTACGACCTGCCCAACGTGGCCGAGAGCTACGTCCACCGCATCGGTCGCACCGCGCGCGCCGGCGCCACCGGCGTCGCCATCAGCCTGTGCGACGGCAGCGAGCGGGCGTTCCTTAAGGGCATCGAGAAGCTGATCCGCACCCGGGTGCCGGTCATGGCGACGCCCGGCGAAGCCACTGGCCGGAGCCTGCCGCAAGCCGCCTGATGCGGCGATTGCTTGACCTGATCCGGCCGGGCATCCACCGCCCGGCCGCAACAGCTCTGGAACCGCTCGCCATGCCGTCTCGCAAGCTGGTCCTTGCCGCACTCTGTCTCGCCTGGGCGGCCACGGCCCGCGCTGACGGGCGACCGCCCACCGTCCCGACCCGCGACGTCGACGTGGTCTACCAAACCGCCCGCTCCGATCGCGCCGGCCACGAGCAGGTGCTGTCGCAGCGGATGCGCTGGGATGCCGGCCTGGGCAAGCTGCGCGTCGACCCGCCGGTGACCGGCGTCTACATGGTGCTCGACTACCGCACCCACCAAATGCTGGCGGTCCACGAGGCCGATCGTTCGGTACTTGAAGTGAACGCCGCGGCGGCGACCGCGACGCCGGGCGTTGGCAAAGGCGCTGCCCTGACGGCGGTCGGCAGCGCCACCGTGGCCGGCCTGCCCTGCTCCGAGTGGAGCACGCGCGACTCCGCCGGCCGGCCCGCCATCGTTTGTCTTACCGTCGATGGCGTGCTGCTGCGCGCCACCAGCGGCAACCATATCCTGCTTGAGGCGACGTCGGTGCGGTATGGCCCGATGAGCGCGGCTCTGTTCGATGCGCCGCCGGGATACAAACGGATCGCCCCCGACGGCAACTGAACCCGTGAAATGGTCCGTCAGGCCCTGTTCGCGCAGGCTCTATGTGGTGGCTACGGCGACGCCCTGCATAGTCTACGTCGTCACAGGCAGCCGGTGTGGAGCGAGGCTAGATCGACTCTCGGGCAAGCCTTTTTCGCAATTCGTCGATATTGCCAGCAATGCCGGGAAGGTTGGGGTTGATCGCCTGGGCACGCCGCAGCGCCTCGATCGCTTCCCTGGTCTGATTTAATTGCAGGGCGCACATGCCGAGACCTGAAAGCGCCCCGAAATGCCGAGGCTCAAGGGTTAAAACGCGCTCGATGTCGCGTTCGGACTCGCCATACCTGTCCATGAAGTAGAGCGTGGTCGCCCGCTTGTTCCATCCCTCGGCGAATTTCGGCGCTAAAGCGACGATCTGGTCGTAGATCGAGAGCGCGCGGCCATAATCCGCGGCCCCGAGCGAAGCAGCGCCGGCCGTCATCAGCCGATTGACTCGCTCATCGGTCGAGTGCCCCCAAATGTCCCAGATCTCGGCCTCGACCGGCTGCGCGGCATCGGTCGTCTTGGCCGCCTGAAGATGGGTGAACAACTGATCGAGTTTCGGATCAGCCTGATCGGCTCGAACCGGGCCGCCGATAAAGACAGGCAGCGCCAGCAACAGGCTTGCGACAAGTTTTCCGGATGACTGCATTCAGCGAGTATGGCCGCGCATCTTGCGTTGACAAGTCCGGTCCACTGAACACAGCGGATGCGGCTCCGGCATGTTGAGTTGGCCCAGCGTGTGGACGATCCCGCAAGCCCAGCTGTGCAGCTGTCCCGAAGCCGACGGGGGGCGCTTGCGGCAAAGCGCCGCGGCCATGCTTCGTACAAAATCGTGATGCTCGGCGTTCAGGAAGTCGCGGCAGAACGAGTCGGTCAGCGCCACGACACTGTCGTAGATCGTCTGCATGGCCTTCGGGACCGAGATCGAACGAGGAGAGTTTACCGTGAAACCCTTCTCCAAAGCCCGCGGGCAGCCGCCGCATTCCCTGAACGCGGCGGCGTTCGAGAACCCTACAGCGTCGGCTTGCCCCCGGTCACCGGAATATACGCCCCGGTGATGTAGCTGGATTCGTCCGAAGCCAGCATAACATACGGCGGAGCCAACTCGACCGGCTGCGCCGGACGTGCCAGCGGCACCTGCGAGCCGAACGACTTCACCTTCTCCTCCGGCATGGTGGACGGGATCAGCGGCGTCCAAACCGGGCCGGGACCCACGCAGTTCACCCGAATGCCTTTCTCCGCCACCGACTGCGCCAGCCCCGCCGTGAAGTTGGCGATGGCGCCTTTAGTGGTGGCGTAGGCCAGCAGCTCCGGCGACGGCGTCTTGGCGTTCACCGACGAGCTGGCGATGATGCTGCCGCCCGGCTGCATCGCCTTCACCGCCGCCTTCGCCAGATAGAAGTAGGCGTACACGTTGACGCGGAAGGTGTGGTCCCACTCGTCGGCGCTGATCTCCTCGATCGACTCGTGCGACGCCTGGAACGCCGCGTTGCTCACCAGCACGTCGATCTTGCCGAACTCCTTGACGGTGCGCGCCACCAGCTCGTTGCAGTGCGCCTCGCTGGAAATGTCGCCCGGCACCAGCACGACGCGCCGGCCCGCCTTCTCGACCCAGGACGCCGCCTCCTTCGCATCCTCGTGCTCGTCGAGGTAGGAGATCACCACGTCCGCCCCTTCCCGCGCGAAGGCCAGCGCCACCGCGCGGCCGATGCCGCTGTCGCCGCCGGTGATCAATGCCGCCTTGCCCGCCAGCCGGCCGCTGCCCTTGTAGCTCTCCTCGCCATGGTCCGGCTTCGGGTCCATCGCCTGCGTCTCGCCCGGCATCGGCTGCTTGGGTTGCGGGAACGGCGGCTGCGGATAGGCGGTGCGCGGATCGAACGGCATGACGTTGCTCCTGGATGTTTCCCGGTCAGGGTTCCAGGGCAACAGCACGGCGAGGCGGCGGTTTCCGGAATGGAAATCACCTGCCCGTGTTCGCCTGCCCGTGTCGAGATGCCCGTGTCTAGATGCCTTCCAGCAGGCTGATCTTGAGTTCGCGGAAGCCACGCCGGAAGCGCGACGTGCGTTCGTGGTCGAGCATGGCCTCCAACTGGCCCCCGAGTTCGCGCAGCCGCCCGTCGCTCAGGCGCTCCGCCTCGACGAACATGGACCGCTCCTCGGACCCGGCGTGGTGCAGGAACGCCGCCTGCAACGCGCGCAGGTGCTCCTCGAACTCCGGGCTCGCGGTGGGCCACTTCACGGTCGCCGCCACCATGTCGGCCAGCACGCCATGCTCGGCGTAGGCAATGTCGACATCCTCGCTGACCGGCTGCACCGCCGGGTAGAAGATCGCGTCCTCGATCGCCTCGTGGATGTCGAGTTCGGACGCCAGCGTACGCATCAGCTCGTGCCGTCCCGGATCGCCGCCGGCGGTGGCGAGGGTGCGCTCGAACAGCCGGCGCATCAGCTCGTGGTGTTCGAACAGCACCTCGGTCGCGGTCCGGTGCGGCTCGCCAGCGTCGGCAGGCTTGCGGTCGCGCGCCGGCAATCGGGCCAGCTTGTCCGACGTGACGACATGATCGCCAGGCTCCTGCTCGCGCTTGATCTCCACCATGCCGTCGCGCACGCGGTTCTGGTAGCGCGGCTGCGGGCAGGTCGACGGACCGGACGCCGGCTGGCCGGTCGCCAGGTCGTAGCGCGAGCCGTGCCACGGGCAGACCAGCGAGCCGCCCTGCACCCAGCCCTGGTCCAGCGGCCCGCCGGCGTGCGAACAGCGGGCGCCCATGGCATGGACCCGCTGGCCTTGCCTGACGAGCACGATGCCGACCTCCTGCCGCGCCGCCTCGTCCCAGATCGCGACTCGGTGCGGCGCGCTGTCGCGCAACTCGGCGAACGGCGCGACCGGGGTGAACTCGCGCGGCTCGGGGCTGCGGTCGGCATGGTCGACGGCGGCCCGGCGGCGGTAGACGAGGTGGCCGCCCAGGTAGCCGCCAAGGCCTATGAAGAGGTACGCCGCCCCGCTCATCCAGCGCCCCGCGGACAGCCGGCCGCGGCCGCGCAACGTGACTGAGACGAGATTGAGGCCCAGCGCCGTGGTGTTGACCATCCCATGCACCAGGCCGACGCGGCGGTCGCGGCCGTTCAGGTGCTGCCAGTCGGCGAGGCCGGTGGCGATGGCCACGACGGCGCCGGCCGCCCCCGCCTTCAGCGCGAGGTCGGCGGCCCGAGCGGCGCCGCGGTCGCGCAACAGGCCGGTGGCGGCCAGCAGGTCCAATCCGAACGCTAGGGTCCACGTCCCGATCGGGACCGCCACCGCAATCGGATGCACCGGATGGCCATACGGGCGGCCATGCAGCGCGTTCGCCAACCGCTTGCTGGGCCGGCCCACCACCTGCCCGGTCCGTGAGATCGCCTTGCCGAGCAGGTAGCCGGACCTGTCCAGGCCTTCGGCGGCCTCGATCCGGCCAATCGCCGCATCGATGAATTTACCCATGAAGTTGTCCCCTGGCCTCACTGCGAGGTGGGGAGCGCCAGTGACCTTACGAGCCTGGGAATGACTGGTCCCGCTCACGGTCCGCATCTTCGCAGGCCGCATCTTCGCAGGCCAGACGGGACGCCGGCTATCTGCGCCCCGAAACTCCGGAAATGACGACCGAGCTGTTCGATCCAACGTTCATGGCGTTCCCTGGGCTGCCTTCCGCGGCGCCCGCGAAGCCGCCTTGCGTGGCCGGGATGTCGGCCGCGCCGTCGCCGTGATCGGGATGGATCACGCCGCACCCCACCACGCAGAACGCGAGCAGCCCTGCCAGCAACATCGTCGGAACATGGACAGTCATCGAGCAACCTATGGAACCGCACACTACATGGCATTGCAGGCCTCGTTGTCGAGGCTGTCCAAATCTCCAGCGGCCTCGATCTGCCCGATCAACCCTCTCACTGGCGCTGCTCGGCGCTGCGCTGGTCCTCCGCCTTGATCCGCGCCCTGGTGTCGCCCTCCACCGTCGTGCCGGCCGGCATCGGCGCATGCAGCGAGCCCGAGGTCGGCGGAGCCGGCGGGGCCGCCCCGAACTGCTCCCGTCGGACGATGCTCCCGGCGACATCCTCGGCGAGGCCGGGCAGGATCTGGTGCGAGATCACCGACGCCTCGGCCTTCCAGCCGACCGCCACCTCCTTGGACGGGTGGATGGACGCCCAGACGATGGCGTCGACGGTGGGCTGCGGCCCGTCCATCGGGATCACCCGCGGCGTGTGCCCGCTGTAGTTGGCGGCATGCTGCCATATCGGCGTGTCCACGGCCCACGGCTCGATGGTGACGACGTTGATGGTCCGCCGCAGCCCGTCCAAGCGCAACTCCTGGTTCAGCGCCGCGTCGAGCCCCACGATGCCGTGCTTGGAGGCCGAGTAGCTGGCCTGGTAGGCGAGCGGAAGCCGGCCCTCCACCGAGGCGACGTTGACCAGCGTGCCGAATCCCTGTTGGCGGAACTGCCGCATCGCCGCATAGCTGCCGTAAATGGCGCCCTTGAGGTTAACGTCGATGACCCGCGCCTGATCCTCGACCGGGATCTGGTCGAAGCGTCCAATCGCCACCACGCCGGCATCGTTGATCCACACGTCGATGCGGCCGAACCGCTCGACCGCAGCCTGGGTGAGATGCGCCACATCGTCCGGCTTGCCGACGTCGACGCCCACGACCAGCGGCCTGCCGCCCGCGGCGCTCACCTGCGCCGCGAGCTGGTCGAGAACGTCCGTCCGCCGCGCGGCCAGCACGACATTGGCGCCATAGCCGGCGAGCTTGAGCGCCACGCCCCGGCCCAACCCGCTGGAAGCGCCGGTGACGATGAACGTTCTGTTCACGATCCGTTGCTGGTCGCGCCTCCCGAGCTGGGACGGCGCCGCGCAGCCGGTCAGCAACGCTCCCAACGCCGCAAGCAGCAAAAGCCCAGGTCGCTGACTCAAAGCTGCTTTCCTTCCGTCCCGAGACGCAGCCATCCGGCGCGCCTCACCGCATCGCGAACGCTCAAGCGCAATGCGAGACGTTTCACAGTCTCTTGAGCGATCCCCGAGCTTAGCCCTTTACAGCCTGGTCACGCGCTGCCCCGCCGTTCGGCAGCCGCCACCGCCAGCGTGGTCGCCAGGGCGAAACTGCCGGCCAGCGAGCGGAACGCCGCGTGATCGGCCTCGGCCACCTCCAGCCACACCGTCGCGGTCGGCACCAGCGGCGAGAACGGGCCGTCGGTGATCGCCACCACCGCGACGCCGGCGGCGAACGCGCTCGCGGCCAGGGCCAGCGTCGCCGGCGCGTATGGCGTGAAACTCACCGCCAGCATCACGTCGCCCGGCCGCAGCAGCGCCACCTGCTCCGGCGCCAAGCCGCCGAGCTGGTCGATCAACTCGGCTCGCAACCCCAGTTTACGCAGCGCATAGGCCAGGTAGGCGGCCACCGGGAACGAGCGGCGGCTGCCGAGCAGGGTGATGCTCTCCGCCGCCGCCAGCAACCCGACCGCACGGTCGAGCGCGTCCGGGAGCAAGCCCTCCTGCAAGCGCGCCAGCGACAGCGCCGAGGCGCGGACGAAGCCCCGCAGCAGCGCCATCGGGTCGCCGGCCGGGGCGTCGTGCAGCGCCTCCAGCCGCTCGCGGTAGTCGGGCCAGCGGCTGCGGGCGTGGGCGCGGAACACCGCCTGCAGCTCGCTAAACCCGGCATAGCCCAGCGCCTGGGCGAAGCGCACCAGGGTCGAGGTCTGCACCGCCGCCTTCCCGGCGATCTGCGCCAGCGTGCCGAAGGCGATCTCGTCGGGGTTGCGGATGGTGAACGCGGCGACTTGCGCCAGTCGCTTCGGCAACGAGGCCGCGCGCGCCTCGATCAGCTCGCGCAGCGCCGCCACGTCGCGCGGCGGCGCTGCGGCGCTCAAGCGAGCGTGGGCATCACGAAATCGGCCCCGGCGCGGATGCCGGTCGGCCAGCGCGAGGTCACGGTCTTGAGCTTGGTGAAGAAGCGCACGCCCTCGCGTCCGTGCATGGCGTGGTCGCCGAAGATCGAGCGTTTCCAGCCGCCGAAGCTGTGGAACGCCATCGGCACCGGGATCGGCACGTTGACGCCGACCATGCCGACCTGCACGCCATGCGCGAACGCCCGTGCCGAATCGCCGTCGCGGGTGAAGATCGCGGTGCCGTTGCCGTATTCATGACTGTTCACCAGGTCGAGCGCGTCCTGGAACGCCGGCACCCGCACCACCGCCAGCACCGGCCCGAAGATTTCCTCGCGGTAGATCGTCATCTCCGGCGTCACCTCGTCGAACAGGCTGCCGCCGATGAAGAAGCCGTCCTCATAGCCCTGCAACCGCAGGTCGCGGCCATCGACCACCAGCTTCGCTCCCGCCGCCACCCCGGCGTCGATGTAGCCGCGCACCTTGTTCAGATGCGTGCCGGTGACCAATGGACCCATTTCCGCCTCGGGATCGGTGCCCGGCCCGACCTTGAGCGCCCGCACCCTGGGCGCCAGGGCGTCCACGAGCTTGTCGGCGACGTTGCCGACCGCGACCGCGACCGAGATCGCCATGCAGCGCTCGCCTGCCGAGCCGAACGCCGCCCCCATCAGCGCGTCGGCGGTTTGCGTGAGGTCGGCGTCGGGCATCACCACCATGTGGTTCTTGGCCCCGCCCAGCGCCTGCACCCGCTTGCCGTGCTGGGTTCCGGTGCGGTGGATGTACTCGGCGACCGGCGTGCTGCCGACGAAGCTTACGGCGTCGATGCCGGGATGCTCCAGGATCGCGTCCACCGCCTCCTTGTCGCCCTGCACGACGTTGAACACCCCGTTGGGCAGCCCGGCCTGTTGCAGCAGCTCGGCCAGCAGCAGCGAGGCGGAGGGGTCGCGCTCGCTTGGCTTCAGGATGAAGCAGTTGCCGGTCGCGATCGCCACCGGCAGCATCCACAACGGCACCATCGAAGGAAAGTTGAACGGCGTGATGCCGGCGCAGACGCCGAGCGGCTGACGCACCGAGTAGCTGTCGACGCCGCGCCCGACCTGCTCGGTGAACTCGCCCTTCAAAAGGTCCGGAACGCCGCAGGCGAACTCGGCGACCTCCATGCCGCGCGTCACCTCGCCCAGCGCGTCCGACAGCACCTTGCCGTGCTCGGCGGTGATGATCGCCGCCATCGTGCGGGCGTTCTTGTCCAGCAAGTCGCGGAAGCGGAACATGACCCGCGCCCGGGTCAGCGGCGTGGTCGCCGCCCAGGCCGGGAACGCGCTTCGGGCCGAGCGCACCGCCGCGTCGACGTCGGCGCGGTTGGCGAGCAGCACGCGCCGCGCCACCTGCCCGGTCGCCGGGTCGAACACGTCGGCCTTGCGGGTGCTCGTGCCGGCGGTGCGGCTGTTGTCGATGAAGTGCTCGACCGTGTCGGCCAGTTCGACGCTGCTCATTCTGCTTTTCCTTGCTGCCAGCCGAGGAACTCGTGGTCGGGCGACACCGTGAACTTCCACGCCCGAATTGGGCCGGCCATGACGTTCAGGTAGTATAGGTCGAAGCCGTGCGGAGCGCCGACCGGATGGTAGCCGCGCGGCACCAGCACCACGTCGCGGTCGCCCACCGCCATCGTCTCGTCCAGCGAGCGGTCGTCGGTGTAGACCCGCTGCAGCGCCCAGCCGCCGCCGCGCGCCAGGCGGTGGTAGTAGGTTTCTTCCAGGTATGTTTCACGTGGAAAATCGTCGGTGTCGTGCTTGTGCGGCGGGTAGCTGGACCAGTGCCCACCCGGAGTCACGACCTCGACCACCAGCAGGCTTTCGGCCATCCCGGTGTCGGGCAGGATGTTGCGGACGTGGCGAAGGTTGGTCCCGGTGCCGCGGGCTTCCTCGCCGACCTGCTCCGGCGGGATCACCCGCGCCGGCAGGCTGCCCTCCGCAGGCGCCGCGCACACCGCCAGCTCGCAGCCGTTCAGCGCGGTGACGCTCCAGTCGGAGCGCGCCGGCACGTAGAGCGACCATGGGCTGCCCTCGAACGGGCTGGCCCGGCCGCCGAGCGTGCCGAAATCCTCGCCGCCAGCCTGCATCGCGGCACGCCCCGACACCAGCACCAGGCACACCTCGCAGCCATCGGTCGGTCGGCGCAGCGTCTGGCCGGGTTGCAGGTCGTAGACCTCGAAGCCGACATACGACCAGCCGGCGCTCTCCGGCGTGACGCGGTGGACGACACCTTCCTGGCCCGCAATCCCAGGCTTCAGCAACAGGTTCGCCATGTCGCTACGCCAGCCCGGCTTCGGCCAGGAAACGCTTGAGGTTGGCGAACCCCAGCCGCGCGTAGTGCAGCGGGTTGGCGCGGGCCGGGTCCTGCTCGGCCTCGATCACCACCCAGCCGGAATACCCGGGCAGCGCCCGGAACGCCGCGCGGTAATCCACCATGCCGTCGCCCGGCACCGTGTAGACGCCCTCGACCACGGCGTGCAGGAAGCTCCAGTCCTCGGCGGCGGCTTGCGCCATCACCCCGGCGCGCACGTCCTTGGCGTGGACGTGGCTGATGCGGCTACGGTGGCGCGCCGCCAGGATGGCCGGGTCGGCCCCGCCCCAGGTCGCGTGGCCGGTGTCGAGCAGCAGATGCACCGAGTCCCCGGTGGCGGCCATCAGCGCATCGATGTCGGCCTCGCTCTGCACCACGGTGCCCATGTGGTGGTGGTAGACCAGCCGCACGCCCTGCCGCAGCGTGGCGTCGGCGACCGCGGTCATGCGCCGGCCGAACTCCACCCACTGCGCCGTCGCCAGCACCGGGCGCCGCGACAACGGCGTTCCGACCGAGCCATGGATGGCGTTGGAGGTTTCGGCGAACACCAGCACCTCGCAGCCCATCGCGCGCAGCAGGTCGAGATGCGGGCGCATGGCGGCGATCTCGGCGTCGGCGTCGCGCTCCAGCAATGCCGCCGAGTACCAGGCCGACACGCAATCCAGCCCGAACGGCTCCAGCGCCGCCCGCAGCGCCGCCGCCTCGCGGGGAAACTTGTGGCCCAGCTCCATGCCCTCGAAGCCGACTTCGGCGGCCTCGCCGAGGCAGGTCTCCAACGACGTCTCGCCGCCCAGCTCGCGCATGTCGTCGTTGGACCAGCAGATTGGGTTGACGCCGATGCGGATCATGCGACGGCCTCCCTCGACGCGACGGCTTCCTCGTAGCGCACCCTCGCGGCGCGTACCTCGGGCCGGACCGAGACCTGCGGCACCGCCACGTCCCACCACGCGCCGCCGGCGTCGGTCACGATCCGCGGGTCGGTGTCGATCACCACGACCGAGGTGCGAGCGTTCCCCCGCGCCCGCGCCAGCGCCGCGTCGAGGCCGTCAAGGTCCGCCACTTTCTCGCTGATCGCGCCAAGGCTGCGCGCGTGCGCCGCGAAGTCGATCTCGGGCAGCGTCTCGTGCGCCGCGTCGCGCAGCAGGTTGTTGAACCCCGCCCCGCCGCTGGCGCGCTGCAGCCGGTCGATGCAGGCGAAACCGCGGTTGTCCAACAACACGACCGTGAGCTTCTGCCCCAGCATCACCGACGTCGCGATCTCGGAGTTCATCATCAGGTACGACCCGTCGCCGACCAGCACGAACACCTCGCGTCCCGGCTGCGCCAGCTTGACGCCCAGCGCCCCGGCGATCTCGTAGCCCATGGTGGAGAAGCCATACTCGGCATGATAGCTCCCCGGCTGTCCGGACCGCCACAGCTTGTGCAGCTCGCCGGGCAGCCCGCCGGCGGCGCTCACCACGACGTCGGAGAGGCGGGAGGCGCGCTGCACCACGCCCAGCACCTGCGCGTCGCTCGGCAGGACGTCGCGGGCCGGGGCTGCGGTGTAGCGCGCCGCAACCTGCTGCCAGTCCCGCCGCTCCGCGGCGGCACGCGCGGTCCAGGCAGGCGGCGCGCGCCAGTCGCCCAGCGCCGCCTGCAAAGCGGCCAAGCCAGCGCCAGCATCGGCCACCAGCGGCTGTGCGCGGTGCTTCGCGGCGTCGAACGGCTGCACGTTCAGGCCCACGATACGCTTGCCCTGGAACAGCGCCCATGAGCCGGTGGTGAAGTCGGCAAGCCGGGTGCCGACCGCCAGCACCAAGTCGGCGTCGCGCGCCAGGGCGTTGGCGGCTGCGGTGCCGGTCACCCCGACCGCGCCCATGTTCAGCTCGTCGTCGTCGGGCAGCGCCGACTTGCCGGCCTGCGTCTCGCAAACGGGCAACCCGTGCGCGGCGCAGAATTGCCACAGCGCAGCCTCGGCCTCGCCGTACAGCACGCCGCCGCCGCACACCACCAGCGGACGCGCGGCGTCGCGCAGCAGGCCGGCGGCGGCGTGCAGCTCGCGCGGGTCGGGCGGCTGCCGGCGCGGCGTCCAGACCCGGCGCTCGAACAGGTGCTCGGGGTAGTCGTACGCCTCGGCCTGCACGTCCTGGCACAGCGCCAGCGTCACCGGGCCGCACTCGGCGGGATCGGTCAGCACCGTCATGGCGCGCGCGAACGCCGCGACCAGCTGGCCAGGCCGGGTCAGGCGGTCGAAGTAGCGGCTGACCGGGCGCAGGCAGTCGTTGGCGGTGACCGTGCCGTCGCCGAAATCCTCGACCTGCTGCAGCACCGGGTCCGGCGCCCGCCCGGCGAACACGTCGCCCGGCAGCAGCAGCACCGGCAGCCGGTTGACATGCGCCAGCGCCGCCGCGGTGACCAGGTTGGTCGCTCCCGGCCCGATCGAGGTGGTGACCGCCGCCATCCGCCGCCGCCGCGACGCCTTGGCGAACGCCACCGCCGCGTGCGCCATCGCCTGCTCGTTGTGCGCCCGCCAGGTCGGCAGCGTGTCTCGGGCATGGAACAACGCCTCGCCCATGCCGGCGACGTTGCCATGGCCGAAGATCGCCCAGACGCCCGCGAACAGCGGCGTCTCCCGGCCGTCGATCTCGGTATGCTGGGCGGCCATGGCACGCACCAACGCTTGCGCCATGGTCAGCCGGATGGTGGTCATGCGGCAATCCTTTCACGCACCGATTGCCACGCCGTCACCAGGCCGGAGAACCGCTCCGCCATCGCCGCCACCGCCTGCGCGTCGTCGATGCGTCCGGCCAGCCAGTCCAGCGCCGGCTGCGCGAAGATGGTGCGCCCGACCGCGAAGCCGCGCACCAGCGGCTCGTCGGCGGCGAGCGCGAAGCTGCGCGCAAGGTCGCCGGCCGGCGCTTCCAGGCCGAGCACCATGACGCCGCGGCAGAATCGGTCGCCGGCGCGCACCGCGTCGCCAATCTTCGTCCAGGCGGCGGCGCTGGCCTGCGGCTCCAGCTTCCACCAGTCGGGTTTGATCCCCAACGCATACAGCCGCGTCAGCACTTGCGCCACGGTGTCGTCGGCCAGCGCGCCGTGCTTGCCCGCGACGATTTCGATCAGCAGTTCGCGCCCCACCGTCCGGGTGGCGTCGAACAGCCGCGCCAACTCGCGCTCCTGCCGCAGCCGCAAATCCCCGGGATCGTCGGGATGGTAGAAGCACAGGCATTTCACGACATGCGTCACCGGCCACTCGACCAGGTGCGCGCCGAGGCTGTCGGTGACGTCGAATTCCAGCGGACGGCTGCCTGGCCGCTCCACCGGACGGGCGATCCACAAATCCCTTTCAGCGGCACGGAACAGCGCCTCGCGCCCGTAGGTGCCGTCGAGCAGCATGCCAAACCCTGGACGCCCGGCCGCAACCCTTGTCGCCGCCTCGACCGCCAGGACCTTGAAGGCGGCGATCCGCTCCGGGTCGGCGCCCAGCTCCTCGAACTGCGCGCGGTGGTCGATCGCCAACGCCATGACGGTCTCGGCCGCCGGGCGGCGCGTGGTCGCCCAATGCACGTGGTTCAGATCGTTGTCCCGGCGGAGCGCCCGCTCGTTGCTGCCGTGCTCCAGGAAATGCTGCAACTCGGTCCAGGTCGGGCTTTCCGGCGAGCACAGCAGCCGCGAGACGGCGAACGCCCCGCACGCGTTGGCCCATTTGGCGCAGGTCTCCAACGGCTCGTGCCGCAGCCAGCCGCGCAGGAAGCCCGACATGAAGGCGTCGCCGGCGCCCAGCACGTTGTAGACCTCGACCGGAAAGCCGGGGCCGCGAACGCCCTCGTCCAGCGTGCCGGGAATCGCGCCAGGGAATGCCACGCAGCCCATAGGCCCACGCTTGCAGACGACCGTGGCCGCCGAGACCGCCCGGATCGCACGAATGGCGGCGAGGGTGTCCTCCGAGCCGCCGGCGATGTGCAGCTCCTCCTCGGTGCCGACGATCAGGTCGCATAATGGCAGCACGGGAGCCAACAACTGCGTCACCGCCTCGGCGCGCACGTAGCGGCTCTCGCCGGCGCCGTGGCCCGCAAGGCCCCACAGGTTCGGCCGGTAGTCGACGTCGAACACCACGCGCGCGCCGTTCTGCCGCGCTAATGCCATCGCGCGATGCTGCGCCGCCGCCGCCGCCGGACGCGCGAAATGCGTGCCGGTGACCAGCACCGCGCCGGCGCGGGCGATGAACGCCGGGTCGATGTCGCTCTCGTCCAGCGCGCTGTCGGCGCAGTTGTCGCGGTAGAAGATCAACGGGAAGCTGTGCTCGTCGCGCACGCCCAGCAGCACCAGCGCGGTCAGCCGGGCCGGGTCGGTGTGGACGCCCGCGGTCGCCACCCCTTCGCGCGCCAGCTGCTCGCGGATGAAACGGCCCATATGCTCGTCGCCAACCCTGGTCACGACGCCCGAACGCAACCCGAGCCGCGCGGCGCCGATGGCGATGTTGGTGGGACAGCCGCCGACCGCCTTGGAGAAGCTGCCCATGTCCTCCAGCCGGCCGCCGACCTGCTGGCCGTACAGGTCGACCGACGACCGCCCGATGGCGATCACATCGAGCCGGGCAGCGTCCATGGAGCATCCCTCGTAACGCCTTGTTGGAGCAAATAGACCATATGCTCCATCAAGCCGTCGAATGGAATACCTTATCCAGCAGGTTGCGCGCCAGCTGTTTGCGCGCCTGTCAGCAGCCGCTCCAGCCGGCGCGCAAACCCGGCTGGGTCTTTCGGCGGCTCGCCGTCCTGCACCCGGGCGAGGTCGAGCAGCAGTCCGGCTTGCTCCGCCACGTCGCCGCCCGCCGCCACCTGCGAGCGCAGCGCCGCCATCAGCTGATGCCGCGGGTTGATCTCCAGCACCGGAGTCGCCTCGTGGCCACCCCGGCCGGAACGCTTCAGCAGCCGCTGCATCTGCAAGTCGGGGCCGCTGCCGGCCGCCAGCACCACGGCGCTGTCGACCAGGCGGTCGGTGGCGCGCACGTCCGACACCGCCTCGCCCAGCGCCGCCTTCAGCGCCGCAAGCAGGTCGGCCACATCCGGCGCGTCGCCCTCGGGCGCGTTCTCGGCGGCGACCTTCGACAGGTCCTCGGCGCCCTGGGTGACGCTACGCAGCTTCTTGCCATCGAACGCATCCAGCCGCTCCGGCCAGAAACTGTCGATCGGGTCCTCCAGCAGCAGCACCTCGACGCCGCGCGCGCGAAACCCCTCCAGCTGCGCCGAGCGGCCCAGCGCGTCGGCGTTCTCGCCGGCCAGGAAGTAGATCGCCTCCTGCCCTTCCTTCATCCGCATCACGTACTCGGGCAGCGAGGTCAGCCCCTCGGCCGCCGACGAGCGCATCCGCAGCAGCGGCGCCAGTTCGGCGCGGTGCTCGCTGTCCTCCCAGACGCCTTCCTTCAGCACCGGGCCGAAGTTGGCCCAGAACGTCTTGTAGCGCTCGGCGTCCTTGGCGGCGTTCTTCAGTTCGGTCAGCACCCGGTTGGTCACCGCCTTGCGGATGCGCGCCAGCACCGACGTGGTTTGCAGCATCTCGCGGCTGACGTTGAGCGGCAGGTCCTCGGTGTCCACCACGCCCTGCACGAAACGCAGCCATGGCGGCAGCAGGTTGGCGTCGTCGGTGATGAACATGCGCCGCACGTGCAGCCGCACCTTGGAGACGCGCTCCTCCTCGACCGGCATCCAAGGCTTGCTGTCGGGGATGAACAGCAGCGCCGAAAACTCCATCGCCCCCTCGGCGCGCCAGTGCAGCGTCGCCCACGGCTTGCCGAAGAAGTTGCCGAGGTGGCGGTAGAAGCCTTCGTAGTCCTCCTCGCCGACCTCGCTCTTCGCCTTGCGCCACAGCGCGGTGCCCTCGTTGGCCGGCTCGTCCTTGCCGTCGCGGGCAATGGTGATCGGCAGCGTGATGTGGTCGGCCCACTTGCGTACGATCGCCTCGATCCGGGTCGGCTCCAGGTACTCGCCGGCATCCGCCTTCATGTGCAGCACGATGGTGGCGCCAGCCGCCTCGCGCGACGCCGGCGCCATGGTGAACTCGCCGCGGCCCTCGCTGGCCCAGGTCCAGGCGTCCTCCGTCCCGGCCTTGCGCGACGTCACCTCGACCCGGTCGGCGACCATGAAGGCGGCGTAGAAGCCCACGCCGAACTGGCCGATCAGGCTGGGCCGGTCCTCCGGCTTGGCGGCGTCGAGCGTCTGGCCGAAGGCGCGGGTGCCGGAACGGGCGATGGTGCCGAGGTTGGCGACCATTTCGTCATGGCTCATGCCGATGCCGTCGTCGACGATGGTGAGCGTGCGCGCCGCGGCATCGGGCAGGATACGCACCTTCGCCTCGGCCGGCAGCGCCAATCCTGCATCGGTCAGGCTCTCGAAGCGGCGGCGGTCGGTGGCGTCGGCGGCGTTGGCGACCAACTCGCGCAGGAAAATCTCGCGCTCCGAATACAGCGAGTGGACCACGAGGTCGAGCAGCCGCCCCACCTCGGCGCCGAAATCGTGTTTCTCGACCTGCTGCGCCGCTTCCGACATTGCGAACTCCTGTCCATCCGGTTGCGGCGCGGATATGCGCCGGGCGCGGATGCGATTCAATGACGGGCGCCTTGTTCAAGGCGGCCCGACTCGCCGTGACACTTGCGTTCCGGCCGCGCACGACCAAACATCACTCCATGACGGAGTTCGCCCCCCGCGTGCGGGCCGTGCTAGGCCCGACCAACACGGGAAAGACGCACCTGGCGATGGAGCGCATGCTGGCGCACTCGTCGGGGGTCATCGGCTTTCCGCTGCGCCTGCTGGCGCGCGAGAACTACGACCGCATGGTGCTTCGCAAGGGCGTCAAGAATGTCGCCCTCATCACCGGCGAGGAGAAGATACTGCCGCCCGAGGCGCGCTGGTTCTCCTGCACCGTCGAGGCGATGCCGCTCGACCGGCAGACCGAGTTCGTGGCGGTGGACGAGATTCAGCTCTGCGCCGACCCCGACCGCGGCCACGTCTTCACCGACCGCCTGCTGCACGCCCGCGGCATGGTCGAGACCATGTTCCTCGGCGCCGAGACGATCCGCCCGTTGCTGCACATGCTGGTGCCGCAGGCCCACATCGAGACCCGCCCGCGCCTCAGCCAGCTGTCCTACGCCGGCCCGTCCAAGCTGACCCGGCTGCCGCCGCGCAGCGCCGTCGTGGCGTTCAGCGCCGGCGAGGTCTACGCCATCGCCGAGCTGATCCGCAGGCGTCGCGGCGGCTGCGCCGTGGTCATGGGCCGGCTGTCGCCGCGCACCCGCAACGCCCAGGTGGCGCTGTACCAGGAGAAGGAGGTCGACTTCCTGGTGGCGACCGACGCCATCGGCATGGGCCTCAACATGGACGTCGACCACGTCGCCTTCGCGCGCATGTTCAAGTTCGACGGCCACCGTCCGCGCCCGCTGAACGCGCCGGAGGTGGCGCAGATCGCCGGGCGTGCCGGGCGGGGGATGCGCGACGGCACCTTCGGCACCACCGGCGAGTGCCCGCCGCTCGACGACGACCTCGTCCACGCCGTCGAGAACCACTACTTCGAGCCGCTGGTGCAGCTCGCCTGGCGCAACTCGGAACTCGACTTCGGCCATATCGACCTGCTGCTCGGCTCGTTGACCAAGCCGCCGCCGCGCGCCGGCCTGGTGCGCGGCAACGACGCCACCGACCTCGAAACCCTGGGCGCCCTGGCCCGCGAGGGCGACATCCGCAACATGGCGACCGGGCGGCGGCGGGTGCGGCTGCTCTGGGAGGCCTGCCAAATCCCGGATTTCCGCAAGCTCGCCGACGACAGCCACGTGCGGCTGTGCGCGCGGGTGTTCACCCATGTGGTGCGCGACGGCGGGCTGCCGGCGGACTGGATCGGCGGCCAGATCAACAGCCTGGCGCGCGCCGACGGCGACATCGACACGCTGATGCAGCGGCTGTCGGGCATGCGTACCTGGAGCTACATCGCCGCCCGCGCCGACTGGCTGCGCGACGCGCTGCACTGGCAAGGCCGCGCCCGCGAGGTCGAGGACCTCCTGTCGGATGCCCTGCACGAGCGGCTGACCACCCGTTTCGTCGACCGCCGCGCCGCCCACCTGCTGCGCCGGCTGGAGGCGGGCGAGGCCGAAGAGCTGTTCAGCGCCGTCACCCGCCGCGGCGAGGTGGTGGTCGAGGGTCACCCGGTCGGCCACATCGAGGGCTTCGGCTTCGTGCCCGACCCGCTCTCGGTCGGCGACGAGCGGCGCATGGTGCTGCGCGCCGCCCGTCGCGCGCTGCGCGAAGAGATGCCGCGCCGGGTCGACGTGCTGGAGGCGGCTCCCGACTCGGCGCTGGCCTGGCTGCCGAGCCAGCGCGTTGCCTGGGAGGGCGCGGCCATCGCCCGCCTGCGCCCCGGCATTGCGGCGCTGCGGCCGGCAGTGGAAGTGCTCGACAGCGAGTTCCTCGATGGCCGGTCGCGCGAGCGGGTTCGGGCGCGGTTGCAGGGCTTCGTCGACGGGCATATCCGTGAGTTGCTGGCGCCGTTGTTCGCCGCCATTGCCGCCGCCGCCCACGATAGCGCGCTGCGCGGCCGGCTGCATATGCTGGAAGAAGGCTTGGGCGTGGTGCCGCTGGCCGATGACGGGTCGGCGCCCCGCGACGAGCGCGGCCGCCTCAAGGCGCTCGGCGTGCGCGCCGGACGTCGCGCGATGTTCCTCCCGGCGCTGCTGAAGCCACGGGCGGCAGGGTTGCGAGCGACGTTGTGGGCGTTGTTCCGCGGGGTGCCGGTGCCTGCCCTCCCCGCTCCCGGCCAAGTCTCGGCGCCACTCGATCCCGACTGGCCGGATGGGTTTGCCGCCGCGATGGGCTGGGTCTCGGCGGGGCCGGTGCTGTTGCGGCTCGATGTCGCCGAGCGGGTGGCGGCCGAGTTGGCATGGGCCAGCAGCCGCGGCCGGCGGCCGCCCGCAGCGGTGCCGATGCCGCTCGACCTCGCCTCGCGCCTGTCGGTCAAGGCCGAGGCGTTGCCGGCGGTGCTGCGTGGGCTGGGAGTGCGGATGCTGCCTGCCGAGACGCTCGATCCAGCGCAGTTCGGCCCGTCGGCGCCGCCGATGGTGGTGGCCCTGCGCCCGCGCCGTCCGCCCCCGGTCGCCGAGCCGCCGCAGCGTCCGGCGCCCCGCCACGACAGCCCGTTCGCCGCACTGGCCGCGCTGCGCCTTTGAACGGCGCCGAGGACCGGAACCTGGAGGACAAGAGCTGGCAGCGGCTCGACAAATGGCTGTGGCATGCCCGTTTCCTGCGTCACCGGGCGGACTGCACCAGGCTGGTGCAGTCCGGATCGGTGCGGATCAACCGGCAGCCGACGGAGAAGGCGCATGCCCGGCTGCGCCTGGGAGACGTGGTCACCCTGCCGCTGCGCGACGCGGTGCGGGTGATCGAGGTGCTGCGGCTGGCGGCGCGGCGCGGGCCGGCCAGCGAAGCGGCCACGCTGTTCCGCGAGATCGTCGCCTCGGCTGCAACCCAGTCCCCGCCTGCCGACCCCGACCCTTGCGGTAGTTCGGTTTCGTCGGCATATGCGGGTCCCCACCCGCCAGAGACGATCAGGAGTGCTTGATGACCTACGTGGTCACCGAAAGCTGCATACGCTGCAAGTACATGGATTGCGTCGAGGTGTGTCCGGTCGACTGCTTCTATGTCGGCGAGAACATGCTGGTCATCCACCCGGACGAGTGCATCGACTGCGGCGTCTGCGAGCCGGAGTGCCCGGCCGAGGCCATCGTGCCGGATAGCGACGACCGCGCGGCGCCCTGGGCCGAACGCAACCGCAGCTTCGCCACTTCTTGGCCCAACATCACGCGCAAGGGCGAGGCTCCGGCCGACGCCGATGCTTGGAAGGGCATGGCGGATAAGGAAAAGCTGTTCTCGCCGGAGCCTGGCACGGCCTGACCTGAAACGTCTGGCCTAGAGTGGCTGCGCGGGTACGCGCGGCTGCCATGCGTCTTTTCCGAGTGGATGTCGCCAGCCCGTACGCGGTTGGCGATGACGCCCGGCTCGAATTGTGTTACAATGCCGCATTAGATGGTCGGTCGGTCGCGCTCGCGAGCTGGCCTTCACCATTCTCCATCGTGCTTTCGAGCGGTTTGGCTGGTGATGTCGGGACTCTGTCCTGCATCATAGCCACCGAGGCGGCAGCAGAGCTGACGAGGTCGCGACGATGAATGCAGTAGACGTGATGCATCCCGCTGAGCCAGTGCGCGACGATTCGGAACTGGTCCTTCCGGCGGATCGGACTTCCGTTGCGGAGGCCGATAGCCTGCTCGCGAGCGACGAGGCTGTGCCGGTCGTGGATGCTGAAGCATCGGATGTCGAGGAGCCCGTCGTCGAGGAGGACATCGAGGAGTTGGGCGACGCGCCGCAGCCCGCCGCCGCCCGTCCCGCCGAATCACGGCCGATGATGTCGCAGGGGATGAATGGCCGCCCGCCGCAGATCTCACGCGCCAGCAACAAGGACGAGACCTTCTCCGAAGGCGATCACGTTGTCTACCCGACCCACGGCGTCGGCCGGGTCGAGAAGATCGCGGTCGAGGACATCGCCGGCCACCGGCTCGAACTGATCCACATCACGTTCGAGGAAAACCGCATGACCTTGCGCGTCCCGGTCGCCAAGGCGCGCTCCGCCGGCCTGCGCCGTCTGGCCACGCGCAAGCTGTTCGACGAGGCGTTGGCGCTGCTCAAGGGCCGTGCCCGCATCAAGCGCACGATGTGGTCGCGCCGGGCGCAGGAGTACGAGGCCAAGATCAACTCCGGCGACCCGCTGGCCATTGCCGAGGTGGTGCGCGACCTGCACCGCAACGCCGGGCAGCCCGACCAGAGCTTCTCCGAACGGCAGATCTACGAGGCGGCGATAGACCGGCTGGCGGCGGAACTGGCGGCGATCGATGAAACCGACAAGAGCACCGCGGTCGCCAAACTCGCCAATTACCTGAAGTCGATCACCAAGAGTCAGGAGCCGCCGCTTATCCAGGACTGATCGTGGTCAGGCGGCCCGCATGGCGCGATACTCGCGCCTGACGATGTCCATAAGCTCCGCCACCGAGGTCGAGGCGGCGGGGCTTTCGTAGGTGACGCGGCCACGCTGCATTAGGACGATGCGGTCGGCGATCTCCAACGTTTGCGCGTAGTTGTGCATGATCATCACGATCGACATGCTTCCGCGTGCTTTCAGCCGCATGATCAAGTCGATGATCAACCCCGCCTCGCGGGCTCCCATCGCCGCCAGCGGCTCGTCGAGCAACAACACGCTGGCGTTGGAGTTGACCGCCCGCGCGACCGCGATGGCCTGCCGCTGACCTCCCGACAGCCGCTCCACCGGCAGGTCGACCGAGGGGATGTTCACCCCTATCTGCTCCAGCAGTTCCCGCGCGCGCCGCCGCATGGCGCGGTTGTTCAGCAGCTTGATCGGGCCGGGATAGACGATTTCCCGGTTCAGGAACAGGTTGTGGTAGATGCTCAGCGAGTTGGCCAAAGCAAGGTCCTGGTAGACGCACTCGATGCCGAGTGAGCGGGCGTGGTCGACGCTGCGTAGCGCCACCTCCTGCCCCTTCACGAACAGGGTTCCCGCCGTCTGCGGCTGGAAGCCGGTCAAAATCTTCATCAGCGTCGACTTGCCGGCGCCGTTGTCCCCCAGGATGCCCAGGATCTCGCCCTGTTTCAGGTCGAACGAAACGCCGTCGAGCGCCGTCACCGCGCCGAACCGCTTGACCAGCCCGACGCCGCGCAGGACTTCCACAGCGTTCATGCCGCCGCTCCGGTGCGCCGCAGCCGCGTCACGTGGATGTTGAACAGCATGGCGAGCAGGATGGCGGCGCCGAGGATGGTCGGGAACACGAAGGCGTTGGTGCCGATCAGCGTCAGCCCGTCCTGCAGCAATCCCAGCACGATGGCCCCGACCAGCCCGCCCACGATGGTGCCGGAGCCGCCGGCCAGCGGCGTGCCGCCGATCACCCCGGCCGCGACGGCAAGAAACATCAGCGTCGGCCCGCCCGCCTGCGGGTCGACCGAGGAGATGCGATAGCCCTCCAGAATGCCGGTGAAACCGGCGAGCAGGCCCACGATGACGAAGTTGCCGATCTTGAGCCGGCTCACGTTGATCCCGGCCTCGCTGGCGCCCAGCGGGTTGGCTCCGGCGGCGATGGTGTGCAGACCCCAGCGCGTATGGCGCAGTACAACGTGCATGACGGCCACCACCAGCAGCGCCCAGATGATCTCGCTATAGCCCCAGTTGCCGAAGAACGCCGCGAACCGCTCGCTGCCGGGCGGCGACACCGGGGTGCCGCGCGACAGGGTGAGCGTCAGGCCGTTGAGCAGGAACATGGTGCCGAGCGTGGTCACGAACGACGGCACCCGCAGCAGCACCGTGATCAGGCCGTTGACCAGCCCGACCAGGCTGGACGCCAGCAGCGCCAGCAGCAGCGCCGGGAACACCGGGACGCCGGCCACTGCCGCGAAGTGCACGACGAACGGCGCGAAGGCGAAGGTCATGCCGGCGGAGAGATCGATCTCGCCGCCGATCATCAGCATGATCTCGCCGCAGGCGACGATGGTCCACGGCGCGATGAACTGGGACAGGTTCTCCAGGCTGGCGGTGGTGGTCAGGAAGTCGCTGTTCCGATACTCGAAATAGCAACTCAGGATCACCGCCACGATCAGGATGCTGGCTTCCCTGAAGCGGAAGAACACATCCAGCAATCCCGGCCGCTGCGTGGCGCCGACTGTCCCGCTCATCGCGCCCCGTCTTTCACATCGTCTTTCAGATGGCGCCGCTGCGGGGCACGATCTGCGCCGTCTCCGACTTGCCCTCGTAGCGCGTCTCGGTCGCGAGGTACAGCCCGACGCTCTCCTTGGTGACGAACTTGAGGCCGGTGTTGGTGTCGGCCGGGCCGACCAAGCCGCCCGAGGCGAGGTAGGTGAACATCTGCATGGCGGTGTAGAGGCCCTGCAGGTACGGCTGCTGGTCGATGGTGAAGTCGAGATGGCCTTCCTTGACCAGCTCCAGCGTGCGCGGCAGCAGGTCGAAGCCGCCGCCATGGACGCCCTTCGCCGCCAGGCCATACTGCTTCATGGTCTCGGCGATGCCCTGCGTGCTGCCGCCGTCGACCGCGAACATGCCTTTCAGGCTCTGGTGGCCGAGGTAGAACGCCTTGATCTTGGACAATTCCTCGTTGATCGTGGCGCCGGTGGCGATGACCTGGACGTCGATCTGCTTGCCCGACTTCTTGATCACGTCGGACGCGCCGTCGAGTCGTGGCTGGATGTTGAGCTGACCCGGCGTTGCGATGAACATGCCGATGGTGCCGCTGTCGACCAAGCTTACGATGCGCTCGCCCATGGCGACGCCGGACTTGTAGAGGTCCTGGCCGATGTAGGCGAGGCGCTTGTTGGGACCGCCGGCCGGCGCGTCGGCATTGTACGAGAACACCGGGATGCCGGCCGCCAGCGCCTTGGCGACGGGCTGGTCGAAGGCGTGCGGGTCGACGATGCAGGTGGCGATGGCGCTGGCCTTGGAGGCGATGGCGGCGTTCATGGCGTTGACCATCTCGCCGACATCGGCGTTGGCCGAGCCGGACCACTGGTAGTCGCAGCCGAGCAGGCCGCAGACGTCCTGGACGCCGTACTGGGTCGGCAGGAAGAACGGGTTGGTGGTGACGTGGTTGACGAACACGAATTTCCAGCGTGGGTGCGCCGGGAACGGCGCGGCATCGGCTGCGCGCGCGACGCCCGGACGCAGCGCCGCGGCGGCTGCCAACATCGGCGCCAAAGCGGCGGCGCCGAGCATGGCACGACGGGCGAACGGCAGGCCGGCCTCGTCCTCGGCAGGATTCCTGGTCATGCAACTCTCCCCATGTGCCAGCCGCCTGTGCGGCCAGTTCTAGGCGCAGAATTGCCGATTTTATTTGTCTGACGCAAGAGATGGTTGCGAGACCAACCCCATTGCCACATCGCGGATTTTGCGCGCCATCGCGGCGACGCCGTTGCCGCGGTTGGTCGACAACGCCTGCACCAGCCCGAAATCCGTCAGGAACCGCGGCTCGGTGGCGACGATCTCATCGGGCGGTCGGCCGGAATAGACCCGCAGCAGCATGGCCACCAACCCCGAGACGATGGCCGCGTCGGACGCGCCGGCGAAGTACATGCGGCCGTCGCGCATCTGCGCCTCCATCCAAACCCGGCTCTGGCAGCCGGGCACCCGGTGCGCGTCGTCGGCCCACTCGTCGGGATAGGCCGGCAGCTTGCGGCCCAGTTCGATGATGTACTGGTAGCGCTCCATCCAATCGTCGAACACGCCAAGTTCGTCGCCGATGACGGCGATCGCGCCCGCGGCGCTCTCGTCCTCCGGCAGCACGAATGGGTCAGTTACACTCGCTGGCATTGGTCCGCACCCATTCCGTGAAAGCCTCGTCAGTCATCTGTCCTGCCGCAAGACCAAGCATTGTAAGCACCGCCTCGCCATCCGGCGGCTCGAATCGCATCCCGTTCACATCGAGGAACGTGACCATCGCCATGAACGCGGTGCGTTTGTTGCCGTCTATAAATGGGTGATTGCGGGCTGTGGCAATCGCGTAGGCTGCCCCGAGATCGGCGGTGTCCGGCTCGCCATAGCCCGCAAGGTTGAGAGGACGCGCCAGCGCGCTCTCCAACAGCCCAAGATCGCGGACCCCCGAAGCGCCGCCATGCTCAGCCAGTTGTTCGTCGTGAATCGCGAGCGCAACCTTGTCCGAAATCCAGATCGTCACTTGGCGAGTTCATGCAGCACGCCGCGCCACCGCTTCATTAACCGGCGCGCTGTCGCCATCTGCGCTTCGAAGTCAGGATCGGAGGTGGTCAGCCGCACGCCGTCGGGCGTCTCGATGGCGAATACCGAATCGCCCTTGTCAACCCCTAGCTTAACCAGCATCTCCTTGGGAAGAACAACTCCCACCGAGTTGCCGACCGCTCTCAACTTCAGTTCCATGACCTACCCTCCGTAGCCACACATGTTATAACATACTTGGCTACACGTTGGAAGAGCCAACATGTCGAGGGAAATGCGGTTCTACTACAGAATGAACCTGCTCAGGTCGCCCTGCATCGCCAGCGGCGCCACCCGGTCGCGCACGTAGGCGGCATCCACCGTCACGGACGCGCCGTTGCTGTCGCTGGCGGTGAAGCTGATCTCCTCCAGCAGCTTCTCCAGCACTGTCGACAGCCGCCGCGCGCCGATGTTCTCGACCCGCTCGTTGATGTCGGCCGCCAGTTGCGCCAGGCTGTCAATGGCGTCCTCGGAGAACGCCAGCGTCACCCCCTCGGTGCCCATCAACGCCTCGTACTGCTTCAGCAGCGAGTGTTCCGGCTCGACCATGATGCGGCGCAGGTCGTCGCGATTGAGCGCCGCCAGCTCGACGCGGATCGGCAGCCGGCCCTGCAACTCGGGCAGCAGGTCGGCGGGCTTGGCCAGGTGGAACGCGCCCGAGGCGATGAACAGGATGTGGTCGGTCTTCATCGGGCCGTACTTGGTGTTGACCGTGGTGCCCTCGATCAGCGGCAGCAGGTCGCGCTGCACGCCCTCGCGGCTCACGTCGCCGCCGCGGAAGCCGCCCTCGCTGCTGCGCGCGCACACCTTGTCGATCTCGTCGATGAACACGATGCCGTTCTCCTCGGCATGATGCACCGCGTCGCGGTTGAGCTGGTCGGTGTCGAGCAGCTTGTCGGCTTCCTCCCGCTCCAACGCCGCCCGCGCCGCCGCCACGCTAAGCTTGCGCTGCTGCTGCGGGCCGCGGCCGAACATGCCCTTCATCATCTCGCCAAGGTTGATGACCTGGCCGGGCGGCATCCCGGGCATGTCCATCTGGCCCATCGGGTTCGGCGAGGCGCTCTCCAGCGCCAGCTCGATCTCGCGCTCGTCCAGCTCGCCGCTCCGCAGCATGCGGCGGAACTTGCTGCGGGTGTCGGCGGCGGCGTGCTCACCCGACAGCGCGGTAATGAGGCGTTCCTCGGCGTTGGCCTCGGCGCGCGCCTGCACGTCCTTGCGGCTGGTCTCGCGCAGCATCCCGAGGCTGACCTCGACCAGGTCGCGGGCAATGCTCTCGACGTCGCGCCCGACATAGCCGACCTCGGTGAACTTGGTCGCCTCGACCTTCAGGAACGGCGCCTGCGCCAACCTCGCGAGGCGGCGGGCGATCTCGGTCTTGCCGCAGCCGGTCGGGCCGATCATCAGGATGTTCTTCGGCACCACCTCGTCGCGCAGCCCGTCCGGCAGCTGCTGCCGGCGCCAGCGGTTGCGCATGGCGATGGCGACGGCGCGCTTGGCGTCGTTCTGGCCGACGATGAAACGGTCCAGCTCGCTGACGATCTCGCGCGGGGAGTAGGTCGGGACTTGCATCGTCATTCCTTGGTGATCGCTTCCACGATCACGTTGTAGTTCGTGTAGACGCAGATATCGGCGGCGATCCTCATCGCCCGGCGCGCCACCTCCTCGGCCGACAACTCCGGCATCTCGACCAGCGCGCGGGCGGCGGCGAGGGCGTAGTTGCCGCCCGAGCCGATGGCGATCACCCCGTCATCAGGCTCCAGCACGTCGCCGTTGCCGGTCAGGGTGAACGAGCGGTCGCGGTCGGCCACCGCCATCATCGCTTCCAGCCGGCGCAGGTAGCGGTCGGTGCGCCAGTCCTTCGCCAGCTCGACGCAGGCGCGTTCGAGCTGGCCGGGAAAGCGTTCCAGCTTGGCCTCCAAACGTTCCAAAAGGGTGAACGCATCGGCGGTGGCGCCGGCGAACCCGGCCAGCACCAGGCCGCCGGCGCCGATGCGGCGGACTTTGCAGGCGTTGCCCTTGACCACCGTTTGCCCCATCGTGACCTGTCCGTCGCCGGCCATGGCGACGCTGCCGCCGCGGCGGACGCAGAGGATCGTGGTGCCGTGCCAGCCTACGGTGTCGTGTGTGTTCGAGTTATCTTGCATGACGCGGACACATGGGCAAACGCGCGTGTCACGGCAAGGCATCGCCCAGAACAGGTCGTTTGCCCACCCCGGCGCGGTCGAGTAGTTGTGCGCCATGCCCCGCATCGCGACCCTGACCCGCACCACCTCCGAGACCGACATCGAACTCGCCCTGGGCCTCGACGGCAGCGGCCGGGCGGAGATCGCCACCGGCATCGGCTTCCTCGACCATATGCTGACTAGCTTCGCCCGCCACGGGCTGTTCGACCTCGCGGTGCGCGCCACCGGCGACCTGCACATCGACTTCCACCACACCACCGAGGACGTCGGCATCGTGCTCGGCGGGGCGCTGGCGCAGGCGGTCGGCGACAAGCGCGGCATCCGCCGCTTCGGCCATGCCGTCGTGCCGATGGACGAGGCGCTGGCGGAGGCGGCGGTAGACCTGTCCGGTCGCCCGTACTTCGCTTGGTCAGTGGATTTCCGCCGCCCCAAGATCGGCGAGATGGACACCGAGCTGTTCGAGGAGTTCTTTCGCGCCCTGGCGATGAACGGGCTGTTCAACCTGCACGTCATCGGCCGCGCCGGCAGCAACGCGCACCACATGGCGGAGGCCTGCTTCAAGGCCACGGCGCGGGCGCTGCGCCAGGCGGTCGAGCCCGACCCGCGGGTCGGCGATGCGGTCCCCTCCACGAAAGGCGCGCTATGAGGCTGTTCACCGCCCATACCAGGCTGCACGCCGCCCCGGTGCTGGTGCGCGAGGGGTTCAGCTGGGGCGCCGCGATCTTCGGGCCGCTCTGGTTTGCGCTGCACCGCGCCTGGGTCGTGGCGGCGCTGGCGCTGCTGGCCGCCGTGGCGGCGGGACTGACGCACGGGCGCTGGCCGCTGCTGCTGGCATTGGCGCTCGGCTGGGTGCAAGGCCTGTTCGGGCAAGACCTGGTGCGCTGGTCGCTGGCGCGGCGCGGCTTCCTGCTGGCCCACGTGGTCGCCGGACGCGACGGCGACGAGGCCTTGGCCCGCCTGCTCGGCCGCCGCCCGGACCTGATCGAGACGGCTATGACGGAGACCGGGCTGCGATGAAAGTCGCGGTCATCGATTACGGCAGCGGCAACCTGGCCTCCGCCTCGCGCGCGCTCGCGCTGGCGGCCGAGCATGCCGGGCTGGCAGCGGAGGTCGTGGTCACCGCCGACCCTATGGAAGTGACGCGCGCCGACCGGCTGGTGCTGCCGGGCCAGGGCGCTTTCGCCGATTGCGCCCAGGGACTTGCGGCGATTTCCGGCCTGCGCGAAGCGGTGGCGAAAGGTGTCGCGGCAGGCAAGCCGTTCCTCGGCATCTGCGTCGGGATGCAGCTGATGGCGGAGCGCGGCCTGGAGCACGCGGTCACCCCCGGCTTCGGCTGGATCGCCGGAGACATCGCGGCGATGGCCCCCCCGGCGACGTTCCGACTGCCGCAGATAGGCTGGAACGAGCTGGAGTTCGAGCCGGACGCGCACCCGCTGCTGCACGGCCTGCGCCGCGGCGACCACGGCTATTTCGTCCATAGCTACGCCCTGAGCGGCGGCGAGCCGGGCGACTGCATCGCCACCACCGACTACGGCGGCCCGGTCGTCGCCATGGTCGCCCGCGGCAACTGCGCCGGCACCCAGTTCCACGTCGAGAAGAGCCAAGCGGTCGGGCTACGCATCCTTGGCAACTTCCTGCGCTGGTCGCCGTGACGAACACCGTCATCGAGCGGCTGACCGAGTTCACCGAGGAGGACCTCGCGGCGCTGTGCGAGGCGGCCGATGCGGCCATCATCGACGGCGGCGGCTTCGGCTGGGTCAGCCCGCCCGGCCGCGCGGCGCTGGAGGCCTATTTCAAGGGCGTGCTGCTCGTCCCCGGGCGCGAGCTGTTCGCCAGCCGGCTGGACGGCACCCTGGTCGGCTCGGTGCAGCTGACACGCCCGCCGCGCAACAACGAGGCGCAGGCGTTCGCCGCCCACCTGACGCACAGCTTCATCGCCCCCTACGCACGCGGCCACGGCTTGGCCAAGATGATGACGCGCCGGATCGAGGAAGGCGCCCGCGCCCTCGGCTACCACGCGCTCAACCTCGACGTGCGCGAGACGCAGGAGGCGGCGATCACGCTGTACGAAAGCATGGGCTACATCCGCTGGGGCATCCACCCGGCCTACGCGCGGGTCGGCGGTCGCACGGTGCGCGGCATCTACTACTACAAACCGCTGCAGCCGCACGGCCGCATCGCCTGATGCTGACCCAAACCCCATGTTGACGCTGTTCCCCGCGATCGACCTCAAGGGCGGCGCCTGCGTGCGGCTGCGGCGCGGCGCCATGGACGATGCCACGGTCTACTCCGACGACCCCGGCGCGCAGGCCCGGGCGTGGCAGGAGGCCGGGTTTAGCTGGCTGCATGTCGTCGACCTCGACGGCGCCTTCGCCGGCCGCACCATGAACGCCGACGCGGTGGCGGCGATCCTGGCGGCGGTCACGCTGCCGGTGCAGCTCGGCGGCGGCATCCGCGACATGGCCGGCGTCGAGCGTTGGCTGGCCGCCGGCGTGCGCCGGGTCATCCTGGGCAGCGCCGCGGCGAAGGACCCCTCGCTGGTCCACGCCGCCTGCCGCGCCCATCCCGGCCGCGTGGTGGTCGGCATCGACGCCCGCGACGGCCTCGTCGCCACCGAAGGCTGGGCCGAAACCTCGACGCTGGCTGCGCCAGAGTTGGCGCTGCGCTTCGAGGACGCCGGCGTGGCGGCGATCATCTACACCGACATCGGCCGCGACGGGATGCTGGGCGGCCTCAACCTGGACGAGACCCTGGCGCTGGCGGCGGCGGTCTCGACCCCGGTGATCGCCTCGGGCGGGGTCGGCGGCCTCGACGACCTTGCGGCGCTGCGGACCGCCAGCCAGGGCAGCCGCATCGAGGGGGTCATCGTCGGGCGGGCGCTCTACGACGGGCGGGTGTCCCCCGAAGCGGCGCTGGCGGCGCTGGCCGGATGATCTTGCGGCGGATCGGGCCGGCGTGGCGGCCATCCCTATAAACTGTTGCAGCCGCACGTGGCGGAGGTCAGAAATGACCGATGAAGGTGTCGGTCGGTTGCTGAAGCTGCGGGTCATCCCCTGCCTGGACGTGAAGGACGGGCGCGTCGTCAAGGGCGTGAACTTCGTCTCGCTGCGCGACGCCGGCGATCCGGTCGAGCAGGCGGCGGTGTACGACGCCGCCGGGGCCGACGAGCTGACCTTCCTAGACATCACCGCCAGCCACGAGCGGCGCGACACCATGCTGGACGTGGTGGCGCGCACCGCGGCGCGGGTGTTCCTGCCGCTGACGGTGGGCGGCGGCGTGCGCGCGGTCGCCGACATGCGCGCGCTGTTGCTGGCCGGCGCGGACAAGTGCAGCGTCAACTCCGCCGCGGTCGGCCGCCCGGAGCTGGTGCGCGAGGCGGCGCAGAAGTTCGGCAGCCAGTGCGTCGTGGTGGCGGTCGACGCTAAACGCGTAGCGCCGGATAGCTGGCACGTGTTCACCCATGGCGGCCGGCAGGACACCGGCCTCGACGCGGTGGAATGGTGCCGGCAGGTGGCGGCGCTGGGGGCGGGCGAGATCCTGCTCACCAGCATGGACCGCGACGGCACCGGCCAGGGCTTCGACCTCGACCTGCTGCGCGCGGCGTGCGGCGCGGTGCGGGTGCCGGTGGTAGCCTCGGGCGGCGTCGGCGCGCTCGAGCATTTCGTGGCTGGGGCGCAAGCCGGGGCGACCGGGCTGTTGGCGGCCAGCGTGTTCCATTTCGGCGCCTTCACGATTGCCCAGGTGAAGGCGGCGATGGCGGCGGCGGGCCTGCCGGTGCGCCTGCCGAGGGTGCCAGCCTGATGGCCAAGAAGGCCGCGACCAAGAAGGTGACCGGCGCCAAGTCGCTGCCCGCGGTCGCCGGACCCGGCCCGGGCGGCGCGGTGCTTGACCGGCTGCACGCAGTCATCGTGAGCCGCCGCGACGCCGACCCGGCGACCAGCCACTCGGCCCGGCTGCTGTCGCGCGGCATGTCCAAGGTGGCGCAGAAGTTCGGCGAGGAAGCGGTCGAGTGCCTGATCGAGGCGGTCGCCGGCGACCGCGTGGCGCTGGTCGGCGAGAGTGCCGACGTGCTCTACCACCTGATGGTGATGTGGGCCGCCGCGGGCGTCGAGCCGGCCCAGGTCTGGACCGAGCTGGAACGCCGCGAGGGCGTCTCCGGCATCGCCGAGAAGGCCGCGCGAGCCAAGCTGCTCGCCATACGCCACAACGTGCGGACCACCAAAATCCCGTGACGGAGCGCTCCATGCCGGTCAGCGGCCTCGGCCCTTACGACGACGCCAACATCTTCGCCCGGCTGCTGCGCGACGAGATCCCCAGCCGGCGGGTCTACGAGGACGAGTTCGCGGTGGCGTTCCACGACATCGCCCCGCAGGCTCCGGTCCACGTGCTGGTGATCCCACGCGGCCGTTACGTCGCCCTGGCCGACTTCGCCGCTGCCGCGTCCGACGCCGAGATCGCCGGCTTCTTCCGCGCCGTCGGCACGGTGGCGCGCCAGCTAGGCCTGGAAGCGCCGGGCTACCGCGTGCTGGCCAACATGGGGGCGGATGGCGGACAGGAGGTGCCCCACTTCCACGTCCACCTGTTCGGCGGCAGGACGCTGGGACGGATGATCGCCGCATAGCCGGGAACTCGACCTGCTGCGAAATGTTCGTAAGTAGCGCCGAATCCTGGATCGTTCGCGCATGGGCGGATCGCTGAGACTGTCGGAAAAGTGGTTCGACCGCGGCCTGTGGCTCGTGGCTTTTGGCGGGTTCCTGACCGGCCTCGGCGGCCTGGTGGTCGCCGACCTGCCGCACGTGGAGCGCCAACTGCGGCTGGAAGGCTACACGGCTCAGCCGCGTGCCGAACATCGTCGCCGTGAAGAACCCGGCCCCGCCAGCCAGCGCCGTCGCCGGCCATCTGCAAGAGTTGCGGGCCACCGTGGCCCCCGGTTTCTCGCTCGGCTACAGCGTCGACTGGAATGCCGCCGAGGCCATGCTCGCCGGCGCTGATGCCTGGTACAGCGTAGTCGGTGGGTTGTTTCCGGTCGCCTGCCTGGAGATCGTCGCCGCGGTCCGGCGTGGCGACGCGGCCGAGGCGCGACGGCTGGACGCGCGCCTGAAGCCGCTTTGGGAGCTGTTCAGCGAGTTCAGCAGCCTGCGCGTGGTCTACGCGGCGGCGAACCTGCTCGGCATTTGCAGCGCGCAGCCGCCCTGCCCGATCCTGCCGCTACCGACCGCGGCACAGCTCCGGATCGCCGCCGTGCTGGCAGAGTTGGGTGAATGAGTCCGGCCTCCGACAGCAGCAGCAATGCGTCGTTAGCTGGAGATAAACTGACCACTGTGCATCTTAAGCTGATCGGCACTAAGGTTAAGAAACGTGATGTTCGTGTTATCGGACAGACTAATCACCGAACCGCTGGTGGTGGTGGTTGCGGTTGCAAGCGCTTGCTGCGCTTCGCCAGCGCCGTAGCCGACGAGATCCACGCTGTCGCCAGCATTGATCCCGAAATCGGCAACGGTCGTATGTCCGCCGGAAGTTGAGTTGGTGAATATCAACGTATTCGCGTCGCCGCTGCCACCAATCAAGGTGTCGTTGCCTGAACCGGCAGTCAACGTGTCAGCACCAGAGCCGCCGATCAAGCTGGCGTTGCCGCTACCGCCAACAAGAGCCAGCGCGCCGGTTGAAAGACCGCCGTTGAGGGTTTCATCCCCATTCCCGGCCATGAGGCGATTGGCGCCGCCCGCGCTAAGAAAGGTGATGTTGGACCCGGCCGCGCCCACGACCGATGCCGAGCGACCGGCCGCTCCCACGGTGGCATCGTCACCAGCTGTCGCAATGAACGCAAGAGAGCCCGGCCCGTTCTCAAAGACGGTGGCGTTCACCCCTCCGAAGACGACGGTGTTCCCAGCTGCTGCGATTGTATCGCCATTCCCACCACTGACAGTGGCATTACCGGAAAAGGTGTAATATCCCGACTGACCGGCCGTCAGGTTCGTGGAGGCAGGGCCGCCGACGAAAAGGTTGTTGCTGCCTTTGTCGACGACCGCCGACGCTCCTGTGCTGCTCGATACCGTGCTGTTGGAGCCAGTCAGGTTGACGTAGCTGTTTCCGCTTCCCAATTCGATCTGGTCGGTCCCACGGGAGAACACGGCGTCGCTTCCGGCGCCGGTGAACATCTGGTTGAAACCCGCGCCACCCTGGATCAAGTCGTTACCGGTGCCGCCATAGACGCTGTTGTTCCCGTCACCCAGTGTCACGACATAGTTGCCTCTGCCGCCACTGAACAAGTTGTTGCCGCCTCCAGCGGTGAAGAAGCCTCCGCCACTGCCGCCGTATAAAGTGGTGCCCCCTGCGCTGGCCAAGACACTGGTTGAAACCGCGATCGTAGCCTCGTTCAAGGTGACGGGCATGTCGGTCGAAATGGTCACGTAGTTGTAGCCGACTGGAAAATCATAGCTTCCCGGAGCCGTGATGACGCCCTCGCCGATCTCGCCAGTGGGCACGGCGGCCGGCGCCTGACCTGGATTAAGATTGCTGGCCGCAAGACCGCCACTGAACGCAATGTCGTTCACAGTCGCGACGTAAAGCTGAGCAATTGACAGGGCGGCGGCCCCGTTCACAGTAATCGGCAGAATGTCTCCAGATGCGCCAACAACGGTCACTGTAGCCATGCGAAGCCCCCAGCCATAGACATGTAACCAATGCTTAACATGCTTCTAGTCTTACTGTGTCATAAACCACTTGCATAGCTTGATGATGATTGCCTACGAAGCGAGGTTCTCGTTTGTAGAGGCGGATTGTGGCTCCATCAGGCACGCACGACAATGCACTACGCTTGGCATC
>JAABUY010000574.1_pt1 | contig 62083 bp, 45 predicted proteins | sample 5560271 | NCBI WGS metagenome assembly JAABUY01 (sample SAMN10711886, study PRJNA513374) | rock metagenome | isolation source: Antarctica rocks | place: Antarctica: Victoria Land, University Valley | reverse complement strand
GGGTGAAGAGGAGGAAGGAGGAGAGGAGGAGGGAGCGTGAGGAGGGGAGAGGGAAGGGGAAGGGGAAGGGGGGGAAGAAGGGCAAGGGGGAGGGGAAGGGGGAGGAGGGCGAGGGCAGTGCGGCGAGCGAGAGCGAGAGCGGGAGCGAGTAGTGTGACCGGTAAATGGGCCCTGAAGAATGTAATATACGGAGTATCGTTACCCGTATGGTTCACAATCTCTAACATTCCTACTCCTCCCTGACTTTCCCAAATATATCCTACCACGACAGGGACCAAACCCACCATTGAAAACCAGAAACTACCTATGTACCCACCAAGATCCTGCACCAGTATATCCCCTCTACGAAGTACGATCCAAATTAAAAGCCGCGCTGATCAAAGCCAGATGGCTGAACGCCTGGGGCGTATTCCCGAGCTGCTCGCCCGACCTGGCAATCTCCTCCGAGAACATGCCGAGATGGTTGCCGAAGGCGAGCATGTTTTCGAAGATGGCCGTTGCTCTGCGCAGGTATTCTTTATCGTATCGTCCGGCCTATTGCGAGGCTGTCAGTCGGTGTCTACCATTGCCGAAAGATGCTTGAAAATGGAATGGTTAAAATGAAAGGAAGCAATTCGAGAGCTTCGTAAGGGGACTGGATCTTACGCGGGTGAGGGCTTCGACGAGCCAGAATGTACACATGCTGAAGCTGCCTTCGCGGCCACCGACGCCTGTTGAGGTCAGCGGTTGAGTTGAGAGATGGTTGTTGTAGTTTTTGGGTAAGACCTACCGTCGTTGCTGTCGGCGGTATTATATCGATAGACGAGGTCTGTGCTGGTCAGGCCTCCCCGCTCCGGTGCTTTCAAGATCTGTTTCAGCGTGCCAAGGAACCTAGGATCGTTGGGCGCGATGAAGAACACGAGCGGAGCGATCAGGACGGCGGCGTCTAGAACGTTTTGGTGTTCGTAACTCTGGATGAAGCTGTTCAGCTGCTTGTTGAAACCCTTCTCCATAATCTCGTCGTAAATCTGATCTCTTATGGCGAGCCACCGGTTTCGATTGGGGCATGGGAAACACCGTTTTTCGGAAAGACGGAGTGCCCGGTCGAAAGCGACCCACAGCATGATCTTCGAGTAGACAAAGTTCTGCTTGTTGCCACGGACTTCCCAGATCGACATGTCCTTTTCCTGCCAGATGCCGCAGATGTAGTCGGTCGTTTCGCGGATGGCAACCCATTGGTCGTACGAGATTGGCTTGCCATACTTGTTGTAGAGGTAGAACCCGTCCATCAGCTCACCGTAAATGTCAAGCTGCAAGTGAGGAGCGGCACCATTGCCTATTCGGACCGGCTTGCTACCTCGGTAGCCATCCAGATGCGGCAACTCAATCTCTTCCAGATCGCTATCCTCGCGGATGCCGAACATGATGGGCATAGCTCCCTCTTTCGTCCGCGAATGTTGGATGCGGTCGGTAACATAGTTCACATACGCCTCCGCTTCTTCGGTGAAACCCATCCGGAGAAGAACGTAAATGGTAAACGAGGAATCCCGAATCCACGAGTATCGATAGTCCCAGTTTCTACTACCGCCAAAATCCTCCGGCAAGGAGAATGTCGGAGCTGCGATGATGGCACCGGTAGGCTCGTACGTCAAGAGTTTAAGAATCATAAGACTTCTTTCAATAACCTCCCTGAAACGGCCTCTGTAGTTGCATTGTCTTAGCCATTTGGACCAGTACATCAACGTATCTTGTTGAAGATCAGAAATCAGGCTTTTGGTCGGGTGCTCCAGATGGATGTCGGATAAGTCTCGAAGGATGAAGGACACTCCCACCCCTTCCATCATGTGAATGGTTGCTGTAACGCCGTCGCCCAGAGCCGACTCGCGTGCACGAAGCTGGAAGTCGGATCGTGTTTTCTTAAAGTCCTGATTATCGTGAGAAGTACTGTCGTAGTTGATGATGACGTCCAGTTGCAGACCGAAGCTGGCACTTTTGAACACCACTGTGTGGCGATCTTCTGTACCGTCTATACTCCCATGGGCAAAATCAGCGGGCTGGTCTCGGGAGTTGCTGATTTTGGTAGTATGCTGGTCTCTGGCATAATTGAAGGCGGGAAACAGCTCCAATTCCAAGTCTGCTTCCCCTCTACGACATTCCAAACGTCGCACGAGCCAGTTCCTAACCTTAGTAGTATGTAATGTGCGAGGTCTGGGAAAGAATTCGGTCAGATCCACGGCCCCTTCTTCGTGTGTCCAGCGAGTCTGGAGGACGTTGCTGCACGGCAGGTATTGCTGCTTGGTGGTTACATGATGGCCATTGGAGATTGGGCGAATGGTGAAATGACCACCCTTGTCCTTGTCGAGTATCCGACAGAAGACCGAAGGGCTATCGAACTCTGGCCTTTGAGGAGAGATCAGTCATACTTTCCCATCATATACCGGAAACTTCACCCTGCTCAGCGATGCCTTAACTCCAAAAGCCCGAGCCGTCTTGTTTCGCATGGCAAATGGGCAACCTTACCAGCACATGTAGTCTAATCCACCGTCGGTACCAACCAGGGCACATGTTCGCATATTCCCTATCAGCCCATATTTCTCGATGGGCAGGTACCCAGTAGGGTCACGAGCACGAGCACCCATTGTGATAGACCTGAGACTGGATATTCACCCAAGCGGCTGATATAAACAGATAGACGCTGGAAGAAAGGTTTTGCGGACAGAATTTCTGCTCCGTCAGATCTTGCTACCTCACAGGAAGAGAATAGCCTTGGAGATGATGGATACGTTCTAACAACCAAGAGACACTTGCGGTAAGATGGTAAATAGGTATGACGAGATCTGCCTTGGAGATAATATTGTTCTGAGACTTCTCCAGAAGGTTGGTAAAGACCAAAAGCGATTCAAGATGTCAAGACCCTAGGTATGAAGGGGAAAAGGATGTGAGGTGAGGCTTGAGATAGCTCCGTTATCAACGATAAACTCCGTCGCCAGTCATGACGTTAGCCCTCCCCAGAACACGTAGGTACCTTGGTAGGTTACCTACCGGTAGTTCTGCATAGCAACCAACGTACAACCTGGAATTACCTTACGGTACCTACCAGCAGCAAATCGTCATGTCCCGGCTTCACGAAGAGATTAAGTCACAGAGAGCCATCTCCACGAAGGCCATGCTGTCAGTACGCACGAGTTAGAAAGCAAACAAATTTCTAAGTCGCTACCTATGGGTTTCCATCTTACACCTAGGGCTAGAAGGCTACTCCTGCTGCCGAGCCTCAGATTAATCAGTCATGTAAGGACCAAGGAAAAATCACGATCCATAGAACGCCAAGTGCGTATGGTGATTCGTACAGGTGATAATCAGGCCAGCGGCATCTTAACCATCACCGGAGAAGATGCTTTCTGGACCGGTTTCCGCAAGCAAGCAAGGTGACATGCAGATATTATAATATATCGTCGTTGATCTCGTCTTTCCTTCGTTGCGACGTGGTCCCATCCTCCCAGAACTCGACATCCCCTCCCGCATCAAGGGTGCCCCTTTTGACGAGCTCTCCCCTATCCCGCATCATGTCCTCTATAGTCATCGACCGATCCCCGAAAATCTATGTTCATCTCATCAGATCTGGTACCCCTTGATGCGCCCTTATCCACAATAAAAGACGATTGCCTACATTCCCAAACGCTGGGTAACGAGAGGCTGTGACGCACCTTCAGATGATCACTGATGATATGTCTGTTCTTGCAACCCGGACATGTTATGAGCACGGAGCCCTTGTGATAACCCTGCTTAGAAATTCTGTGCGCCGATCGGTGTCGACATGGCTTGCAGGTGAAAGTGAGCTTGTAGGCTAGCTCTTGCTCGGCGCGCGTTGGCGGATTAGGGGGAGGGGCGCGTTGGGGATCGACGGGCGGAGATGCTGTACTGTTCCGACGGTTGGGGACAGGTGTGAGACGATTGCAGGAAGAAAAGCGTGGAAGCCAGGTGGAAGGTATGGGTGGCGCGCATCGATGTATGCAGCGTTGTGTTGTGAAGTTGGGGTTCCGAACTTGAGGTACTGGTATGGATGCTTTTGCGAGCAGACGGAGGCATGTTCGTAAGCTTCGCATTTTATCTATCTTAAAGGTCTTAAAGGCCTGACTGGAGTCGAGTGAGATTGTGATATCTTGAAGAGCGTTGCGGATTTATCAGAGAGCTAGGATCATGATATTAAACGGTAACTTGAACCTACCTTAGATAGGTAGGTAGGTAGGTCGTGATTGGATGAGAGTAGGCATAAGGTTCGGTCAAACGTTCTTCCTCAGCCTTATTTCGCCGCGACCTTCTTCACAGGTCTCAGGTACGCACCACCAATAATAATGAATGGATGATACCAGAACTTCATGCAATAGACGACCTAATTCCCGATCTTTATCTTCTCACTACCTGAACAGTCTCTTTGAACTGCGATTTGCATCCAAACTCTTTAGAAGTCGAGCTTGTTGTTGAATTGCGTCCGAGCTTCTCTGCTGTCTTGGGTGCTCAACAATCCGGTACAACGCCATTGCCAATAACCACCATTTAACCGTCACGCGCCGCCAAATTGGACAGGTCCAAGTATCTGATGTCAAGATGCTGGGGGGAAGAGGGAGAGGTAAAATCAGGCCTCCAAGAAGAGTAAGTGTTCCAGAGAGGTGAAATGGTGGGGTCTTCCATATTGGAACCCTCTCCTGTCATTCTGCTCAAGCCGTGTCGTTCGCATTCTCTCCCCGATCATCGAACGGTGTCGATCACGACCGCGCATCCGTGGTTCTCCTGGAACCTTCACATTCACCTTGAGCTAGCAACACTCACACTGCCCTTCGAGATGCTTGCTAACCATATGTTTTTCGTCTCCAAGGGTCTTGCCACTCACGGCGATGCCGTCGACTTCGAGGCCATGTGGGCCGAACTGTCCGCCTCACTTCGCGAGATTCATACCAAGAACGCCTCGAAGCTCTCCTTCGAGGAACTTTACCGCAATGCTTACAAGTTGGTCCTGAAGAAGAAAGGAGAGACGCTTTACGAGCGCGTCAAATTATTCGAGCAAGAATGGCTGGGTCATGAAGTTCGGGCACGAATCAATGGGGTTCTTTCTTCGACGTTGTTGGTTGGGGCCGGCGGAGCAACGGGAAATACAACGGTAAACGAGAAAAGAGTAGCCGGTGAGAGATTTATGAAGGGTCTGAAACAGGCGTGGGAAGATCACAACTTATGTGTGAACATGACGACCGACGTCCTGATGTATATGGTAAGCCTAGAAGCATCACTTCCTCCTCGGCAGGCGGCCCGGATATCCGATGAGATTTTATCTGACTCGTGTGATACTTCGACCACATAGGACCGAGTCTATTGCTCAGATCATCGTCGTCCATCGATATTCACAGCTTCAATGGGGCTCTTCCGGGATCAGATCTTAAGGTCACCAGTATCATCGCAAGAAAACGTTACGATCGCAAGGATACTGAACTTTGTGATACTCGATCAGATACAGATGGAACGAGAAGGCGACATCATTGACAAAAATCTCATTCGGTCATGCGTTTACATGTTGGAAGGCTTATATGAGAACGAAGAAGAAGACGAGAGTACGAAGCTTTATCTCACCGCGTTCGAGCCAGATTTCCTAAGTGTGAGCCGTGACTTTTATCAAACCGAGGCACAATTACTTCTCAGAGACTCGGATGCAGGCACATACTGCAGGCACACACGGAAGCGAGTGAATGAAGAGCAGGATCGGTGCCGGTCGACTTTGTCGCCGCTAACGGCCCCCAAGATCAAGGCAGTCATAGAAGATGAGTTGGTTCGCAAACACATCCGAGATGTGATCGAGCTGGAAGGAAGCGGTGTCAAATACATGCTCGACAATGACCGACTTGGCGAACTGGAAATGGTGTACGAGCTTATTTCACGGGTCGATCCGAAGAAGGAAGAGTTAAGAAAAGCGCTACAGAAGCGTGCAGTAGAGCTTGGAGGTGAAATCAACGACGCCGCCATCGCTTCATCTCAGCCGCAAACTGGGAAGCCGGCGAAGGCAGAAAATGATAAGCCGGACGGGGATGGGAAACCACCAGCGGAAAAGCCAGTGAACCAACAGACCGCTGCCGCTATCAAGTGGGTTGATGACGTGCTGCAATTGAAGGATAAGTATGACAAGATCTGGAGGAGTGCTTTTTCGTCCGACCAGGGTTTGCAGACAGCACTCACGCGAAGCTTTTCCGACTTCATCAATGCCTTCCTACGGAGCTCAGAATACCTCTCCCTGTTCTTTGATGAGAACATGAAGAAAGGCATCAAAGGCAAGACCGAAAATGAGGTTGATATTATTCTAGATAAGGGTGTCACATTACTTCGGTATATCCAAGACAAGGACATGTTCGAACGGTACTATAAGAAGCATCTTTCTCGTCGATTACTTATGAAGCGATCTGTCAGCATGGACGTCGAGCGACAAATGATTTCTAAGATGAAGATGGAGGTTGGTAATACCTTCACCCAGAGGATTGAGGCCATGTTCAAAGACATGACAGTGTCCGACGACTTGAGTTCAAGCTACAAGGATCACGTGGCTAAACTCGGTGACCCTGATCCCAAGAGGGTGGAGCTGGATGTTCATGTACTGACGAGTACCATGTGGCCAATGGAATCAATGGCACCATCCTACAAGGACGGGGAAGCGAAGCCGACATGCATCTTCCCATCACAAATCGAGCGGATCAAGCTCGGCTTCGAGAAGTTCTACCTAGACAAGCACAGCGGTCGACAATTGACGTGGCAAGCGAACATGGGCACGGCCGACATCCGCGCTTACTTCGCGGAGTCAAAAGGGAAGATCAAGACGCGGGAGCTGAACGTGTCCACGTACGCCATGGTGATCCTACTGCTTTTCAACGACCTCCCTCCCGGTGATTCTCTCGATTTCGAGGAGATCCAAGGCAAAACCAACATCCCCACTAACGAACTCATTCGGAACCTCCAGTCCTTGGCCGTTGCCCCCAAAACCCGAATTTTGATCAAAGAGCCGATGAGCAAGGACATCAAACCGACGGACAAGTTCCTCTTCAACGAGTCCTTCTACAGCAACTTTACCAAAATCAAAATCGGCGTCGTCACCTCCGGCAACAGGATCGAAGCGGACGACGAGCGGAAAGAAACGGAGAAGAGAAATAACGACACGAGGGGTGGCATCATCGAGGCGGCCGTCGTACGGATTATGAAGTACGTTCTTCTCTTCCTCTTTTCACTTTTTGGTACTGGGACTGGGATAGGTACACTAACACCCACCAGGCAACGCAAGGAACTATCGCACCAACAACTCCTCACCGAAGTCATCACTCAACTCACATCCCGCTTCTTGCCAGACGTCAACATGGTCAAGAAGCGGATCGAGAGCCTGATCGAGCGCGAGTACCTGGAGCGGGTGGAGGACGTCGACAGGCCGGCTTACCGGTATCTGGCGTGATGGGTGCGACGTTCGATGGTTTGGATGATGTTTATGATCTTGAGGAGTCATGGGCTTGGCTCGGCTCAGCTCGTTATTGGGTGTTACTTCTCAGCGGGACGGGATGCATGGGCTTGGCGCTGGCGGCTTGGGAGTCCTTTGAGAGACAGCGTGCTACGTTTGGGGTGGTACTGTAGGCCCAGATGGCTCATAGTAGCAAGTGAAGAATATGGTCATGTCTTGGTCGTCCTGTTCGCCATGCTTTGTATCTGATGCACACGACAAAGGGCGGACCACTAATGTCAGAGGTGTCATACTCGCGCGCTGCTGGTCGTTGTTGTAAGTGAACTTCACCGCCGTCGTAGGTCTACTGCGCGGAACATGGACACAAGTATGCCAGCTGCTGGTCATGGTTCTAGCGTCACTTCCGGAGCCTCTGGTGGGACACGGTTCTCCACAGCGATTCCGACAAGCCAGTGGGAAAGTGAGTCTTTCGCTAGGCCTCACCCGTCCTATATACCCTCACAGATACCACGTAGCCTCCCCGCCCCCCGCCTGCAAGCTCACCCCCAACTTTCCAGCCCGAGGCAGGACAACCCCATTGCTTCGAACATCATCCGCACGTCCCCCACCACCAGCCCATCCAACCCAGACGAAACCCCCGACCTCCACTCAACTCACCGACCCCGCCGACCCCAGCGACAGCCCCGGAACCCTTGCAGCAGACGGCGGTTTATTCAGATCGATCAAGAACTGAGTATGGGGCTGATTCACAAAAACATCGACCTGAATCTTCCCCAGCGTGCCCACGACCTCGGAACCCCCGACCTTGGCCTCGTGCGCCGGGATCAGGACGCAATCGATGATGGTGCGGTGGGCGGCCTGGGCGATGCGGTTCCAGGACGACAGGTCGCCGTCGTCGCGGGAGTTGGCGCCCGTCACGGTGACGCCGATCATGCAGGTGCCCCAGCCGAAGTGGCGCGGCAGGCGCAGGTTCGTGTCGACGCCGGCACTCATGCTGAAGCGCGCGAGTGCGTCGGTCACGGGGCCGTCGATGCCGCCGAGCCGGGTGGTGGTGGTCGGGAGTTGGTCTAGCGCTGTGAGGCAGTCGACTGAGAGGATGGGCTGGTTTTGCCGGGCGAGCGCGTGGCATTTGGGGGCGCGTCGCTGGAGGGGCGAGGCTGGGGTGGTGGGCATGGCGGGGAGGGAGGGGAGGGCGGAGAGCCAGAGGAGGAGGAGCGTGGGGTGGAGGAGGTGGAGCATTGGGGGCGAGGTTAGGTGGGTGGGTGGGCGTGGTGGTGGTGTTGGAGGTGGTCGGGATGGAGATGACTGGGATTTCGTGCCATCGTGCACGCTCAGTGATATTTGAAGGTGTTGTGCTGTTGGCGTTGGGGCAGGGCGGCGCATAGCCTCCTCTTCTACAGCCGCATTGCGTCTTCTTCCGTCGATATTTCACTTTCTCCAGCCGTTGTTTCGTAGGCTCTTTTGCGTGGGAATCAAGCGACGCACCAGGCGGTGGCTATGAGGCCGGGAGGGTGGACGGGTTGGTCAAGCGGTCCCCTTTGAGCCTGGAAGATGGAGCACTGGCTGTTTGATGTGTACGCCAACCTGGCGTCCCTCAGCAGGCGGACTCCCTACGGCAGGATACTCCCGTCCAGCATATCAAACAGGAGATCGAGATTAGCTAGAATTTGTTCAAGCGTGAGGACCTGCGCTTGGTGCATAGACATAGCCTCTCTTGTCTCAAGCATTGCAAACTTTCTGGCTCCGAGGATCGAAGATAAGCCGATACACTTGTTGTTTCATGTCAAACTTTCAGCCTCATTTCGTTACCTTAGTGGTTTCGGAGCCCTACAGAGGTTTCAGGAACATGCAGAGTTTGCTAGGACAAACAGTTTGCTATGAATAAAAGTTTTTTCTTTCATCAATAGAAGACCTTCTTATAGGATCACATTTCCATAGAGTAGCTAGACACTTATGATTATACATTCATTTCATTAGTTACTTCTTCTATATTTGACAGATTATGAGCTCAAATATGTATTAATATTCTTTGAAATTCATTCATTAAGTTATTTGCTTCTATTCAAAATGATGAAAGCAAAAACATCTTATTGTTGTTGTTATTTCATGAATATTAGAAAGAGTCTTAAGGAATAAAGTGAGTTTGATGTATAATGAGAAGTTATTCACATCAAACTATTATAAATTCTGTTAGATATATAACTCACGATAGCTGTGCTATTAGTGTGGTGCCACCTTTTAACAGGTTATGAGCCCGGGTTAGTGCGTGATAACTTGCGTAAAATGGCGCCTAGGCTACCTCTGCCGGTGGTTCAAGTCCATGGTGAGGGAGTAAGTCCAAAAGGTCACGAGTTTGAACCGCCATCTGTGCGCACCCTTTACACCTGCGGGTCGGTTGCGGGCCGATCGCGGGTTAGGGGAAGTGTTAGATATATAACCCACGATAGCTGTGCTATTAGTGTGGTGCCACCTTTTAACAAATTCACAGATAAAACAGTTAAAAACAATCTTCACAATCATTTTAAAGTCAGATCTTTATTGTTGAGAAGTGATGTTCTAGCTGCTTCTATAAAGCAAAGTAGAACTAGCATCAAAGATTAAATAAAAACTTTACTTACATTAACTGCAGTCAATGTTCTTTCTACTTTTTCTGTAACTCTTTTGATCAAGACATGCTCATAAACAATATAATTTAAAGATTTTACTAGACAGCATAATATAGTATGAGTATTCATTTCATTTAACAAATTATGAACTCAAATTAATAAAAAGCTTTTTAAAGAAAGTGTATATTTTTAATGTGATGACAGCTAAGTATACTAACTTTTAAAATTTACAGTCAATTTAGCTTTAACAGTATCATTAATTATTGAGATTTATGATAAATTTAATTTTAACAGAATCAGCATATTGACAGTAGCTATATATATTAGTTATTAAGATTTACAGTTAATTCAGCTTTAACAATATCACTGATTATTAAGATTTGTAATAAATTTAACTTTAGCAGAATCAGCATTCTGTAATAGTTGAGTATGTTTAATTTAGAAGATTCATAGAAAATTAATTTTAACAAAAATTAATATTTACTAAAGTAACTACCAGGTCAGGTCAGGCTCAGATTTTAGAACTCAATCTGACTCATTAGACTTAACTTTGAAACTTGACTCAACTCATAATATTAGGTAATTTTCATTGTTTCTTGTGTAATTTTGATAATTTTTACATCATTAAAAAGCCCTCACAATTCTCTACAAAATGAGCCTAAAATTGCAAAAAATGAATCACTTTCAAGCTCAATGCACACAACTAAAGTTTTGTTCAAATTCTTGAAGTTTCTGTCACTATGATTGCTCATGACTAACAAGACATGCAAAATAAGCAAAAAATTAGCTTTAAAAAAACTTAACAGTCACTTTAATATTTACAATTGCTCAGAAAGCACTGTTCTGTAATAATTGAGTATATTTAATTTAAAAGATTTACAGAGAATTGATTTTAGCAAAAATTAACATTTATAGTTACTCAGAGAGCACTGTTCTTCAGTAGTTTAATATAAATTATTGAGATAAATAAGCACTATTATCTTACAAAATAAAAGACACAAAAGCTTTTTATTTATTTTATTTATATTATCTTCAATGTATACATCATTATTTTATTTTATTCACTTCTTATACTACATGCTAACTATCATCATCATAAACTTCAACAACTTCTTTATAAAGCAACAATTCATCTCAATTTTCATTTGTAAGAACTGTAATCAATGATTCATTTTTATAAAAAGATAATTGATAAAAGAAAATCTATAAAATATTATTGAAGTTTCAACAATTAATATACTGATCAGTGAATTCTCAGACTCATTTTCTTTCAGCAGTCTTAACTTTAAAAATTAGAAAATTGATGTAAAGATTTTATATTGACTTATTATCTACATAAATATAGATGATTAAGAATATCTGATGAACAAAATTAACATAAAGAATGTTTAAAATGTATTAAAGTTTAAGTACAAAAAGAAGCTGCAGATGACTGAGAGACAATATTTAATAAAGTTTATTAAATATAAAATGTTAAAGAACATATTTATTAAAGAAGTATAAATTTATTTAAGCAAATTCAGCAAAAAGATTGCTGCAACTCAGTCTGATATGACTGAGTTGTTTAAATCAGAACAACAATTTTAGACATTGCTTTAAGTATTATTAATTAAATATGTTGTGATTTATGATGTCATTAACATTCAGAACAATTTAGATATCAAGAAAAATTTATAAAAGTTTTAGAAGAAAGAGATACAATTTAAGATTAATGAGACTGTCATTGTTTTGTGAGTAGATAAATAGAAAAAAGATTAATGTTTAATGAATTAAAATTACAGTTCATTGAATTACTGCATAATTAATATTAAATAACATTATTACAGATCATTCAGCTTAAACAGTGATCATTTTTCTTATTGCTTTATTAAGTGCTTTCTTTACAACTAGAGTGGCCATCAGGTCAGATTAACTCAGCTTGACCTGAACAGAGCTTTCAGGTCAGGTTGAGTTGAGCTTTAATTGTCAGTCTGAGAGTTTAAGTTAAGCTTAAACATTGAAGTTTAACTTGATTTAAAAGCTCTGTCTGAGTTTTAAGAATTCTGAGACTGATTAGTAAGTGAGTTCTTGAGACTTGACTTAAGAATAGAAATTATGAACTTAAAGATTACTGATATATGAGCATTATAAGTGAGCATTATATATACACAGTTAAACAGCTTTCAATTTAGTTTATTTATCTACTACATTGAGAGTCAGATATTCTCAAAATAGTCTAGTAACAATTGCTTTAATCTGCATCTTTAGATGCAATGTTTCAGTTATGCATATATCTCTTGATGAGAGATATATTCTTATGCTGAATGATAACTTACTTTACATAAATTGCAGTCAGATTGACATCTACATTCTGTTAACTGATAAATGATAATTACTGTACAGTTCATTAGACATACTTTCAAAGAAAACAACAGTATATACTTTTACTCTCTTCTGCAAACTGTTAATGATTGAGCTTTAAAAGCAAAACATCTTATGCTGAGAGAAAACTCTCTTTAAATAATCTTAAATTATCTTGCAGCAAAGTCTTTAAAAGAATAGTTTTGCTATTAGAAAATCTGTTGATTTCTGATAGTAATGTATTTTATGAAGAGTGACAGCTGTAGAACAGAGCATTATTATTAAGTATTATATTGTATGTCAAAATTGAGCTTACTGTCTAACTTTCAGCAATGAGCTGACTTAAATGCTTCAGTGTCTTCTTCTGTATCTGCAGCATTATTTTCTTTTTTCTTCTCATCAACATCAGTTTTTTTTTTCTTAAATGTCTTTCTAAATGTTCTTTCTACTGCTGCTGTCTTCTCTCTGCCTGATACAGTCTTTGTAGTGCTGCATCTTGAAGTTTTCTTAATATATGTTATGACATAATATGACAGTACAATGATGCTTTAAGATTAAGTTAACAGAAGCATTATGAGAAAGCAGTTCAAATGCATTTATAAATGACAATGAGTTTTAGAGTAATCTTGTAGTTTAAATATGCATTGTAGTTTGAAAGTGTGTTATAGTTTGAAAGTATGTAGTTAAAAGGTGTGTTGAGAGCTTTTAGATGTTAGCAATACTCAGATGTTAGATTGCTGATAAACAACACATTTACTCATGATATGTGCATCAATATTATGAGTAAATATATCAACACATTTACTTCTAATACTTAATTTAACACTTTCTTATCTTCATCTCTGTCACTCAATCTACTACACTCACTCTGTCTCTACTCAGTCTCTACACTCAGTCTCTATACTCACTAGATATGTTACTCAGTGCTATCACTTATTTTACTGCTCATTTCTTAAGATTTAATCTTATACATTGCTCTTATGCTTCACTCTGATGTGCAGCTGTGATGCATACATATAATGCTTAATTATGTTGCTCAATATAGAACTCAGCAGCTAACTACATATTTTAGATTCTCATCATAACAGATTTAGACACTAAGCTTTCACTGTAAACTGCAAAATACTTAACTTTTAACTTACTTTCAGTCTTTAAAGAGAGATCTGATCACTGTGATTGTTCACAGAAGTCTATATATGATTTAAAGAAGACATTTAGTAAATACTTAAACAACTTAAAGACTGTATGTGCAAGGAAGAAATGACAGAAACATATGAAGAATGAGAATTCTAAATGAATTAAAAATGCAAAGATGATGAATTGTGAAGCTGTAAAATGAAAAAAAGATGCATTGAAGAAGACTGATGCATATTAAATTGTGAACTCAGCATTGAAGAAGATCATGAAAGAGAAGATTAAAGATGAGATCTTGAAAAAGCAATATAACTGTAAAATTTCTTGTAAGACTTCTTTAAAATTATTATACTCAATTATATTGCTTTTAACTATCTGTAGATGTCTACTACAAAGATGAGTTGAGAAACAAGTTAATGAAGAATGAGAACTGAGCTTAACTTAAAGAGAAGACTGAAAAGAAGATGTTATTTGCTGAAGTTCTTGCATTAAAAGAAGAGTGAGAGTTCATAAAAGTGAAGTAAAAAATATATTACATTTATATTTTCTATAGACTCTCTGACATTCTCTAGAATATCAATAAAGATGAAGTTATTCAGCAGAAGTGCATCAACATTAATCATCAAATTGAGAAGTGTCTGACAGTTGTGATCAAGCACTGTGAAAGAGTTCTTAACAATATAAAAAAGTAAGAGCTACATGATGCTGAAGACTCTGACTTCATCAAGGTCATGTATTACTTTTATAGTGAAGTTCTTGATTCTAAACACATTAATGACTTCAATTATGTGTAAATATTATATTACTTAATTATAATACTTTTTAACTCTAACATTGATTAGTTACATTTAAGAGTCTGTACTTGATCAGAAGAAAGAAGATGAAAAGAGTGTAATTGAAGATGCTGATGAAGCTTGTGTGATGATGTCTAAAGATGAGAAATTTTTAAATGATGATTTCATTGATGAATTTATTCTTGATGACTTGATTGATGACAGTGAAGATGATGAGAAGAATGTTGAATTTATTAGTGATGAAAAGAGTAGTAAGAAGAATAGTAAGTAGTCATTATTAATTGAATAGAAAGCTGATCTTTAGAGATTAAAGATGTAAGATAAAGAATAATTAAATAGATCTTTAATTATTAATTAAAGATTTTTTAATGAGAAATCTCTTCATTAATACTTAATATTTACTATACATAGTAATTTTCAAATAGTGTCTATCATAATTAATATTGTAAGAAATTCATTTTACATTTAGATACATGTTCTGTCACATAATTACAATCTTGTATATACTAATTTTGAAACTCTCACAACACACTATCATCAACACATTACTTAAAGTACAACAAAGTATCATTTATTTGCTTAATTTACTACAATAACTCAACATCATGTCTTTATACAGCTCATCATTCAGTCAAATCTTAAGCAACTCAGAAAGATCATTTCTGAGTGCTTTCAGTGATAGAACTAAGTCATTTTAATTAAGTTAATCTTGTTCTTTAACTTTTGCAGACACTTCAAATTCAGAGTATGTTCTTTAAAGATCTGCAACAAAGCAAGAGTTTCAAGACTGATGAGAAATAACTGTATAAAGTTAAGACACAGACACTAAAATTAAGAATCATACTTAAATGACATAAAACAGTTCAGCTTATTCAGTAAAGATTTGACAGTTCTTTGCTGAAGTAGCTAGCAAACATGATGAAAGATTAGATGTGATGTGTGTTAATTGTCACAATATTATGAATCATTCAGCATCAGAAAATGATGAAACAATCATCATAAAATGTCATCTGAAAAGCAGTAGTTGCCAAAAGATGAAATCAGCATCAGAAAGACAGATTTCAATCTTTGAAGCAATGAACTTAAAGATATGCTATAATTTTCAATTATAATGCTCTAATATAACACTCACTGTTTGACAGACAGCTCAAAAGATCATTGTTAAATCATTTAACTTTATTTTTGAAGTCTTTGATCAGCAGATTCTTCAATTCATTATAGCACTCAATATATTCTTTTATGCTGTTGAGTATGTAAAGTTCTGAAAGCTCATCTGAATGTATTATGCTAATATTAAGATTTCAGATCAAAGCAAGATTGCATAACTTCTTAAGTATTATGTAGTGAATGTTTAAAAAGATGTGCTTGCAGAGCTTAAGACACAGATTAAAGTCTTCATTATACTTAATGAATGAAGCAGTTTAAATCATCTTGCATTTTTAGACATTACTGCATACTTTATTGACACTGAGTAAAAGTACACAGAGATATTTTTAGTCTTCAGAGAATTAAAAAGTCAATATAATGATGAAAATCTTGTTAAGTATATTCTTAAAATGTTGAAGAAGTGAAATCTGACACATTAATTGCTGATAGTCACAGCAGACAATGCATTCAACAATTATATATTATAATGTCATTTAAGTTGACTTTTAAGTCAGAAAAATATTATCTAAAGTGATGAAACTGAAATCATGAACTGCATAGTACATGTAATTTAGCTTGCAGTCAGTTAGCTACTTACATATCTGAAAGTAAATACAAAGAATGATCAGCTCATCATTACATTTAATGATGATGAGCTATGAAATTTCACAATTAACAAAGACTACTTCTTTAACATCATACTGAAAAAGATCAGTATATCTTTTATAACACTTTATTATAATGCTCATATCTGTTGAGTTAATATTCTAACAAAAGTCTTATATAGATTCAATTACTAACTATTGTCATTATGACATCATCACAGTGTCTAGAGTTGTTCAAAGATTTGCAGAAGACAAATTCACAGAATATGATTGAGAATGTAAGAACTTGATGAAACTCTTTATACAATATGCTAAGTTAAGCATATGAGCTATAAACTGAACTTTCTCAATGAATAGAATGTTTAACTTTGACAATAAGCAGAATGAAACTCTTTAGATGCAATATAAAAGAGTAACAGCATGTTAAATATATGCTGCATTTTCTGAAGCACTTTAAGAACTGAACAGAGACAATGAGTGCTATTAATGAGTTAACAATTTATAAGCTGTAATATATATACAATGATTTATTTAATCATCTTAAAAAACAGAATGAAGCAATCAGAAAGTTTGAATTATTCTTCAGTGCTGAGCTGCAGAATGTCATTGATGCATTAAAAAAGAAATTAACTCAATATTATAAAAAGACAGAAGTCAATTAAGAATTGTTCTGTAATCTTAATGTCATATTGAATTTATGCAATAAGCTTAACATGTACAATGTAGAATATTCTCAGTTCTCAATAAATATTACATAGCAAGACTGACATATTGTTTCAATAAAGAGAAGACTGAGAAGATCTACATTTAAAATATGAACTTAAGTTTTAACAATATTACAGAGTTAACTATTAGCACTTGAAGAAAGAATCATCAGATGATGATTTGAGAATTCTTGATTCAAAGAAGAAGAAGATAATAGTAATGATGAGTTGCATAAAAAATGTGAAAAAACATCAAGACATATCTATGACAAAAGAAGTCTCAGATTATCTGCAAAAGTCTTCAGTGTCAGATGTGAACATTTTAATACTTGATTACTGAAAGCTGATGAAGAACTCAAAATCAGCAATGACACAATTTGCAAAAGATATACTTGTAATTTCTACAGCAGATATTAAAGTTAAATGCTTGTTCAATATGACTTAAGATGTAATCACATATCATTGAAATTAACTGAACTCAGACACTATTGAGAACATCATGCTGATTAAATATTATGACATGTTCATTCTTGCAGTAAAAGTGATAAAAATAATTAAAGAGAGATCTGCATTGACAATGATTGTCAATAATGATGAGAAAGATTCATCAGCAGATAAGCTAAATTCAACAGCAACTAAATCACATACAGAGCTTCTATTAGATCACTACTTCAGTGATAATGATCTTTATGATGATAGTGACTATAAGAACAACATTAACTTCAGACTTTGTGATTATGATCAAGATAAGAACATTGACTTAAGACTTAACAACAATGATTATGATCAAACTTTAAACATAGAAGTGATACAATTAAGCATTATAAATATCTTAAACAGCATACACTCAGGATATATAATCACTGATGATGATCATAGTCATGAATTAAGAGAGATTAAAGATTATATAAATTCATTATCTGAAAGATTCACTACAGCAATTAATGCATCAGCTATTAAGATCATTGATGATGACTCAACAATTACTGATCTCAGTCTTCAAATCATTCACTTAAACAACTCTGCTCAGAGTACATTGACTGTCAATATACACACAATCTTAAATATAATACAACATTAATCAAGAGAGAAAAGTCTTCTTCATTAACAAAATGAAAAATTGTTAAAAGCATTACATTCACACTTAAAAGCACAGATAAAGCACATTAAGTTCTTAACTGCTTCAGTATTATAATTTTACAAGAGTGTTAAAAGGTGGCACCACACTAATAGCATAGCTATTGTGGGTTATATATCTAACACTCCCCCTAACCCACAATCGGCCCGCAACTGACCCGCAGGTGTAAAGGGTGCGCGCAGACAGCGGTTCAAACTCATGACCTTTGAGCTTACTCTCTCACCATGAACTTGAACCACCAGCAGAGGTGGCCTAGGCGCTGTTTTACGCAAGAACAACTGCACTAACCTGGGCTCATAACCTGTTAAAAGGTGGCACCACACTAATAGCATAGCTATTGTGAGTTATATATCTAACAAAGAGATAGAATCTTCTGTCTGTTGATATCATTAATAATTATTCAAAGTCAAGAGAAATTCATTCTTTCTTATCTAAAGATGATGTTGACATTCATTAATTTAAATGTCAGCAATCTCAGTAGACATATACTTAATATAATTTTTAATTTAAACATCAGATCTCTTTATTCTTTCTGTGCAGTTTATGAACACTTCAATTTTCTTAAATTGCTTGTGATAAACACAAGTTACATGCAAGCTAATAGTATTGAGTGAAGTATTAAAATTGAACATGCTCAGATGTAGAAAACAATATTTAAGAGTCTTTAAGAACATTCAGCTTTGCTCAGAGCATTAGAATTCATTCTGATTCTCTGTATCTTTATTAATATTATCATTATCATTATCATAATAATCTTCATTCTTCTCATCATTATTCTGTATCTTCACTAAGTCTTCTGCCTCTTGATCTGCATTATTAGTGAAGATTAAAGCTTATAATGTTGACAGTTAATCTTTGTTGTTGATCTTAATTCATAAATATAGTTAATCAGCAAGAAGCTAATAGACAATTGTAAAGAGTGTTATAATAAAGTGATATAATTATATTTAATTAATTTGTATCTCAACTTCATCACTCTTTGACATTGAAGTAGCAGTCTATGAAGTTCAAAATTTAGTTAAATCTCTGATAAATAAACAGTGCAGAATTAATATATTTTATTTTTTTTCAATATTGTCTTTCTAATATTTATGTGCACAAGTTCATCAGATTTAAGAAAGATGCACTCATTATTAATATTTTTATTCAGCATCATTTAGACAAAAAAAATTACTGTAATTTTGCTTTCATTATTATTCAGTATTATCTCTGCTTCTTTATTCTTATCTGCAGAGACATTGAACACTGTTGAGAGCTGATAATTATAGAATGAAACAACATTAGCTTTTGTTTTCAGACTCATTATAAAGAAGTGTTAAAAATATAATATACATTAATGATTCTTCTTGTCTGCTATGTGCTCTGAATTAAGTATGCTGCTATTAAAAATCTGCATAGCAAGATTTGAATTCTCATCTTCAGCTATAGTAAGTTGTTTGTAGCTATTAAATTGAATGATTTGTTCTTGATGCTTAACTACTTCATTTAGACAGTTATCTCAATGACTTTAAATATACTTGTCTGCTTTTTCAATTTAATCATATCAGCACAGACTAAATGTCAAATAAAGTTGATATATCTCTTCTTTAATTACTGAGAAAGCACTTTTTACTTTAAGAAGCTTACACAAAGCTTGTATTTCTTTAGCAGCTATGACTAAGTTGTTTTGCTGAGCAGTATCTTCATTCTTCTTTCATTTAGTCATTACATTCTGATCTATAAAAAAGATCACTACAAATAAAGTTAAAGTCTGATACAGAACACTATAATTATTTATTAATACTCATTATGCTCATTCTTTGCATATCTCTTAACAACAATTTTCTCTCTTATCTTGACTGCATATTTTACTCTTTAAATTCTCATCTTAAGCTTCTTATATTCTGAATTATATTTAAGATCTATATTCAATCTGTTCATTGTCATATCATTCTGCTCTTAAGTCTCTTCAATATCAGCATCTATGAATGCATTAATCACTGAAGAATGTAATGAGATCAATTTCTGAGTGATATTAGAATATAAAGAATTTAATAAGAGAATAAATGAAGAGCTTCTGAGTTCTTAAATATGATTTAGTCTTTAATTTAGTATACACTTTGTGCATTATAATTGAGCATTATAATAAGTGAAGTTACATACTAGATTTTGAGTCAAAAGAAGTGAAAGAAGCAGCTAAAGTACTTTGAGACAGTGCAGCATTGAGTATAAATTCAGAGTAGTTAATGAGTGCTTTTATTCTTTTTTGTTAATCAGCAAAGTCTTCTTTCTTCAGATGTGCAGCAATGTCTGAGATAGATAAATTGATTTCATTAATCTTTTTTTTTTCTTCTTCTTAGATTGAGATGAAGAGTCTAATGTATCAGTAAAATGTGTTCTTTTGCTGATGAGTTAATCTTATTTAGTGATGAGAGATGTGAAGTCTGATGCTTTTGCTATGTTAATGAATTGATTCAGTTCAATAATGAAGAATGTGAAGTCTGATGCTTTTATTACATTAATGAAGATAATCTTTACACTCAGTTTTCTCTGTTCTGATGATGTATTTCTAAAATGAAAGTTAGCATCATATCTCTTCATTACTTACTTTACTTACATGATACAGAAAGAAAATGTAGAAAGCTTAATACAAAAAGTAAGATATTCTGTAGAAAGAAAATGTAGAAAGTGTTGTGTTAAAGATAAATGAACTTGTTAAGCTTCTATATTATTATTTGTTTATATGAATGCTGTGTTTTTGTTATCAGTGAATTTGTAGATAACTAAGATCAATTCAAATCAAGCTGCACAATTATTCAGATTTATTGATTTATAATTATTTCTTCTTAAGCTACTATCTGAGAAATTTAAAGCAATAAATACAATTTGTAAAGTGTAGTATCTCAATCATGTTAGTTGCAATTTCTTTATTAAGTATAGATCTTCTCACAGTAGAGAAACTGACATTAAAATTATGTTGTATAGCATGACAGAGTCACAACAAAAGTTAAAGTTACAAAGAAATATTAAGCAGATTCTAAAGCTTGTGAATTTGACAATACAAGATTCATTGAAGAGAACAGAATATGAATTACAGATGAAGATGTATGAAATAGAATTAAGTTTATGAAATGAAAATAAAGAACAGACTGTCAAGCATGACATCTTTAAAGAAGAAGATTGAATCATTAACAATTTTTTTTTAAATTAGTTTCTGCACAAAAAGAGTCAAGTGAGTCACATGATTGCATTATTAAATTAAATTAAAATGCTCAATTTTAACACTCTCTGATCAGCTCATGCAATGCAGCAGCAGCAGTATTGACAGAAGCTGCATTCTTTCATTTTAAATTCAGAATTCTTCTCACTACTGATTGAAGAGATTTCTGATCAGTATAATGACAGCTTAAAGTGAAATTAGTTAGTCATCATGAATTTGTAGAAGATAAGTGAGGCATATCTTTATACATTTTTTGAAAGTATAAGTTCTTGCATATTAAGGATCTCTTTCATGACTTATTTATGATATAGTTGTCAAGCTACATAAGAAAGAAAATCTGATAATATTAGAAAAATTGCAAAAGATGAAAGCAATCTTTCATATGTTGCAGACTTACTAAAAAGATAAAGTGTATTAATTAATGTATTTTTGCTCTGTAGAGAATGAGTGATCTGATAATTAAGTTAATAATGCTTACATATAATGCTCATAAAGCAGACATGTAGTTAAACAAAGAGAATTGTGCACAATACTAATTAAAAATGTTGCAATAGTAGCTGCTGCCAATATAAAGCTGCTTAATAACAGAAGTTAACTAATTCTGATTTAATCTGAGCTGTCAAGAATAGTCTGACTTGACTCTGTCTGAAATCTGACTCTGCACAGAGTCAGATTAAATTGCAAAGTAAAGCTCAGTGAGTTGAGTTAAGTTCTAAAATCTGAGTCTGACTTAATCTGATGGTCACTTTATTTACAACAGCTTTTACTTTATTAAAGATTGTAAATTTCTTTCTGACATTAAGCAAAATACTTAAAAGAAGACAAGCAAGTTAACTGTAATTAAGCTGTATAGATTAACTGCAGTTAAGTTGTATTAAAAGTCAGTTTATAAAGAAAAAGAAAAAAAACATAGAGTCTTTAATACAGAAATTAGTGACAACAATGATGATGACTTCTTCTTTAAATTTAAAAAGAAAAAGAAAATTAACAATGAAATTGCTGCTCTGTTTAAGAAGACTGTCAGTAAAATGCTTAAATTTAAATGAATTATAGATTCTAAATTCTTCTTATACATAACTGATTAACTTTAACTCTTCAATGACTTTCTTATATGAATGAGATGTTGATAAATTAAAGTTAAAGAGAGACATTTATACTCTTATTATTGTGAAGTAATTATTATATAAGTCAGATCAGAAAATTCTGTAAGACTGAGTTCAATACTTTACATATCTAAACTTGAGATCAATTTTCTATCAGAAAAGTGAATGTACAAAATGAAACTGTATAAAAGCTTTAATTAACACTGTCTTTAAATGTGTAATAAGCACAGCAAGACTATAATAGAAGTATTAAAGCAAGATGAAGTTTATATAATTAAATATATTGCAAAGAGTCTTAATGAATTTGCTTTAATATTTATAGTGTATACATTACATTCAGAGATTATCTTTTTTGTTATTGCTTTAAATATAAGCTTATATATTTAGATTTATGAGCATGATCTTATGATTAACTTCTTAGACATCAACATTGCATCATTAAATGAAAAGATCAAGACTTATAGACTTTGACATTGATGATTTGCTCATTTTAATTTTGTAAAGTTGCATAATCTTTACAAGATAACAATTCTTGAAAAGTCAATTCAAATTGTTGAGAACAACAAGAATATGTGTAAGATTTGTGTTTTAATTAAGTTCATCAATAAATGAAGTCACATTATAAACAAAAAAAAGATTAATATTCTTATTCTTGTCTTCATTAACATATGCAGCTCATTACTCTTGTTATTTAATAGATATCAGTACTTTCTAAAAATAATAAATAATCATTTCTGAAAAATATAAACAATACTGCTGAAGCAATGTAATGAGATCTTATAGACACTGTAAAAATGACAGTTAAAGATTAAATTTCAAATTGATGCAAAGATTCTTGCTGTATAAAGTAACAACAGAATGAAGTTAAAGTTCACTTTAAATAATTGATGTAAATCTTTTAACATTATACTGCAATATACAATGCTCTACATGTCAATTCAGAATGACATTGTTAAAAGAGTCATCTGAATTACTGAGAACTCAGTGCACATTATAATTAAAGAAATATAATTGTCAATAAAGTTCTAAGTGCAGACAGCATAGACAGATGCTTATCTTTGTAATTGAACAGCAATTAATTTTTTAATTAACAGTAAGTAGATAACTTTTAAGAAAGCTTTCATTAATGTAAAATTATTTATCAATTACATTTATATATAAGAATGTAAGTGCTACAGCTATATTGATCTTAAGTTATTATCTGAAGACAGATGTGACAAGTTTATGAATTAAGAATGAATGAAAATCTTCATAAATTATGTTAAGAAAATTACAAAGCAATATTAGCTTTAAGCTTCAGATCTTAAATACATCATTAAGAATTATGCTGTGAAGTTTATTAAAAGTGAGAAGAGAGATATTGTTAATTTTAGACTGCAATAATAAATATTAAATGTTTTTTTAAATAGAAGATTTATTAAATGTTTACAGAAGAAGTTAATCATTGTGAAGATCACAGCTTCAGATTAAGCATTTATGACTTAGAACAGTAAGATGCAGCTTAATTTAATTATAATTAAGATTAATAAGTTTTAAGATAAACAATATGAGATTAAGTTGACTGCAGTTAATTTAGATAAGTCATTAAATAAGAAGATCAACACTGATTAAGTTAAGACAGTAACATTTAAAGAAGTCAGAATCTTTCTGTACATTGAGATTCTGAAATGAAAGAGAAATGACAATGATGATAATTAAGATGTAAATGAGCTTTTAATTAAAATATTAAGAATTATACTGACATTTACAGCATTCTCTGCAGACAAAAAAGATTCTGTAATTAAATCTGACATTTCAACATCTATTATCTATGTTAAAGCAGTGAGAGACTCAATCTGAGAAGAAATGTAAAAGAATGTTATTTATACAGAGCTGACAGTTTTAACAATAAATGAAATATAAGAAGAGACTGTATCATTAAGAAAAGTTAATATTGTGATCAGCAAATAAGTCTTTAAACTTAAGCTGAACATCAACAGATTCTTAAATAAGCTTAAGATAAGATTTGTGATAAGAGACTTTTCATAAATATATAATGTTGATTATAAAAATATCTTTATTTTTATTGTTAAGTTTAACACTCTGCAAGTCTTTTTAACTATCATTGTACTTAAGAATCTAGAGTGTCATTAAGTGAATATTAATAACATTTTTATAAAATTCTTTCTGAAAAAAATAATTTATATAACATCTTTTTTTAAAATCAATATTGCATTTAATCATATTCTGCACATACTGTGCAGTCTTTATGATCTTAAATAAGCTGCACAGAACTGATATGAATGATGTGTTACTGAACTACTTAAATTAAGTTTTCATTAAAGCAAAACTGATTTCTGTCTTCTTCTTTACAGCATTAAAAGAATGATGCTGCTTCTTTATATAAATGATATTATTATGACTTCAATAAATCTATTACACATTCTCTAATTTAAGCAAGCTCTTGCAGACATATTTAAAGTTAAGAACTTAAAAGAGATATAGAAAATTCTTAATATTTAAATTATACATAATTATAAAATGAGAACTCTGTATCTGAATCAGATTCATTATATAAATAAGATATTAAAGAATCTTTACATGCAATTTAATAAGCATAGAGTCATCAGCATTTTACTTAATAAATATAATGTTTTTTGTTTTGTCAACTTAACTGATCAAAGAATAGATTAAAGACAGTATTAATAAACAATTAAAAGCTTAATGTATGCAGCAATTCATACTTAATTAAACATCATCTTCACATTAAATTGACTAAGTTAATATTTCAGTAATTTTGTAAAGCATTATGAACACATACTTAAGAAATTATTGCAGTATATAAAATTAATTATTAATCTCAGCATCATGTACAGCTTTAATGAGAATTAAGTAATGCTTAAATACTCTGACTTTAACTATACTTTGAATAAACAGAATTAGAAATCAATTTTAAAGTGTATTTACATATTTAAAGATGAATTAATGTTATAAATAAGTCAAAAATAGAAGTTTGTTGTCATCTTAATCACTGAGACTGAATACATAGTTATGTCAATGTGCAAAAAGACTGAGATCTGACTTGAATAGATGTTAAAAGATATAAGTATAGATAAATATCTTGAAGTTAATTTATACTGCATAAATATTCAAAAGAATAAAGCTCATTAAACATCTTTACTCATTTAGCTCAAAGAAGACAATCAAGCTGTCTTGATCTTAATTAAGAATATATATATATATAAGTAATTAAAACACATTAATGTCTTTTATTACAACATTTACAATCTATATAAGCACAATCAAATTCAGATAGACTTTGTGCTCAATTAAAAGATAATTGTTAATAAACTTATTAAATCTCTATTTAGACAGATCTTTGAGCAGTTCATTAAACTTATGAAATTCATTATTAATAATTAATTAAATTCTTAAATGATTTGTTAAACTCTTAATGATGCATTTAGTCATCTGATGTTTATTGTCAATGAGAGTTAATAGATGCAGTCTTATTAAGTAAAAATGTTAAGAAATGATGTTTTAGCTGTTTCTATAAAGTAAGATAGAATTAGCATCAGAGACTGAGTGAAAACTCTATTTACATTGATTGTAGTTAACATTCTTTTTACTTTTTTTGTAACTCTCTCAATCAAGATGTGCTCATAGACAACACAGTTTAGAAGTTTTACTAGACAGCATAGTATAGCATGAGTATTCATTTCATTCAAAATTTATATTGAAAATAACTTCATTGCTGATTTAGATGTTCTTATCATACAAAATGATCATGATGTCATATAACCTCACATTTTCAAAAGTTATGAAACTTAAGAGATCAACAGACTACTTATTATGAAGAATGTTGATTAAATATAGTTTGATGAGTGCTGAATTATGAGATTTAATAGTAAAGAATGAAGTTAAATTCTCATTAAAGTCAGATTTTTTGAGTCAGTCAGTAATGACTGAAGAATTTATATCTGAAACAATAACAACTACATTGACAATCTTAACTGATGTTACTCAAGCTGACTGAATCACACAAAACAACAAGATTACAGTTATTATTATTCTTACTGTCAGCTCAGAGATCACTGTCATTATAGATGACATGAAAACAGCAAAAGAGATGTAAAATCATCTTATACATCTCTATCTATCTTATAAATTTAATCTCAAATACATTCTATTCAATAATCTATACATCTATTAACTCAATCAATACTTCTCTGTTGATGCTTATGCTTTAAAGTATAAAACACTCTTAAGAGAAATTGCAGCCTTCAGTTTTGTCATTAATGAAATTTTAAAGATCATTACTTTTCTATTAAATCTAGAATTCTTCTATTCTCAATAAGTAATGATGAAACACTCTAAGACTCATAATGTGATCTCATTTCTTAATGACTTAATTGTCAAACTAATTGATGAAGAGTGTCTCAAAGAGAGAAATGAGAAGCTTGCTTTAATGAGTAAAAAGAAGAATTATAAAGACAAGAAGAAAAAGAATAAGAAGAGAAATGTTAATAAGAGTAAGAATGAGAATGAGATGTACACTTACTGTAAGAAAGCAGTTCACTTTGAGAACAATTTGTCATGATATTACTATGCACTCATACTGAATCATAGTTAAACTTCTTACACAATGATTGATAAGCAAAGTACTATATAGACAGTCTTTATATATAAATCTTTTAAGTTTTTTAGTTATTAATCTTCATCAATACAAGACTTTAACATTGAAACTTCATCAAATAGCTGTCATACTGTAATGTTTTACATTGTCACATATCTTACTTATCAGTCTCTTATAGATAAGAGACTTGTAAATTCACAATTTTAACAACTTTATCTTTTTAAAGAGTGACAATTCATTACATTATAATATGCAGACTAGAAGTCAGCAAAATAAAATAAAGTTATTCTTTAACTGTATTGAGACTTAAGTAATCTCTGAAGAACAGAAATCTGCAGAGATTCAGACTGCTATTTAAATTATAAAGAAAAAGAATTGACATTTAGATAAACAGATTTATCTGACTGAAATTAGACAGATTAATGATGAGAAAAGATAATGACTTATAGAAATTAATTGCAGATCATAAGTATTTAATATGCATAATAAAATCAACAAACTTCTGAAAGATAAAGATTCTCAAGTCTTATCTGAGAAAAAACTGCATACAGAATTTTCTTATACTCTTATTAACTCTTTAAATTCAACAAAATGATATGCATTCAAAGTTGTGTATACACTTTCAGCAAAACAGATGCAATGACTGAAGAACTTGCTCATATATAATAAGAAATTCATTCATAAACATACTAAATTTATACATAATACTGTAATAATGTTTCATTTAATCTCTGAAAACTTCTTCAATAATTACAATAAAATTCTCTTTGTTATACAGTTCTTAACAGAAGAATCTTAAGATGCATAATTTTATCATATTAATGAGAACAAACTTCTGAATAATAAGTCATAAATATTCTTTTTAAAGTTTCTGCTTAATCTCATTGAGAACTCAGTGAACTGCAGACTTAGTACAGTACAGAAATATTTAAAAGTTATGTAGAAATTTATTTAATTAATTTAAGCTTTTACAATATATTTTAATATACTGAAAGATCAGCTTTCAAGTTATACAGAGAAATAAAGAATAAATTATTTCTTTATAAAACTTTAACTGAAGATTTAAGCAGCTTTAACTAACTATTAAGATTTCTTAAAGATAAAAAAAAGTTTAATAGCTTTAATCATTAAATTAGAGATTAATCAGTGATCTGTAAATAATTATATAATTTAAAGTTACATCATTAAGAAAATTTATAAGCACTGTTTACACTCTTTCATTTAGACAGCAAAGTCACAGCAAAATAATTATCTCAATTCTAAAATTACAAAATTAAGTCATCATAATAATGCAGACAAACTCTGTTTTAAAATTGATGTCAAAAAGAATAATTGCTATAACTATAAAAGACTGAATCATTTTATAAAGAATTGCAGAAGTCTCTTAAAAAATCTTAATTACATTAAGATTAATGTAGTTAAGACAAAAAAAGATAGAGTTTTGTTGATTGTACTTTAGTAATGAAAATTAAATCAGAAGTTATAAAGAAATTTAGCATTATAAAGAAAAATTAAGTTTAAATTGAATCTAATTAAGTCTTTATCAATGTACTGTTAAATACTGCAGTAAAGATCAATGTGATGTTTTAATGATATGTTATTGCTCATTAACTAATACAAATTGATGTAAAACTTCTGAGATCAGAGCTTTTAAGAGAACAACATGTTTACTGTTATGATATATATTTAGTGAAGTATAGACTCATTAACAATTAAGAATAAGAGCAAATTGAAGAACAGTTATTTTATATTTTAAATAAAAATGAATCTGAACTCATTTTTGATCTTTTAGATCTGAAATGATAACACATTTATATTAATTATGATTTATATACATAACACTATAAGATAAAACAGATATTTCTAATTATTAATGAGTCTGAAATATTTATTAACAACATTCAAAATCAATCTGCTGTTTATGTATTGTTGATGATGTCTGAATTAGACTCATCAACAATTGCTGTACATGTTGTTAATAAAACATCAACACTATTTTAACAATACAACAAATATGTAGATGTGTTCTCTAAGAAGAATGTTAACAAGTTATTATCTTATTAAGATCATGATTATGTCATAAAGACAGAGAGACATAAATTACTTTATAATTCACTTTACAATCTGTTGAAAACAGAGCTATAAATGCTTAAAGAATATCTAGATAACATTTTAATAAAGAAATAAATACAACATTCTGTCAGTTCTGTAGAAGCATCAGTCTTATTTGTCTTAAAAAATGAAGAAAGCTTATATTTATATGTTGATTACAGAGATTTTAACAAAATTATTGTCAAGAATTGTCATTCTTTGCTGCTGATTAGTGAGACACTTAATTGTTTAAGTGAAGTTAAAATGTTCATTAAACTAAATCTTAAGAATGCTTATCACTGCATTAGAATCAAGAAAGACAACAAGTGAAAGACTGCATTTTATATATATTATAATTATTTTAAGTACATAATCATGTCATTCAGACTAATTAATGCCTTAATAACTTTTTAAGTTTATATTAACTGAGCATTAACTGAATTAGTTAATGTCTTTTGTGTAATATATCTAAATGATATCTTGATCTATTTCAGTTTTCTAAAAGAACATCAAAGTCATATAAAATAAATTCTGAAGCAACTTTAATGATTTAAACTGTATGCAAATCTAAAGAAGTGCACTTTTCATACTATATAGATGAAATTTCTTAAGTTCATTATCTTCACTATTGATGTTTTGATGAATCAACAACAGATTGAAATCATAAAGAAATGATCAGTATTTAGAAGCTACTGTGAGATATAAATATTTCTAGAATTTACAAACTTTTATTGTCACTTTATATAGAGCTATAAATGATAATGCAAGTATTTTGCAAGCTTTGCAACATCTTTATACAGACATTTATTCTAATGCACTTTAATTCAGAGCTAAGAGCTTAGATTGAAACTGATATCTTAATAGTTAAGCTGATAAATATTTATTTACAGCTTTAAACAGATGCTCAATGACACTCTGTTGTCTTCTGATTAAGAAAGTTAAATCTGATTAAAACACACTATGAAACTTATAATTAAGAATTGTTGACAATTATAAAGACATTTAAACACTGACAACACTATCTTAAGAATAGTCATTATCTCATTGAGATACTTATGAATCACAATAATCTATAAAAATTTATAAATGTAAAATCATTAAATAGAAGATAAGCACATTAAGTTATGAGACTAGCTACTTATGATTTCATAATTACACATTAATCAGAGAAGACAAATCTCACTGATGTGTTGTTGAGATATTTTGACTATAAAGTTAAAAAGAATATAAACAGATTGCTGTTAACATTGCAACAAAAGCTGATTACATTATCTTAAAAGTTAAAATTAAGCATTATTACTCTAATTAGTCAGATCAATGCTTAAAGCTTAGATTTGCAAATTATGTTGATCATTTTATTAAAAGAATATCAATTAAGCATTCAGACTGAAGATTATGACTGTTAAGAACAAATTAATGAGAGATTTAGAGAGTCTTCATTTAGAAATGAATTAAAGAATGATGATTATACATTTAGTTCATCTATACACAACATAATAGAAAAGCTGCTTAACTCTGTTGCTGAAATTACTGATTGTAAACAGTTCATTTTATATGCATTGATTCAGAAAGTGACTGACAGCAAAACAGTACATAATAAAAAATAATCATTCTTTTTTAAATTTGTTCATCTCTTGCAGAACACTGATGTTCTAACAGTAAAGATGTGACAAGACTTAAAATTATAGAGTAATTGCAGTTATCAAGACATCAATGATAATCTGTAAATGTTTGATTTTACTGAATTACTTTGTTACAAAAACAAAATATATATATTATCTAATGAAGCTATTAAGAATGAGCTCATGAAGCTGCATCATGATGGTGTTTTAGCAGAACATTATAAAGTAGACAGAATAATTAATTTATTGTTTAGAAAGTATTACTGAGTCAATATGATGAATAATGTTTAAGAATATGTTACTTTATGTGCTGTATGTCTAAGAATTTAAGTATTAAGACACTGTTTATATAATAAATTACAGTTGTTATCACTATTTACTTAATCATAAAAGAAGATAACAATGAACATAATCATTAATTTGCTGTCTAGCAGACAAGAGACTAATGTTTATGACTTTATATTAATAATTGTGAATCATCTTACAAAGATAACTCAATATATTTCTGTCACTAAAAAATTTACTGTGATTAAGTTAACTAACATATATATTGAACAGATTATATATTGCTATAAAGAATTCAGAAATATTGTTTCAGACTGAGAATCAATCTTTATTAATGCATATTGATTTAAATTCTGTTATCAACTTTAAATGAAGTAAAGATTAAGCACTGTCTTTTATTTATAAATTGATGATTAAATTAAAAGATAGAATCAAATTTTAGAACATTATCTACATTATTATTGTTATAAAGAATAAGATGACTGAATGTTCTTTCTGTTAATGATAGAGTTTATATATGCAAACAAAAAACATGTAATAATTAGTTAAACATCATTTAAGATATTAATGAATTATCATTTAAGAATTGCTTAACACATTGAGAACAACATTTATGAAGAAAAGATGTCAGTAATGAAAGATTAAGCACAGTAAATGAAGAAAATCTGTATTATAATGATAAAGTGATGATAAGTTGCTGTAAAAATGCAAGCTAAGTACTTTGACAAAAATTATGTTTAAAAAAGTTACAACATTAACAATTTGATGTTATTGTTCATCAAGAATTTAAAGCAATACAGATTAAGCAAGAAACTATTGTATAAATTTATTGAGTCTTTTTAAATTATCAATCTTATTAATAAACAAATATACTGACTGACTCTGTCTACTCATTACAGAATTCATAATATATTCTATGTTTTATATTTAAAGTTTCATAAATGCTGTCTAAACAATAATTCTTTATCAGAACTGTCTCTTTCAGATCTCATAAATGATGAGAAAGAATACAAAATCAAAGAGATCTTGAATAAGAAATGAAGAAGAGAACAGTTGTAATATGAAGTTAAGTAAATAAAGTATTTAACAGAATACAATGAATGACTTTAAGTAGAGAATATAAGAAGTGCAGAAGTGTTATAACAAGAATATGACACAAGAATAAAGAGAAAGTATAAATATAAATGAAGTTTAAGAAATTAAAAACTTTTATTAGAAATATTTTACATAGTATTATCTAAAACAAGTAAAGTTAAAATATAATTAATACATCAATAAAACACTATTAAATCACTTTGTCATCTCTGTATCTGTGTTGCTATCAGAAGTGAAAGACAAAAACAGTAACTACTTATCAGTGTTATAATTACTGTTAAAGTGACTAAGTCACAGCATTAAGTTATAAGAGCTTTTTAAGATGTTGTTACTTAACTGAAGAGAGAGAAGTTCATACTTAAAGTGAAATAAGTAACATGATGATGACAGCAAAGCACAAAAAAATTAAAAGAACAAATTATAAAATAAAAGATATTTAATATAAATGTCTACATCACACTAACTGCTCACTGTTCTTAAATCATAAGTAACAACAAATTATGAATCTCTATAGATTTGTAATGATTACTGTGATGTCTTACAATACAAATAATGTAGACAGTGACATGCTTAATAAATGATGTCTATATATAATTGAGATGACACTGAAGCTAAGATTAATAGACATTATTGATTGTTATGATGATGACATAATTAATAAATATATACAAGTTATTAATTCAGCAATTAAAGAATGTGAAGATCTATTATCATTAATGTGTTACAAGATGACAAGAAACTTTCTGTTGAACTGAGTTACACAGCTTTCAGAACATCTTATAATAATTATAATTTTGATTTTTAACAACATTACATTGACTGATGTTGTTACTGATATGTTTTGAACAGTAAAGATAACAGAGAGAATTTAACTTGATGTTGATGTAATGATTATGATGTGACATTGAGATGATGTCAGTGTGAATAAACAAGAGAATAGAAAAATTGCTGAAAATATAATATTATGAAGTGACAACATCTCTAAGAACTGAGACAAAAATGAAATTGAGGCATAATGTGTGTGATGATGTTACTGCAGAAGAAGAATGTAATGTATAATATAAAGTAAAGAGATGTTCACTGATTACAGTCTTAAGCTTAATGCTTTTCTGAATAACAAATTTCTGATAAATTAATTATGCTGTGAAGATGATGTTCTGTGATATTAATGATGCAGTGATAATCATTAAGCAAGCATTTTCAATCAAATCTGTCAACAATGATTTATCTGTGACTTAAAGAAGTGAGAATGAGGTGCAAAAAGACAGTATTTCATCATTAGAAAGATTAAATAAATATAACTGTGTTTATATGCAGTAATAAGATCTCTGCTGCAGTCTCTTCTGCACAACAATATTATTTAAAATGTATATCTCATCATTATTATGCAGACATTCTGTCAGCAAGTTCATTTTAAGACACTTACATTTCTTGTGTTTAACATTCTTCTTTGCTGTGTTCTGTTTCTGCATTTCATTTTAACAAAACAAATGTGTTAACAATGTTACTTACAGTATCTGTTGCATTCTTAACTGACTTCATTCTTACAGACTTGATCTTCAGAACTGATTCTGATAAGTTTGTTAACTCATCAGTATTTAAGATTGTGTTGATGAACAGTGTTTAATGATGAAAGTAACAGAAATTTAAAGATTTATTGTTGTGTTTCTTTATACTTGTATGAGCATATTTCTTAAACTGCAACATTATTAAAATGTATTGATGTCTTGAATACTGTATATACAGAAATTGCTAACAATCTCACTGAATTCTTAATGAAAGACACAGCAGAAAGAACATTTCTCTTATTTTTCTTGATGATTATAATGTTAATGTTGTTATGCTTTTACTATTATGTCATTTATACAGTGTTACAAGAGAGAAGCATCATTCAAAAATATGAAGTTGCTATGACTTCAATATATTAAGATGTTGAAGATGAAACAAGTGCAAGTTATGTATGAGAAAGAGTTTCTTATATATTGTGATTAAACAAAGAGATCACTGATTTAATCAATTCAGAAACAAAGAAAAGTTAATTTTACTTATGTTTTGTGTGTTATTCATCATTAAACAAAGCTGAATCATTATCTATTTAAATGTGACAAACTTAAAGTATTATATAAGATCATCAGTCTAGCTGAGATAGGCAACAAGTAAAATATGTAAGAATGTTAAGTAAATCATCATTTACATTTTGCTGACTTAATTTCACAGAATTACAGCATATCTATAATGTCAATGATATGTCAATGTGCTGAAGAATCAGTGTATAGAAGAAAAGACAATTGTTATAATATCATTATGTATTTATACTGAATCATAGCTGAACTTCTTACACAATGATTGATAAGCAAAGTACTATATAGACAGTCTTTACATATAAATCTTTTGAATTTCTTAGTTATTAATCTTCATCAATACAAGATCTTAACATCAAAACTTCATTGAATAGCTATTGTATCATAGTGTCTCACATTGTCACATATCTTACTCATCAGTCTTTTATAAATAAGAGACTCATGAGTTCACATAATTGCTGAAAGTTACACTTGAAAAAGATGCCTGAAGAGGTAAAGAAGAAGCAAGAGATTAAAAAGAAAAAAGAGAAGAAGAAATTCTTAAGTTTTAAAGATAAATGATATAATAAGAACTCAGTGATCTTAACTGCAATAAAGAGCTATAGTCTTGTGATCAATAAAATGTTATAAATAGCTGACTTCAGCACAATACAATATATGTGCTGTAATCTCTCTGTATTTAGCTTAATCAATATGTTCAATAATGAACTCTCTATAAGAAAAGTGTCTGAAGTGATGCACACTTAAGAGATAGAAATGATTAACTTACAGCTAAAGAACAGTGATGAAAAGACTTAAAATATCATTCTAATAAACATTTATTTTATGCCTAATATAGAACTCAATCTCTTCTCAATTGAAATAATCAAAAAGAAAGAAATATTAATTAAAATTAAGAACAAATTACTATATCTAAAAAACAAAGTAAAGAGTATGCTTAATCACACAGTATGCAAAGATAAGCTATATTATTTTTAAACTTTAACAATAAGAAATTCTGTAAACAAGAATAAGATCATGTCAGTCATTAAAGATAGCAAGATCTTAAGAACTACTTAACATCAATATCTTAATTATATAAAGAATTTAAGTCTTGATAATGTGTCAAAAAATCTCAAAATAGTGAGACTTAACTTATAAGAACTTACAAAAACATTATTACACTTGTATGATGTCTGCATGAGGGCAAATCAAAAGAAGAAGATCTTAAGAAAATTATAAAACTGAGTTACAAAGATGATCAAACTGATTTACATTAACATTGTTGATTTCATTATATCAAAAGCATATGATAAATTCTTATAATATATAGTCTTCATGAATGATCTTATTTGCTGATGATATGTTTGTAATATAAAAATGAAAGATCAAGCAAAAGACAAAATTGAATGATTTCTTAATATGCTTTTTACTCAGATGAATTTACAAATTGTATAAGTACAACTTAATAATGAAAAGAAATTTAAAGATAAGCTCATCATTAAATAATTATGAAGTCTAGAAATTATCTATAAAACAACAGTTTCTTATGAACTGAAGCAGAATGAGATGACAGAAAGAAGTAATGAATTTTTGACAGCAAAAATTAAAATTATAATTCTGAATAATGAAGTCTTTAAAATTCTATGATTAGAGACTGTTAAAACAGTATATTATCTTCTTAATTAACTCTCAATGTCAGCTCTTAAGAACAACAAAGTCTCAATTTAGCTACTGTTTAAATCTCTTAATAAGAATAAATCAGCAAATCTTATCAATCTTAAATATCTTTGATGTTTTAAATGTACAACATATGTGTATATTTCAAAGAAGATCTAAATGATAAGAGCTAAATTTGAATTCTAAAGCAATAAGAAGATTCTTATTAAATATAAAGAAAGAAATCAATATAAAGTATAATTTTCTAAAAAGAGAAAGATAGACTAAATGATTAAAGCAAAAGATGTATAATTTAATGAAGATTCATTAATCTATGATGTCAAAGTTGCAATCTCAATTTCTAAAGTCATTCAACCTCACACTGTTAGTGCAGAACAAGAAAGTGTGCAGTTATTTTTTTTATTTTTTTTAAACTTTCATCATTATCATCATTTCTGAAGTACATATCATCATATTCTTTCATACTGATATTGTCAAATCAGTTAAAAGAAATGAAAAAAGAGAAAGAAGATGTTATGAATATTTTTTTTATAATTAATAAATCAGTATCAGCTGAGTCTTGATGCTCTAAAAGAGAAAGATAATTCTTTATAAAGTTAAAGCTTAAAGTAATCATAATTTATCTAACTGTGTTCAATGTAATCATCAATGTTATAAAAAAGAAAGAAGACTTTAAGAGTAAATCTTAGACATTTAAACAGATAATTGAAAGTTACAAGTTAAAAGACTGAAAGAAAGCAATGAATAGTGAGTATAACTTGTTAATGATTAACTTTATATAAACTTTAAAGACATTATCATTTAATTGATAAGTTTTAAGAAATAAATGAGTCTATCATTACAAAAGAAAATCTAACAACTCAATTCTACAGCATAAGACTTGATGAGTAGTTAAAGAATTTAAACAATGATTTAAAATTGATTATAAAGAGATCTTTGCAATGATTATCAAATTTATAACTTATAAAGTTATCTTTGTCATAGCTGCATTTTACAACTATGAATTGAAATAAATAAATGTCAAAATGACTTTCTTACACAGCAATTTGAAAGAAGAAGTCTATGTGATTTAACTCAATGAATATGAGAAGAAAAAAGAAAAGATATGTAAATTGAAGAAAGCTTTATATGAATTAAAACAGTCTTTTTATCTTTAATATAAGATGATACATTGATTTCTTGACAGTCTTGAATACACATAAATTTACATAGACAATAATGTGTTTAGAAACAGTACTTTATTTATTGCTGTATATGTTGATGATATTCTTATATGTAAATCAGATAAGAACAAAATTCTAAGTCTTAAGATTAAATTAAGCAATCATTTTGAAATAATTAACTGCAGAGTGTGTAAGCATTACTTAAAAATGCTAATTACATAAAACAAAACTTTATGAATGTTTATTCTGTTTTAGAAGATTTATTTTATGAGAGTACTTAAAGATTTTAATTTATAGAATATTAAGACAGTTATAACTTTAATGAAATTCAGAATCTATGTTATAAAGACTATCAGAACAACTGAATTAGAGCTAATAACTTAATATTAAAAGATTATAAAATCTCTTATGTACATTATGACACAAACTTAACTTAACATTATATATATGATGTCAACTCTTAATCAGTTTGCACATAACTTTAACAATATACATTGAAAAACTTTAAAGTAAGTATTTTAATATGTGCAGAGAACTTTAGATGTCATTCTTAAGTATAAATTAAGTGATTAACTTAAATTACTAAGATATTTGAATTTAAACTGAGAAGAAGATCTTAAATCAAGAAGATTTATGTTAGAATATATATTTAAAATGATTAATAAATCAGTATTCTGAAATTTAAAAAGACAAAGAACAGTTATTTTATTCTTTTGTAAAATGAAGTACATAATTTTAATAAAGACTATAAAGAAAGCAGTATAAATGCAAAGATTACTTAAAGAGCTAAAGCTAAAGAGATTTGAGACAGTTACAATTTAAATAAACAATTAAAGAGCTATAGTTTTGACTAAAAATTCTGAATTTCACATCTGTACAAAGTACATTGATATACATCATTACTTCATAAAAAAAGTCAAATTCTGCAGACTTTTTCATCTTAATTACATCTCAATAAATAATATAGTCATCAACAGACTTACAAAGTCACTTTTAACATTAAAATTTACTTATTTTACAAATCTTATGAATCTCATTAGTCAGTGAAAGATCTTGTGATCTAATAATATGACACTTGAGTTCAAAACTTAAGAGACATTCATTTAAATTAGATCAGAGAAAATATGTTTTTATTTTCTATTTCATTGTTGCTGAAACAGATTGAGAAAGTATATCAAACTTTCAGTTTTGTTTTGTTATCTTAGTGATTTTAAAGCTCTACAGAGATTTCAGAAACATGTGAAGTTTGCTAAAGCAAACAGTTTGTTATGAATAAAAGTTTTTTCTTTTGTTGATAGAAGGCCTTCTTATAGGGCCACATTTTCATAGAGTAGCTAGACACTTATGATTACATGTTCATTTCACTAGCCACTCCTCCTATGTTTGACATTTCATCAACAAGGTAGGTAACTTACATGGTACTTTACCGAGAGTGTGACAACCTGGAAGCGAAGGTACCTTATGTAAGCTGAGCCCTACCGGGTATGCAGGCTCACCTGTCAATTGATTTCCTAAACTTCGGCACCGAGAAAAGAATCAAAGTCAGGTTTTAGGTCAAGCTTGGAATCGAAGCCCTTCCCTGCTCTACGAATGTATAGGCAAGGGTCAATCACCCAGCGCGCGGAATTTGTCGGTCCTTGGGCCACTGTGCCCAACGCGATACCGTCGAAGTGATCGAAGTGCGAATTGAGATACAGGCACTATAGGGACATGGGAAGCCGAGATAGGCATCACTAGCCCCCCCAGTGTCAAAATTGACATCGAAGTCCAGAGACAGTCGAGAACTCGGGTGATCACTTGCAAGGAGTGCCGCCCATGTGCTAGGTTCGCAATTGCCACGCCTTTCAATTAAAAAGTCTAAGATGTCAAGAACTAAACGCTCAACCACAGGGTCATGACGCCCTTTGCATATTCGACAATCTCCTCTTGACCCAGCTTGCTCTCCCCGTAAACGCGATCTACGAAGCTGATGGGAACTTCAGCGATGTTGTACCCCATCCCCTTCGCTCTGACCATCAACTCCATCTGGAAAGTATAGCCCTTGCTCTTCGTGCTGGCAATTACCTTCTCCAACACCTCCCTCTTGTACAACCGGAAACTCCCCGTCAAATCGCTCACGCCCGGCTTCAACACCGTGTCTGCAAACAGATTCGCCCCTCTGCTGATTATCTTGCGCTTCAAGTCCCACCCATATACGCCGCCTGAGCCGGCATACCTCGTCCCTGTGACGATGTCGTAGTCGCCCTCTTTCTGCCTCGCGATCATACGCGGGAGGAACTTGGGATGGTGGGAGAAGTCGGCGTCCATGATGATGACGAAATTGCCAGTGGCATACTTCAAGCCATGGACGTAGGCAGTACCGAGGCCCAGCTTGCCCATTCGTGGCTTGAGGACGATGCGCTGGGGAGTGTAAAGCTTTTGGAGTTGTTGAGCGATCTGGAGGGTCCCGTCAGGAGAGGCGTCGTCGACAATGATCAACTCCCAATCGAGCTTGTTCTCGGTGAAGGTTCGGTGGAGCAGCCAGACCAGCACGGGCAAGTTGGCGCGTTCGTTGTAGGTCGGGAGAAGCACTGAATACTTTGTATTTGGAGACATTGTGATGGCGCCTGAGATGTACCCTGTATGTGTCTCGTGGCTGAAGGGAAGATTGCAAGACAAGGTGAACCCCGTTCACTACCGTCACAGGGCGGATTAAGTGAAGCCAGCGGGGCGAGAGCTAAAACGCCTGCTGGAGCACAGTAGACTGTAGCAGGGCACTGTCGCGAGGCCAGAGGGGAAAAGAGTGAGAAGGTGTTCAAGAGAGTGTGGGAGGAAGATTGTCAAGCACTATTTGGACATATAGTACGTCGGTTGAGGTGCGAAGTTTGCGACCGTGGTGGGAGAACTCCAGACTAAGGTCGGCAGAGTTCGTTGGAGTGGAACTGGTCGTGGCAATTGGGTAGCCTAGGGTGCACGTCTCAGCGAACAGTGACGATGAGTATACAATACTGTAGGAGCGGAGGCAGACAGCTGTGCAAGCATAGGGCGGCGGTCAGGGGTGCGGTCTGGGGCCGGGGGTGGAGATTTAATGTCTTGGCACCCGCCTCGTCAAAGTGACGTGGGGGCCCATCTCAGTTGCAAAACCAAACATGTTGTAGCAAAGGGCTGAATCAGTACCAATCTACTCCGTACCAGGGACTTGATGCTCCATCTTCGCATTACTCCACTAGATTGAAAACGATCGTTGATCAGATGTGCAGAGCGTATGTACAGCAAGTCCAGAGCAAGGAGCCAACACATCTAACCAAAGTAGCAGTCATAAGAAGTAGTCAACCACCCACGGCCACTTCCTCCACGCGCTATGAACGCCCAGACCCCTAACAAGGTTACTTGCAAGACCCAAGGTTCACCGCCAGTTACAGGGATTCCTACCTCCTTCCAGGTTCCATGTGACACTCTTCCGTCCTCCACAACATCCCTTCCGCCGGTATCACCAGATTCACACCCTCGATGTAAAGACACCGCAAGCTTTGCAGACGTGGATATAGCTGGTCTCGGTGATACTCCGATGGAAGACACAAAAGGGACTGCAGATGGGCACACGCGGAGAAGAAGCTCGCTGATGGACGGCATCGCTGCTGTTCGTGAGAAATCAAGGTCAGACAAGAACACGCAGCCGCGCAGGCAAAGGAGACGGCACGAAGGTGGTATTGTTGAGGATGATGAAAGGAAGGACTTCTCGGACGAGGGTCAACCTTCAGAGTTCTCTTCACGCTCTACGTGTGAGGATGTGGAGCTGGACGATACCTCCTCGGACGGCGACCTCGATGGTGAGGAAACCGGATTGACAAAGGAGGACAGGCGTCGGAGACGGCGAAGGAAGAGGAGGGGTACACGCATGAACGAGAGAATAGCGGGTGATGCGATGGCAGGCAGGGAATGGAAGAATTTGGCAAATGAAAGTGTGCTGAAAAGATCTCTCGTCAATGCGTTGCTGATAGGGCTATGGTATGCTCTACTGTCTTGAACCATATTACTTCAGGCTGACCACGTCTGAAAGGTACTGCTTTTCTCTGTCAATATCTATTGTAGATCACCCCCTCCAAAGCAAGATTCTCAATGTCAGACTCTAACGCTCGCCTTAGTACAATACCTGGATGTTTTCGCCAGGGCATCTCGATTTCCACTTTCCTCTATTTACGACCAGTCTGCACATGGTCGTCCAGTTCTCCATGGCTTCACTCGTCCTCTGGGCTTTTCCACGTTTCAGGCCTAGGGCGGACCCTATACTTGATTCTCATCAACACGGTCAGACGCAACATGGCTCAGCCAAGAACGAGAAGCCTCTCATGACCCGCACCTTCTACATTACACGTATCGGTCCGTGCGGAGCAGCGACAGGACTCGACATCGGGCTTGGCAACATGAGCCTCAAGTACATCACACTCACTTTCTACAGTAAGATCTCGTCACCGGCATCCATACCCCACCCCAACTAACCCCCCCATCTCAGCCATGTGCAAATCTTCCTCTCTAGCCTTCGTGCTGCTCTTCGCCTTCCTCTTCCGCCTCGAAACGCCATCCATCAAGCTCATCCTCATCATCGCCACCATGACCGTCGGCGTCGTCATGATGGTGGCCGGCGAAACGGCCTTCAACGCCCTTGGCTTCATCCTCGTTATCTCCGCCGCCTTCTTTTCCGGTTTCCGCTGGGGCCTGACGCAGATCCTCCTGCTCCGCAACCCGGCGACCTCGAACCCCTTCAGCAGCATCTTCTACCTCGCCCCGCTGATGTTTCTCTCCCTCCTCCTCATCGCCCTCCCCGTCGAAGGGCCCCGACCCCTCGCCGCCGGCCTCGCCGCACTGACCGAGGCCAAGGGCACCGTCACCGGCATCGCCATCCTCCTCTTCCCCGGCCTCCTCGCCTTCCTCATGACCTCCTCCGAGTTCGCCCTCCTGCAGCGCACCTCCGTCGTCACCCTCAGCATCTGCGGCATCTTCAAGGAAGTCGTCACCATTTCTGTCGCCGCCTTCGTCTTTCACGATCCCCTCACCCCGATTAACGTCTCCGGCCTTCTCGTCACTATCGCCAGTATCGCCGCCTACAATTACATCAAGATCGCGAAGATGCGCCTCGACGCCAAATCGAACGTCGTCCAGCAAGACGGCGACATCGCTGCCCGCGAACCGATGCTCACTGCGACGCACGGAGCCGTCGAGGATGGAGTGGGTCAAGCGGGAGCACAGCAGCGGCCTCAGCCGCGGATAAGTACCAGCGGACGCGTGCCTGTAGCAGTGAGGCCGCCCAGCGTCAGCATACAGCTGCCGAGGGAGGCGCTGCACGATGCGCACGTTGGCGTGAGTAGTCCGGCTCGGACGTCGCCGGTCAAGAGGCCGGAGGATTTGGAATGATGACGATGTTATGTCCTTAACGGTGGTATATTGATGTCAGTCGCCTTGTCAGCGATCGCATTGGGTGGCGTTGAGAAGGAGACTTCACGGAGACGAGGTTCAAGGGTTTGACTTACTTGTTTGGCTGGGGTTTCTCAGATATTGCACGGGGGAGGTAGAAAGTAGGAGGTGGGTGTTGGTAGTATCCCAGAGCGTGTAGCACCTCATGTTCACTAAACCAAATAACAATATACTGTACAGCACAGCACAGCACAGTCTTAAAGTCCATTTCTACCATGTTAGTACTTCTACGCGGTAGGTAGTATGCCATCCAGGACCACCTATGCAACTGAGCACACCCCACACACGGCCCATTTTAACGTGCTATGGTGCGCTATGCTCTATCCATCGCATGGCATGCCACCGCACTGCGCGCCACTCTCCAAGACAGCCCCATTCCCATCCCACCCTCTTGCTCTCCAGTTGCCAGGCAGGTATGAACGGAGTACCTATAGTCGCCCACAGTCCACAGTCCACAGCGGCTAACCTCTCATCGCCCTCCCCAACCACAGTCTCCAACCGCCCTCATCCGCCCTTCCTCGGCCCCATCCCCGCAGCCGGCCCACCCGTCGGAACAGGCACAGCAGGTCGATTCGACCGCTCCACGATACGCTTCCGTTCCATCTCGAGCTACACACGCGTGCCGCGGACACCCGTTAGCCAACACTCCCCACCCCCTCCACACTTCTGCCCTCACCCGTAGAAAGAAAGAGGAGACCTCTCAAAACTCACCACCTTCCTCACCCTCCCCAGCGCCCCCTGCTGTCCCTGCCCCTGGCCCCCCTGCCCCTGCCCCCTCCCCAACACGCAATCCTCCACGCGATACGGCGGCTTAATAACTACAGCGTCAAGAACAACGATACTCTGCTCGCTCCAGCGGGTCGGGAGCGTGCGGCCGAGGGCGTCGAAGAGATCCTGGGCCTCGCGGCCGACGCCGTGGCCGCGCTTGGCGTCGAGCGCCTTGAGGCGGGCGACGGCGTTGGTGGTGCAGGTGGCGAGGGCGCGCGGGTCGAGAGGCGCGATTGGGGGGTGCGCAGCGGTGAAGTCTGTTGTCGTCGTGGTGGAGGTGGGGCTGTTGGTGGTGCCGGTGCCGGTGCCGGAGGGGCGGGTGGAGGAGGGGGGGAGGGCGAGGAGGGTGAAGGTGGCGATTTTGGGGATCGGGAGGATGTGGTATGTTCCTGGGTGGGGTGGTGGTGGGGCGGTGGTGGTAGTGGGAGAGGTGGAGGGTGGAGGGGCGGTGTTGATGGCGATGAGGTTGGTGATGGGGCAGGCGGTGAAGAGGGTGCCTTCGAGGGTGTCGTTGGTTGGGAGGGTCGTGGTGATGCGGATGCTGGGTGGTTAAGGGTCGCGTTAGCTGGATGGATGCCTTTCACGAGTACGGTGGAGGCTTCACAGCACGTTCGACCTGGCGATCGATGGCGGCTTGCACTGACTGCTTGGGCTGCGTTGCAGCCCGTGCAAGGTGCCTCAAGGCGCGAGGAATGAATGGCTGGGTAGGGAGGGAGGTAGAGTCTGACTTACCGCGCCCCGATCGCTCCGCTCAACGCACTTTCCAACGACACCATGCCTGACGGGCCGATGTTAGGGGTCGCGACAGGAGGTTTCCCGCCGGCATTTTGACGCTTCGTATCCGTCATCGTCTTCGACTTCTCTCACTGCGGTCAGTGCTCTCCACTGTTTCCAAAGAAACGCATTGACGCCTTTCAATGCCCGTTTCACACCACTCGAGAACCAAAGCTGACAAATGTCAATGCTCAAAGGAATGACGGGAAGGGAAAGTGGAAACAAGTAAGAGAGGTGGGGCGTGTGGAGAAAAGTGTAGACGGTCCACCTCAACGCCTCTCGCTCTCTCCTTTCACGGTGCTGATCCTGGGAAAGTTGACGGGCCGAAGCGACAACAAACGAGGATTTTATCCGGGACCTTGCAGCCTCATCACTCTTTCCTATTCAAGCAGCACAGTCACAGAGTAAAGAATACGTTATGTTCGTCCGATGTCATGAATCATTCAGTCACTTTTAACTACAGTAGCTATTCCATTGATCTACCAACTTTACGACATTCTTCATTTACCAGCATCTCAAGACATGTGTCAGAAGTTCACGTTAAAACAAGACTTACGCCTGGTACGTGGAAGCGGACACATTACCTCCTCTCCCGGTCCAGTTGACGTGATGGTTCTGCCCTTCTGGGTACTTCTTGCTAGCGTGCTCTGGCTTGATGCGGAAGGTATGGGCGCCAAAGTAATCTCTCTGTGCCTGGAGTAGATTGGCAGGAAGGTCGCGGGTGCGGTAGCCGTCGAAGAAGCTTAGAGCGGTGCTGAAGGCTGGTGTGGGGATTCCCCACAAGGCACCTTTGCTGACAATATCTCTCCAGCCCGGTTGCGCGTCGTGGATTGCTTTCTTGAAGAAGTCGTTGAACAACAAGTTCTCCAGCTCGGGGTCTTTGCGGTAGGCGGAAGTAATGTCCTTGAGGAAGACGGATCGGATGATGCAACCACCACGCCACATGAGCGCGATTGATGGCTTGTTGAGCTTCCACTTATACATCTTGGCGGCCTGCAGTGTAACAAATTAGCTGAGTCATGATATAATACGATGCACTCGAGTCTACTTACATCCTGCATGAGCATGAAACCTTGGGCATATGAGATGATCTTCGATGCGTATAGGGCTTGCTCTAGATTGGCAAGGAATTCTTCCTTGTTACCAGTGAATTTGCTCCGCTTAGGGCCATCGAGCAGTTTGGAGGCCCGAGTCCGTTCCTCTTTGAGTGAACTTAGACATCTGGCGAAAACAGCTTCTCCGATGAGAGTAACGGGCATGCCAAGGTCCAGAGCGTTGATAGCCGTCCATTTCCCTGTGCCTTTCTGGCCGGCAGAGTCGAGAATCTTCTCCACCAACGGCGTACCATCCTCGTCATTGAAACGAAGAACATCGCGGGTGATTTCAATGAGGAAAGAGTCAAGAACACCACGATTCCACTTCGCAAAGATGTCGCCAATCTCATTGTCATGCATGCCTAAGCCACGCTTCATGATGTCGTATGCCTAGTTGTGGCTTTAGCACTCAAGCTAGCAGTATTCTCGTTTGAGAGCTCTGGTTCGTGGAAAAAGGCTCACCTCGCAAATCAGCTGCATATCTCCGTATTCGATCCCGTTGTGGACCATCTTGACATAATGACCAGCACCATCATCTCCAACCCAATCACAGCATGGTTCACCGTCACTCTTTGCGGCGATGCTTTGAAAGATATCCTTAATATACGGCCAAGCCTCTTCGTTCCCACCAGGCATGAGACTGGGTCCATAGCGAGCACCCTCCTCACCGCCAGAAACACCAGTACCGACGAACCGGATCCCTTTCTCGGCCAGATATTTTGTTCGACGGTTTGTGTCCGGGTAGTGCGAGTTACCACCGTCGATTATGATATCACCTTTCTCCACATGTGGGAGAAGACTCTCGATGAAATCATCGACCGGTCTACCAGCCATGACAAGGAGCATCATTCGTCGAGGTTTCTTGAGCTTTGAGACGAACTCCTCCACGGAGTGAGCCCCCACAATCGATTTACCTGCGAACAGTTCAGCCAGGTGCTGACGATGATGAGGGGCCTGCTCGTACTGACCTTTAGCCTCATTTTCTAGGAAGTGATCCACTTTTGAGACGGTACGGTTGAAGGCGACAACGGTGTATCCATTATCGGCGATGTTCAGGATCAGGTTCTGGCCCATGACAGCCAAACCGATGAGGCCAAAATCACCACTAGCAACAATTCGCGCGCTGTAGTCAGCAAAAGCAGCTCAGTCTCCAGACGAATGAACCTTGACAAACACCAAAGCGCAATTGCAGTAATGATAGAGTACATCCGCCGAGATTTCAATGTGGGAGATCAAATCGACGATTACGATAACGACGGTGGGGCACAAATGGTGGGATAACTCACACTGCTTTGTCCGCCATCTTGTTGTCTGTCCGATGATGAAGCGATGAAGTTCAATGTGAGATGCTAAAACCCAGAGCGTCTTGGGAACAAGCGTAAGAGTAGTGTCGTCTTACGGTTTGGGCTATCTCAGGTCAGGCTGCGGAGCGTTGGAGGGGGCTCTCGTTTTCTTTTCTAAGGTGGGGGGGCTTACTTACTTTACCAGCTTAGTCACTATCCGCCTGCGCCCACCTCAAGTATATATTGCTGAGTAATCACAGAGCCTCGCATCTCGAAATTGTCTGGTCTAACGTAGCTACCGGCAATATAAGGTACCTACTGGAATATTACTCCCCGTCTCGATCAAGGACCTAAAGGAGGATTTTGAACCAAGCAAGGGAGCACATCCAGCATTTGACCTGCGAACCGCCCCACACAGCGAGCACCTGCGACGCCGAACAACTGCTGCGTCGTTGTCGGCACGACAGGTACGTCTCCTAACTGCACTCAAAGCTCTGTGGCCCAGTCGTTCATCATGTCCTATCCGCCACCTCCAGGTCTGAAAGCCTCCCAAGCGCCCTCCTCATCTTCAACTCAGCAAGCTCACTCATCACTACCACCCCGCCCGCCACCGCCTGCCGGCCCATCCCCTTCTTTCAAGGCCGCTTTCACCAATACACCATCATTCGCATCAGGCGCGCCAGGCACAAGAGGCTATAATGGCGTGCCGGACGATGGCAATATCAAGCCAAACAATAGCTACACTGGCTTTACCGGCTTCCAACCACGATCGGTGACGGCAGCCAACGCGGCGTTCCAAACGCACAGCCCCATCGTCTCAGCTCCTCCGGCGCCTCCTACCGGTTTCTCCGCCCCGCAGACGGGCTACTCCACCGCCGCCTATCAGCCTCAACCACCACAATACCAGCAACCCCCTCAAGCGGCCTTCTACCCACCGCAAGTCGAAGACACATACAACCAAGCATCCGCCCCGCAAATCCGCAATCCATTCCCGCTGCCCGGGCAAGAGCCACTCGGCGGCTTCGGACGCGGCCGCGGCATCGGCCGAGGCGGCGGCTACCAAGATGGCGGCCTGGACCCGGAGATGGAAGCGCAAATCGCGCAATGGCAAAGCGCGTACGCGGGCAAAGACGCCGACACGCCCGGCGGCCGAGGGCTAGGCCGCACAACAGGCACGACGCGATCGTTCAGCGGTCTCGGCGGCGGCGGCGGTGGCGAAGGCGCTCTCTCCGCCAGCGGCGCCAACGCCGGCCCACTCGGCGGCCGACCCGACATCCAAGCGTCGGCGATGAGTAGCTCGGACATATCGTCCGCGGCCAGCGCCGACACGGGCGTCGCCGCGGTCGTCAACGGCGCCGACGGCAAGCAGAAGACGGTGGTGCGCAGCGGCGGCGGACAGACGTGGCAGGACCCGACGCTGCTGGAATGGGACCCGGCGCACTTCCGGCTCTTCGTCGGCAACCTGGCCGGCGAAGTCACGGACGAGTCGCTGCTCAAGGCGTTTGCCAAGTTCGCGTCGGTGCAGAAGGCGCGTGTCGTGAGGGACAAGCGCACGACGAAGAGTAAGGGCTTTGGCTTTGTGAGCTTCAGTGACGGCGAGGAGTACTTTCAGGCGGCGCGCGATATGCAGGGGAAGTATATTGGTAGTCATCCGGTGCTGTTGCGGAAGAGCACGACGGAGATTAGGCCGGTCGTGCATGGGGCGAATGGGAAGAAGGGAGGCGGGAAGGGAGGGAAGGGGGGGAAAGGGAGTGGGGGAGGGGCGCATGGTGGGAGTGCGGGCGGTGCAGGCAAGACGGGGGCTGGGGTGCAGAAGAAGCAGAGTAAGACGAAGGGTGGATTGAGGGTCTTGGGATAATGGAGGGTGTTGGTTGCGTTCATATGAGAGGAGACGATCGCAGGCTTAGCTTTTGCGAGAGTTATTCAGAAGCACCAACTAGATGCCCATAACGTTTAACATGGCTTTCAGTTTTCTGACTAACTTGGCTCAAATCAAAGCAATGACTTTCGACAACATATTCGTGCGTGACATGCATCACCATCCACGTCTTCGTCCTCGTTCCTCTCCAGACCTCTCTTTCCTCTTCTCCCGCTTCTTCTCCCCTTTTCTCTTCTTCTCGCGCCCTACCTTCTCCGGCTCCGCCACGGCTTCGATCCTCCGCTTTACTCTCCTTTGCTCTCTTCTCGTCTTGACTCCTTCGCGAACTTTAGCTAGCTCTCCTACGAACTCGGTGGTACCGAGTTTCTTCTGGAGGAGTGCCATGATCTCCTGACTAGTCGAGACCAGCGCCTTATAAGCAGTTACGAACGCTTCGTCCGAGGAGTAAGGTGTGGGAATAGAGGGGTCTGTCAGGTGATGTAATGGCAGCAAGATGGTCTGTAAGCTAGGTAATAACGCTGAAGGGGGAAGATGGCTGCAGAGGGCCGCGGTGAGCTGTAATGAGGCCGTTTTGGATTCTAAGGAAGGGGCGCGGGTCGTGGCGGTCTCTCGACGGACAATAGCCGATAGTCGCTCAAACAGGTATTGAATTGCTGGTTTCGAGTCCTTAGGTCCGACACGAGCGTCACTAGAGTCCTGGTTTTCTTCTCCCGAATCTTCTTCAGCCTCACTAAGCTCTTCCTGTATACTGGAGGTACTCCACAGCAGCTCACCAGCACTCATACACCTCCCAAGGAATACGAGATTACGCACAGTCTGCGCAGCCAGGTCCTCACTGACACCAGGAACACCGAGGATGCGCACACTAGCTCTAGTAAGTTGAATGATGTCTCCTGGAGTGAGCTTCAGACCGGAAGTGCCAGTCAACGGAAAGGTCCGGAGTCCGGTCTCGGCGTTGGCCCTTCCAAAGTCTGCGATGTACAGACCTAAAAGCTTGGCAGCAGAAAGTTTGACCCAGGCGTGTGGGAAAGACAGACATAGCTTGACTTGCGTCCAGAGTGATGCTGACTCGGCACTAAACAGGGTCTCCGGGAAGAGCTTGCAGAGTCCAGTGGCGGTCTGCAAAGCGAAGTATACGAGCTCCCAGTCCCCACCCTCAACAGCCGTGGCATTGGACGTTAGGATATGCACAAGCCTTGTCTGAACAAATGATTTCTGCTTGACTGACTTTGCTCCGCTCACATCGAAGTACATCTGGTATATCTGGAGAGCCGCTCGGGTCAGTAATGGTTGTTCATCTTGACTCAGCCAGGTCCGCAATAGGGATAAGAAGGTTTGTGTTCGCTCCTCGTCGGCACGCTCAAAGAGCTTCTTCAGCAGTGCACCGGCCATTTCACGACATTCAGCAGAGTCGTCGTTGATGAGAACCATAACCAGAGGTATAAAAGCTGTCACTATGATGTCTTGTGTGTGTTCGTGACCGACTTTCGATAGGAGAAGGTGGAACGTCTCCATAACAGACTGCCTTCCTTCTTGGTGTTGATACTCCAAGTTCTTGACCAGAAAGGCAAGCTGCTTTGAATAGCGCTCCCTAGTCTGAGGATATTCGAGCAAAAACTGGGAATATACCCCTCTAGCAAGGTCACGGACACCTCGTGTCTGATTGGTGACCATAATGGCAGCAACGGAATCCAGTACTTCGTAGACCTCCGATATAACGATTTTCCGCGTTAGCAATGCCTTGAGGAAATTAAAAGTCACCCCTTGCCGGTTAGGCTCTTCGAGATCAGGCTTCAATTTCTTGAGAAGGTAGGCCAGGTCAGACTCGCGGATAGTGACGTGGCGTCTCTCGCGCAGAATGGCAGAAATGAGCTTTAATGCGGCTTGTGCGCCTTCGGTGTTTGTAGATGTGGAATCTTTGATGATCTTGACGCCTTCAGAGGCGGCCACAGTAGCAGTCTGGTCTAGCTCTGGTAAAGGCATCTTGATGATTGTTGTGAGCAAACGGATCGCGGACGTTTGAAGTTCTTCTTGAGTCTGGGCTATAGCGTTACCAATAATAGGTAGGAAGCCAACGATGTTTGATGGAGTCTGAAGGGTATCGTACTTGTGAAGCGCGGATCGGAGTACATCAAGGGAGAACCGGGCCAGTTTATACGTATATGAAGACGTACTTCCGCGCTGTTCGTTATTGTTCGCACCTTTGAGGTTGATAAGATAGCGTTTAGTGCGGTAATCTTCCTTGCCACTGTGAGAACCTAAGGCTGCTCCAGACTTGTAGGCTTCCTGGAAGATCTCATAGCAAAAGACCAGTAGATCCCTACTTTGTATTGCCTCGTTTCGCAGCAGACCAACCCCGATCCTTCGGAGCAGCTCCTCTAATTTCTTGACCAGCTTCAAAGTTAGCCTCTCTTGGAGTAGACCCTGTAAAGGCCTGAGTAGATCCGAGAGCCGCCGAATGGTTGTTGTTTTAGCAATCAACTCCATCGAATCGTAGCTCTTGCTACTTTTCACTTCCCTCATTTTGCTTATATACTCCTCGGCATCCTTTTCTTGACCTGTGAGGCCGAAGATATCGTCCATAATTATGGCCACGATTTGGGGCAAGCAGTAGTCCAGATCGCCAGGCCGAAAGCTAGATGCAGTCGCCACAAGAATCGAATGTACAGTGTAAGACAAAACGTGCAGCTGGTAACCTCGAGCAAGGGCACCACGAAGCTCCTTGAGCATGAATCCAAAACACGAGGGCCCTGTCAGTGTCGCAATCTCGGCCAAGGTCTTTCTCGTTAGATCACGTGAATCTTGTGATCTACTCCGAAGAATGTGGCACAAGTCTGTAAGTACAGGAGGCAAGCTGTGCGAAAGTTGTTCATCCGGAAGTAACTTTAGAAGCTTCACGATTGCCACGGCGACAGGAACGCGAAGACTGACAGTTGACTCGTCCTTGTTGTGAAGGTAGCTTGTCAGTGGAGGAACAAGATTTTTCGTTAAGTCATCCGACAGCTTTTGTTGCTGCGGCATTGTCAATGCAAGCCTAGCTTGTAAAGGCTCCTTTCTTGTCTCAACACCCGAGATTGCACTACCAGCAGGAAGTGCGGAAATCTCAGGTATGGCCGGGGTTGATGAACAGTTCAGCTTGGCTTGTCCTGCACGACTCAGAGCATCAATCATCGTCCCTAAGAGCTTGATGATAGACTTTTCCATTTCAGGTTTGCTCTGTATATAGCCGCTATACCTTCGAAATATGGCTCTGAATTGTGGCCATTCAAGGCATTCCGCAAGAGCGCCGATGGTCATGATTGTTTCTGCCGCAAGGTTGTGCGCGTTGTCGTCCTCGGCCTTGTCGAATACGAAGTGCTCAATCAATGGGACGAAGAAGTGGCTGATGTTCGTACTGCTCAGGCGAGATTGGCGTGCCTCGCCAGCCAGTCGGCGGAGAGCACGAAGACGACGATGCTGCTGGATATGAAGGATATTATTAAAGAAAGAGGCTTCTTCGTCATCATTGGCAAGCAAACCCCGCATATCAGACACCTCGGGCCAGTCGTTGCATTGCTTGATCAAAGAGGCCATCACAGCAAGATACTCGGCCCGGACCAGCTCTGATGATTCGAGTGCCCCTTTGCGAAGCGATGGTAACAAATGGATTTTGACTAACTCTGACGCCTCGGGCGAGATCGAACCTGGAGTAGTAAAAACGCTGCTGATGAACCGGCGGAGCGTGAGTGAAGCATTTGTTCGTATCGCCAGTTCTTCCTCGTCCTTAACATAATAAAGCATATTGAACATGATTGGGCGCCACTGCTTAACGTTGAATATAGAATATTGTTCCTCGTTGATGAGAGCGAAGGCTTTTAGCCGACGTTCGAAGTCAGGGCCGTCGAGACTATGGGTGGAGAATGAATTCAGATCAGCACAAATTTTCCCCAATCCAGAGATCTCGTGGTCATCTTGAGCGAGGACTTCCATAACATGGCACAGGGTTTCACGGCTCGCACGATCCCTAAAATAGCCGAACAACGAAGAGACCGTGTAGAAAAGTTTAGACTGTAGGTCTATATCCTCACAGATATTGTACTGGGGTATAAAATGTTGCAGGATCCGAAGGAGATTACTCTTCGTCCTTGGAGTAACGCGGTGCGACGGCTGTTCGAGGAGAAAAGCTGCTATCTCAACCAAATTCCGAGCTTGACTTGAGCCTGTCACGGACCCTGCAAGCTGAGATATAACCTGGACGCCAGACGCCAGAAGCTCTCTGCTAGGGCTCTTTCGTATCAGATTGCCAATATGGATTAAAAAGTAGTCGATGTTGGGTTGAAGAATCTCGGACTGAATTCGTTCTTGGGGGCTGTTTGGGGGCCTTACTTGATCCAAATCCATATGTCCGTTGGCCAGTGTGATAATCTTTGAAACGATATTCTCTAAGACAAATATCTTGACCTCATCTTTCGCCGACGGGATGTCTAGGCAGTCCGCTATCCTCTGTAAAACCTTTCCCTCGCGCGTTGCAAGGAATAAGACCGTCTCTTGCATCGATGACCAGGTCGAGAATATTTGGAGCGTTACTGACACAGCTTGAGCGGTATCAATTGGGAGTTTATCAATCCTCGGCACAATCAACTCTGTCATGATTGGAGAGATGTATTCGTGCCACTCAAAGCCTGGAAAGTTCCTAAACAGGAGATTTAGGCATTTCAAGCCGGTCTGCCTGACCACCCTTAGCATGGATAGTGGCGTATCATCTTCAGCATCCTCATCCTGACGTTCAGTAGCTTTCGACAGAGCACGAGACGCTTTTATGAGGCAATACAACAAAGCGTTCAACAGCGACTTAACGAACGATTCTAGTTGATTCCTAAGGATCTCCAACATATTGATAACCATCTTCATTAGTCCAACTTGCTTTCTGACGCTCATAAGTTCTTGCTCAAGGGCTCTTGCAATACCCTCATCGCCATGAACGAGAGATATCGAGCCGAGCGGACCTAGCACTATTTGCAAGAAAAGCCCCACTTCTTGATCTTCGAATGAAGCCAGTGCTGCCACTACCGCTTTTCTCTTTGAATCTTGGCCTTTGTTGCCACCAACTGAGCCTGCTTTAGCGACCGATCTTCCGTAAAGAAGCCGAAGCAGTACAGGCATCAAAGTCGGCCGGTGCTCGTTACGGACTATGCCAAGGTTTTCGTCCGTGTGCGTCAGAATCGATAACTCCTCTCTAAATCTGGCCTCATCAAGTAGGTTTAGAAGATTTTCCTCATACGGACACAGTCCTACATTCTTCCACGTGAAAATAACTTTCAGCGCATATCTTTGGATTTCGACATCTCCATTCGTAAGAAGGTCGAGCAGAGTCTGGTAGACGTCGCCGGATTTGTACAGGACACGCGGGTTGATGAACTGCTGGAAAAGACCAAGCATAGCCTTCTTCTCTCGCATAGTCCACTTGTCGTGGGTAATCCTATCCAAGGGTGTTCCTGGCTCATACGACCTGTCCTCAGGTGGAGAAATGGCATCATGGTCGTTATTCCCTGTCCAAGATATAAGTAAAGGCACAAGATGACGTGAGCGTTTCTCTGCAATGTTGGGAACAACGCTGAGGACATCTAGCACTTGTGCCCGCATCATAGAAGTTGTCAGTGGAGGTGATCGATGCGCTTCGTTAAAATTTTCGCGGATCACGTCGTCTGCACAATTCAGCTCTTTTCGAATCTGTTGGAGGATGCCCTCCAGCGAAGAGAGATTAGAGCATTGGAACTCGGTCCTCGCCACTTTCTCTGTTGCTTCGGGAGGTGAAGAAGTCACCGAGGACTCGCTGGTCGTTTGAAGCGCTAGGAGGGAGAAGGCGAGTTCCGTAAAGACTTCATCACCTATTTTGTTCTCGCAGACGAGCTTCAGAGCACTCTTTGCGTCTGCCCATATCTGCGATAATGGCATTGTAAGTATGCCAAAACAATAGTACGGGATGACCTTCCGAAGGTGGGTATCGGAGACAGTTGAGTTATAAAGTGTCCCAAGCTTTCTAATGTACATTGAAGCGGAGCGCGCTGTTTCGAGAGTCAACGGCAAATCCTCAATTCGTATGGCAATGGCGATTGCCTCAGACTCCTGCTGGTGTCGTTGTTGGTAAATTTCACCGAGTATGCGAAGTGATAGTGCCCTAAGCCTATGGGACGGTGTCGTCAGATTACCGATTAATGCATCCTCCAAGGCCTGAACAAAATCGTTAGAATGATCAAGGCGCCCAGACAATGTGGTGAGGTATCCGAGGAGAGATTCCAAATATGGCGGCAGAGCTTTGTATATCGGTGCGGATGAGCAAAGTCTTGGCCACAGAGAGGTATCTAGATCTCTGCCATTACGAAGAGTCGTAGAATATGAGAGTAGAGCTTGCCCAACGCCAAACAGGATACTGTTTTTGCGAACATCTTGTGAAGATGAGCTTAAGCAGATTTCTGCGTGTTGGCCAAGGTAACCTGTAATGCTCTCGCGCAACGACTGATCAAAAGATAGGGAATCAATCCAGCCAAGGTAGGCACAGCACCTGGGGACCAGTTCGTCGTTGTCCATTTGAGCGGCAAAGATGCTCCCTATCTTGTGCTGCCAAGCTGGCGGACAAAGCAACCGACCGCCGCTGGAGGACGTCCTCGTGAGACAACCAAGAGAAGACAGTTTAGGCAGCAGTACACAGAGCTGGTCCTCGTTGTCCGCCCAATGCGAGTTGATGACTCTGCAGGAAGTAATGTTAGGCTATTGATATGCTTATGAAGGTTCTAAGATACTAACTTCTGTAAGTGGGGTAATAGTATGCTCGGAAACCGCTCCGTTCCCATCTGGGCGAAACAACGGCAAAGGATGAGGAAGTGCTTCGTGAATCTCTCATCTGATATTACTGTCGTGATTTTCCGGAGATGTGAGATGACCACGTCCATTGGTGCCAACTGTAAGATGACCGCTGCAGCTGGAATGATTTCTACTGCTGCTTCATCGAGAGACTTTGACGGCAGAACGCTTGTTGCATCCAGCAGTCGCTCTAATGTCTCCAGCATGGGCTGCCAACACTGCACCCGTGACCCTTTCCGGACGCCAGACATGATGAACAGTAAACGTCCGCCAAAGGCGAGATTACTAGGGTTGGGGCGCAGGAAAATGCCTTGCATGCCTTGTAGAACAGCCTCCCATAGTGGCTGGAAACCGTCCATATCAACGTGGTGGATCAAGCTTATCAGAACCCCACAGACGACTTCTCCTGCCCATGAATTCTGAACTTGGATTTCCTGGAGTACGTTGTCGAGCAAAGTTTGAATCACAGCGCCCCCGCTGGAATGTAAGCCTCTTTTGACTCCCTTGACAGCACCTGCGAACATGGTCATCAGTCCCTGCTGGTAAAAGTGCACATTTCGGCCCTCAGTGACGTGTCTCAAATCTTCCAAGGAATGCCGGATCAAAGTCTCCAAGGGTTTCTGATTCTTATGATACAACGCCCCTGCTTTTCTCACCAAGAAGCTGAGTGCCTCGGCCGCGAACCTAACAACGTACAACTTCTGACGTTCCTTCCCAAGTAGAGGTACCAGAATGTCGTATAATGGGCGCAGATCGGGAACGAGTAACCTTGATAGATATTTGAACAACCATGTCAGGCATGAGAAACTCCATTCAATAACTTCAACGTCTGCATGTTTGGCAGCTACAGAAGCCACCAGTGTTACCGCTCTTTGAAAGTGTGGTTCGAACCGCAGCCCTAAATCGTGGGCGAAGTGTCCCAGGAGACTCAGCAACGGTTCCAGCGAATGCGCGTCCATCTTGCCGATATATTCCATCGTCAGGTCCATCACTTGGTGGTGGTAATGTAGCAGCTGCGGTAAGCTTTCGCATAGCGGCTTCACCGAGCGCGCAAACTCGGCGAAACCCTCCGAAAGATTCAGATCAATCCATTCTTCGAGAGATGTTTTGAAGTAGGAGGCGGTAGCAGATGCATCCTGCTCTTCTAAGTTTTGGCGGCGAACTCTTCGAACGGGATCGATGTTGATCTTTGCAATGCGTTGCGTGAAAGACTCGAAGCGGTAGTTCCTTGTTGACACAGTACCGCCCTTGACGACCTTAGAAGGCCTCACTTTAAAAGAAGAGGACATGGTGCGTGGCTGCACCGGAGGATAGCTCAGTGTCTTGCTTTCCAAAGGTGAAGTCCCAATCGGTCTGATACGTTCAAAAAGTTAACAGTAGGTGCTGACGGCTATGGAAGAACTTTGTTGCCTAGCTCCCGTCGCTGCCATACCTCTCGACCTATCAGAAGCCGGTACTCGCGGTGCGAAAGACCGTCCCGTTCCGTATTTACCTTTGATAACTTAAATCTAGAAACGAACAATGGAGACGGAGATGGAGATGAGGTGTACTAAGTGTTTCGATATCTAGGAATGGCATCTAAAATGTACGTACGATACTGTTTACTCAAGACCACCGGAAACGTCTCTCTACAATCGATTACAGCGCATCTGCTACACAACAGTCGTTCACCGAAAATTTCAACCTACTGACTCAAAGTTCGTGATAGACTGGTAATTGGTGGTGTTGGAGGGGCGGTGTCATCGCTTTTTAAAAAGTTATCAACTTTGCTTGCCAAGAATGCTTTCTCATTTGCCATTATTGTTGGTGATCTCTTTGTCGATCCGACCTCACCGACAGCCGCCGACGATGAAGACATGGAGGCCCTGCTGAAGGGCGAGATAAAAGTTCCATTACCTACTTACTTTACCCTCAATTCTTACGCACTTCCTCAGCGTGTAGTCGAGAAGCTGGAGTCTTCGAACGGAGAGTTGACACCAAACCTTTACTTCTTGGGCAAGCGGACAACCATCAAGACATCTGAGGGCATTAAGATCGTTGCTCTGGGAGGCACACTTAATAGCAACATAATTGGTGGCCTGTCAAAGGATAAATACCTCCCGTTCTATACAGAAAGTGATGCGAAATCATTGTTCGGCGCAAACAGCGCCGACATTCTGATTACTAGTCAATGGCCATCGTCAATCCGTGCCGGTTCAAAAGTGGCGTTCAATTCAGACTTAGATGAACCACCAGCTCATCAGTGTATCGCGGACCTTTGCGCCACGCTCAAGCCCCGATACCATTTCTCGACCTCGACGAATACATTCTGGGAGCGTGAACCTTTCTTCCATATGCCTAATGAGGGTACGGAGGATCACAAACCTATCACACGCTTCATCAGTCTCGCCTCTTACAACAACATCGCCAACCAGAGGTGGCTATACGCCTTCTCTATGGACCCTAGCGCTGCCCTTCCTATGAGCATACCACCGGGGACGACTGTTTCCCCGCTTCTTGGAAAGTTTCAAAAGCGAACCCGACTTCCAGATCAAGAGCAGTCATACTCCCGTTTTGCCAAACCTGACCACCAGCATCGTTCTTCAAAACGGTCTCGACCACAGCCGACACCTTCGGAATGCTTCTTCTGTCTGTCCAACCCCAACCTGGCCACGCATCTTATCACGTCAATAGGTACAGATGCTTACCTAACGACAGCCAAAGGCCCTCTCAGTACTCCGACTACCTTTCCTATCCTTGGATTTCCAGCTCACATTCTCATCATCCCTCTTCCACATGCACCAACGCTTGACCTGATTGCCAATCTAGCTACACGGACCTCTACAGTCCAAGAAATGCAGAGATACCGGCAAGCTTTGCAAGCCATGGTCAGGCACCAAAGCAAAGGTGAACTCGGTGCGGTGACGTGGGAGGTTAGCAGAGCAGGCGGCGTTCACGTCCACTGGCAGTTTCTGCCCGTCTCCACAGACTTGGTAAAAAGGGGCCTGGTGGAAGCCGCCTTCAGAGTTGAAGCCGAGAACGAAAGATACCCTCATTTCCGAGCGGAAGACATTAATAATGATGGCGTAAGCGAGCAGAGTGACCACTTCCGGGTCTGGATCTGGAGGGCCGGAGATGGAGACGCGGAAATCAATGCCGACATCGAGAAATCGCTCGTCCTCCGACTCCCTTCCGATCAGCGCTTTGACGTACAGTTCGGCCGGCGAGTGCTGGCGAAGCTACTGCAGCTGGAAACCCGCCTCGACTGGAAGGATTGCATGCAGTCGCAGGCTGAGGAGGTGGAAGATGCCAAGGCATTCAAGAAGGCATTTAGGGATTTTGACTTTTCCATTGCGGAAGATGATTCACGGGCGACTCCTACCTCCCGACCAGCCTAGCTCTTCTACGGGCTTGCGTTAGTAACAAAGGATGGGCGGTAGATAGATACTGGCATTTGGGTATTGATAGGAAAGGGACGAGGGTCCAAACGATCTCGCCTGCAATGTGCCTGCGCGGCACCCATTCATCCAAATGTATCCGACCACTTGAGCGCCTTTGGGAGCCTGGTGCTGGTCTGCGAGGCAATGATTTGCTCCCGCAAATCTCCGGGTGAGCTTTGATTCCCAAACGGCCAGGAGTCAAGCATATGAAGTGTATCCAACGGCAGTACATACATGAAGTTAGAAGCTGCTTATCAGATCAGCACGAACGGAATCTGTGTTCAGATACCATTGGCTCAGTGTAAAGTGCTCGTAAAGTCCCAAGACATGTGTGCGGTGTTCAGGATCAAAGAAGTCCTTTCTGAGTGGTGTTGACCAGGGCATGGAAGTGTTTATGGAGCTGCCTCGACCGTCCGAGTCGTTTGCCCATTCAGGTAAGGTACTCTGTAGATAAGGACAGGATAGCTTAGGATATCCAATCGGCTCATTGCGCCACCACCGATGCATTCTCGGCTGGTTTAGGATCTTGGCACATTCAACGTTGTAACCTACCTAGGTAACGTTACACACCGTAAGCGAAGGTAATGACGGGTGATAAGGTAGGGACCTTACCTGGTATCTATTGTCTGCCATTGAGAGTACCTAGCGGATCTCCATATGAGGTACCTTAGTGTCCGTGCCGCTGTGTCCAGTCCTGAGCCTGTAGATACTAACTTTGTTAGGGCAAGACACGCGTCGGAGAGCAGGGGTAAAAGAGTAAGTTCTGCCACTGCATACGAGGTAACAATGACTCTCATTTCAATTCTCCGATGCTGTTGCTGTCACCACCAAAACGCCTCGCTGTCGACCACATTTGACATCCTAATTGTTACTTCCACACCTCCTTGTTGCACGTCAGCTAAACTGAAATAGTAGGATCATTATTAATGCTGCACAGATGACCTCTGTCATGCTGATTAAGCAAGCACTTTCGCAAGCAGAGTGGCACCATCATGATACCTTGATAACATCTAAACCGCGAACTGCTGTAAGAAGTTTTGGTGTTTTGAACCATGGATTTCTATTTTGTAGGGCGTCAATCAGCAAAGTCTTTTATGCAGTTCCATGTACCAACTTGGTCTTTTACCCGATGTTCATGCATTGTAGCCCTATCGGAGTGTTTACACTTAACTGCATTACCCATTCCTGCATGTCAGATTCAAGGTGACAGGCAGCATCTGTTTGCGGCTTATGGTTGCTCTCCACGGGGGTGGGAGCGCAATGAGGCTCTTGAGCTGTTGTGCAATCAACAAGGTGGTAGTTCCGTTCCCTGATAGTGTGACTGTCCACTTCAATTTAGATCCAGTCTGGCTTCGCCGTCCATATTACCGTCAGCACTAGATCGAATTCCTTCCAGCACGTTCCTTTGTGGACTTGCTCGAACTAAAATGTCTACAAAGCAGCGACGTTGGACGCCAGAGGAAGATGCCACTCTTCGAAAGGAGGTTGCTTGTCAATCAGCAAGTACGTTGGCAAGCATCTCTCAGTGTTTCTGTCAAACATCTAACATTACGCATCACATGCAGTTTTCAATGGCGAAATCAAAGACTGGAATAAGATTGCTCAAAATATACCCGGCAGAACCAACAAGGATTGTCGGAAACGGTTCTACAACGAAGTCACCGGAGGCTTACGAAAGGTCTAGATTCAACACTAAACGACATGCAAGTAATCCATCTGACAAGGTCGTTCGCTCAGGGCATGTGGACAAAAGAAGAAGATCAACTTCTCAAAGACCATGTGAATTGGTATGGGCCGTCTTGGACTCTGATTGCCCAGAACATTCCAACCAGGAGTGCAGAGCGTACGTTTTAGGGCATGATCCTGCACTACCTTAGAAGTACTGATTTTATGCGTTGTATAAGAGTGCTCCAAGCGGTGGCAGCATTGCCTTGACCCGAAATTAGATCATAGTAGCTGGACCGAAGAAGAAGCAAGTTCTATTCCCCCACTTGCTCCGAGTTCAAACTGAAGATCATTATACTGACAGACACGATTCATTAGAATAAAAACCTCCTGATCGCAGTGGAGACTCATGGAACGGCTTGGAAAGACATCCAGGCACGTCATTTTCCTGGAAGGTCAGCTAATAACCTCAAGAACCAGTCAGTCACCCCCGATCAGCACGTACATGATATCCTTGATGAACGTTTGTCGGACATATAGGTACACCATTCTGAAGCGCAAATCGCTCACAGTCCTATCCAATACCTCACCATGCTGCAAGCCGGATTCGACGGCGGAGGAAGTTGTACGGAGTCCCGATGACCTACTTTCTACTGCCGACACTTCAGCTGAGCTTGGTGACCCTTTCGGCACGCCCGATTTTGGATTGTTTGATCTTGGCATCGAATCTACTGGCCTCTTTCCTGAGCAGCTCGGTCTAACGCCGGAGTATAGCAGCGGCACTTCTTTGGAAACTTTACTCTCGCCTTCTCCTTTTGTCCGGGTGAGGGTATCAGCTTCGAATCAGGAGGCCCGGACCCCAGATCAACCACTGCATTCTTGCTCGCCATGGAGCGAAGCAGACCTGGAAGCAAGCCTATCAACAGATCCGTTCCCATATGCATCGGAAACAACGTTCGAGAACGCCAGCCCTCTTATCACTCCAAACGAGCAACAACCAACCCTAGACCATACGTCCTTTGAGATATTGGCTACCAGAAGCCCATTCGCATCATCACACCTGCCAGCTGGAGGCGAGCCATCTGAAAGGGTACAGATTCAACACCCGGTGGAGGCGGAAAAGCGACAGCAGCAGATAAGCATGCCGGACGCAGTGCCGCCCAGTCCGGCGAATGCTAGCATGCGTGCAACTATTACTGTCAACGATGTCTCGCCATGTACTTTATCTGCGATCATGGGGATTCTTATCAAGTCCAAAGCGAAGACCGTGCTTGAGATGGAGTGAAATGCCGTCCTAGTAGCATCTTCCGTGGCCTGACCTAGACACACATCTATAGCCTACCTTGTTTGAGAGTTTTACATGTGGGATGGGCAAGAATTCGAAAGAAGATTGGGAGCCCCTTAGGAGTTCAGGTTCCAGCGGTCGACATACAGTAGATAGACTACCAGGCTTGAAAATAATCCCCTAATGATGAATGCTCGATTCGTGTACCCAATGCTAGAAAGGGCGGCCAATGATGCAGGGTACCACCAAAGCTGTGTTCAATGAGAAAGCGTGGATGGTGACCGTTTTCTCATCCTGAGGGGGACTCGTGCGCGGGAACCACTGACATGAATTGGCCAAACCCTTTCTCAAACCCAGCCGCCAGCGCGTAGCTTCTGCCCATCTGATTGAGTCTCCTTATAGTGTCACTTGTTTTGTGTCCGGCTGTGGGTCTCTGGCTCACACAGAACATTCACACCTGAGGTCATTCAGTTTACTTGCACCACTTGAGATGTCGATGATATTATTGCTTAGTCACCCCTTACTAATTGCCCCTATCCATGAGGTGCCCTGTCTACCTTACCTTAGTCATCATTTTCTACCTTATATGCGCTTACCTGAGTTGACTGCTTAGGTAAGGTATTAGCTTCTGATGGTAACACTGCATTCGCATGTCTCACTTGAGGCCGGCGACGACTCTCACCTCCACGTGGTGCCGGCTGGGAACCTGTGAATACTTATGCCTCCGGGTATTTGCAGAGCCAAGAAGAGTCAACACCAGCTAGCACTGTCTGCAAGCTGGGGCTACAG
>JAABUY010000573.1_pt1 | contig 62134 bp, 55 predicted proteins | sample 5560271 | NCBI WGS metagenome assembly JAABUY01 (sample SAMN10711886, study PRJNA513374) | rock metagenome | isolation source: Antarctica rocks | place: Antarctica: Victoria Land, University Valley | reverse complement strand
GCCCAAACGGCGACCCCACTCGTTCCAACCACCGGTCGATCCCGCTCCAGAAAAGAGGCGGAAACCTTGAATCACACACAGCTTCAAGTCGTCAACCGATCACGGCAAAACTGATGGATGGTGAGGTTGCGCGCCGACAACCCGGTCATCTTCGGGAAGTCCCGGCGCAGGTCCAGCGCCAGCCGGTCGATCACCCGCGCTCCCCATCCAGCTGCCATTTGCCGCGCCAGGATGTCCTGCCCAATGCTCCAATAAAGCTGGATCAACTCCTGGTTGACCGCCGCCGCCGCTCGCAGCCGGACCGTGCGAATACGCTCCTTCAGCTCGCCCAATAGGGCGGCGTAGCCGTCGTCGCCGCAAACCGGTGCGATGCTAACGTTAACCATAGCGTTAGATTAAATTGCGTTTTGGAACAAATCAAGAACATTCTTTGGTGGAAGGATTATTTTCTGCTTGCCCAGGCGGCGGCCAACTCCGTCCGGCCAGCGTGACGAAAGCCGATCATGGCGGCCCCCAGCAGCGCGCCGTCAAGCCCCAGGAGCGACTGCCGAAGCGGCGGCGCCGGACGCCAAGCCAGCCGGGCGACAAGGGCGGCGGCGAGCGGATCGAACAGGCCTTCGGCCGCCGCCAGCCCGCCGCTCAGCACGATCAGCGCCGGGTCGAGCAGCAACGTAAGTGTGGCGAGCCCGAGCGAGAGCGCCTGGATTGCGTCCCGCCACACCCGTGCCGCCGCTTCGTCTCCCGCGCGGCCGGCCACGATCTCCGCCACCGTGCGCCCGGCGACGCCGCCCATGGCCCGGTAGCGCCGGGCGATGCCGCCAGCCGAGGCGTAGACCTCCAGGCAGCCTGCCTGGCCGCACGGGCATGGCTCGCCGTCCGGGAACACCGGGATGTGGCCGAACTCGCCGGCCATGCTGGCGGCTCCGCCGATCAGCCGGCCGCCGGACACCAGCGCCGCCGCGACCCCGGTGCCCAGCATCACCAGCGCCGCGTCGTCGACGCCGCGTGCCGCACCCAGCCGGTGCTCGGCAAGCCCCGCGGTCCGCACGTCATGCCCGGACGCCACCACAAGGCCGAGATGCGCCTCCAGCCGGTCGCGCAACGGCAGGTCGCGCCAGCCGAGGTTGGAGGCGAACAGCACCCGGCCACTTAGCTCGTCCATGCCGGGCGCAATCAGGCCGAGCGCGCACAGCCGCAGCCCCGAGGCTGCCGCCATGTCGACCAGGCGGTCGGCAAGGTCGAACAGCAGCGCCAGGCTTGCCTCGCCCTGCTGACCGAGGACGGCAGCGACGGCGCGGTGGCGGACGGCGCCGCTTGCGTCCACCACCGCACCCTTGAAACTGGTGCCGCCGACGTCGATCGCGAGCACCGCCGGAAGGTCGCTCACGCCGGACCGCGCGCGGCGCGCACTACCGCGGCGATTTCCTCGCGTACGGTGACCGGCCGGCCGGTCGCATCCGGCCGCATGGCGCGCAGGTGAACCTCGCCGATCCCGGTGGCGTCCAGCAAGGCGGCCACGTTGCCCGCGCGCACGGCGCCTGCCGCGATGACGGCGATGCGCCCGCGCGCCTGCTTCTGCAACCGGGCCAGCATGACGGCACCGGCCGCGGCGGTGGCGGCGCCGCCGGAGGTGAGCACGTGCCCGATGCCCAACGCCGCCAGCGTCTCCAGCGCTGCCGGAAGATCGCGGGCGGCGTCGAACGCCTTGTGAAAGGTCCCAGAGTGGCCGGCGCAGGCGGCGAGTAACCGGCGCAGCGCCGCCACGTCGATATCGCCCGCCGGCGTCAGCGCGCCGAACACGAAACCGAAGTCGATCGCGGGCGAACGCGGCAACGCGCGGAACGCCGCGACGTCGGCGAGCATGACTTCGAGTTCGTCGGACGACATTACGAAGTCGCCGCTTCGTGGACGCACCATCACGCGCAATCCGATCCGTCCGATGCGCGAGAGCACGGCCTGCACAAGGCCCAGGCTGGGCGTAATGCCACCCTCGCGCAACGCGCTGCACAGTTCGATGCGGTCAGCGCCCTCCGCCTCCGCCAGCATCGCCCCGGCAACGTCGTCGACGCAAATCTCAACGAGCGGCGTGGCGGACCGCATCGTCAGCCGTCATTTGATCGAGCCGGCGGTGAGGCCGCCCACGACCTTGCCCTCGATCAGTCCGAACAGGATGATGACCGGGATGGTGGCGATCACCGAACCGGCGAACAGATGGCTCCAATCGACCTGGTACTGGCCGATGTAGCTGTTCAGCGTGACCGTGAGCGGCTCGCTCGCCGGCGAGGTGGTGAGCGTCAGCGCCACGATGAACTCGTTCCAGGCGCTGATGAAGGTGAAGATCAGCGCGGTGACAATGCCCGGCAGCGCCAGCGGCAGGGTGATGCGGAACAGCACGCCAAGGCGGCTGGCGCCGTCGAGGAACGCCGCCTCCTCCAGTTCGACCGGGATCGCGGTGACGTAGGCGTTCAGAATCCAGACCGCGAACGCCATGTTGAAGCCGGCGTTGACCAGGATCAGCGAGCCCACCGAATCCAGTAGATGAAAGCTAAGGAATTCGCGGTACAGCCCGACCAGCATCGCCGTCGGCTGAAACATTTGCGTGATCAGCACCAGCAACAGGAACACCGAGCGGCCACGGAAGCGGTGGCGCGCAGTGTAGTAGGCGGCGGGGATCGCCACCAGCAGCACCAGCGCCGTGGTGCCGACGGCGACCTCCAGGCTGATACGCAGGCTGTTGCCGAACTCGGTGCTCCAGATGTCGACGAAGGCGTGCCAGTTCCAGTGGCTCGGGATGTATGTGCGGTCCAGCATCTGGTCGGCTGGACGCAGCGCCGAAATCACCATCTCGACATACGGAAGGAAGAAAATCAGCCCGACGATGTAGGCCAGCCCTGCGAAGATCAGCGTGCGGGTCGGGATGCCCCGTCGCGTCGGGCGTCGGACGGCGCGGAGGCCGCGCGCCGGGACTGCTCGCTGGGCCAGGGGAACCGCGGTGTCCACCTCAGCCTTCCTCGTTACGCCAGACGGTGACGCGGAGATAGGCGATCACCACCAGCACGACGAGCCCGAAGTTGACCACCGACATCGCGGCGGATTCGCCGATGTAGCTTTGCTTGAGCTGATACATGAACGTGGTGGTGGTGCTGGTGCGGTGGCCGGGGCCGCCGCGGGTCATCTCCCAGATGATCGGGAAGGAGTTGAACACGTTCATCACGTTGATGAGCAGCGCCACCACGAAAGCCGGCCTCAGCAGCGGCAGCGTGATCGACACGTAGGTGCGCCAGGCGCTCGCCCCGTCGACCCGCGCCGCCTCGTAGACGTCGCCGGGGATGCCGGTCAGTCCCGCCAGCAGGGCATAGGTGGCGAACGGCACCGACACGAAAATGGCGACGACGATCATCCACATCAGCGCCGATGTCGGGCTGCCGAGCCAGTCGGCCGCGTTGCCGTTGAACTCGCCAAGCAGCCCGAGATCGTGCAGCAGGATGTTGATGACACCGTTGTTGGCGTCGAGTCCCCAGCGGAACACGATCGCCGTCATCAGCACCGAGGCCGCCCACGGCGCGATCAGCGCCCAGCGCGCGAACCGGCGGCCAGGGAACGGCTGGTTGAACAACTGCGCCAAAGCGAGCGAGATGACCATGGTGCCGGAAACGACGCTGACCACCCAGATCACCGTGCGAAGCAGGATGGCGCCGAGGTCGGGCTCCTGCCAGAGATAAAGAAAGTTCCGCCATCCCGCCCAGCCGAGGATGAAACCATCCGGGCTGATACGCTGGAACGCGGTGCGGATCATGATGACCACCGGCCATAGCACGACCAGGGCGATAAGCCCGGTCGCCGGCCCTATCCACAGCAGCGGCGTCAATCTTTCATGGAACGGCGGCCGCCGGACGGACGCGCTCATCGGCGGCGATCCGGCGGCCGCAGCAGGTCAGCTGCCCTTCTGCGCGGTCTGTTGCAGAGTGTCGAGCACGCTCTTCGGATCGCTGCCGATGGCGAGGCCGATGTTCTGCTGGACCTGCGTCTTGACCTGCGCCCATGCGGTGTCGTTCGGGTACTGCACCGCCTTGGGCAGCGCCGCGACGAACGCCGACAGCGCCGGGACCTGCTTGGAGATGGCGTCCGCGGCCGAAGTGGTGCCGGGCAGCAGGTTGTACTCCAGCGCGAAGGCGATCTGGTATTTGTCCTGGTAGGCGAAGTCGAGGAACTTCTTGATCGCCGCCTGCTTGGTGCCGTCGCCTTTGAAGGCCGCGGTGAAGTCGCAGACGCCAAGCGTCTTGTCGAGCGGCGCCGTCTTGCCGGTGATCGCGGCGGTGCCCCAGTCGGCGTCGGCGAGCACGCCCGCGTGCTTGATCATCGGCAGCAGCGCGGTCAGGCCGTTCATCATGCCGACCTGCCCGTGCGCGAACTGGTCCAGCATGGCGGCACGGTTCTTGGTGCCGGGGTTCGGCTCGGTGCCGCCCGCCTGCACCAGCTTGGTCAGGAACTGCATGGCCTCGACGTTCTGCGGGCTGTTGATGGCCCACTTGCCGTCGGCGTCCTGGAAGCCGCCGCCGTTGCCGAGGAACCACAGCAGCGTCTCGGCCTGCGCCTCCTCCGGGCCGAGCGGCAGCGCGTAGCCGACCTTGCCCTGCGCCTTGATCTTGCCGGCGTCGGTCATGACGTCGTCCCAGGTCTTGGGGGCGTCGGCGATGCCGGCGGCGGCGAACAGCTTCTTGTTGTAGAAGAACGCGCGCGAGCTGGTGGTGAACGGGATGCCGTACTGGGCGCCCTGATAACTGCCGAGCTTGGTGAACACCGGCATCGGGTTCTGCGCGTCGGTCAGGACGTCGCTCATCTTATAGAGCAGCCCTTCTTGCGCGTAGTTCGGGAAGTAGTCGCCCTCGGTGATGTCCGGGTACTGCTGATTCTGCACCATGGTCTGGATCTTGGTGTCGAAATCGTTCCAGTTGACCGCCTGCACGCTGACCGTGATGGTCGGGTTGGCGGCGTGGAAATCGTCGGCGATGGTCTGCCAGTACTTCCGGCTCGAGTCCGCCGGGCCGTTGCCGTAATCCGCGGCCACCAGCGACAGCACGGTGTCGGCCGCTCTCGCCGGCGCCGCAAAGCTCAGTCCGCAGGCCAGAGCGGATACGCCCGCGAGCGCAGCCATGCGTAGGGAACGGCTCATGCTGATCTTCTCTTCAACTGTGAATGGAAGCGAATTATTCCGTTAAGTGTAGGATCGTTCCGGCGCTCGTGCATAGGGGTCATAGCACACCTTATCGCATTTGCGTGATTGCCGCCGACAACGCCGGCAGGCCGGCGCCGATGCCGCCGTCGACCGGCAGCACGGTCCCGGTGATGTAGGCGGCATCCTCCGACAGCAGGAACGCCACGGCGCGCGCCACGTCGAGCGGGGTCGCCACCCGTCCGAGCGGGTACCACCCGGCGATCTCGTCGAACACCGCCGGGTTGTCGGCCAGCCGCCCCTCCCAGGCCCGGGTGCGGACGGTGCCGGGCGCCACCGCGTTGACCCGCAGGTTGCCCGGCCCGTACTCCACCGCCAGGCAGCGCGTCAGGTGCAGCAGCCCCGCTTTGGCGGCGCTGTACGCAGGATGCCCGTAGACGCCAAGGCCGTTGACCGAACCCATGTTCACGACCGAGCCGCCGCCGCGCGCGAGCAGGTGGCCTTGCAGGGCGGCGATGCACAGGAACGCGCCGTCCAGGTTGAGCGCCATGTCCCGCCGCCACGTCGCATAATCCATGGTCCGCATCGACGGCCCGAACGCCTTGCCGGCGTTGTTCACCAGCGCCGCGACGTCGCCGAGCGCCAGCCCGGCCCGCACCGCAGCCGCGACCGAGCGCTCGTCGGTGACGTCGACCTCGACCGCCTGCGCCGCGCCGCCCCCGGCGCGGACCGCTGCGGCGCGCAGCTCGGCGCGCGGGAGGTCGATGTCGGCGCAGACCACGCCCCAGCCCCGGTTCGCCAGGGTGTCCGCGATGGCGCCGCCGATATCGCCGCCGGCGCCGGTCACGAACGCCCACGCCTTCTCGCCGCTCATGCCGTGGCCTCCGTGACTGGACGCCGCACAGGATGACGCAAGCCGGTTCGGGCGTATAGGAAGCCGCAGGCGGGGGCGCATGGCATGGACCGACATCGGCTTATTGGCGACGCGCGCATCCTCGACGGCACCGGCGCGCCGTGGTTCCGCGGCGATGTCCGCATCCGCGACGGACGGATCGCCGAAATCGGGGTGGACCTTCCGCCGGACGGGGCCACGGTCCTGCGCGCCGATGACCGCTACCTGGCGCCCGGCTTCATCGACGCGCACTGCCACGACGACCTCGCTTTCCTGCGCGAGCCGGACCGGCCCGAGAAGGCGGCGCAGGGCGTCACCACGGTCGTCACCGGCAACTGCAGCTTCTCGCTCTACCCGGCGCTCCCCGAAGCGGTCGACCTGCTGCGCGGCCATTTCGGCGGATTGCTGGGCGAGACGTCCGCAAACGAGGTGTTCCCCGACCTCGACGCCTACCGCGCGGCGCTGGAGCGGCCCGGCATCGCGCTCAACCTGGTGTCGCTGGTTGGCCACGCGCCGCTGCGGCTGGCGGTGCTCGGCTACGAACGGCGCGAAGCCACGCCGAGCGAAGTCGCCGCCATGCAGGCCATGCTGGCGAGGCAGCTGGCGCAGGGCGCGGCGGGGCTGTCGCTGGGCCTGGTATACCCGCCGAGCGCCTTCGCCGGGCAAGCCGAGCTGATCGCGCTGGCCAAGACGGCGCGGGCGCATGGCCGGCTGGTGGCGGCTCATGCGCGCAGCTACGACGGCGGGCTGCTGACCGCAATCGCCGAGTTCATCGACATCCTGCGCGCCGCACGCGCGCCGGGCCTGCTGTCGCACCTGCAATCGGCCGGACGGCCGAACTGGGGCGCCATCCCCCGCGCCCTGGCGCTGCTGGAGGACGCCAGGGCGGAGGGCATCGACGTCAGCTTCGACATGTACCCCTACCCCGCCGGCAGCAGCTACGTGCTGCAACTGCTGCCGCCGGAGGCGCAGGAGGGCGGGCTCGACGCCCTGCGCGCGCGCCTGGCCGATCCCGCCGCCCGCGTCGACCTGCGGCGATGGGTGGAGCGCGGCAGCGCCGACGGCCATGCCCAGTCCAAGATCGCGCTGATTGGCTGGGGCAACGTGCTTATCTCCGGGGCCACCGAGCCGACGCTGAAATTCTTGGAGGGGCAACGCATGGACGCCGCGGCGGCGAGCCTCGGCGTGACGCCGTTCGACTTGCTGGCGCGGCTGGTCGAGGAGGATTGCGGGCGCACCGCCATCGTCATGTTCCAGTTGGACGTGGCCGACCTGCGGGCCGCCTGCTGCCACCGGCTGCACATGGCGGGGTCGGACGGGCTGCCCCGCCCCGGCACCCGGCCGCATCCCCGCGCCTACGGCGCCTTCCCGCGCATGCTCGGCCCGTTGCGTCGCGACGGTTGGTTCACGCTGGAGGACGCGGTGCGCCGCATGACCTCGGCGGCGGCGCAGCGGTTCGGCCTCGGCGAACGCGGTTTAGTGCGGCCGGGCATGGTCGCCGACCTCACGCTGTTCGAGGAAGGCGTCACCGACCGCGCCAGCTTCGACGACCCGGCGCAGCTGCCCAGCGGCATCACCGACGTCTGGGTCGCGGGCGAGCCGGTGCTGGCTGCGGGAGTGGGCACCGGCCTCCGTCCCGGGCGCGTGCTCGGAGGGTGAAACGTTCGAACGCAGTATTTTTACAATATCGCAATGAATTAGCCCCGCTAACGGTCAATCTAACCGGCCCTCTTGCTTCCTGCCGTCCAGTCCTGGCATGTCGGGGCGACAGCAACGCCCCAAAGGCAAGCTCTGCGAGGGCTTGAACAAAGTGGACACTCACGTCGACCACCAAGACCGCTCGACGGCTCCGTTCGGCGAGCCGGCCTTGCCGGACGCCTTGCTTTGCCACACGCAATTAACGGCGGTGGATTTCCTGGAACGCTGCATAGGCGACCTGGTGCCGCTGACCGCGCTCACCGGGGACGCCGGCACCGGCAAGACCACTGCGCTGAACGCGGCGCTGGCACGGTGGGACAACGCCGGCGACCGCATCATACGGGCGCACAACTTCGTCGCCGGGCCGTTGAGCCTGCACCGGGCGCTCACCGCGGCGCTGGGCGTGGCCGACGCCAGGAAGCTTTCGGCCGATCAGCTGGAGCCGGCCTTGCGTCAGGCGCTGGCCGAGGCGGGAGACGCCGCGCCGCCGGTGCTGGTGGTGGACAACGCCCAGTCGCTGCTGCCCGAGACGCTGCGCTACCTGTCCCTGCTGGCCGGCCTGCGCGATGCCGGTCGACCGTTGTTCCGCATCCTGCTGGTGGGGCGCTCCGGCTTCACCGCGCGCCAGCCGATGCCAGTGCAGTTCAGCCTGGAGCCGATTCGCCCGGACGCCGCGCTGCAGGTGGCGGAGCGGCGGCTGACGGCGGCCGGGGTGACCCTGGAGGACGAGACGGTGCAGGGCATCGTGCATGACGCACGGGGCAACCTGCGCCGGCTCAACACGTTGCTGCGGGCCAGGATTGAGGAAGGACGGGCCAACGGCCGCAGACGGCTGCGGTCGGCAGGCTCGGAGCTGGCGGCGCGAGCACGCGACATGCTGCAGGCAAGGCACCCGCGCTGGCGTGATACGCTGGCCGCCGCTGCGGCGTTGCTGGCGGTCAGCGCAGCCTGCGGGTTCGTCGCCTATCAAAGCGCAGCCCATCAAAGCGGAGCGCCGCGGAGGACGGAGGAGAAGACGGTCAAAGCCGCTGCGGCGGCGCCTGACGCGCCACCTGCAATCCCGGCGCAGCCGGCGGCTGCCGTCCAAATACTGCCGACGCCCTCGCCGCCTCCGGCTGCCCTGCCAGCGCCATCGAACCGACTTGCCCTCGCCGAGCCAGCACCCGCCGAGCTAAGGCCCGCCGAGCCAGTGCCGATTGTGGCCCCGCCTGCGCCGCCGGCCCCGCGCGCTGCCCAGCCCGCCGACCAGTCCGCCGACCAGCCCGGCGGCGGCGACCGGCCCGTGACGGCATCCCCGGCTACCATGCCGCCGCAGGCCGGTCGCTTCCGGGTCAACAACATCAGCAGCTGCCACCGTGGCCTCTGCCCACGCTGGACCGTCATCGATCTCAATCGCCAGACGCGTTTCGTCGCGGCGTTCGATCCGTCCTCGCTGCGCCTGGACCGCGATACGATGCAACGCCTGCGGCAGGGCACGCTTGAGTTGACTGTCAGCGGTTCGGTGAGGAAGCGCGGGCAGGATGGGCAGACTTTGGTTGCCCAGGCGCTGCAATCGATGTCGCCGCACCACGGACAGCCACGTCAGCCAGCGGTTGACGCCAACGACCCCACGCCATCCGAAGACAGGTCGCCACCGCCGGGCTTTCTGCCTGTGCCAATAGAAGGCCCAGCTCCTGCTCCGAACGTGGACACGGAGCAGTGACGCTTAGCTTTCAGCACTCCACAGCTCGTTACCGGGGAGCGGAATAGTAGAGCGGGGCCGGAGCGTAATAAATGGGCGGCGGCGCATAGATGACTGGCGGTGCGTAGTAGGCCGGCGGCGCGTAGTAGACCGGCGGGGCATAGTAACGTGGCGCGTAGTAGTGCGGGCTCGCCAAGGCGCCCGCGCCAAACCCCAGCAGCGCGCCAGTGCCGAAGCCGAATCCAAATCCGCCGTAGCCATACCCGCGACGCCCCCAGGCGAATGCGGGCGTGGGAGCGGCTACCGCCGTGGCTGCCATGGTGGCGGCGCACAGGGCGACGACAATTTTCGATAATCCGTTCATGCGAGTCCTCCCGGTTGAGCCTTGGTCAGATATGGAAAAAAACGCGTCGGAAAACCACGTGCAGCGCGGAAAACCGCCAGTTTACCAATGAAATTTTCGACATTGGTTTCGCATGGCACTCGTCGAGCGCGGGGGCTGGCGGGCAATTCAATCCAGCGAGCCTTTCAACACCCGCGCCACCAGCCGCCAACGGCAAGGCAAGCGCCACCGCGGGCAGCGCCACGTGCGCCAGGATATCCCGCACGACGCCGAAACGGCCGGTGAGCAGGCTTTCGTGTAAATAGAAATGACTCACGAACGGGATGTCGAGCCGCGGGTCGATGCGTCCTGACGCCGGCAGGATAGGCAGCGCCACCGCCAGCAGCAGACCCCGCAGAAAGTCCGGCACGCAGCGACCACGCCACGTCCTCGGCTGTCACCGGATCGCCGTTGTGCCAGGCGGCGTCGCCGCGCGCCTCCAGCGACAGCTTGCTGCGGTCGGCGCTCCAGCCCCACTTCGTCAACAGCCCTGGCTTGAACGACAGGTCGGGCGCCTGCGCGATGTACGGGTCGAACACCGCCTGGTAGATCGACTGGATGGTCGGGTTCACCGCCGACGCGCCGACGGTCGGATCGAACGAAGGCAGGTCGACGTTGTAGGCCACCGTCGCGACGCCGCCGGCTGCGGCATGGCCGGGAACGCGCAGCAGCGGCAGCAGCGAGGCCGCCCCGCTACCTGCAGGGCCGCGCGGCGGGACAGTCCGAAACTGGTCATGGCGCGGCCTCTTGCCAAATTTGGCGAACGACTATTCGGCGGCTTCCTGCTGGGCAGAGCGAGGCTGGCTTTCCACCCAGCGCTTCATCAGGGTGTTGGACGGCAGTCGCTCGTCGACCAGCTTCTTCGCGGTGGCGATCCCGGCGGTGGGCAGCATGCCGGCTTCGAGCCGCCCGATCTGCACCAGCACCGAAGCCTGGTCCCAGTAGATGTGCTCGTTGTAAAGTTTGTCGCCACGGAAGCGCACGATCGCCACCATGGGGATTTCGACGTAGCGGCCGGTAGGCGGAATGCCGGGCAGCATCCAGTCGATCTCGACGTCGTGGGTGAAGCAGAACAGGAACTCGTCCACCACCCGCTCGACGCCGACCGTGCGGCTGACCGGAACCAGCCTGGTGTCGGCTGGCGTCTTCGGAATGAAGTGGTTGGCGTAGAACCGCAGCAGGTCGTCGTGGCCGACGCCGCCGGTCATGGTCGGGATGTGGTTGACGTACGGCTGCGCCACCATGGTCGCCATCGTGGCGGCGGCGTCGCGGGCGCCGAACTCCAGGTTGGTGTGGTTCTCCCACAGCGCCGAAAGATCGTAGCGCGGCCCGAGCACGCGGCGGAACAGCGCCAGCGAACGGGTATGCGCCATCAGCGACGCCGGCTTGTCGAACGCGGCGCGCTCGGGAGCGTTGAAGGCGTGGTCGACGCCGGGGTACAGGCAAACCTCGACGTCGCCGCGCCCGGCGAACGCCTGCTTGATCTGCTCGCGCACCTCCGGCGGGCTGAACCGGTCCAGTTCGGCGAAATGCAGCACCATCGGGCACTTTACGGCGGCGGCCTCGTTCAGCGCCTGCTCGATGCCGACGCCGTAGTAGCTGACCGCGCAATCGACGTCGCTGCGCGCCGCCATCAAGTAGGCCAGCTTGCCGCCCATGCAGAACCCGATGGCGCCGACCCCGCCGGTGCATTCCGGCCGGGCGCGCAGCGTGGCCAGGGCGGCGGTCGCGTCGCCGATCGCCGCGTCAGCGTCGAAGCGGCCGTAGCATTCGAACGCCTGGTGCATCGAGGCCTCGTCGTAGCCAAGCTCGATGTCGGGGCCGAGGCGCCAGAACAGGTCCGGCGCCAGCACCACATAGCCTTCCTCGGCGTATAGGTCGGCCACGTCGCGCATGTGCCCGTTAACGCCGAAGATTTCCTGCAACAGCACGATGCCCGGCCCGGAACCGCTCGCCGGCGTCGCAAGATAGCCGCGGAAGGCGTCCCCGGCGTCGTTCTCGATCTGGACCCACTGCCCTGCCAACGCACCCTCCCTTGAGATATCTTGACTGTGTTCTATACCTCGGAATTGTCCTACGCCACTGCGCTGTAGAGATCCTGAACCGCGAACCCTTCAATCGCTGTAGGCTAAACAACCATGTAGCGTACGGTCTCGATCACCTATGCTGCTCTGCTTGAGGAGCCCACGATGGAACAGGCGCTGCACAGGCTGCATGTCGAGACCCGCGGCAAGGGCCTCACCGAAATCACCCGGCCGGTGCTCGATTGGGTTTCGGCGCAGGGCGTCGGCGTCGGGCTGCTGACGCTGTGGTGCCGCCACACCTCCGCGTCGCTCACCGTGCAGGAGAACGCCTCGCCGGACGTCCGCCACGACATTGCCCGCTACTTCGAGGCGCTGGCGCCGGAGGATGCGCGGCGTTACCGCCACGACTCCGAGGGGCCGGACGACATGCCGGCGCACCTTCGCACCATGTTGGTTGGCGTGCATCTGAGCATCCCGGTGGATGGCGGGCGTCCGGTGCTGGGCGCCTGGCAGGGCATCTACGTGTTCGAGCACCGTCGCCAGCCGCACCGCCGCGAGATCGTGCTGCACCTGCTCGGCGGCCTCGGCGACGCACCGGAGACATCGCGGCGGATTTGATGCACAAGGTCGGCATGAACAAACAGCTTCATCTCGGCGCGTTCATGCGCCCGGTCGGCATCCACACCGCCTGGTGGCGCTACCCCGGCGCCTACCCGGACGCCAACTTCAACCTGCGCCACCTGGTCCGCTTCATCCAGACGCTGGAGCGCGGCCGCTTCGACGCGTTCTTCATGGCCGACCACCTGGCGGTGCTGAACATGCCGATGCCGGCGCTGCGGCGCAGCGCCACCGCGACCTCGTTCGAGCCGCTGACGCTGTTGTCGGCGCTGGCCATGGTCACCGAACGCATCGGGCTGGTCGCCACCGCGTCCACCACCTTCGAGGAGCCGTACCACGTCGCCCGCCGCTTCGCCTCGCTCGACCATATCAGCGGCGGCCGCGCCGGATGGAACATCGTCACCACGTCCAACCCCGACGCGGCGCTCAACTTCGGCTTCACCGACCATGTCGAGCACGACGAGCGCTACCGCCGCGCGCGCGAGTTCTACGCCGTCGTCACCGGCCTGTGGGACAGCTGGGCGGACGACGCCTGGCTGCGCGACCAGGACAGCGGCGTCTTCTTCGATCCCGACCGGATGCATGTCCTCGACCATAAGGGCGAGCGCCTGAGCGTGCGCGGGCCGCTCAACATCGCGCGCCCGGTGCAGGGCTGGCCGGTCATCGTGCAGGCCGGCGCGTCGGAGGCGGGACGCCAGCTTGCCGCCGAGACGGCGGAGCTGGTGTTCGGCAGCAGCGGCGGCATCGCGGGCGCGCGCGCGTTCTACGCCGACCTGAAGCGCCGCATGGCAGCGCTCGGCCGCGCGCCGGACACGCTCAAGATCCTGCCTGGCGCGTTGGTCGTCGTCGGGCGGACCAGTGCCGAGGCGCGGGACAAACTCGCGCTGCTCGACAGCCTGGTGCATCCCGACAGCGGGGTGCCGAACCTGTCGATGCGCCTTGGGGTCGACGCGTCCGGCTTTGACCTCGACGCGCCGCTGCCGGAAATCCCGCAGACCAACGCCAGCCAGAGCGGGCGCGACACCCTCGTGGCGCTGGCCCAACGCGACAATCTGACGGTGCGGCAACTGGCGCAGCTGGTCGGCGGCCATGGCGGGTTGCAGATGGTGGGCACGCCGGGCGAGATCGCCGACACCATGCAGGAGTGGCTGGAGACCGAGGCGTCGGATGGCTTCAACGTCATGTTCCCGACCGTGCCGGCGGGCCTCGACGATTTCGTCGACCTCGTGGTGCCCGAGTTGCAGCGCAGGGGCATCTTCCGCCAGGAATACGAGGGCGCGACGTTGCGCGAGAACCTTGGCCTGCCGCGACCGGCCAACCAGTTCTTCCCAGCCGTTCAGCCCGCCTTGTAGGATGGCTGCCGCCAGGAGCGCCCGACGCGCAGCGCCGCCGCGGCCAGGCGCAGGGCCGGCCCGGCGATGGCGAGGGCGGCAAATGGCAGGTATGCGACGGCGTGCCTGATCCCGGCCTGGGTCGGGTGCGCCAAGAAATCGACGGCGAACGCATAGGCCAAGTAGTTCATCCCGCCGACCCGCAACAGCCACCAGCCCCAAGAGCCGAGTGCGTGTTGCAGGCGGCCGATCGAGAACAGCGCGATGAGATAGGTCCACCCCACGCCGATGCCGAAGAACACGAACGTGTCGAAGACCGGAGCGCCGCCGATCAGGCAGAGCCACGCGACCAACCCGAGATGCACCAGCAGCGCCGAGGCGAACGCCAGCCCAAACTCGCGGCCATGCCGCCGCAACGGCTGGAACGTCGCCCCGAACACCGACGCCAGCGCGCCGCCGGCATAGGCTGGCCAGAACAGCAGGAACATCAACCGGGCGGTGGCGAACAACGCGATGTGGACGCCCCGTTCGCCCGTGCCGAAGGCAACCAGGGTCGCCACAGACAAGCTCAATGTCGCGCAGAATGCCGCGGCCACCCATCGCGCCGCAGATGGCCAGGGCCGCGCGGCCAACATCGCCTCGAAGTGCCTGCCCGGCGTTGCCGTCCTAGGTTTCCAGGGCGGATACGGATTCGATCAGGAGTTGCTTGAACTGCATCCACACCGGAAGGATGCGGTCATCCACCGTGATATGCCGGCTCAGGGCGCCGTGGCCCTGCTCGGGATCGCTGTCGAACCGGATATGTTCGGCAAGGAAGTGCCTGAACGCTGCCAGCAGCGGGCTGGACCAGTCCGGCGCCGTCAGGAACGCCTTGAACACGCGCTCCAGGCCGCCATCCTCGTAGCTGGCGATGCTCGCGGCTCTTGTCTGCAGCTGAATTTCACGGATCTTCTCGAGGTAGGCGCGGCCGATCTCCTCCAAATGGGAGCGCCGCCGCTCGTCGATCGGCGACAGTTCCAGCAAGCGCCGCATGAATTCGTCGTGGTCCAGCTTCTCCTGCGGCGCGGCCACGTCCGGCCATGGCGACAAATTGTCGGTGTTGCACTCCTCCTGCTCGAGTTGCCGCAGCTTCGGATCGTCAGGGTAGATTCCCCGGGCAATCTGCAAGTTCTCGCGGAACTGGATCGAGAAATAATAGTACGCCCACGCGACTTCCGTAAGTTCCTCGCGCGTGAGCGAACTCCAACGCAGCCCGCATATCTCGCCGATGACTTCATCGAAGGAATACGATATTGCAACGTTCATGCTGCTCATCCGCGATCAGTAATTGCGCGGCAGGTTAACGCCAACAGCCTGCACAGCAATGTCTTAATGGGTGTAATCATTTTGGCATCGTGCAGGCCAGCTTGTTTCGTGCCGCCCGCCCACGCGTCGCCTGTCCTGCGTCAAACGCCGAACATCGCCCGCTCCGAATAGGACAGGTCGCCGAGACGCGGCTGACGCGGCCCGCGGAAGTATTTCGGGTTCGCGTTGTAGTATCGGCCGACTAGGCCGCGGACCGGCCCGTTGGCGTCGAGAATGACCAGCGGCAGGCCATGTCGAAGCAGAAACCGTCCCAGCGGCCCGGAAAACCGGACGAAGCTGTCGAGGGCGCGGCAGTAGATCAGGAATGCGAACGCGACCACGCCGAATTTCCGCCGTGGCGCGAACACGAATGGGTAGCTCTCGCCTCCGACGTGGCAGATCAGGCTGATGCAGCCATAGCCGGCATGGGATTGCAACAGACTCGCCTCGAACTCGGGTAGGTTTCGAGCGGCAGCGACACCCGCAGCAACCGCCTCGACCCGAACGCCGCGCCCGCCAAGCGACATCGCCGGGGCGGCGACGACCCGGCCGCGGCAGAACTGCCGGTAGGACTGGGCCTGCAATATCGCCAAGGTGTGAGGCGCGGGCGTCACGTTGAAGTAGGTGACATGCTTGTGCTTCAGCGCGTGCGAGATGAGCATGGTCCCGAACATCCGGAACTCCGGCTCCACGTACCAGCTTGAGACGTTGCACTGGATTCTGGGGCCGCCGCCGTCGTCGATGGCGGTGAAGATCAGCAAGATGACGCCGACCGGAACCTGGCCACTTTCCAGCATGTAGCCGTGACGCGGCAAGCCCGGCAACGCCGGGTGTTCGGCTAGGCGGGCCAGGGCGTTGACCCAGAACTGGCGGCTGCGCGCGGGGCCGAAACCCCGAGTGAGCAAGTCGATTAATCCTTCTGCGTCCGTTGCGCGGATTTCCCGGCAGATTACCCTTGGCGCAGAGCGCGGTATTTTCGGCTCGGCCTTACAAACTTGGATTGGAGTCGGTTCTTGATGCATCCCACCTCCTCCGGCGCCGAATTCGACAGCGCGCAGGGCGACGCGACATCTGTCAGGTCGGTGGTGACCGGGCAATTCACCCAAGTGGCTAGGGAGCAGAACAAGGTCGTTCCGGCGTTGTCGGACGACATGCCCCTACTCGACTCCGGCTTCGACTCGCTGTGCTTCGCGATCATCGTCGCCCGCCTGGAGGACACGCTCGGAGTCGATCCGTTCAACACCGCGGAAGAGCTGGTGTTCCCCATGACTTTGGGCGAGTTCATCGGGCTGTACGAGGGCGCCGCGCATTGAGGCCATCGCCGCGGGAGTTGCCCTCGCTGCGGGAGATGATCGAAGCCGCGGGCCAGCCCAAACGTCGGCTCTGGGACGTCGATGCGAGCGTGGGGTTGGGCGATCTGCTGCTTGGCAGCAGCCTCGGCGACCAAGTCGAGGCGCTGCGAGGGCGCTCGGTGCTGCTGGCCACGCGAAGCCAGCTTGCGGCGTCGCTGGCGTTGATCGAACTCGACGGGGTAGCGCGGCGGCTGGTGCTGTGCCCGCCCGGACTGCCTGCCGACCAACTCGCCGCCGTTGCCACGGCGGCGGCCGTCGATGCCGTCGTGTCCGACCTGCCGATGGCCGAAACCGGTGTCGCGGGCGGGCTGTTCGTGGGCTGCGGACTTCCGATCAGGCACGCCGGTCGCCAAAACCGCAGCACGCAGGCGACCGAGTGGGTGCTGCTGACCTCGGGCACCAGCGGCGTCCCAAAACTGGTGGTCCACACCTTGGCCACCCTGACCGCGGCAATTCGACCGGGCGGGCTTGGGGCCGAGCCGCCGGTTTGGAGCACCTTCTACGACATCCGCCGCTTTGGCGGACTGCAAATCCTGCTGCGCGCGCTTGTCGGGGGCGGGTCGCTGGTGCTGTCCAGCGCCCAGGAGACACTCGGCACGTTCCTGGCACGCGCCGGCCACCACGGCGTCACTTACATCTCCGGCACGCCGTCGCACTGGCGTCGCGCCCTGATGAGCCCGGCGGCCCGCAGCATCGCGCCGAATTATGTCCGGCTGTCCGGCGAGATTGCCGACCAGGCGATCCTCGACGGCCTTCATGCCTGCTTCGGCAACGCCGTCGTGGCGCACGCCTTCGCCTCGACCGAGGCGGGCGTCGCGTTCGAGGTCGGCGACGGCCGCTCCGGCTTTCCCGCCGACCTTTTGGACCGCGAGGGCGCCGCCGTCGAGATGCCCGCTGTCGAGATGAAGGTCGAGGACGGCTCGCTACGCATCCGCTCGGCGCGGACCGCACGGCATTACCTGGGCGATTGCGACCCGCTGGCGGACGCGGACGGCTACGTCGACACCGGCGACATCGTCGAGCGGCGCCATGACCGCTGCCACTTCATCGGGCGGCGCGGCGGGGTCATCAACGTCGGCGGCCTCAAGGTGCATCCGGAGGAGGTGGAGGCGGTCATCAACCGCCATCCGCAGGTCCGGATGTCGCTGGTGAAGGCGCGCCGCAACCCCATCACGGGCGCCATCGTGGTTGCCGAGGTGCTGGTCCGCGAGCAACCGGGCGACACGCCGATCGCTGGGGCCGACCTGCTGAAAGGCGAGATCATCGCCGCCTGCCGCCGCGCGCTGGCCGCGCACAAGGTCCCGGCCATCATCCGCTTGGTGTCGTCGCTGGAAGTCGCGGCGTCCGGCAAGCTGGCGCGCCCGGTTGCCTAGCGTCGTCGTGACCGGCGGCAGCCGCGGCCTTGGCCTCGGCATCGCGCGCCGGCTCGTGGCGGACGGCTATCAGGTGGTCGTCCTCGCCCGTCAGGCGGGCGACCAGCTCGAAGCGGCGATGGCGGAGCACGGCGGCGCGCTGCGCTTCATGCCGGCGGACCTCGCCGACATCGCCGCCCTCCCCGCCTTGGCAAAGCAGCTGCGGCAGGAGTTCGGGGCGTTTGCCGGGCTGGTCAACAATGCCGGCATCGGCACCAGCGGCCTGCTCGCCACCATGCCGGATGCCCAGATCGAGAAACTGGTTCGGCTGAACGTGCTGTCGCCGATTACCCTAACCAAACATCTGGTGCGCTCGATGATGGCCGACGGCGGCGGCCGCATCGTCAACGTCAGCTCGATCGTCGCCGGCACCGGCTACAGCGGCCTTGCCGCCTACGCGGCCAGCAAGGCGGCGATGATCGGCTTCAGCAAGTCGCTCGCCCGCGAGGTAGGCAAACTCGGCATCACCGTGAACGCCGTGGCCCCCGGCTTCATCGACACCGACCTGACCCAGGGCCTCGACCCGCCGCAGCGTGAGCAAATCGTGCGGCGCAGCGCGCTCCGCCGCATGGCCGAGGTGCAGGACGTGGCCGCCGCCGTCAGCTTCCTGTTCAGCGACGGCGGCCGCAACGTCACCGGGACCGTGCTCACGGTCGATGCCGGCGCCACAGCGTAGCCGGCAGTCAGAGCCGCAGCGCGCCGGCTTGGATGCGCCCGTAGAGCGCGGCATCGACGCGGACGAATGCTCCGGCGGCGCGGTCGTCGAACAGGATGGGGTCTGCAATGGCGTTCGGGTCGTAGCCGTCGCGCGCCAGCTCCTGCTTGCGCGGCCGGAACGTCGCGGTCTTTTCGACTGTCGCGCAAAGTCTCAGGAACAGCGGGCGGGCGTAGCCGGGCAGGTGCTCGGCCAGATGGCGGCGCAGGGTCGCCACGTCGAACGATTCGTCGATCACCAGCGCCGCCATGCCGGCGCGGCCGTCGGCTCCCGGGACGGCGACGCCGTACGCCACCGCCTCGCTCACCCCGGGACACGCGACAATGGTTTCGGCCACCTCCTGCGAGGCGACGTTCTCGCCCTTCCAGCGGAACGTGTCGCCGACGCGATCGACAAAGTAATAGTGGCCGCGTGGGTCCTTACGCATCAGGTCGCCGGTGCGGAACCACGAGTCGCCCGGAGCCAGGACGTCGTGCAGTACCTTGCGTGCGGTCGCCTCGGCGTCGGCGTAGCCTTCGAAGCGGTTGTCGCCGTCGATCCTGCCGAGCGCCTCGCCGGTTTCGTCGGGCGCGCAGAGCACGCACAACCCATCCTCGCCGCGCAACGGCAGGCCGGCCTCGCTGTCGAACCGCACCAGCGCCACAGCCGAACGGTGGCCGATGAACGCCGGGATGCGCCCGATCGAGCCTGGCTCGCCCTCGCAGTTGTACAGCGAGAAAGTGCCTTCGGTTGCCGCGTAATACTCCAGCACCTGCGGGATCGCGAAACGCCGCGTGAACCTTTCCCAGATGTCCGGCCGCAAGCCGTTGCCGCAACACAGCCGGAGCCGGTGCGCGGCTTCCAGCGGGTGCGGCGGGCCGTCCACAAGATAGCGGCACAGCTCGCCGATGTACTGGAACAGCGTGCATTCCGACGCTGCGACGTCGTCCCAGAACCGGCTGGCCGAGAAACGCTGCCGAATCACCACCGCGCCGCCGCCCACCAGCGTCGCCCCAACGGCGACGATGCCACCGATGCTGTGGTACATCGGCAGGCAGTTGTACATCCGGTCGCTCGGCTGCGTGTCCATCATGCCGGCGAACCAGTGGCTCCACTGCATCACCCGGAGGTGGCTCACATGGGCCGCTTTCGGCAGGCCGGTGGTGCCGGAGGTGTAGATGAGCAGCGCCCGGTCCGACAGCCGGGGCGCCGGGCACTCCGCATCGCCGAGCCGGTCGCCGCTGCAGCGCAAGGCCGCCTCGTCGATGCGGGGGAAATCCTGCACCTGCCCGTCATGCGCCCAACAAGGCACTTCCGCGGCGATCTGCGGCAACGCCGCGGCGAAGGCGTCGCCGCACGCGGCGCCGACGATGATGCGCCGTGGCCGCGCGACGGCGACGGCGTGCGCCAGCGACTGGCCGCCAAGGCTGCTGTTGACCAGCGCCACGACCGCGCCCACGCGGGTGACGCCCAGCCAGATCGCCAGGTAGTCGGGGCAGTTCGGCGACAGCAGGCAAACCACGTCGCCGGGGCCGAGACCCTCGCTTTTTGCCCAGCGCGCGTAGCGGTTGGCCTGCTCGGCGAGCGCCCGGTAGCTCAGGCTCCGTTCGTCGCCGAGCAGCGCCGGAGCTTGGTCGAGGCGGTCCGCAAGGTCTTGGACCAGGCTAGGAAAGGTGAAGCCGGGGCGACGGGCAATCGGCGCGGTACGCTCAAGCGCCCGCAGCCACGCCCGCCGCGCCGGCATTGCCTAATGGGCTTCGCTGAGGACGCGGGGCCGGTCCGCCGATGCGCCACGACGATCTTCGCGCCGCGCCAGGAGAGTGCGGAGCCAACCGCCATAGAGCTGCAACGCTGGCTCGCGCCAGCACTGGGCCAACCCGCCATCCGAGGCGACCGGGAAATCCAGCAGCAACTCGGGGCGGCGGTCCCGCATTGCCCGCTGGCGAAACGCGGCCAGACGCTCGTTAGCGTGGCGGTCGAAATAGCCGCCCGGCGCTTCGGGGTAGTGCTCCCGGCGTCCTGCGAGGAAGCGGCCGATGTCGCGCCGGTGTTCCCGCAGCAGCGATTCCCGGTCATATTCGGGATGGCCTTGCAGGAACAGGAACAGGCTGCGCCCCGGCCTCACGAACATATCCGGGCCGGTGTCGGGCGATCCCGATAAAATCCGGTAGCCCCGGGCGGTCAGCGCCGCCTCCGACAATCCGTTGTGCCGCGAATGCGGGATGGCCCATTGCGAGGGCATGCCGTCGACGATTTCGTGCTCTCCCATCCTGGCGCATTCGAACACGCCCGACAGTTTGGCCGGAAACTTCTGTCGCTCGATGCCGTCCAGGTGGAGCACGGCGGCATGCGCTGCAAGGCACGACCAGATCGTCGAGCTGGTATGATCCTCGGCCCAATCGATCAGCCGGGCCAGAGCAGGCCAGTACGGCTCGGTGGTCAAGGCCGGCGCGCGCGGCTCCGTTCCCGAGACGATCAGGCTGTCGAGAGTGTCTCCTTCCAGGTCGCCGACATCCTCGTAGCGCTCACGGATATCGGCGGCGGCGGCGGCGGCGCGCGGGATTTCGGGCAGCGCCAGCAACCGCAGGCGAACCTCGCGGCCAGGTAGCGAGGCGGCGGCGAGGAGCCTGGCGAACTGCTGCTCGGTGGCGCGGAACTCGGCGTCCGGCATGTTGTTGACGAAGCCGATGACGAGCGGATCGCCGTCGCTGCGAGGAGACTCCGCTCCCGCGTATGGCCCGGCGGCGGCGAAGCCTGGTGGGGCGAAGCCTGGTGGGATGGGCCGGACGGCGCTCATCCCAGCCTCGCCGCCATCGGCTGCGTAGCCCACGCCGCCGCCGCGTCCAGCGCCTGGTCGAGGTCGGCGATGATGTCGTCGGCGTGCTCGATCCCGATGCTGAGGCGTATCATCTCCGGCGTCACGCCCGCCTTGCGCTGCTCGTCCGGGGACATTTGCCGGTGGGTGGTGGACGCCGGATGGCAGGCCAGCGACTTGGCATCGCCCAGGTTTACCAGCCGCTTGACCAGCTTCAGCGCGTCGTAGAACGCCTCGCTGCCGGCGAAGCCGCCGCACGCCCCGAAGGTGAGCAGCGAACAGGCGCGGCCGCCAAGGTATTTCTGCGCCAGCGCATGGCTCGGGTGGTCCGCGAAACCGGTGTAGCTGACCCAGTCCACGCGCCGGTCGTCACGCAGGAATTCCGCCACCCGTCTGGCGTTCTCGACATGGCGCTTGACGCGCAGCACCACCGTCTCGATGCCGAGCAGCAGCAGGAAGGCGCTGAGCGGCGGCAGCACGGCGCCGGTGGTGCGCAGCCAGACGCTGCGGCAGCGCGCGATGTAGGCGGCCGCCCCGAAATGCTCGGCGTAGACGAGGCCATGGTATGAGGCGTCAGGCTCGTTGAACTGCGGGAACCGTTGCTTGTGGCGCGCCCAGGGAAACTTGCCGCTGTCGACGATGACTCCGCCAAGCGTCGTGCCGTGCCCGCCGAGGAACTTGGTCAGCGAATGCACCACGATGTCGGCGCCATGCTCGAACGGGCGCAGCAGCACCGGGGTGGCCACGGTGTTGTCCACGATCAGCGGCACCCCGTGCCGGTGCGCCGCCGCAGCCAGCGCCTCGATGTCGCACACGTTGCCGGCCGGGTTGCCGACGCTCTCGCAGAACACCGCGCTGGTGTTCTCGTCGATCAGCTGCTCGATCGCCTGCGCCCGGTCGCTGGCGGCGAAGCGCACGGCGACGCCCATGCTCGGCAACACGTGCGCGAACAGCGTGTAGGTGGTGCCGTAGAGTTGTGGCACCGAGACGATGTTACGCCCCGAGACTGCCACGTTGAGGATCGCGTAGTGCAGCGCGGCCTGGCCGGAGCTGACGCACAGCGCGTCCAGCCCGCCTTCGAGCGCCGCCACGCGCTTTTCCAGCACCGCGGTGGTCGGGTTGCTGATCCGGCTGTAGCGGTAGCCTTCCTCCTCCAGGTTGAACAGCGCCGCCCCATGCTCGGCGCTGTCGAAGGCGTAGGCGACCGTCTGATAGATCGGGACGGCGACGGCCCGCGTGGTAGGATCGAAATCGTAGCCGCCGTGGATGGCCAACGTCTCGTTGCGCATAGCGCACGCTCCCGCTGCTTTCAGTCGGCGTTAATGTAGCGATTACCGTTCGCCCGACCTGTATGGCTATGAGGATTAGCTCATCCGGATGTCCACCAGGTAACGGGCGATGTCGGGGACGCCGCCACGGACCACCACCTCCAGGATGCGGTCGCGTCCGCCGCGCTGCCGCCGCCAGTCCGCGTAGCCCTTCGCCAGCAGCGGCGTGAAGGTGGCAAGCCCACGCCGCGCCGGCTTGCGGATGGTCGAGCCGGAGTTGATCGGGCTGATCTCGACCCGGTCGGCGTGCGCGCGCGCCAGGCCGAGCGTATCGAAGGTGAGCACTTCGCGCCGCCGTCTGCGGTTCGTCCTGGCGCCCAGCAGGCGGGCCAGGCCGTCCGCGTCGGCCCAGAAGAACACCCGGGCGTTGAGCAGGCGCAGCCAGTCCTGCGGCGTCAGGCCATCGTCGAGGCAGCCGGCGAGCGCCCGCTCGCTGAGCGGCAGGTTGTCGGTCAGGATCGCCACGCCGAGCGCCGGATGCTCGATGCGCGCCTCGGCGGGGCGTCGCGCCGTCGTCAGTGCGCGCCGTCGCGCCGCTTCCACCTCGAACAGTTCGAGCAAGGCGGACGCGGGCAGCAGCCCCAGCCTGGAGATCGAGGCCCAGGCGCCTGGCGAGGTCACATGGTACAGCCGCGGATGCCGGGCGGCGAGTTCTTCGGGCGTCACCTGCCGTGATGCCCACTCGGCCCGGAAAGCACAGTCCCATGTCCGCAACCAAGACGGCAGGCGTCTCCTGCGCGGACAGCTCTCGTCGCCATGCAGGCAACCCTCGCAACAATGCCAACGGCTTGGATCTGGCACCTTATTTGCGGTGGCGCTGTCGCATTTGGAGGAGGGTGAACATGCTGGACGAAAACGCCGTGCCGGGCGAATGCCCCGGCGGCAAGTGGTGAGCGGAGCATCGGACCGGAGGACGGCCTCGCGGCGCAGCCTGCGTGGGCTCGATACGCTCAACTTCCTGATGGCCGACGTGCAGGGCGGGCTTGGCCCGTATTTGACGGTGTTCCTGGCGGGCCAGCACTGGCAGCCCGGCCGTATCGGGCTGGCGATGGCCGCCAGCTCGATCTCGGCGGCGATCTGCCAAATTCCGGCAGGGCTGCTGGTGGACGTGACCCGGATGAAACGGCTGATTGCCGCTGTCTCGGGCCTGATGATCGCGGCGGCCTGCCTGTCGATCGCGTGGCTGCCGCGGTTGCTGCCGGTGGTCGGAGCGCAGCTGGCGATCGGCGCCGCCGCGGCGCTGGTGCCGCCGACGCTTGCCGCGCTCGCCCTCGGGCTCGCCGGCCGGGCGCGGTTCGACGCCGCCATCAGCCGCAACCAGTCGTTCAACCACGGCGGCAACTTCGTCGCGGCGGGACTGGCCGGCACGCTCGGGCACTATGTCGGCATCCTGTGGATCTTCTACCTGATCTGCGCCTTCGCCGCCGCCAGCGCAGCGTCCACGCTGCTCATTGCCCCGCGCGAGATCGACCACATGGCGGCCCGTGGCGGCGAGGCGGCCGATGCGGGCGGCGCCGCCGAGCCGGCGACGATCCGCAGCCTGCTCGCCCGCCGCGACCTGCTGGTGTTCCTTGCCGCGGTGCTGCTGTTCCACTTCGGCAACGCGGCGATGCTGCCGATGGCCGGACAGGTGCTGGCGCGGGCGCACCCGAGCGAGGCCACCGTCACGCTGTCGGCCTGCATCATCGTGGCCCAGCTGGTGATGGTCGGCGTCGCCTGGGCGGTCGGGCGCGCGGTCGGCCGGGGGATTGGGCGCAAGCCGGTGTTCCTGCTCGCCTACGCCCTGCTGCCGGTACGCGGCGTGCTGTTCGCGTTCGTCGCCAACTCGTATGGCGTGGTCGCGATCCAGGTGCTGGACGGAATCGCCGCTGGCATCTTCGGGGTGGTCTCGATACTGGTCGCCGCCGACCTGATGCGCGGCACCGGGCGGTTCAACCTGGCGCAGGGGCTGGTGGCGTTGAGCGTCGGTGTCGGCGCCGGCTTCAGCAACGTGGTCGGCGAGTATGCGGTGCAGTGGTTCGGCTACCCGGCCGGCTTCCTGACGCTGGCCGGCGTCGCTCTTTGCGCGCTGCTGTTCTTCGCCCTGCTGATGCCGGAAACCCGGGTTCAGGCGGATGTCGGAGCGGCGTCGTGATGGGAGCGCTCCTCGCTTCGCCCTGGTCCACCTGGGCGATTGCCGGCATCGCCACCGCCGGGGTGATCCTGCATCCGTTCGCCTGGCCCGAGTTCGTCTGGGCGGTGGCCGGCGCGGTGCTGCTGGTCGCGCTCGGGCTGCTGCCGTTCTCCGACGCGCTGGCCGGAATCGCCAAGGGCACCGACGTCTATCTGTTCCTGGTCGGCATGATGCTGCTGGCGGAACTGGCCCGGGAGCACGGACTGTTCGGCTGGTTGGCCGCGAAGGCGGCGGCGTTGGCGAAAGGGTCGGCGACGCGGCTGTTCACGCTGGTGTTCGGGGTCGGCACCGTCGTGACCGTGTTCCTGTCCAACGACGCCACCGTCGTGGTGCTGACGCCCGCCGTCGCCGCGGTGGTCAAGGCCGCCAAAGCCCGCGAGCCGCTGCCCTATCTGTTCATCTGCGCCTTCATCGCCAATGCCGCCAGCTTCGTGCTGCCGATCTCCAACCCGGCCAACCTGGTGATCTACGCAAGCCACATGCCGCCGCTGCTCGCCTGGCTGCCGCGCTACGCGCTGCCCTCGGCGCTGTCGATCGCCGCCACCTACGCCATGCTGCGCTGGACGCAACGCGCGAAGCTGCGGCAAGAGATTTCGGCGGAGATCGAAATCCCGGAACTGTCGCCCGGCGGCAAGATGGCGGCGCTGGGCATCGCCGCCACGGCGCTCGTGCTGCTGGCGTCGTCCGCTTTCGACATCCAACTCGGCCTGCCGACCTTCCTGGCCGGCGCCGCGAGCGCGGTGCTGGTGCTGCTGCGCGCCAGGTCCGGCCCGGCCAAGGTGCTGAAGAATATCTCCTGGGGCGTGCTGCCGCTGGTGGCGGGCCTGTTCGTGCTGGTCGAGGCGCTGGAGAGGACCGGCGTCACCAACGCCCTGGCGATCCTGCTGCACGACCTGGTGCAGGGCTCGGCGACGCTCGCGGCCTGGGCGTCGGGTGTGGCGCTCGCCATTGGCTGCAACCTCGTCAACAACCTGCCGGCTGGGTTGGTGGCGGGCCGCGTGGTGGAGATGGCCAAAGTCCCAGACCACGTCCGCAGCGCGGTGCTGATCGGCGTCGACCTCGGGCCGAACCTTTCGGCCACCGGCTCGCTCGCCACCATCCTGTGGCTGACCGCGCTGCGGCGCGAGGGCCAGAGCGTGGACGCTTGGACCTTCCTCAAGCTCGGCGCGCTGGTGATGCCGCCGGCGCTGCTGCTCGCCATCGCGGGCGCCCTCGTTTTCGGCTGACCCAACCCCGGAAGTAACCTATCCCAAGCAGAGCGTCAGCTCCGCCCTGCCCTACCCGGTCATCCTGGCCGCCGGCCTGTTGCAGGCCTGGGGGGCCGCCGATGAACGGCACGCGGCGCGAGGCTCCCTGCGCCAATGTTGCACAGCTTGGCCCTGTCCGGAGTGACGGCGGGCAGCGAGGAGGAGCAAATATGCCCGCACGATGGAGGCCGACTGTCTGAAGGCGGTCGACGCCACGCTGGCGGCGATGCGGCGGGCGGAGACGGAAGACGCCTCCATGCTTGCTTGAAGCTACGCTCAGGTGACTTTGGATCGCGCGCGATACTTCGCCTGGTCCCAAAGCCGCTTTCGCATGATCTCGGCCAGCACCGAGGCAGCCGCCGCCACGTCGGCGTGCGACGTGTACAGCGGCGTGAAACCGAAACGGATGAAGTCGGGGGCGCGGAAATCGCCGATGACGCCGCGCTCGATCAGCGCCTGCATCACCGCGTAGCCCTCGGCGCAACGAAACGACACCTGGCTGCCGCGGCGGCGGTGGTCCCGGTTCGTGACCAGTTCGAGCTGCGGGCAACCGTCCGCCACGGCGGCGATGAACAGCTCGCAAAGGGTGGCCGACTTGGCCTGCACCACCGCCATGTCCACGCCGTCGAAGGCGTCCAGCGCCGCATCCAGCGCCGCCATGGCGATCACCGAAGGCGTGCCGACCCGCATCCGGCCGATCCCCGGCGCCGGCGTGTAGCCGAGGTCGAAGGCGAACGGCGCCGCGTGGCCCATCCAGCCGCACAGAGCCGGGTCGATGTCCGCCGCCAGACGCGGCGCCACGTAGACGAAGGCCGGCGCGCCCGGTCCGCCATTCAGGTACTTGTAGCCGCAGCCGACCGCGAAATCGGCATCGGCCGCCGCTAGCGCGACCGGGATCGCCCCGGCCGAGTGCGCCAGGTCCCATACGGCGAGGCCGCCCGCCGCGTGCGCCCGCCCGGTCAGCCGCCGCATGTCGTGACGCCGCCCGGTCCGGTAGTCCACCTCGGTCAGCAGCAGCGCCGCGAGATCGTCGCCGATCGCCGCCTCGACCGCGTCCGGCTCCACCACCTCCAGCGCGAGGCCGCCGCCGAGCAGCTCCGTCAGGCCATGCGCCACATAGAGGTCGGTCGGGAAGTTGCCGCTGTCGGATAGTATCGTGCGGCGGCCGGGGCGCAGGCGCAGGGCGGCCGACACCGCCTTGAACACGTTGACCGAGGTGGAGTCGGCGACCGTTATGGAGTTCGGCTCGGCCCCGACCAGCCGCTCGATCTTCGCCGCCACCCGCGCCGGGAGGTCGATCCAGCCATGGGTGTTCCAGCTGCGGATCAGCCCCTCGCCCCACTCCGTCTCGATCACCGCGCGGACCCGTGCCGCCACCGCCTTCGGCAGCATCCCGAGCGAGTTGCCGTCCAGGTAGCGCAGCCCCGCCGGAACATGGAACAGGGCGCGACGGCCGCGCAGCGGGTCGGCGGCGTCCAGCGCCTCGGCGCGGCTGCGGAAAGCTTCGAACGAGGTCGGAACGAGGTTCAAGGCGGTGTTGCCCCTGTTGCGTCGATGCCTCTATCACATCGCCGTCCCGGCACCACGTCGGACGCATCGAACCCGCCGCACAGCCCGCCGCAATTAGGATGACGATCGCATGATGGCGGACAGGATCGCTCGACTTGCCGCGGTGACCGTGGTGCCGCCGCGCCATCCCCTGATCGGCCGGGTGACGCCGCCCGGATCGAAGTCGATCACCAACCGCGTGCTGCTGCTGGCGGCGCTGGCGGAGGGCGTCAGCGTGCTGACCGGGGCGCTCAAGAGCGACGACACGGCGTTCATGGCGGCGGCGCTCCGCCTCATGGGGGTCACTGTTGCAGAGCCCAACGAGTTGGGTTTCGTCGTCACCGGCGCCGGCCGGCTGACCGCGCCCGGCCGCCCGCTCAACCTTGGCAACGCCGGCACCGCCACCCGCTTCCTGACCGCCGCCGCAGCGACGGTGGATGGCGAGGTGGTGGTCGACGGCGACGCCCACATGCGTAAGCGGCCGATTGCCCCGCTGGTCGCCGCCCTGCGGCGGCTCGGCGTTGACGCCACGGCCGCGACCGGCTGCCCGCCGGTGGTGGTCCACGGCCAAGGCGGCTTCGCCGGCGGGCGGGTCGAGGTGGATGGCGGCCTGTCCAGCCAATACGTCTCGGCGCTGTTGATGCTGGGAGCCTGCGGGCGCGGCCCGGTCGAGGTCGCGCTGACCGGGCGCGACATCGGCGCGCGCGGCTATGTCGACGTGACCATCGCCGCCATGGTCGCATTCGGCGCGACGGTGGAGCCGAGCGGTCCGGCGGCCTGGCGGGTCGCGCCGACCGGCTACCGCGCGGCCGACTTCGCGGTGGAGCCGGACGCCTCCGCCGCCACCTACCTATGGGCGGCCGAGGCGCTGACCGGCGGCGCCATCGACCTCGGATTCGCGCCGCACGGCTCCAGCCAGCCCGACGCCCGCGCCCACGACGCCATCCGCCGCTTTCCCAACCTGCCGCCGGTGATCGACGGCGCGCAGATGCAGGACGCCATCCCAACGCTGGCGGTGCTGGCGGCGTTCAACGCGACCCCGGTGCGCTTCACCGGCATCGCCAACCTGCGCGTCAAGGAATGCGACCGGCTGGCGGCCTTGGCGACCGAGCTGGCACGCATCAGGCCGGGTCTCGGGCGCGAGGACGGCGACGACCTGATCGTGGCCGCCGACCCCGCGCTGTCCGGCGCGCGCTATCCGACCCGCGTGGAGACCTACTCCGACCACCGCATCGCGATGAGCTTCGCCCTGGCGGGGCTGCGGATCGCCGGCATCACCATCCTCGACCCAGGCTGCGTGGCCAAAACATATCCCGGATATTGGGCGGCCCTGGCCAGCCTCGGCGTCGGCTTCGAAGAACCCACCGCCGCGACGCTGCCGGCCCGATCACCCGAGCAGGTTTGAACCGCCCCGCTCCGGGGTGAAGATGTCCGTCGAAAGCGGCACGACGATGGTGCATTGCACGCCGCCCCCATCGAAGCCGAGCAAGGCGGTGGCGCCCAGCTGCTGGTATAGGACGCGCTCGATCAACTCGGTGCCGAAGCCAGACCGCCGCCGCGACGCCGTTGCGTCGTCGATGCCGGTTTCCAGCCATTCGATACGCAGCGCCCTGCCGCCCGCCATGCGCTCCAGGGTCCAGGTGACCGCGAGGCGGCCCAGCGGCACCGCGAACGCGCCGTGCTCGACCGCATTCATCACCAGCTCATGCACCGACAGGCAGATCAGGTCGGCTGCGTCGCCACGCAGGCGGACCGCAGGGCCTGCGACATAGACCCGGTCGCTCTCGTGCACTGCGTACGCCAGCAACTTGTCCGTGACGATGGTGGCGAGGTCCACGCCGGCTTGCGGGTCGCGCATGAGGGTGACCTGCAGGCGGGCAACCGCCTCCAGGCGGCTGTCCAGGTGCAGCGCGTAACTCTCCAGGCTATCGCTGGTCTTGGCGGTGTGCCGGGACACGAAGCGGGTCAGCGCGACCACGTTGGCGACGCGGCCCTCGAGTTGGCGCAGCAACGGCTGTTGGCGTTTTTGCATGAGCTTGATGTCGTCGATGTCGGTGCAAGTGCCTAGCCATATGTGGCCTGACCCGTTCGCGTCGGCGACCGGCTTGGACCGGGTGGTGAACCAGCGGGCTCCGCCGGACCCGTCCGCGGCGAGCAGCCGATGCTCCACGTCGATCTGGCCGCGCTCGCGTGCGCTGCGCCATCCGGAGACCATGGCCCCGCGGTCGCTCGGATGGATCGCGGTCTGCCAGCCATAGCCCTGGCTCGCCTCGCCCGACAGGCCGGTGTAGGCGACCCAGCGCGGGCTGGCCCAGGTCCATCGTCCGTCATCGCCGGCAGTCCAAACGAGCTGCGGAATGCGCTCGCTCAAGCCGGTGAACAAATTCTGCAACTCGGCTTGATCGAACTCAGGCTGCATGGCGGCGCAAATCCAGCTTAGGGAGAAAAAATTCTTGCATGCCCGTATCACGCTTTGGCAGCGGCTGGTTTGTCATAAGGAAGTGTTGTTGTTGGCATGCAAGGCGATCCGGCTAAAAGGAATTTATGATAAATATTGATTGCTCAACCGACTTGTCGGCACTCTGCCGCCAAGCAACTTCGTCCTAACCCATCCCGCTTCAACCAGTTCGGCAAGATCAAATTTATTTGGACCCACGCGGCCGGAAACTCGGCAGTGATTCCAAAGCTTCGATTTGATGGGGAGCATAACGCTGCGCCGGGGGAAAGCTGCAGCGTTCGGAGACGAGGAAGCCGTAAGCTGCGATGCACAGGCTGGCATGGTGATGGTGGCCGCGCCAGCCGCGCCCTTCGAAGTGGCCAAGGCCAATGTTCTGCTTCAGCTCCTGACAATCCGCACTGATACGCCAAACACTTTTTGCGGTCCACACCAAGGACTTAAGTCCTGCATGCGAGGGCAAGTCGGAAAGCCAGAACTGCGTTGGTTCCGCCTTGTCTATCGGCCACTCGGCCAAAAGCCATTTGCCTTCGCCGAGGACCCCGCCGAAATCGTCCTGCCGCACGCCGACGCGCATTGCTGCGAAGCGCGACGACAGCCCGGTGCGGTCCCCGACGCGCAACTTGATGGTGCGCCAGGCTCGAAGCGGCAGGGTGGCCGCCATCGCTTTGGCCGACATCGCCTCCTGCTTCAGCAATGGCCGCAGCCTCGAACCCTGGCTTTGCTTGCCGCCGGATGTCGCGACCGGCCTGCGCGCTTCTTCAAACCGCCACAGATCGGTCGCAGAGGACACCGCCAGCACGTAGCGAAGGCCAAGCGCTTCCAGTTCGGCGCGAAAATTCGCCTCGTCGCCATAACCGGCGTCGCCCAGCACGACGCTTCCCTGCACGCCGTCGGAGCAAGCCTGACGCAACTGGCGAAGCGCTATCGTCGCCTTGGTCTCGAACCTGATGTCCGGCGGCACGCCGGCGACATCGCGCCTGCCCGGGTCGTCGATCCAGGCAGCCGGCAGGAACAGCCGATAGGCGATTGGCAGGCTGGCAATCTCGTTGCTCGCCCACAGGCTTACCGCCACCTGACAGTTTTCTTGCTCGGCCGACGGGCCATAGGGTTGTTTCACCACCCCCACCGAGTGAATTCCTTGTTTCATATACACGACATTGTTGACGCTTAAATAACGCACAATGCCCTTTCGCTCGATCGCCGGGAGCACCTCTCGGCGCACTTGCGCCAGCACCGCCATATCATCCCATTGAGCTTTTGCGACAACGTGGTGCATGGATTGGTGAAGAGCCTGCACCCGGTTCGATCCCAGCCGGGCCGCGACGAGTTCGATGCTCTTGCGCTCGCCAGGCAACAGCAGCCCGCGGCAGTAGGCCCGCATCGGCGGCGCTCGCCCGACATGCCCCAAAACCGCCGCTATCGCGTCCAAATAAGCCTCAAACCGTGCGTCCCCGGCTCGCGACCGGCTTGTGGGGCCATTCATGAACTATCAGTCATCAATCTGTAACATGACACAGTAACGCTAACAGAGATTAGCGACAAGCCGCACGCTGCAGTGCAGAAGACGATTAGGTTTTGTTCCTACCCGACCCTTCGGCCCACTGCGAGAGGACCTAACACCATGGTTTCCTTCAACGATCACGCCTCGACCTCGTTCAACAAGCTGCTTGCCTCGCTGCCGGCTCATGAGATGGAGTTGCTGCGGCCCTACCTGGTTCGGGTGCCTTTGGTACGCGACCAGATGCTCGCCGAACATGGCCAGCCTGTCGATCACGCTTTTTTTATAGAGCGTGGCGTGGTGTCGGTGATCTCCGAGCCGGTCGACGACGAGGACGGCATCCAGGTCGCCATGATCGGGCGCGAGGGAATGGTCGGCGACCTGGCGCTGGTCGATGTTCGGCATTCCGCCTGCGCCCGCGTCGTGGTCCACATCCCCGGCACCGCGCTGCGCGTCGCGGGCGGCGACCTTCGGCGCGCCATGGAGTCCAGCCCGGCGCTGTTCGCCGCCTGCGCCCGCTTCGTCCATCTGCTGATGGCGCAGGTCATGCAGACCGCCGCCTGCAACGCTCGCCGAAGCATCGCGGAACGCTGCGCGCGCTGGCTCGTGATGACGCACGAGCGGGTCGACGGCAACGAGGTCCGGGTGACCCATGAGGCGCTCTCCTCGATGTTGGGGATGCGTCGGTCCGGCGTGACCGTGGCCGCTGCCGCGTTGCAGCAGGCTGGCCTGATCCGGACCGGGCGCGGGCGCTTCGTGGTGGTGGACCTGCCCGGCCTGCACAGCGTGGCGCAGGGCATCGCCGCAGTTCAGCAGCCGGCCCCGCGGCGCATCAGCCTAGATCGCGTGTCGCGCCTCAAGCAGGATGTCGGCGTCGAAGCGGTGTTCTGACCGCCAGGGCGGACCACCGCCCGACCGCCGTTCCGACAGCCGCATCTTGACGGGAAACGCTTCGACCATGTTTCAAACTCTCCGGCCGCAGCCGCCCGACGCCCTGCTGGCGCTGATTGGCCTGTTCCGCAACGACCCGCGCCCTGCCAAGATCGACCTAGGCGTCGGCACCTACCGCGACGACACCGGGACCACGCCGGTGATGGCGGTGATCAAGTCGGCGGAGCGGCATCTCGTCGATAGCCAGCAGACCAAATCCTACCTTGGCCCCGAAGGCGACCTGCGCTTCGTCGACCTGCTGGCGCCGATCGCCTTCGGCGCGGCGGGCGGCTTCGCCGGGCGGCTGGTCGGGGCGCAGACTCCGGGCGGCGGCGGGGCGCTGCGGCTCGGCGCCGAATTAATCGCCGCTGCCCGGCCAGGCGCCAAAGTATGGTTGGGCGTCCCGACATGGCCCAACCACCGGCCCATCTTCGAGGCCGTCGGGTTGAGCGTGGCCGAATACCGCTACTTCGACGCCGCCACGCAGGCGCTCTGCTTCGAGGACATGATGGCGGCGCTGGCGCAGGCCGAACCCGGCGACGTGGCGTTGCTGCACGGCTGCTGCCACAACCCTACCGGCGTCGACCTCGATCGGGAGCAATGGCAGGCGGTGGCCAGCCTGATGGCGGAGCGCGGCCTGGTGCCGTTCGTCGACCTCGCCTACCAGGGTCTGGGGCGCGGGCTCGACGCGGACGCCGATGGCGTCCGCGAGGTGCTCGCCACAAGCGAAGAAGCTTTGGTCGCGTATTCGTGCGACAAGAACTTCGGCCTGTATCGCGAGCGGACTGGAGCGTTGTTCGTGCTGGCTCGCGACGCCGCGATGGCAGCGACCGTCTACGGCAACATGCTCGCCCATGCCCGGGTGAACTGGTCCATGCCGCCGGACCACGGCGCCGCGGCGGTGCGCTGCGTGCTGGAGTCGCCGGAGTTGACCCGCGCCTGGCAAAGCGAGCTTGGCGGCATGTGCCAGCGCATCAACGCGGTGCGCCGGGCCGTTGCGGCCGCCAGCCCAAGCCTCGCATTCATGGCGCGACAGCAAGGCATGTTCTCGCAACTGCGGATCGCGCCGGCAGCTGTGGAGGCGTTGCGGCGCGACCACGGCATCTACATGGCCGGCAGCGGCCGCATCAACCTTGCGGGGTTGCGCGCCGCCGACGCCGACATCTTCGTTGCCGCCCTGGCCGCGGTCGGCGCAATATCTCCGGAGAAGTCGATGGTCATGGAGCCAGTCCCGTACTGACGATTGCTGGTTTTTAAGCTCAATAGATCACAATGATGTAATGTCGGTGGAATGCAGGCGACACTCTCGCCGCGCACTCTCCCGCCTTTGGTCGCGATCTCTACTTGCACTGCGAATATGGAGTTGCCGATATGAACGAAATCCTTCCCAACAGCCTGCGTAACGGCCCGGATAGCCGGGGCCGTTTCGGCAACTACGGGGGTCGGTTCGTAGCCGAAACGCTAATGCCGAACGTGCTGGAAGTCGAGCAGGCTTACGAGTCCGCGCGGCGCGATCCGGCGTTCGAGGCGGAGTGGCGCCGTCTGCTGCGCGACTACGTAGGCCGGCCCAGCCCGCTTTGGCTCGCCGAGCGCCTGACCAAGCATTTCGGCGGCGCCAAGGTCTACTTCAAGCGCGAGGAGCTGAACCACACCGGCGCGCACAAGATCAACGCCGTGCTGGGGCAGATCCTGTTGGCGCGGCGCATGGGCAAGACCCGCATCATCGCCGAGACCGGGGCCGGCCAGCACGGCGTCGCCACCGCCACCGCCTGCGCGCTGTTCGACCTGCCGTGCCTGGTGTTCATGGGCGCCACCGACGTGGCGCGGCAGCAGCCGAACGTGTTCCGCATGAAGCTGCTTGGCGCCGAGGTGAACGCCGTGACCTCGGGCGCCGCGACGCTCAAGGACGCGATGAACGAGGCGCTGCGCTACTGGGTCGCCAACGTCGCCGACACCTACTACTGCATCGGCACCGTCGCCGGGCCGCACCCGTACCCGAGCATGGTGCGCGACTTCCAATCGGTGATCGGTGACGAGACGCGCGAGCAGATGATGGCGGTCGAGGGCCGGCTGCCCGACGCCGTGGTGTGCGCGGTCGGCGGCGGCTCGTCGGCGATGGGCATCTTCCACCCGTTCCTCGACGACCCGGAAGTGAAGCTGATCGGCGTCGAGGCGGCCGGGCGCGGCTTGGAGAGCGGCGCGCACGCGGCGGCGATCAACGGCGGGCGACCGGGAGTGCTGCACGGCAACAAGACCTACCTGCTGCAGGACGGCGACGGCCAGATCACCGAGGCGCACTCGATCTCCGCCGGCCTCGACTACCCCGGCATCGGCCCAGAGCACTCCTGGCTGCATGACATTGGCCGCGTCGAATACGTCGGCGCGACCGACGACGAGGCCTTGGAGGCGTTCCAGCTGTGCTCGAAGCTCGAAGGCATCATCCCGGCGCTGGAGACCGCGCACGGGCTGGCCTACATCGCGAAGCTGGCCCCGACCATGCGCCCCGACGAGACTATCGTGCTGAACCTGTCCGGGCGCGGCGACAAGGACATCTTCACCGTGGCGCAGCACCTGGGGCAGTCGCTGTGAGCGCCAGGGCCGGACGGATTGCCGCCCGTTTCGCGCGGCTGCGCGACGCCGGGCGGGGAGCGCTGATCCCATTCCTGGAGGCTTACGATCCCGATTTCGACACCTCCATGGCGATCCTGCGCGGGCTGCCGGCGGCGGGCGCCGACCTGATCGAAATCGGGGTGCCGTTCACCGATCCGGCCGCCGACGGTCCGACCATCCAGAAGGCCGGGCAGCGGGCGCTGAAGGCTGGCGGCACCATGCTGGGCACCCTGGCCATGGTGCGGGAGTTCCGGCGCGAGGACGACATGACCCCGATCGTGTTGATGGGCTACATCAACCCGATCCTGTCGTACGGCCCCGAGCGCTTCTGCCAGGATGCCGCCCAGGCGGGCGTGGACGGCCTGATCGTGGTCGACATGCCCTCCGAGGAGGCGGATGAGTTGGCGTCGGAGATCGACGCGGCGGGGCTGGATTTGATTCGGTTGGTGGCTCCCACCACGGATGACGAGCGGCTGCCGATGGTGCTCGAGACGGCTGGCGGCTTCGTCTACTACGTGGCGATTGCCGGCATCACCGGGACTCGCTCCGCCACTGCCCAGGACCTCGAACTCGCTATCCCGCGGGTGCGTGCCCACACCAAGCTGCCGATTGCCATCGGGTTTGGCGTGCGCTCGCCCGAGCAGGCGGCGCAGGCGGTGCAGGTGGCCGATGCGGTGGTGGTCGCCAGCGTGCTGATCGAGACGCTGGCGGCTTCTTTGGACGAACACGGCCAAGCGCAGCCGCATACGGTTGGGCGCGTACTGGACCAAGTGCGCGAGCTATCCAAGGCGATACGCGAAGCCCGGGTCGAAGCAGTAGCGGCATAAAGCGTCAGTAGGGCGGAAGAGCGCGGCACCTTCCGCCCTACACGGACCAAATGATCGCGGCGGGTAAACCGCCCGACACCCGTCTATGCCGAAGCAGGCTGCATCTGCTCTTCGTTCGGCGCGGCGACGGAGGGAAGCTGCGCCAACTCCGCATCCGCCTCAGCCACGCCGCGTCTATGAGCCTGCTCCAACCAGGATCGACCCTGCGCGACGTCGACAGGACCGGCAACGCCACGCGCCAGATAGCGCCCCAGCATGAGCGCCGCTACGCCGTGCCCAGCCTCTGCCGCCTTGACGAACCAAGCCTGCGCCGCAAAGCGATCCTGCGTCACGCCATGGCCGCCGCCAAGCATGGCGCCCATCGCGAACATGGCGCCCACATGGCCCTGCCCCGCCGCCTGCTCGAACAGGCGGTTGGCTTCGGCATGGTTGGGTGGGCCGCCGCGACCGTCCAGCAGCATGCTGGCAAGCAGGACCTGAGCTTCCAGCATGCCTCCCTGGGCCGCACGCTCGATCCATTGCCGCGCCTCCACCGGGTTGGCCTCGACGCCGCGGCCTTCGGCCAGCATGCGGCCATACCAGTACTGCGCGTTGACCACGCCGTCTGCGGCGCGCCGCAGCCAGAGCGCAGCCTTGCGATCGTCCCGCTCGACGCCGACGCCTTCGGCAAGGCAGACGCCGTAGTTGAATGCCGCCACCAGGTCGCCGGACGCTGCGGCGCTCTCGAACCACTCGCAGGTTTGCAGCCGATCCTCCGGCTGCCCCGCGCCGGATAGCACCAGGTTGGCGAGGTCGGCGCGCGAGGTGTTGAGGCCCGCTTGGGCCGAGCGGCGGAACCAGCGCGCCGCCTCGTCGGGATCGCGCCTGACCCCAGCGCCGGTGAGGTGCAGCATCCCCAGCGCCCGCGCCGCGCCGGCATGGCCCTGTTCGGCGGCGCGGTTGAACCACATCGCGGCCTCGGCGTAGTTGGGCGGCAGGTCGCCGTGGCGGGCGTACAAGTCACCCACCACCATGGCGGCGTCGGCATCCCCGGCCAGCGCCGCGCGACGCAGCCAGCTCTCGCCAGTGACCGGGTCGCGCGTCACGCCCTGGCCCTCCAGCAACGCCCGCCCCCAACGCGCCTGGGCGGCGCGGACGCCGCGTTCGGCAGCCTGCTTATACAGTTGCACCGCCTTCGCCGGGTCCCGCTCCATGCCGATGCCGGCGTCGGTCATCACGCCCAGCATATGTATGGCGACCGGAAGGTTGCCCGCGGCGGCCTGCGACATATGGCGTGCCGCATGCACCTTCGTGGCCTCGTCGGCGGCGTCGCGCAGCAAGGCCATCGCGAAGCCGAGCGAGCCTTGCGCGCACCCCCCCTCGGCCGACCGGCGGTACCACTCGTCTCCGGCCGGCAGGTCGCGCAGCGCGTCCGGCCCGGATGTCAGGATGTAGCCCATCAGCGCCATCGCCTCGACCGACCCGGCCTGTGCGGCGACGTGGCCCCAGCGCAGCGCGTTGTCGAAGTCGGGAACGTCGGTCGCCGCTCCGCCGAACAGCGCGCCGGCATCGTTGGCGGCGCCGGTCAGGTGCAGCGTGCCCAGGACGGATTGCGCCTCGACGCTGCCTCCCGCCGCGGCGCGTTCGAGCCAGTGCATCGCCGTCGCCCGGTTCGCCGGAACCCCGTTGCTGTTCAAATAGGCGCGCCCGACCCGGCACTGCGCCTCGGCGTTGCCGGCCTGCGCCGCCCACGACAAGACCTGGAATGCCTCGTGCCCCCGGCCGCGGTTCGATTGCCGCAACGCCTGGCGCAGCTGCGTGGCGGGGAACATCGCGAATTTCAAACGCTTAAGAATATCGGCCATCCATCAAATGTTGCAGCGCGTCGCGGTTGTTTCGAAACGCGCCCTGCTTTGCCCCAATGCCGCCTGGACGCCAACCCTGCAGCTTCAGTTACGCGGCAGGCGGGTCAGTTGCGCGGCAGGCGGGCATGGTCCGGCGCGTCCGGGTTCTGCGCGCGGTGGCGCAGCAGATGATCCGCCAGGACGCAGGCCAGCATGGCCTCTCCGACCGGCACCGCGCGGATGCCGACGCAGGGGTCGTGGCGGCCCTTGGTGATCAACTCCAGCTCGCCGCCCTGGCGGTCCACGGTGCGGCGCGGCGACAGGATGGAGGAGGTCGGCTTCACCGCGAAACGCGCCACCACCGGCTGCCCGGTGGAGATGCCTCCCAGCACGCCGCCGGAGCGGTTGCTGAGGAAGCGCACCGTGCCGTCCGGCTCCATTCGCATCTCGTCGGCGTTGTCCTCGCCCGACAACGCCGCAGCGGCGAAGCCGTCGCCGATCTCGACGCCTTTGACGGCGTTGACGCTCATCAGCGCCGCCGCGATATCGGCGTCTAGCTTGCCGTAGATAGGCGCGCCTAGGCCTGGCGGCAGGCCCTCGGCCACCACCTCGATCACCGCGCCCACGCTGCTGCCGGCCTTACGCACTGCCAGCAGGGCGTCCACCCAGCGCGCCGCCGCGACCGGATCGGGGCAGGAGAAGTCGTTCCGCTCCACCTCGGCCCAGTCCCATGCGCTGCGGTCTATCCAGTTGGCTCCCATGGCGACCATGGCGCCCCGCACGACCACGCCGGAACCCAGCACGCGGCGCGCCAAGGCTCCGGCGGCCACCCGCATCGCGGTCTCGCGGGCACTGGAGCGGCCGCCGCCGCGAGGGTCGCGGATGCCGTATTTAAGGTGGTAGGCGATATCGGCGTGGCCGGGGCGGAAGCTGTCGGCGATGCTGCCGTAATCCTGTGAGCGTTGGTCCTGGTTCACGATCTCCATGGCGACCGGGGTGCCGGTAGTCACCCCTTCGTAGACGCCGGACAGGATGCGGACCTGGTCCGGCTCCTGTCGCTGCGTCACGAAACGCGACGAGCCAGGGCGGCGGCGGTCCAGCCAGGGCTGCACTGCCGCCTCGTCGAGCGCGATGCCGGGCGGGCAGCCGTCGATCACGCAGCCAATCGCTGGCCCATGGCTCTCACCCCAGGTGGTGACCCGGAACAGGTGGCCGAAGCTGTTATGGCTCATTCTGCGCTCCCCGCGCGCGACGGCGGTGCGACAGGCGGCATCAGCTGGCCATAGCCGGCTGGTGCAGGTAGGCAGGATCGAATCCGGCGGCGCGCTTCAGTTCCCGCCAGTTACGCACGGTCAGGATGCCGCTGCCGAACTCGATCAGGCTCTCGCCGCGCAGCCATTGCAGGGTGCGGTTGACATGGACCGGCGTAAGCCCGAGCGCATCGGCAAGCTCGATCTGCGTCAGCGGCAGGTCGCACGCCAGGCCGCGTGCCAGGCCGGCGAGACGCATCTTCATCATCAATTCACAAAGTAGGTGCGCCGTTCGCTGGTAGGCGGTGCGGCGTCCGACGTTGACGACCCACTCGTTCGCTGTCGCGGCGTCGATCAGCGTCGCGCGCCACAACAGCTGACCCAGGCCGGGATGATGTTTGATCCAGTCGAGAACGGTGGCGTGCGGGATGTAGGCCACCCGCGCCGGCGTCAACGTGCCGATGCTGTGGTCCAGCTTGCGTAGCAACAGGCTGGTGAGATCGCAAAAGTCGTTCTGCACCAAAAACGCCACGATCTGCCGTTGACCGCTTTCCATGGTCCTGTAATGGCACGCGAAGCCGTCAAGCAGCAGCGGGCAATGCAGCAACCGATCGCCTACGCGGGCGATGTCCTGATCCGCCTCAATATTACGTATCAGAAATGAAGTCGCCTCCACTACACGGCGCTCTTCGTCGGACAACCGGCCAAGTTGCTCCAGCTTGCTGACGAGGCAACCTGCTGCATTCGTTTCATGAAGCTTGCGTTCGACTGACATTCGGACATAGTTGTGGTGTGCTTCGAACATACGTCAAGAAGTATTCTGGTGTAGCTCGCTCGCATCAGTTTAAAACTTAAGTTTGTCACACGAAACTGTTTCGATTAAGCACCTAGCAGCACTAACATGCCGGTACGCGTCAAATGTGTAAGTCACGCACCCGGCTGTAAGCTGGAAAAGACACGTTGCGGTCGCCAATACTTCACGCCGATAGATCGTTGTTCTAAGCAACTTCGCTAGTGCTGAGGTGTTCGCCGCTCATGCCGTCGCTGCTGCCATGCCCATTCGTCACCACCCGCTCCCCGAATAAGTGGCGCAGAATCAGGTCGTGTATTTCCGTCGCCTCAATTTGGGTTTCGTGCAACAAGGCATGGGAACGTGTGGCAACCAGCGGGGAAGCAGCCCGATCCGCTCCCTGGCGACCGTGCGAGCCCCGCACCAGCCCTGCTTCAAGTGGGATTACATCCATAACGGTGCGAAAGCCCAGCCGTTTACGCGCCAGGATACCCGCAACCTTAAGTTGTGGAATGCGAATTGCCGGGTCGACGAACAACTCGGCTGGGTCATAGCCGGGCTTGCGATGGATGTCGACCGTGCGGGCAAAATCCGGCGCACGGCGGTCGTCCAACCAATAATAATAGGTGAACCAGGCGTCCGACGCCGCTACCGCGACCAAGTCTCCGGCGCGGGCATGGTCCAGCCCGTGCGACCGCTTCCCTGCGGCGTCCAGCACGCGCTCGACACCGGGCTCGGCTTCCAGCAACGCGCGCACCTCGTCGAGCCGGCCAGAGTCTTGCACATAGACATGAGCGACCTGATGGTCGGCGACCGCGAAGGCGGCGCTGGCGCCGGCATCCAACAATTCGTGTCCCATCTCATCGCGCACCGCAAGCAGGCCGTGCCGACGCAGAACGCGGTTGAGGTGGACCGGAGTCGCCACCGGCGTCACGCCGTATTCGGACAGCAGCAACACCTGCACGCCACGATTCTCGTAGAACCCGATCAGCTCGCCGCACAGCGCGTCGATTTCGGACAGGTCCTTCGGCAACCCGGCCCCGTCCATCCCCTCGCGCTGCAGCACGTAGTCGAGGTGCGGCAGGTAGACCAGCGACAAGCTCGGCGCGTGCGACGCCTCTACCGCCCGCGCCGCGTCGGCGATCCACTTGCTGGAGCGGATGGTGGTGCGCGGACCCCAGAACTCGAACAGCGGGAAGCGGCCGAGCTGGGCCTGCAGGACGTCGCGCAACTGGGCCGGGGCGGTCCAGACGTCCGGTATCTTGCGCCCGTCGACCGGGTACATCGGCCGCGGCGTCACCGCGATGTCGGTGCCCGCGTACATCGCGAACCACCAGAACAGGTTGGCGCAGGTGAAGGCCGGATCGATCGCGCGCGCCGCGTCCCACACCTTGGGCGCCTGCACCAGATGGTTGGACTGACGCCAGAACCGCACTTCGGCGGCGTCACGGTCGTACCAGCCGTTGCCCACGATGCCGTGGCGGGAAGGCGGCAGGCCGGTCAGCATGGTGGCCTGGACGGCGCACGTCACCGCCGGCAGCACCGGACGCAGCGACGCCATGGCGCCTTCCGCCAGCCAATGGTTCAACTGCGGCGTGTGCGGCCCAAGCAAGCCCGGCGTTAGCCCGACCACGTTCAGGACGACGGTGCGGCGGGTCATGCTGCGCATGCGGTGGCCTCCTGCATGGCGCCGAGCACCCATTGGTACTCCCGCAGCAGCGATTGCGGCAGGTCGAGCCGCAATGCCGGCGGCAGCACGTCCCAGGTGTAAGTTTCGATCTCGACATGATCGCAGAACGGCCGCAGCAGCAGCAGGTCCAGCGTCGCTTGCAGCTCCGGCCGGGTGGTGGACAGGCCGCCCAGGTCGGCGGCGAAGATTGGCACGTGGAAATGCACCCGCCACTCTTGCGCCTGCAGGTCGTCGATGCCGCCAAGCGCGTCGCCGAGGTCGGCGTGACGGCGCAGCGTACCGTCGGCGCGCCGTTCGACCACCTGATGCAGGTAGGTGCTTTCGGCGAACGGCTGCAGGCGGCGGCACAAAGCCTGGCGTTCGGCGGGGCTGCCCAACGGCGCGCGCAACGCGGAACTCAGCTGCAGCTTGCCGATGGAGATCCCGAGCGCGTCGAAGCGTTGCAGCGCGTCGGCGGTGGCCTCGTATTCCACGGCGGCGTGGCAGACATCCCAGCACACCCGCAGGTGGCGCAGCACCATCGCCGCCTCGCCGGGCCCCGCGCGGCGCAGCAGCCGCTCGAACAACGCCACGGTCTCCGCCGCGTCTTCCAACAGGCAGTCCGGCTCCGGCTCCAGGTCCAGGTGAATTACCCTGCCAGTCTCCTGCGCCAGCCGCGCCAACAGGCGCGCCGCATCCAACAGCTGGTCGACGCCGGAGTCGAAGGCGGCCTCGCGTGCCGCAGGGTCGGCATGCCAACGCTTATACGACACCGGCACGGTGGAGATTCCGCCTTCCACCCCGTCCGGCAGCAGGCGCGCCAGTATTCGCGCGAGGCGGGCGGTGTAGTCGAGCCGCTCGGTGCGGGTCCAATCCGGAGCGTAGACATTGTCTTTGACCACGGTGCGATGAAAGCTGCCGTACGGAAAACCGTTCAGCGTAAAGGCATACAGCCCGTGCGCGTCCAGCCATTCGGCGAAACGCTCCAGGCGGTCGCCTTCCAGCAACTCGCGCGCCGCGAGATCGGATAGTCGCAGACCGACCCCGAATGGCACGTGCGGCGCCAACGCCGCCTTCAACGGCGGCAGATAGCGCACCAGTCCAGCCCAGGTCTCGGCCCAGTCGTCGCCGGGATGTACGTTGGTGCAATAAGCCAGGTGAAACCGGCCGCCGGGTCCGCTTCGCATGGTCAGGCGATCAAGGCAGGGTCACGCGCCTCGATCAGCGGCTGCTGACCGCGCAGCACGGAGTTGCCGTCGAACAACTGACGCTGGTCGATCGGCAGCGGGTCGAACCAGTCCGCCTCGTCCATCCGGCCGCTGGCGCCGTAAGCCGCCAGCGCGTTGCCGTAGCAGGTCGCCTGCACCGCGACGGGCGCGATGCCACGAAGCAGCATCAGCCCGGCGGTCTTGGGCACCGCCAACGGGTCGGACGCGCCCCAATCGGCGGAGCTGTCGACGATGATGCGCTCCGGGCCGTACTGGCGAACCACCTCGACCATGCGCTCGTTGCCCATCTTGGTGCGCGGGTAGATGGTGAAGCCCGCCCAGTAGCCGCGGTCGAGGGTCTCGCGCACCGTCTCCTCGTTGTTATGGTCCATGATCACGCGGGACGGCTTCAGGCCATGCTCCTCGCACAGGTCCATGCTCAAGCGGGAGCCTTCGGTCTTGTTGCGGTGCGGGGTGTGGATCTGCACCAGCATGTCCAGCTCGCGGGCCAACTCCAGCTGGGCGCGGAAGGCGCGGTCCTCGGCCGGGGTCATGTCGTCGAAGCCGATCTCGCCGACCGCCACGACGCCTTCCTTGCCGAGATACAGCGGCAGCATGTCAAGGACCTCCTCGGCGAGGCGCTCGTTGTTCGCCTCCTTGGAGTTCAGGCCGAGGGTGCAGTAGTGGCGGATGCCGAACTGACTGGCGCGGAACCGCTCCCAGCCAAGCAAGGTGGCGAAGTAGTCGCGCATGGTGCCGATGGAGGTGCGCGGCTGGCCTAACCAGAACGCCGGCTCGATCACCGCCACGATTCCGGCGGCGCGCATAGCCTCGTAATCGTCTGTGGTGCGGGAGATCATGTGGATATGCGGGTCGATATAGCGGGCCGGGGACGGCATGTTCTGATCGGGCATCGGTCAATTTCCTGGTCGGTCTAGGGTGGCTGTCGGACAAGCCGGCGCTGGATCGGCGCCGCCTGCCCAACGGTTCGAGTTAGACTGTGGACGCCGGAGGCAGTTGCAACGGGTTGCCGCCGATCACGCCGCTAGACGCCTGCTGCGACGCCGCGCCAAGGGCGGACGCAGCGCCGCCGATGACGCCGGCCGTCGAGGCCGCGCCGCCGGCGGACACGGCGGAGTTCAAGATCGAGCCGAACAAGGCTTGCACCGTGGCGGCCGTATCCCCGCTGCCGCCGCTGCCGTCGGGCGTGGCGAAGGGGTTGGCGCCGTTCCCCAGGCCCGCGAACAGGGTGGCGGCCTGCGAACTGCTGAGGTTGGCAAACGGGTTCACCCCCTCGCTGGACAAGTTGCCGAAGATGCTCTCCAGACTTTGGATTCCCAAGGTGCTGACCAGCGGCCCGAGCGGACTTTGCGTCAGCATGGCGGTGAGTTCCTCGCTGCTGGGAGCGCCGCCGGCGCCAGTCGTGGAATTGGCGTCGTTCGCAAAACCCGCAAGCAGGCTGGCTGCCCCCGAGTTGCCGGAGCCGGTGGACGCAGCACTCCCGTTGCTCATGCCGCTGAGGATGTCCTCCACACCCTGGACTCCAAGAATGCTCACCAGGGGACCGAACGGGCTTTGCATGAGCGACGCCCCGAATGCGTCGCCGCTGGGCGCAGCGCCGGTGGCATCCGTGGAAGCAGCGCCCGTGGTCGAAGCGCCCGTGGTCGAAGCGCTCGTGGCCGAGCCAGCGGCGCTTCCGCTGGCGGACGGGTTGGAGCCGCCGGCCAAGCCGCCGAACAGGCTGGCTGCCCCGCCGCCGCCGAGGCTGGCGAACGAGTTGCTGCCGCCGCTTCCGAGGTTGCTGAAGACGTTCTCCAGACCTTGCACTCCCAAAAAGTCCACCAGCGGACCAAACGGGCTTTGCATCAGCAGGACCCCAAGCGGGTCGCTGCTGGCGCTGCTGCCAGGAGCGGCGCCGGTGGTGACGGAAGGGTCGCTGCCGCCGAACAGCGCCGCAAACGGATTGCCGCCTGCCGTCGCGCTGGCGAGTGGGTTGCCGCCGCCGGACGGGTTACCGAAGATATTGGCGAAGCTGGTGACGCCCGGAAGGTTGAGCAACGCCCCGAACGGGCTGCTCGCCAGCAAGGTGCTCAAATCGATGCCGGTCGTGGCATTGGCTGGCGCGGCGTCCGGAGCGGGTAGGGCGGCGGTTGTCGCAGAGGTGTCGGATGAGCCGTAAGCGACCACGAACTGGTTGTTGTCGCCGGTTATGGAGACAGCGTTGCCGCCTGGACCTGTGGGAGCCGCCGCTACAGCGCCGGCGATCTTATTAGTCGCGCAGCCACTGGCCGCCGAAATTTCGGTGGTGGTTGAAGCGGCGGACGCGGACGGATTGGCGGCAGGTGCCGTAGCTGCGACAACCGGGCCGATTACGACGATGGGAGCGTCGTTCGTCCCGCTGGTGCTCACCGATCCCGGGTTGGCCACGACGTACTGATTGCCGGTGCCGGTGATCGAAACTCCGCTGCCGCTTGACGGGGCGCCGCCGTTGGACGCCGGCTGGTTGTCGGCGACCACGAACTGGTTTTCGCCGCCGTTTACGGTGACCGCGCTCGGATTGGACGCAGCGCCGTCGCCGGACGTCGGCTCGTTGTTCGCCACCACGAACTTGTTGCTGGTCCCGTTGAGAGTGACCGCGCTGCCGCTCGACGCGTCGCTGCCGCCTGTCGGGGCATCGTTGTAGGCGATGGCGAACAAGTTGCTGCCGCCGCCGACGTTTATTGAGTTGCCGCCTGCCTGGGACGGATCGTTGTAGGCGACGACGAACTGATTGCCGCTGCTGCCGACATTGACCACGTTGCCGCCGCTCTCGGCGGCGGACGTGTTGTAGGCCACGGTGAATTTGTTGGCCGCGCCCTGGACGTCCACCGTGTTGCCCCCGGTGGTCGATGGATCTGCGGATGCCGGGATGAGGTACTGCACGACAAACTGCTGGTTGTCGCCGTCCACGGTCAGGTTGCTGTGGCCGCTGGTGACTGTGTAAACCCGGCCGCTGCCGGGCGCAGTCAGCGGCGAGACGCCGTTGCCGGTGTCCGGCACGATGGAGCCGTCCGCCGCGACAGTCGAGTAGACCACTGCAAACTGGTCGCCGCTGCCAGTCACCGTCAAGGTGTCGTTGCCGCTGCCGCTCTTGTCCACGTGCCTCAATCCTTCTGTTGGACGCGGATCAGTCGCATCCGCGTAGCAGTTCAGCTTTGGCCAACTGAGCTAGCTTCGAACCGTTTCATTGACAAATCGCATATATCGGCAGAACGAACTAGTTGGGTCGCTGGAACATACGTTAATATAGGGCGAGAGCAACACCTGAACTTAAAGAGTCACGTCGTCGGACATTGATACGTACGAAACACGTAATAGCGCGGCGGTCGAGACTTCCAGGGCAGCCAATCTATTCTGTTTGCATATCGACCAGTGGCCGTCGCTTATAGGCTTGCCCAGCCCGGATCACCTCGCGCCGCACAGTGCGGGCGCTTTCGAACCGATGCAGCAGAGTGTCCGCCTCATCCCAACGAATGGCACGTTGCAACGCCATCAGGTCCTCGATGTAGCGTCCGACCACTTCCAGGACCGCCGTCTTGTTGTGCAGGAACACGTCGCGCCACATCGTCGGGTTGGACGCGGCGATACGGGTGAAGTCGGTGAAGCCGCCAGCGGCGTATTTCAGGATTTCACCCTTCAGCACGCCTTCGAGATCGTCCGCGGTGTTGACGATGTTGAAGGCGAGCAGGTGCGGCAAGTGCGAGGTGATGGCGAGCACCTTATCATGGTGAGCAGCCTCCATCATCTCGACCTTGGAGCCGACCCCCCGCCACAACGCCGCCACCGCCTCCACTGCCTGTGGATCGGTGTCCGGCGAAGGTGTCAGGATGCACCAGCGGCCGTCGAACAGCCGCTCGATCGCGGCTGCCGGCCCGGAACTCTCGGTGCCGGCGACAGGATGGCCGGGCACGAAACGGCGCATGTTCAGGTAAGGCGCCACCAACTCGCTCACCTTCGCCTTGGTCGATCCGACATCGGTGACGATCGCGTCGGGACGCAAGCCCGGCGCTATGGCGCGAGCCGCCTCGCCGCTGGCGCCGACCGGCACGCCCAGCACCACGAGGTCGGCGTCCCGCACCGCCGCGGCGGCGTCCGGCGTCGCGTCGTCCACCAACCCCAGCGCGCATGCCTCGTCGAGCGTCTCCTGCCGAGGCGTCGTGGCGACCAGCCGTCCGGCCAGGCCGAGCCGCCGCACGTCGCGCGCCAGCGAACCGTTGATCAGGCCGATGCCCACGAAGGTCACCTGCCCGAACAACGGCGCTACTGCCGGCGACTGCAGTGTCCGGGCGGCCGGCCCCAGGTGCTGAAGGTCGGATGATTCGTTCAAGACACCGCCTCGCTCCGGTCCGCCTTGCGATGCTCCCGGGCCAGCTTGAGGCGCCCGGCGACGAGGAACGCGACTTCAAGGCTTTGCTGCGCGTTGAGGCGCGGGTCGCATTGGGTCTGGTAGCGCGTCGACAGCCCGGCATCGGTGATCGCCTGCGCGCCGCCGGTGCATTCGGTGACGTTCTGGCCGGTCATCTCGACATGGATGCCGCCAGGGTGGGTGCCCTCCGCCCGATGCACGTCGAAGAAGCCCTCGATCTCGGTCATGATGTTGCGGAATGGCCGGGTCTTGTAGCCGGAATCCGCCCGCACCGTGTTGCCGTGCATGGGATCGCACGACCACACCACGCTGGCGCCTTCGCGCTCCACCGCACGAACCAAAGCCGGCAGGCAGCTGCCGACCTTCTCATGACCCATCCGCGCGATGATCGTAAGCCGCCCCGGCTCGTTGCGCGGGTTCAGCGCCGCGCACAAGCGGAGCAAGTCGTCGGGAGCCATCGTCGGACCTGCCTTGAGGCCAATCGGGTTGGCGATGCCGCGCATGTACTCGACATGCGCCCCGTCAAGCTCGCGGGTACGATCGCCGATCCAGGGCAGATGCACCGCCGTGTTGTAGCACTCGCCGGTGGTCGAGTCGGTGCGGGTCAGCGCCTCCTCGAAGCCAAGCAGCAGAGCCTCGTGCGAGGTGTAGAGCCTGGTCGAGGCCATCGCCGGCGTGGTGGTCTCGGTGACGCCGCACGCCGCCATGAAGGCCAGCGCTTCGGTGATGCGGTCGGCAACTTCCTGATAGTGCTTGCCCTGCGCCGACTGCGCCACGAAATCGAGGTTGTGCTCGTGGACCCGGTTCAGCGCCGCGTAGCCGCCGTCGCATAGCGCCCGCAGCAGGTTCAGCGTCGCCGCAGCCTGCGAATAGGCGTGGATCTGCCGCTCCGGATCGGGTCGCCGCGCATCGGCGGTGAACTCGGCGGCGTTGATGATGTCGCCACGGTAGCTCGGCAGCTCGACTCCGCCTTCGCTTTCCATGTCGGAGGAACGCGGCTTGGCGAATTGCCCGGCCATGCGGCCGACCTTCACCACCGGGGTGCCGGCTCCAAACGCCAACACCGCCGACATTTGCAGCAGCACCCGCAGCGAATCGCGGATGTAGTCGGCGTGGAACTCCGCGAAACTCTCGGCGCAGTCGCCGCCCTGCAACATGAAGCCGCGCCCGGCCGCCACCTCGGCCAGCTGACGGCGCAACTCCCGCGCCTCGCCGGCGAACACCAAAGGCGGGAAGGTCTGCAGCCGCTGCTCGACCGCGGAGAGGTGGCTGGCATCGTCGTACAACGGCTGCTGCCGGACCTGCCGCGCCCGCCACGAGGACGGCGACCAGGCGGCGGCAATTTGGTCGGTGGTCAGGGCGGCAGCGGCGTGCGCGCCTCGATGCTCGAAATTAGCCATAATATTACCTGTCGTTGGCCTGCCCGGGCCGGCTTGACGCGCGAGGCGTCGCCGACGGCGTGAGCAGATGCGAGAAATGAAAAGTTTGGTGCGGAACCGGCTGCGTCAGCTGGCCATCCCGTAGACGATCTGGGGCATCGCCCCGACCTCGGCGAACCGCAGCGCGTCCTCGGCCGCGTGCAGCAACGCCTTGGCCTTGTTGCAAGACTCTTGATACTCGGCGTCCGGATCGGAGTCGGCGACCACGCCGCCGCCAGCCTGGACATACAGCATGCCGGACTTCACCAAGCCGGTACGTAGGCCGATGCAGGTGTCGAGGTTGCCGTCGGCGCCGATGTAGCCGATGCCGCCGGCGTAGAAGCCGCGCCGGGTCGACTCCAGCTCGTCGATGATCTCCATGGCGCGAATCTTCGGCGCTCCCGAGACCGTGCCGGCGGGGAACCCGGCGCACAACACGTCGAGCAAGTCGGCGCGCTCGGTGTCCAACTCGCCTTCGACGTTGGAGACGATGTGCATGACGTGCGAGTAGCGCTCGACCACCATCTGCTCGGTGACGTGGACCGAGCCAACCTTGGCCACCCGGCCGACATCGTTGCGGCCGAGGTCGAGCAGCATCAGGTGCTCGGCCAGCTCCTTAGGATCGGCGAGCAGGTCCTGCTCCAGCGCCAGGTCCTCGACGCGGGTGTCGCCGCGCCGCCTGGTGCCGGCAATCGGGCGCACCGTGACGGTGCCGTTGCGTAGCCGCACCAGGATTTCCGGCGACGAGCCGACCAGGGCGAAATCGCCCAGGTTCAAGTAGAACGAGAACGGCGACGGGTTGAGCCGCCGCAGCGACCGATACAGCGCCAGCGGCGGCAAGCCGAACGGCAACGAGAAGCGCTGCGACGGCACCACCTGGAAGGCGTCCCCGGCGCGGATGTATTCTTGGGCGCGCTCCACCATCGTGTGGTACTCGGCGCGGGTACGGTTCGAGGACGGCTCCGGAGCTTGCACCCGTTCGCGCGGCGGCGCGTGATACGGCAGGCTGCGCCGAAGATCGGCCACCACGTCGGCCAGCCGCTCTCGCGCCCGCTCGTACGTGGTAGCCGCGGAGACGCCCGGCGCAGGGTAGGCCGGCGTGACCACGGTCATGCGGTCGAGCACGTTGTCGAACACCACTACGACCGAAGGACGCATCAGCATGGCGTCCGGCAGGCCAAGCTCGTCTACGTTGGCCGATGGCAGGTGCTCGATCAGGCGCACGAAGTCATAGGCGAAGAAGCCGATCAGGCTGGCGCTGCCCGGCGGCAGGGTCGGCGGCAGCGCGATGCGGCACTCGGCGATCAGCTCGCGCAGGCTCGCGAGCGAAGGCAGCGGCGACGGTTCGTAGCGTTCCTCGCCCAGCCGCACGCCGCGGTTGATTTCGGCGCGCTCGCCGTAGCAACGCCAGATGAGATCGGGCTTGAGGCCGATATAGGAGTAGCGGCCACGAATGGCGCCGCCCTCGATCGACTCCAGCAGAAAGCCGAAGCGCTGCCCTTCGGCCAATTTCATCATGGCCGCCACGGGCGTCTCGAGGTCGGCCACGAGCGTGGTCCAGGCGACCTGCGGCTGGTTGTCGTCGTATTTCTCTACAAACTCGGCGCGTTGCGGCGAAACGTGCATCATGGTTCCTCACCGTTCCGGAAATGGCGCGACATAGGCAGTTCAGCTGGTGGCATTTTGCCGGCTCGACGAGCCGACTGGCCGGGCTGCGACCGGACCGTGCTCGCCGAGCAGGGTTGCAGTCGCCGCGGCAACGTCGGATTGGCGCATCAGGCTCTCGCCGACCAGGAAGCAGGACGCGCCGACAGCGTGCATCCGCACCAGGTCGGCATGGCTGCCGATGCCGCTCTCGCACACCAGCAGCCGGTCGGCCGGCAACAGTCGCGCCAGCCGCTCGGTGGTGGTCAAATCAACTTCGAGGGTCTTGAGGTTTCGATTGTTGACGCCGACCAGCGGCGAACGCAGGCGCAACGCCCGTTCCAGTTCCAGCTCATCGTGGACTTCGATCAGCACGTCGAGACCCAGACCGTGCGCCGTCGCCTCCAGCTCGGCCAGAGCGGTGTCCGTCAGCGCCGCCACGATCAACAGCACCGCGTCGGCGCCCATCGCCCGGGCCTCAACCACTTGATAGGGGTCGAGCGTGAAATCCTTACGCAGCACCGGCAACGTGACGACGCTGCGAGCGGCGGCCAAGTACTCGTCGGCACCCTGAAAGTACGGCACGTCGGTCAGCACCGACAAGCATGTGGCGCCACCCGCCGCGTAGGCTTGCGCCAGCGCCGCAGGATCGAAGTCGGGTCGGATCAGGCCACGGCTTGGGCTGGCACGCTTGATCTCGGCAATAAGGCCGAACCGCCCGGCACCGGCCTCGCGCCGAAGCCCCGCGACGAAGCCGCGCGGCGGCTGAACCGGCAACATCGCCTCTAACTCCGACATCGGCAGCCTGGCCCGGCAGGCGGCGACATGCTTGCGCTTGGCGTCGCAGATTTCGATCAGTTTGTCACTCACAACAGCTTCCTCATGCGAACACCGCGTTGCTGGACCGCACCAACGCTTCCAGCCGCAACGCAGCAGCGCCGGAGTCGATGCACTGACGCGCCAATTCGGCGCCCTGCCCCAGCCCGGCGGCTCGATCGGCCACGACCAACGCCGCCGCCGCGTTCAGCACCACGATGTCGCGGTACGGACAAGCGCGCCCCTGCAACACCCCACGCAGCGCCGCCGCGTTGTCCTGGGCGTCGCCGCCGCGCAGGTCGTCGAGCGTGGCTCGCACGACGCCGACCTGCTCGGGCACCACCTCGAACCGCGTAACCCTGCCGTCGCGCAGCTCCGCCACCGACGAGTGCGTCGTCGTCGTCAGCTCGTCCAAGCCGTCGCCGCCATGCACCACCCAGGCGCGGGTGGAGCCGAGGGCGCGCAGCACTTCGGCAATCGGCGTCAGCCACTGCGGCCCGAACACGCCCAGGAGCTGCCGCTGAGCGCTTGCAGGATTGGACAGCGGGCCGAGCAGGTTGAAGATGGTCTGCACCCCAAGCTCGCGGCGGGTAGTGCCGACATGGCGCATGGCCGCGTGATGGCGAGTCGCAAACAGGAAAGCGATCTGCTCTTCATGCAGCGTGCGCGACAGCATCTCGATCGGCATGTCGAGGTTTACGCCCAACGCTTCCAGCACATCCGCCGCACCGGATTTGGAGGATGCGGCGCGATTGCCGTGTTTGGCTACCGGAACGCCGCAGCCAGCCACCACAAACGCCACTGCAGTCGAAATATTGACCGTGCCGGACACGTCGCCGCCGGTGCCGCAGGTGTCGATCGCGCCGGCAGGCGCCAGCACTGGGGTCATTCGCGCGCGCATCGCCCGCGCCGCGCCGGTAATCTGCTCGACCGTCTCGCCACGAAGCCGCATTGCCATCAGCAGGCCGCCGACCTGCGCCGGCGGGGCTTCGCCCGCCAACATCATGTCGAACGCGGTCTCGGTCTGCTCGGCGGTCAGCGTGGCCCCACTCGCCAGCAGAGCCAGAGTCGGGCGCAGGTCGCCTGTCACATCACGACTCGGGTGGGAACCAGATCGAGGAAGTTTTGCAACAGGTCGTGGCCGGCTTTGGTCTCGATGCTCTCCGGGTGGAACTGCACGCCATGCACCGGGAGACGCTCGTGGCGCAAGCCCATGATCAGGCCATCCTCGGTCCAGGCGTTGACCACCAGCGTCGTCGGCAGGCTGTCGCGCTCGACGATGAGGCTGTGATAACGGGTCGCCCGAAACGGGTTGGGCAGGCCGGCGAACACCCCGGTGTCGTCGTGGTGGATGTCGCTGACCTTGCCGTGCATCGGATGCGGCGCACGGATCACCTTGCCGCCGAACACCTGGCCGATTGCCTGATGGCCCAGGCACACGCCCAACACCGGGCAAACCCCGAGCGCCTGCTTGATCAGCGCCAGGGAAATCCCGGCGCGGTCGGGATCGCACGGACCTGGCGAGATCACCACCGCGTCGCAGCCAAGCGCCAGCGCCTCGTCCGGCGTCAGGGAGTCGTTGCGCCGAACGTCAATTTTGGCGCCTAGCTCGCCGAGGCGGTGGAACAGGTTGAAGGTGAAGCTATCATAGTTGTCGATCAGCACCAAGCTGGTGGCGTTCGCGGCAGCCTCGCGGGACGCCGACCGCTCACGCTGCCAATTCGCCAACAACGAACTTTCATCGGACCTGACGACCGGCGCCCGGACACCGAGGGTTGCAACCTGTGCCGAACTCATGCCGCTTTCTCCGAAATGTAGCTCATGCCGCGATTGAACGATTCGAGGTTGCCTGCCTTGCCCTCCAGCCGACGCTTGAGGCTCATGCTCTCGGCGCCGTAGTCTTCGATTTGCAGCTTGCCGTGCCGGGGCACCACGCCCTTTTCGAAGAAGGCGATCCGATGCTGCACGCAGCCACGCGCGTCAGGGTTGCCGAACGCGTACGAGCACGGGATCAAGACCATGAGATTGCGTTGGGTCCAGTCCGACTTCGGATAGTGGTGCTCGAACTCCATGATCATGTACTGGCCAAGGTCATGTTTGCGTACGGCCACCTCGACGTGCTGGTCGTACTCGTCGGTGAAGCTGCCCTTGTCCGCGCCGACCTCGCCTTGCGCGTGGATCGACATGCCCCACTCGTCCAGGTTGCGTAGGTCGCCCAGGTAGCTGATGGCAAGTTCGAGCGGCGCGTCCACGAAGATCGCGTCGGTCTGAATTTCGTAGCGGCCCTGGATAGCATGGTCGAGCCCGGCCTTGCGCTCCAAGGCACCCTTCAACGAGCGGATCTCGGCGGTGTGGACCAGGTGAATGCCCTGCATCAGCATCGCCGTGCGGCGCTCGGGACCGACGAAAGCCAGCCAATGGAAATATATTCCCGGCTCGTCAGACCCCAAGTACTTGGCTGGGAGGATCAGCGTTGGATATGTCTGAAAATATTTCTTGTACTCGTAACCGCAATGCCACTCCACGCCGCGAAACATCGGCGTGTCGATTGAACGCACGTGATAGAACAAATCGTGCTGGTAGCCTGACGCGGTGCCGCGCCAAGTGTCCGGGTCCATCTGCTCGATCATCCGGCTGGCCAGTGTCCACTCGTTGAGGTTACGCAGCTCGCGGATATAGTCGAACGCTGCCTCGGGCGAGGTCTCGATGTAGCTCGACGTGGCGTAGGTGTTGCTTTCCATAGACTGCTTCCGGCTCTCAGTTGGCGGCGATTACGGGGAAGCTCATGCCCTCGGCACGCTGGCCTGCGCTGCGCTGGACAGTACGCGCCGGGCGCAGGCCTTCGTTGCGGCCCTGGGTCGGCGCGAGCTGCTCGGCGTCGATCAGCACGTCGATGACCACCGGTCCGCCGGAGGCCAGCGCATGCGTCAGCACCGCGTCAAGCTCGTCCTCGCTCTCGACGCGCACGCCGGTGGCACCCATCGAGCGCGCCATCATCGCGAAGTCGACGGCAGGGAAGCAGGCGTCGGCGAGTTCGCCCATGTCGAGCGCAGCCATGCCCTGGTGGCACATGTTGTAACGAGCGTCGTTGAGCACGATCCACACCGCTGACGCGTTGCGCTTGACGGCAGTGTTGATCTCGCTGTTGTTCATCAGCATGGCGCCGTCGCCGACGATGGCCACCGCCTTGCCGCCGCTACCCGCCAGCGCCGCCCCGACCACGCCAGTCGCGGCATGGCCCATCGACCCAAGATTGGTGCTGACCCGATAGCGTCCGGGCTGGGCGAAGCGCAGGTAATGCGTGGCCCAGGTGAAAGCGTTGCCGGACTCCGCCAGGACAATTGCGTCGCTGCCGTCCACCACGACCCGCTGCACCGCCGCCATAAGCGCGCCGGGGCGCACCAGTTCCGAGGCTATCGGCTCCGGATGCGACGGGTGCGGTCGCGGCAGGTCCAGCGTTTTCGCCGCTGGCTTGGCCGGCCAGGCCGCCAGCAACTCTTGGACGAAATCGCCGATCTCGGCCTGCACCGCAAACGTCTCCACTTGCGGGAACGCGACGCCGGGAACGCTGGGGTCGATGTCGACATGTACGAAACCACGGCTCGGAACCAATGTCGGGTTCCAGAACGACGTCGGCTCGCCCAGCCGCGTGCCCAGCACCAACGTCCGCACCGGCGCTTGCTCGCGCATGTAGAGCGCGGCGACGACGACGCCATGCCCGCCCATGCCGGTCACGCCGACGAACAACGGATGGTCCTCGGGGAAAATGCCTTTGGCGCGGGGCGAGCACATCACCGGCGCGCCCGTCCGCTCGGCCAGTTCGCGGATCTCGGCGGCAGCGCCGCGGGCGCCGAAGCCGAGCCAAATCGCGAATGGCCCCTCCGACAGCAACGCGACGCATTGCGCGACGGCGGCGCGGTTCACCACCGGGCGGGCATCTTCAGTGTCCGACAGGTGAGCGCCGGCATCGGCGAGTGCGGGCAACGGCTGCGGCAGGGTGGCGCCCTGCACCGCGTTCGGGATGCTGATATGCGCGACGTAGCCGCCGGGCCGCCGCAGCCCGCTCTCCATCCGGCGCAGCACCTGCGGCAGCTGCTCGGGCGTCTCCAGGATCACCGCGTCGTCGAACCATTGCCCGGCCTCGAACAGCGCGCTGGTCGGCATGGTGTAGCCGCTGGTCTCCTGGATGCCGCCGCGCCCGCGCCGCGGCGCCGAGGCGTAAGCGGAAACCAGGATCACCTTGGCGCCTTCGCTGCGCGCCGCCAGCAGGCCAGTCAGGGCGTTGGTGATGCCTGGGCCGGTCGTGGTGAACACCACCACTGGCCGGCCGGCGGCGAAATGCGCCTCGGTCGCGGCGAATGCGGCGCCGCACTCGTGGCGGAAGTGCAGCAGCTCGAGATGCTTCGAAAGCGCCGCCCACAGCAGCGCCTGGGCGCCGCCGCAAACGCCGTAGGCATGCCGCGCCCCGAGCGCGCGCAGCGACATGGCCAAGCCCTCGGCGACCGTCAAAGACGCGGCGACCGGCGCCGGCGCCTCGTCGAACTTCAGCGCGACATCCCGCTCCGCCAGGTCTGTCGCGCTCATGCCACGTAGCCCATGGTCATGTCAGCCGCGACAGTGATGCTGCCCGGCAAGTGGGGGAACCGATTGGTGACCATGGTTTATATCTCTCCAGCATCGTGTAGAGGCAAAATGCAACTAGGCTCAAGGTGACGTTGCCGTTACAGCAACACGTCTGAGCTTCGGGGAACTTGGCGGAACCTTGCTCACCTCAATCTGCATGCGTCTGTTCTAGTGACGCCGATCTTCTCACAAAAGCCAGATTTGGAAGGGTATAGCCTGTTCACAGAGTCTCGTGGTTTGTTACTATAGGCTGATTGATTGTACGGTTTCATTCCGTACGATGTTGCAGCTTCGGTAATTAAGTTTTGCGCCAGGACAAATGTGCCGCAGGATGTCCAGCTAGGTGACTGCGAACAAGCGCGCCAAGACTAGGGACAATGGCCACAGCGCCAGGACAGCCAAGCCATGCAGCGGACCCGCGAACGCCGCGGCCAAAGCCGCGTCGAGCAGGATCAACGACAACACGCCGGCGCGCACGGCGGCGCCGATCAGTTGCGGCCGTGGCTGCCGCGCCGCGGCCACGAACGCTGGCAACACGCGCGCCGCCAGCAAGGCCACGAACGGCAGCACTGCCCATCCCGGCCGCGTGCCGGACCACCCAGCCGCGGTGAGCGCCACCAGCACGGCGGCGACCAGCCCGACCGCCAGCCAACCGACGCGCCGACCGCCACCATGCACCTCGCCGCGGCTGATGGCGGTGATCGCGGCGATGTAGGCAATCGGCAGCAACGCCCACGGCCACAGCTCGCCCAGCATGGCCGGCGCGGCGCTCACGCCAAGCATCAGGTTTAGCCCACGGCAGCTTCCCATTGCCAATGGTCCAGCAAAAGACTGATGCTTTGCCCATATGTCGTATAGCAGCACCATGCCGGCGACCGCTGCCGCCACGCCCATGCTGGCAGCCGAGACGCTGCCGGCGGAGAGCACGCCGAGGGCCAGCAGCCCGCCGCCCAGCATCGCCGCGCCGGCCCGGCCGACACGTCCGTCCGGAATCGGCCGCTCCGGCCGTTCGACCGCGTCGAGCGCCGCGTCGAACACGTCGTTCAACACCACCCCGCCGGCGTACAGCGCCGCAGTGGCCAGCAACAATCCCGGCAGCCCTGCCATCGTGCCGGCCGCCGCGGTCCCCGCCAGCACGTCGGCCAGCGCCGTCACCACGTTCGCCGGCCGCGTCATGGTGAGGTAAGCCCAGGCGCGCCCGCTGCGTGGCGCGCGCTGGCCGATGATCGCTGTCTTCACGTCGCTGGCTCCTTGGTCGGACAACTTCGAACCCTGCGCCGCGTTCGCCTGTCATGACACATGATAATTCCGCGGATCGACTGGCAAAAGTCGCGAAAGAGCTGCGCTTGGCGCTTGCGACGCAGGCGGACACCGGGCTTGCTTGGCTGGACGGGACTGTCGCAAGCCTTGCCGGCGGGCCGCCGGACCGGGTGCTGTTCACAGCCTTCGCGGCGGCGCCGCGCCAGCTCGGACGCGGCGAGCTGCCGGACATGGTGGTGGACTCGGTCCGCCTGCGTGGCTGGACGCGCGATCAGGCGGCGCGAGTGCTGCTGCTGCTCGCCCGCCAGCCGCGCGACGGGACCTTCCTGCAGGCGCTCGACAGCCTGTTCGGTGCCGCGGACCTCGCCGAGCTGGTTTGCCTGTATCAGTCGTTGGCGTTGCTGCCGTTCCCGGAACGCCATGTGGCGCGCGCCGCGGAAGGCGTGCGGAGCAACATGCTGCCGGTGTTCCAGGCGGTCGCCGTCGGCAACCCATACCCGTCGGAGTGGCTCGACGAGGGTTCGTGGAACCAGATGGTGGTCAAGGCGGTGTTCGTCGGCTGCCTGCTGCATGGCATCGACGGTCTCGACCGCCGCGCCAACCCAACGCTGGCGCGCATGCTGGTGGACTACGCCCGCGAGCGCCGCGCCGCCGGCCGCGTGGTGACGCCGGACCTGTGGCGCCCGGTCGGGCCGTTTGCCGACACCGAGCGGGCGCTGCACGAGCTGCGCCACGCTCTCGACGGCGCGGACCCGCTGCGGCGTCGGGCGGCGGCCCTGGCGCTGGCGGCCAGCCCGTCGCCCGACGCGAAGGCGGTGCTCGACGCCCAGCCGGACATCGCCGAGGCGATCCGGGCCAACCTGCTGTCGTGGCAGTCGCTGGCGAACGAGCAGGCCGGGATGCTGGCGGCCGCCTGACGCGATCGGGTTCACGCCGGCTTGCGCCACGCGGCGGCGTTGTCCTCAATGAACGACCGCAGCGACGTGGCAGGGCAGCCAATCAATTGCGGCAGGTCGTCGGCAATTGCCGCCGCCAAGCCAAGCCGGGCGGCCGTGTAGACTCCAACCATCACCAGCCCCACCGCAACCGGCCGGCCGGAGGCGCAGAAGTGACGCAGGAAGCCGGGAATACCAGGATTCTTGTAGACAATCGGACGCCCGAGCTTGGCCGAGAGCATTTCAGCCACCTGGCCCAGATCGAATGCCTCGCCGCCAGTCAGGGTATAGGCCCGCCGTTCGTGCCCCGGCTCGGTCAGCGCCCGCACCGCGGCATCCGCCACGTCGCGGGCATCCACGAAGCTGGTGCGTCCGCTTCCGGCTGGCGCCCACAACTCGTCGGCGTCACGGATGTCGGCCTGATGGACGGTGCTGAAGTTCTGCATGAAATCGTTGGGCCGGAGATGCGTCCAGGCCATGCCCGAGCGCTCCAGCAACCGTTCGATCCGGCGGTGCGGCAGCAACGGATTGCCCGCCGCGCCGCGCACGGACAGGAACACGACATGCGCGACACCCGCCAGCCGCGCCGCCTCTATGAACGGCGCGAAATCGTGTCGCGCCCTGGCGAGTTGCGGCGGGCGCAATAGGAACACCCGGTCGACCCCATGCAACGCCGCCGCGAAACTGGATGGATCAAGGAAATCGAAGCGTACGCTTTCAAGCGTCTCAAGGCTGGCTCCCGAACGAAGTCCTAGACGGGCTGGAGCCACGCCCGCAAGCCGCCTTACGACTTCACGCCCAACCGTGCCGCCCGCGCCGGTGACTAGGATCAACCGCAGCCCCGAAGTGAGGCTGCGGTGCGAAGCCGGGCCGGCGGCATGGCCATCGTTGCCGCCGGCCCGTGCCCAAGCTTAGATCAGATGCCGCCGCCGAACGAGCTGCCGCCAGCGCTGGGGCCCATCATAGCGCTGTTGCCGTTGCCCTGGGTTGCTGCATTGTAGTCATTGGTGACCAGGGTGCCGATGCTGGCGAACGGGTTGCCGCCATACGGGGCCGCGCCATCGCTGCCGCTGACGCCGGCGAGTGCCGCGAACGGATTGCCGCCGCCGTAGTCGGCCGGGTTGACGTTGCTGAACAGGTTTTCCGCAGTGACGCCGGGCAGGCTGAGCAAGCTCCCGAACGGGCTCTGCGCGATCAGCGCGCTGGCATCGGCGCCGCTGGGAGCGCCGCCGCCCGCTCCGCCGCCCGCTCCGGCGCTCGGCCCGGCCGAGCCACCGCCTGCTCCCGCCGAGCCGGCGCCGGCCGGCTGGCTGGCTGCGCCGCCGGACATGAACGACATGCCGGCAGGGCTGCCGCCAGCCGCGACGGCCTGCGAGAAGGAGCTGAAATCGTAGGCGTAGTTGCCGCTCGTATCGGCTGTCATGTTGCTTAACCCTTTTGTTTCGTCTTGTGCCGCGCGCCTGGGCCCAGGCGGAACCTGTGTGCCGGAGGCCATCCGCAAATCGCGGCGTCCTCCAGAGTTACAATACGCCTTACAATGCAGTCGCTACGATACTCACAAGCGCTTGAGTAGATCAAAGAGGTTCAATCGAGACTAGGTGAGTCATCAAAGCAACGTTGGGTGTTCGATTTCGAACAGTGTAGACTCAGGTTGCTGCTTGGCATCATGATGTTGCATGATCGGCTCGTTCTGCGGTGGCTGCAGCCGCCGCGGCGATGCGGTATGCTGGCTCGGCACTGAAATGGCGACGCCCGATGCCCGATACGGCAGTTCCAGAAAGCGCCACCGGCCGCGGCGCCGTCGCGACCTGCCTGGCGCAGGCCGAACATGCCTGCGGGCCGCTGCTGGCCGCCGAACGAGCCATGCTCGAAGCGCTGTCCCATGGGCAGCCGGCCGATGCCGGCGGCCAGGAAATCCGCGCGGCGCTGCTGCAGTTCGCGATGCTCGACCCGACGCTCACGGCAGCAGGGCCGCTGCACGCGATCGCCATCGAGCGGGCGCGGTTCACCGGGCCGCTGCTGCTGCGCGAGGCGCGCTGCGCGTTGCCGCTGGAGCTGCTCGCCTGCGACCTCCCCGGCGGCATCCAGGCTTACGGCATGACCATCCCCCGCCTGACCATCGCCGGCGGCAGCGTCGGCGCCATCGAGGCGAGCCGGGCGGAAATCCACGGCGAGCTGGCGATCACCGGCGATGCAGCCTGCGAGGGTGGCCTGGAGCTGCGCGGGGCGACGCTGGGCGCGCTGATCTTCGAGCGCTCCCGCATCGTGGGGCCGGCCCCCGGTCCCGACCGCCGGCCGGGCTGGCTGGCGATCTGGGCCAACAACCTGCGCGCCGGCCTGCTGCACATCGAGGACAGCGACATCGCCGGCGAGGTCCGGCTGCCTGGCTGCGTCATAGAGGGCGAGCTTAGCTGCGCCGGCTCGCACCTGGTCCCGTCGCGCGGCGACGCGCTGCTGCTCGACGGCTGCCGGATCGGCGGCCGGCTGAACCTGGCGCGGCTGCGCGCCAGCGGCCGGGTCAGCGTCCAGGGCGCCGAGATCGGGCTAGACCTCGACTGCACGCAGGCGGCGCTGCACGTCGCCGCCGGGTCTGCCGCCGGCTGCCTGGCGCTGTCGCGCAGCGCGGTGAAGGGGTCGATATTGCTGTGCCGTGGCTTCTCGGCCACCGGGGCGGTGATCGTCCGCGCCGCGCGCATCGGCGGCGACTTCGACTGCAGCCGGCAGGCCGCCTTCAGCGCGCCCCGCGACGCCCTCTCGCTCAGCGGCACCGAGATCGGCGGCGACCTGAAAGGCACCCAGAGCCTGCGTGTTGACGGCACCTTGCGGATGTCCGGAACCCGGGTGAAGGGACAGATCGAACTGTTCGGCGCGACGCTGAACGCCGCCGAGGCCTGGGCGGCGCGCGGCCTGGTCGCCGAGCGGTCGGTCGGCTGCCTCAACATGAACGCCACCGGGACGGTGCTGCTGGTCGGCGCGCAGGTCGGCGGCGACCTCGGGCTGTCGCAGGCCAGCCTGGCGTCGCTGGACCTCACCGGCGCGCGGATCGCCGCCACGCTCGATTTCCAGAAGGCCCGGATCGAGGGCACGCTGACCCTGGACCGCGCGCAGGCCGGGGTGCTGATCGACGATCCCGGAAGCTGGCCGGCGCCGGGCAGGTTGTCGCTGGGCGGCTTCACCTTCGAGGCGCTGGGCGACCACGCCCCCGCCGACGCTGCGGCGCGGCTGCGCTGGATCGGGCTGCAGGCGCCGCCGTCCCCGCACGCTTTCGGCAGCCAGCCGTACGAGCAGCTGGTCGCGGTGTTCCGCCGCCGCGGGCAGGAGGACGACGCGCGGCAGGTGGCGATCGCCAAGCAGCGCGACCTACGCCGCAGCGGCGGGCTGGGGACGTTGGGAACGCTGTGGAACCTGCTGCTGGACGTGACGGTCGGCTACGGCTACCGGCAGCTGCGGCCGGTGCTGCTGTTGGTCGTGCTGCTGCTGGCCGGGACCGCGGTGTTCTGGCGGGCGCGGCAGGCGCACGCCATCTGCCCGGCGCCGCATTTCGAGGCGGCGCTGCCGAATTGCGGGGTGCCCGCCGGCCACGCGCCGTTCGCGCCGCTGGTCTACTCGTTCGAGCTGCTGCTGCCCAACCCCGACCTCGGGCAGCGCAGTGACTGGTCGCTGCAGGGCGGTCCCGGCACCTGGGGCTTCTGGCTGTACCGCTGGATCCACACGCTGCTGGGGTGGGGATTCGCCATCCTGCTGGCGCTGTCGCCGACCCGGCTGCTACGCAAGGATTGACGGCGTCAGGGCAGTGCGGCGTCAGGGCAGTGCGGCGAACCAGTCGGCGTAGGGGGTGTTGCGCGCCATGCGCCGGTTGTAGTCGGGCGCGCCGTCGGTCCACCACGCCGGCCCGCGCTCGCCGAGCGCCCGCTTGGCCGCGTCCACACGCAAGCGCGCCGCCTTGCGCGCCGCTGGGTCGGCCTGCCGCATCGCCGCCTGCTTGGCCCGCCGCGCCGCCATCAGCTCATGCGTGAGCGCCATCCGGGCCGGCGCGTCGAGGCAAGGGCTGGTGCAGCGCCACAGCCGGCCACGCACCACGAAGTAGCGGCCGTCCGGCGTCGTGGCGTGCGGTGGAGTCATGCGGCAAACCTCTCTAGCAGCCTGTCGGACTTAACGCGACGCGGAAGCGGGTGGTAGCAGTGGGTCACAAGCGGCCTGGACATCCCGTATGAGCAATTTCCGCCTAATCGATCGTGCAACGGGTTTTCTGATGCCG
>JAABUY010000572.1_pt1 | contig 62146 bp, 59 predicted proteins | sample 5560271 | NCBI WGS metagenome assembly JAABUY01 (sample SAMN10711886, study PRJNA513374) | rock metagenome | isolation source: Antarctica rocks | place: Antarctica: Victoria Land, University Valley | reverse complement strand
CCCAAATCCCCCCCCCCCCACCCCCCCCACACCCCCCCCCCCCCCCCCCCCCCCCCCCCCTCCCAGCACGCCTTCACATGTCCCTATCTTCCCCTCCCCCATCCCATCATCAATTCAACTCCTGGCATCTTAGCCGTTTAGACCGTCATGAGCCACAGACTCCTCAACGTTACCTTGCCCACCTCTCTCTGACACATGCAGTCAGTTCCTCATGCAAAGGCTCTGCGTCTCTGTACCTGCAGAGACACATGGCCTGCATGGGATTCGATGTACGTCTAGGTGTGAGCAGTTTCAGCAGGGGTGCACGGAGAGTCTGTCTTGGGAGCTGGAAGGTCCGGAACGGTCCGGCTATGTGTGAGGGTCAAGGGACGGACTGGATCTAGATCCGTTGACGTTGAGGGTGTGGAGCGGATTTCCGTACTGTAGTGTACGGGGTGGGTAGGAGGGAGGGAGAGGGATGGGTGATTGATCCGGAACACGGCGAGGATGATGAGTACGATGGAGATGATGGGGCCAGCTGGTGGAAGAGTAGGTAGTCGAGCATTCTGAAAGGGCCTTGGAATGCAGTGTAGGTAGGTCTGAACGACAATACAAAGCTGAGTTGAGCTTAGTTTATGCGTTGGAACTTCTGATGGAATAGATGAGTGAGAGATCTTCAGGCTAAGGCTGAACGGCGCTGGTGCTGGTCCTGTGACCGTTAGGGTCAGAGTAGTAACAAAAACTGTACCTGGCGACTCTCTACTCCATCTCCTCCATCCCAGCATGCACTGCCTGTTCCCAAAACCGGACTCAGTGGGAACCACCTACATACTGATCGTATCGTGTCCATTGAGCTACCTAGGTACATACTGAAGCCAGTCCCAAGCCAGTCCCTGTCCCATCCTGCCCTAACCATGTAGACAAGCGAGGCTCATACACACAAGAATGATCCAGCTACCTCAAGCTACCCAACCACTCACTTGCCGATCATCCTTCTACCTTAGTCACTTCCCTGCCTCCCATGCAAGAGCAACACCCTCACAGGGCCCAGCACGGACGAGAGCGAACGGCAACAACCTTGTCCTCCTCAATCTTCGATTGTACACGTCCCCTTTCCTTCACCGACCTCCCACTGCTCTCGAAAGCCTCCCATCCCATCTCGTTCAGTCATTGTGTCCGATACTTAAGGCCCGTAGAAAGTCCCCATGGACAGACCCTAGCCTAGCCTACCATAGAAGACAGACAGACAAACCGACAGACAAGCATCTTTCAAGCCATCGCCATCGCCAACCATTTCGGAAAAGAAAACCAGGTGAGCAAAGCAAAAGCGACGGCCAACGCCCCGAAAAAACAGCACAACAAGCAAGCTTTGGTATCGCCATCGCTAACCCCCACCCCCCTTGATCCGGAACCGACAAAAAAACGCCAGAAAGCCACGCGTGCACGCGCTCCGAGTCCTACCTACTTACAATCCCCATCCCCCCGAACCGTTTTTAGTAATCCGTTTTTGTTGCACTGAACCGGAAAGGGAAGAAAATTCTGCCAGTCGAACAGAACAGACAGACAGCCAGACAGCCAACAGCAATCGAAATCACAGCCCGTCAATTCCGCCATCACGGACTCGCCTCCTGCGCCTTCCCCCTCTTCTTCCAAAACCCAAGACGAAAACGACTCGGCCTTTTCGACACCGTCCTCCCCCAATCGCCCGCGAGGACGGTCGTCATGACGCCGCTATTCTTGACGTCCTCGCCGTGCCGCCCCCCTCGCTCCATATCAACCAATGTCGGGATGCCAGACGACAGCGGACGGCCGGTGTCGGTGTCGAGGTCGCTGTCGTCGTAGCTCTTGTCGTCGCTGTCGACGGTGAGGAAGGAGGTGGCCTGGGTGGAGGGCGAGCACGGGGTGGTGATCATGCTGAGGCTGGTGTTTGCGGCGGAGGGCGCGAGCGAGTGCCGGTCGTGGCTCGAGGGGACGGAGAAGCGGCCGGAGGAAGGGTGGTTGGAGTGGCGGGTTGATTGGCGCCGATGTGAGTCCCGCTTCGTCGGGCTCGTGTCGACAGAGCTCGATCTCGCGTTACTACCTCTGCCGCCGCCACCGGCCCGCGCGCGGCCGTTTCCGTTGGAGTGTACGGCGGCAGCGCCGACGTCCAGGGTTCGTGATGGGTGGTTGTCGCCTGGCTGTGGCGTCGGTTGAGTATTTTCAGCTGAAGTGGCAGTGAAAGACGGATCGATGCCTAGCTGCAGCTGACTGGGCACGGTGTTACTTGACCGCCGCGTCTGCGAAGCCGGTATGATGTTAGCGCTCGGGAACGCACCTGATGATCGTCTTGATGTCATGTCGGGAGACTGGCCCGTCGCAGCGTAGTTGAAAGGAGCGCCGAGAGAAGAACGGCGGGATTGATTAGAGGATTGAGGAGTGTCGAGTGGTGGGCGGGTCGCTACATCTTGAGAGGTAGCTTGAGAGACATCCTGGGAGGTAGCTTGAGAACCCGACGGAATTATCGCTGGTTCCTGACTGGTGGGGACAGCCGTCGAAGATGTGGGTGACTGAGTGGTTATTGGTGCGCTTTCGTGTGAGGATTCTCGTTCCTGTGACCGGCTAAGAGGACTACGGGATCTCGGCGAATGAACACGATCAGCCGGAGCTAGCCTCAGCGAGCTTCGGTAAGATCTCCTCTCCTTCTGCTTCTCTTGCTGGATCTTAGTCTCCCAGACTGCCTTGTTGGCTAGTATCTCATCGACAGTGAATTGCATGGCCGGGAGTATATCCGTCACCGCCTCGAAAAGGGGCCGTGCAAAGATGTTCATGAAACCAATCTGCGAGTTGGCCAACTTGACGACCGAACCTAGCTCAGGCGGTCCTCCGAAAAGCGTCGTTGGGATTCCGACGTCCTTTTCCATTTCCCCCTGCTTTGCAAACTCGAGAGTGAGAATGTCGGCCCATTGCGCAGCGACGTCGTACTTGCGAGCCTAACGACCGTCAGCCTGACTTGCCCGTTGACGTTCAATATTACTCACCACGTTGCTGATATCGGCACACTTGATGAGCAAACCGCAAGCAAGTGTCCGATACTCGTCGAGCATTTGCGGGCTCCAACCATCTGTAGTGTTGCCGTTATCGTGAAGCTTTTGCTGCAGGTTTCCGAGATCGGACATGTACTTGAAATGCACACCCATGTCAGTAGCCAGGATCGAGTTGATCAGAAGTTTCCGCATCCCACTGTCTTCGAAAGCTGCTTTCCAATACCGTCGAAGGATTTGCGAATATGCGGCGCAATGGAAGGCTTCGAGAACCGATCGGTCGTTGTACAACTGCGCCAGAGGTGAATTTAGCGATACAAGGAAAGCGTTGTTGACACCCGGATGTCCGACATCATGGCCGATGGCGGAGATCAGCAGAGTCAACGCATCAAAGGGTGTGAGGAGGGTAGCGATTGCGGATGGCGCAGTAGCGGGTTGGGTGGGTCGTTGATCAGCTGGATAAGGGGGCAGTGTGCCGATTTGGACAAGAAAGGTAAAGACAGCCTGAAGGACATCGACGACGTGGCGGAAGTTGTGGTAAACAACAAAATCGTTATACGCAGCTCGGCTGGCTGCTAGGAAGCTTTTGAGATCGTCTGCACGATGTGCGTGTAAGTCTTCGGGTCCTTGCATGGACTGGCGTTGGGTCACCTCACCTGTGGATAGGCGCCATTTCTCGAGTTGTGGCATTCCCAGTGTATGCTCTAACATCAGGAATGCAGCGTATTGAAGCTCGTCGTCCGAGAGGTCATGCGCAGAGAATTCCCATGAACCAACTGCTTCCGCCACGACCACCTCCCGCCCTTCGATGATGTAGATTTCCCTTGAAGAACACAATCAGTCAAGCTTCATCGTGTCTTAAAGAGCTGCAGCTTCGCACCCGTTACCAAAGTTTTCCAGGACACTCTCCGGCTTACAGATGCCATGCATAAGCCCCGAGACCCTTTGTCAAGGTCAGCATCGGTCCAACAAGGGTAGGAATCCTGAATAGCCATGACAAGTCTTCACATGCCTGCACTGAGAAGAAGCAGAGAAATAAGACCTACATGGACTCCCTTAGATAAGCGTATGGTTTCTCCTCGTCAATGCCAACCCAAGAGCGCTTCCTCATCCGCTTCGTGGTCAGAAATGCCGATCGCTCTTTTTTAGCCTCTTTCCGCGCGCGGTATGCATGGGTGGTCAGAGCGAACACACGGTCCTGTTGTAAAGGAGTTATCAGGACGTCGGCTGCTCCGGCGTCGAGGCAACGTAGCATCTGACTTGGCTCGATGGCAAGCTGACGCGCAGTAGGCGGCTCGTGACTGCCGGATGCCGTTGACTCTGAAGACGCAAACCAAGCTCCAGATGTAGAGTCTCTCTGGATACTAGACAAAGAGGCTCGATTTCCTCCCTCTGCTGGCTTGAATAGTGCGATCGGGACGATCAACTTGGTGGAGGTATCATTCTGGATGTCAAGAGCTATGTGGTGAAGCAGACGTATGCCATAGATATCCTCCGTCATGAAGGTTTCGATTGGGTCTAGGCGAGGGCCAGACGGAGATGGTGTACGGAAGTCCTGAGAAGTTCGATCAAGTCGAGTATCCAATCGATCATCGCCAGACATGGTCACGAGCACAATGATCGGTATCAAGTCAGGGCTTGTCGACTCGCTAAGCTCAGCAAGCTTGGTCGAACATACAGTGCCGGTAGTGCAAATGAAGACTATGTCATACATTAGCCTTCGAGTTCCTGACAGCATAGACAATTCACTCGAGTCGAGCTGTCTCTGCCGGATGGCCTCGAAAGAACCAAATCAAAGCCAGCCTACCTTCGTTGAAGACGGCAAAGATCGCCTGAAGATTGGCTTGGATTTCATCCGTCTCTCCAACCGTGTCGAAGTAGCTCGAAGCATTGCTGGACGTGCTGACCGCCGCCGAGGGTGTTGTGTCCTTCTTCACCAATCGATCCCCTCGCGCCGTTTTATCCACATAGATAACGTAGCAAGACGCATAATCCATGGCGAGGGGCGTCATGAGGTAGGTAAGAGAAACCTCCGAAGCGTGTTGTAGGACGGCTTAAGTAGTCTAGCTGTGTAAGGTAGAAGTAGATTGAAGGTGGTATGCTGTGGTATGCGCTGGCGGATGAATTGTTTGGCTGACAGAAGGCTTGCGCGCAACACCTCACCACCAGACGTGATTGTAGTAACAAGTGCGTGTGAGGTTGTCTTTGCTCAGAGTTGATAGACACGTAATGAGAGTTTGACGGAGAGGCGTGGTATGGGCCAGGTGAGGGGCACGTTGGGTGCTGGGGTCGCTATGTGAAGCTTGTTGTCGCGGCGATCCTCGAGGATTGACCGCAAAACTCCCAAACTGCAAACTCAAGTGGACGATGTCATCGACGACTAAGCAATTGCGCTGCATACGATCCCAACTTCTCTTCCGCCTTCCTGTTGTCTTATGTAGCTGCACCGGAACGGTGCTGAGAGCAAGCTGCTGACGACAATCTCGAGGAGCTCGTGGATGATGTGTGCACAGAGCGGCGCCAGCGTCGCACATACAATGGAGGAGGGGTTGTATGGGCGCGAGAGATAGTGTGGGTGGTGGCTGTTGTCGTCTACTCCAGCGTCCTCGTCGCCATCATCACCATCATCGACAACCAGCATCCAGGCACAGCGGCTGAAAGTAGTCAAGATTGGGGTTCGGTCGAAGCGATGGCTGCTAAGAATTGGACGGTTGTTGAGCGGAGGAGATTAGACTACAAAGCGGAAAGTGCGTCTTTCGTCCCTCACTTACCCGATAGGTAAGGTACCTTAGGCACCCTCAGACAGAAAACTGACTGGTAAGGTAGTCGACTATATGTACTGTAGGTTGTATTTGATTAAGGTAAGGCTACCGGACCGAGTACAAAAGTACTCGAGCAGGGAAGGGGTCGAAGTACAAGTGCTCACACCAGAGAATCAATGTTAATGAGAAGAGAAGTACAGTACATAAGATATGTGCATTACACTCTGATAACTGCCCTAGTACAGTAAGTGGGAAGCAGAGAGCAGAAAGCGGAAAGCGGAACAAGGCGCGAGTCAGGTTCAGGTCGAGACTCGAGAGAAGAGAAGAAGCTTCCATCCTTCCTTCCATCCATCGACAGGTCACAGATCTGACGTGGAGCATTGGTGCGGATGCGTGCCGGCGTTAGGTGCAGTACGGTACAGTACAGTAAGGTACCAGGTACTTCGGATTGACGTTATCTGATTGGCTTCGTGGCTTCGGAAGGTTCCAGGGATGCGGAGCAAGCAAATGAAAGGAACGAGGAAGGAAGGAAGGCGCTTTTGCAGCGTCTTTAAGCTTCTACCTTACTTCCACTTCTAGGCTAGAACTATGAGGCTTGTAAGGTAAGGATGGAGTACCTTACAGGGTGATGCGAGAAATGCTGGATATCACGTGAGAGGATATGGTACCTACGCTTAAGGTAAACGCCAATGTGATTTCCGCTTGTCAGTGTGCAAGCGTACCATATCCTCTCACGTGATATCCAGCATTTCTCGCATCACCTGTACTCAGGCAAGACACACTTAACAACATTAACCCACCCCACCTACTTCTCTGTCATCTCTCCTTAACAGATCCTCCCACTTCCTCACCTTTCCTATGCCTAAGGTCAGGTATGCACGGAAGCAGCATCACTCTTGCATGTCTCAATCCACCCATGTCCTTCCTCTATTCCCATACCCTTATTCCCATCTATACGGCCCATGCCGCAAGAACTCAATTTGTAGTGGTAAAGGTTATCCCGTATCCCATATCCCGCACTGTAGGGGAATACCTTCAGCCCACCGACTGTGACAATAACAATAACACCGATCAATCCTACTTGTCGCCTGTCCTCGACTTACAAGCAAGCTTCTTCCCTCCACCCAGCCATCAAGCATCAAGCCTACAGTACCTTAGCTACTTCGTAGACGGTTCCGTATAAGGCTACGCCATTCGAGACTCCATCGTTGGATATTACGGTACGACCGAAGCGACCGCGCCTATAAGAGAGGAACCTTATGTAGGGTAAACGCATGCTCCACCACCACCGCGCGCATCTAACAGACGCACGCCCAGGCAACTGCCGTCCCTGACCGACCAACTTTCAAGGGATCAGCAACCCGCGCTGACATTGCATCTCTTCCTTCCTAGGTTCTAAACACCATCTCTTCATTACTGTCAACTCGCCAATTTATACAACACTTTGTACAAGGGCCGAAAGCATCGTACATACAGTACACCTAGCCGCAAAACTCCAAACCACCACAGAAGCCGTGCGCAAAAAACATCATGTATCCAACGCTCGCTCGCTTGCGCGCAACCCACCCCCCCCCCCGCCCCCCCTCTCCAAGTGCGAAAAGAATGTCTCAGTCCCCCATCGCCCCTACTCCCCACCCACGGGAACCAACTCCAGCGCCGCCTCCCGCTGCACCTCGGCCAGCGTCTCATTAAACAGCTTAAGCGCCGCGGCCGCGACCTTGGTACGATTCCAATCGCCTCTCGTCCGCCAGACGTAATCCATGAGGGCGCTATTGACCTGCTCGAGCTGCTCGACCGAACACCGACCCGTGCGCTCGACCATCAACGGCAACATGTCGGTCAAGAGACTACCGTCCAAGATCAAAATCGGCGGCGCCTCGTCGTTCAGCAGGGCGTGGATGCTTGCGTTCTGCGGTCGCGAAGACGGCGGGGGCGGGGGCGGGGGCGGGGGCGCGTGGAAGGGCGGCACGGGCGGCTGCGAGCCCGGTTGGGATTGGGATGGCGGCTGCGATTGGCTGCTGCTGAAGCCGCTGCTTTGCGAGTACGCGACTTCTGGTGCGCTTCGCGTCAGACCGTGGTTGTGATTGCCGTTGGGAGGGGCGGAGGGCTGGCTGTGGTTCATACCTTGAGTGTCGGGCAGTTGGGAGTTGGCCGGCGCTCGGTCTCCGAGCAAGTCGAGGTCCGGCCCGCCTGGACCGTGTTGCAGAGGGCCGTTGGTGCTCTGCGTGTTGAAGTAGGCTGCGGAGGAACGGTCGGAGGTCCTCTTGTCGGAGGTCGTGGTGGAGGCGTCGTTGGCGTAGTCTTGCGGCTGGGAGCCGCTGATCATGGGTGTGATGGCACCCTTTTGTGACAAAGTCCCGAATGCCGACCGCTCCCGCTGCTGCAAGGAGGGTGGGCCTGTGTAAGAATGAGCCGGCCGGTATTGAGCAGATTGGCCGAAGGAACTTTGCTGGGTTTCACGCTCCGTAGAGGGACCATCGTCACTGTTGACCATATGCGCATCTGCATCGCCCCGTGATGGCATGGATGATCCGTTACTCTGTCCTCCGTGCCCGCCAGTGTCAGCAAGGTCGGAGATTTCTCCGGCATATCCGTTGGTCAGGGTGCTATGTTCGGATGGGCGTGATGGAGTCAGTGGATGTACGAGTCCCTTGCTGGGTTGCCCATTCACAAGCGGCTGGCCCAGAACGATTGGACCAGTCGATACCGTAGTACCTGAATCATGCGGAGGCACGTTTGATATGAGGGGTGGTACTACCCGCCCTTCGGCTTCCGCGGCTTGCCTTGCCTTCTCTATTTTCTCTTTCTCGCGCTTTGCCTCCCTGACATAGACATGCTCGCACTCTGCCGCCAAAGCCGGCTCCGTTGTCTCAATGAAGCCCATGTCTACTTCGACATTAGCTTGCAACTCATTGGCTCTCAGGAGTCTCTCTTGATCATCGATCGTCTTCGCATCCTTTGTTAACTTCTTGATATCGGCCAAGAAGTCTTTGGGTCGCTTGTAGTATCCATTCGAGAGCCGTTTTTCGATTGTCACGATCTCTAGGTTGTAATAAAACTTGCCCGATGCAACCTCTACTAGACCAGGAGAACCGTGATCGTCGTTTCCTTTCTCAAACGGCCGGAAGTGTGCTTGCTGCCGTAGCTCGTGTGGTAGGTCCGTACTCAAAGTGGTAGGATCATCTTCGTCATATAGATATCTGATCTGACTCTCGTCGATAACACCGGTGCGAAACTTCTTGAATTTCTGTCTAATTTGGTCCATGATTGGCTGGATCCTGAGTTTGAGAAGATTAAGTGTTTGTCTATCCTTCTTTTTCTGAGCCTTAAGTTCTTCCTTCGATGGTGGTTCAGGTTCCTTCGCTGGTTCCGCGGGGGCTTCTTTCAGGTGCTCTAATTTTCGCTTCTTGCGACTGACTGGATCAGGGAATTCCGGAGGTGTCAGTCCGAGATACTCAACGACAGGCGCAAAGAATTCACGTCGCCATTCCTACACAGAAGTCAGCTTGTCGGAACGACTAAAAGCAGCGAAAACGACCAAAGCAGACTGACATCTCTAGGCAGCGTCAGTTCAAATTGACTTTTCTTCGAGAAACCAAATAGATCACGTAGCATGCTCTTGTCGACATGTTCTGGTTCGCTCTCCAGCACTCCCAGAAGTAGGATAGGCTCAGTTGGGGGCAGGCTTCGAAGAAGGCCGGTGAAGGTTGAGATCACGGTGCTGCCGACAGTGTTATACCAGCTATCAACGTTAGGTATGTAGATTACACTGGGCTTGTGTCTCCGAGCTTCCGTGAACAATTGAACAACAGCCGCTTCGGGGGACTATGGGTAACCATCATTAGCAATACGCCGCACGTGAGATACCCAGAACATTACGTACCCGTGTCGAGTCACTCAATAGGGTCGATAGATCAAAGGATTGGACGTGCACACCCTCGAAATGACTGAGGACAGCTCCGGCCAAATACTGCTGGCCCATTCCCGGGAGGCCACGAATAAGCAATCGGGGTCGGAAAATACGAGATTTTTCAATTTCTACAGATGCAATCAGTCTGCTAGTAGCGAAGAAAAGTCTACTGGAAGAAAGTACCCTGCTGCATTCGCTCGCGCGCGAAACCTTTGTCGTCATCAGGGTCTTCGAACTGTGCTTCTTCCAGTGCTGTCAACTTCCTTTTCTGAGGCAGGACTTCGGAAATGACATTCTTGATCTCTCCCAAGGGGTGACGTAGTAGAGGTTCAATGTGCGTTGGCAATGGCGTTGCACCAGAAGACGCTGATCGCTCTGAAGATGGTACCATTTTCTTGATGGATATCATAAAGTCTTTCGCCGTAATGTTGATCTTACTTGGATCAATCTCGAGCTTCTTGTCAGATCGGTAGATTTGCGGATACCGCCGCTGAACGGCATTTAGAGCAGCTTCAGTGCATAATGCACGGAGATCAGCGCCGCCGTAGCCTTTTGTCAACTGTGCGAGCTCGTCCTTAAATCCACTAGGTAGTGGCGGTTCCCACCCCTTGGTGTGGATGTCCAAGATACTTTTTCGGGCTTCTGTATTCGGTAAGGGAAAGTAGAATTCTCGGTCAAAACGACCGGGTCGGCGAAGGGCGGGGTCGATCGAGTCGGGGCGATTGGTAGCGCCAATCACGATGACCTGGCCACGGCCATCCATGCCGTCCATCAGAGCAAGCAAGGTGGATACGATGGACGCGTGGATCTGCTCTTGCTTGCTGGATCTGACGGGAGCGAGTCCTAGGACAAGGTTAATCGACTACTGTGAGAGAACGATATCTGACTACTTACCATCGATCTCATCGAAGAAGATAATGCTCGGTTGATTCTTCCGCGCCTCCTCGAACAAAAGCCTGAGTTGGCGCTCTGCTTCGCCGACCCACTTGCTGAGCGCGTCAGCTCCTTTACGCATATAGAAGGTCACCTTGCGACCCTGCGAGCTGACGCTAGATGCGAGGGCTCGAGCCAGAAGGGTTTTTCCGGTACCAGGCGGACCGTGAAACAGAACACCGCGTGGAGGTGTAACGTGGAAACGCTGAAAGATTTCAGGGTATAGGAGCGGTAAAGCCACCATTTCCTTGAGTTGATCGATATGATCTTGTAATCCACCAACGCTATCAAAATTGACATTTTGATCGACTCCTAGAGGATCTGCATCGGCCAATGCCTGCTTATCCTTGATCCTTCCAAGGTTGGCAGGGGTGCCGGAAGGCCCTTGCATAGCGTCGGCGCTGTGCGCCTGAGCTGGTGGGAAGAGGCCAAAGCCGGCAGGCGCAGCTGTTGTTGGGGTCATCCCAACAGCCCCACCAACTCCTCGCGGACGTTGCATGATCTCGTCTTCGCTGCTGTCAGAGTCCACTCCTCCTGCGGCACCAATACCACCCGGCCCACCGAAGACTGGGGGCGGGCCGCCTGCGCCTCCAAATGGCCCATAAGTGGAGAAGAGGCTTCGCTGCCAAGCACTCCCACCACCTCCGCGCCCTTTCCGAGATGGGGTCGTATTGGATGCGGGTTCCGGGTCTTCGATGGGTAAGGAGAGGTCTGGGCGTAGGATCCTATAGTCAACAGACTTCCGGCTACGTCTTTTTGGCTTGTCATCATAGATGATTGCCGCCGGTGGAGCACGTCGCGGTCGATCTCTCCTGAGGTCTTCTAGTTCTTCTGCCAATTCCTCGGCAACCTCACTGTCGTGCTCATCCGAGGTCGGACCCGGTACAGTCTTCGACTTCCCCTTCGCCATACGATTACTCCTCCGACCATTGCTGCTGTTGTCTTCATCGGCCCTTACGCTGCCTTTGCGCGGGGAACTCTCCGACGCTCCAGAGCTGGACATCTCATCCTCGCCACCCTCTTCGACACCAGGTTCGAAGTCACTGCTCTCTTCGTGACCAGCTTTCTTGGATTGCTGAGAGCTTTGTGTTGCCCGCTGATTTCCACTTGACTGAGCTGTACGACGCGAAGACCGACCACTTGCACGACCTCCGTGTTCTTCAACTCTACTACCACGGGGACTGCTCCCACTGTGCCTTGTACTTCGTCTCTGGGAAACAGGTTCTTCATCCTCTTCGTCATCCGGCGCAACTTCGCCGTCCGATTCTGGGACGATGATTTCTTCACCCACATCGAGATTGTTTTTCAGCGGCGTGTCGCCTTGCGTAGCATTTTGAGTGTCGGACTTCTGCTGCAATTTAACTCGACCAAATGAGGCCTCTGCGTCATCACCGACATCGTCGTGCACGGAGGCCGCAATCTCGCGAACATCAGTGGCGCTTGGGTCAATCGGAGCGTCTTCTGCATGCCCATCTTTGGTGGGCACAGAGCTTTCCTCGTCCTCTTCGACGATAGCACTCTGCGGCAGAGTTTTGAGGCCCTTACCACCCTTAAACGCCCTGGCTGGTATACCCTCCGGGCTACGCGTGCCAGGTCGAACGATCTCCGCATGATGTCCGGAGCCAGTCAACGCCACCATTGTCTCTTGGTCATCGTGAGCTATGCGACCGCTCCTGCGTGTCCCGACAATCTGCGTCTCTGGAGTCGGTCGACGCTTTGCGCCATGACTCGCGCTACGAGTCCGTGTGTTCCTTGTAGTTGGCCCAGGCGTTGATTTGGGGGCGGAAACGCGGAGCTTCAACACGAGTGATCCTGGTTTCTTTCCTTTCGTTACCGGCCCCTTCGGCTTCGGCAGTGGATTTTCTTCATCCCCCTCTCGTTCTGCTGCAGAGTCCGATGCTTCAAACAAAGCCGCGCTATCCTCGTCGCTCTCGTCATAATTCACAGCCTTTTTGGTGCTCTTTCGCTTTGGGCGCCCGGTGCGTTCATCGACCTCGACCTCATCCTCGATTACCTCTGCGGGAGACTCATTGCTACTCACATCTTCCTCGCTCATATCGTCCGATTCATTGCCGTCATATGATCGGCGTTGCTTCTTCCGTGGCGGCTTTCTCGGATTGACTTTCGATGGTTTTGATCTTGCAGGTCGAGCTGCTGACTGGTCGTAGGTAGAATCGTCCGAATCGGATTTGTTGGGATCGAAGTCTTGAAAATTGCGCTTATTGCGATTCGGCATGTCCGTATAGTAATTCTACCAGGTTTGTTGTTGCTCTGGAGTTACTGTATAGTTAGAAAGACGCGGAATAAATACAGAATGTGAGAAAAGAAGAAAAACAAATACTGACCCTTGATTACAACCTCTCTCTAGCAGCTATCAAAAGACACATGCTACGACGTCCTGATTTCTTTGAACTCTGTTGTGCTCTGAGACTGTTGTGCTTCGCTCAAACAACGATAACGTGTCTGGCTGAGTAGGCGAAAGGTGGCCAGGACGAAGGAAAGAAAGAGTGAGAGAAATGCGACGAATGCATATGCAAGTAGAATCCGCTAGACCGTGGTTTTTTCGAAAATACAAGATGTCAGGCCAAGTAGCAGAGAGGGGCAGGTTATGTTTCTCAAGGCGATGGATTTACGGGAGTCACGCTTCGCTTGTTTTCGCTTGGCGGCGCGCTAAAACGGCAACAACACCTGTCATTGGGCAAGCTACCGCTGCAACCTCATCGACTCGGAGTTACCGCATCATCGAAAGCTTTGAAGCAGTTTGATCGACTCAACATCATCGCCGTCAACGAACATACCACGGGCACGCGAAGCTCGCAGTCTTTTGGGATCTCTGTGTTCGTTCTTCAGTTTCTTTTCTCTGAACTCAAATGGGGCCAAAGTCCTGATACATTAGACAATCCCCGGACGTATAGCTGCTCCCATCTTGAACCTCGTCGGTGATCTACGTCAGGTACCATCGGCGGCTTAAAAGCTTATCGTCTTTAAAGTGCTGTCAAGGCCATGTTGGGAAATCTGTTTTGCGGGGAGATCTGTAACGCAACTCATCACGTGCCTCAAGGAAACGGCTTACTAATCATGCATCGCAATGTGGATTGCTTCAGTACTATATGGAGCGCTGTAGAAGCATCTGCTTACCTAAAGTATCAGTGGAAAGGAAGCACATATAACCCAAACTACACTGTTGACAACGATAGTCAGTAATTGATAGCGCTAGTAAAGATGTTCGTTTGATGCTATAACGTCGGACAACTCCCAAGCCCAGACCCTAACGCTCAATTCTGCCTACCGAGCGACCGACGCCCTGAAGCTCAATATACGGGAAATCTATTCCACCTTCGTAGGCTTCTTGTCTACCATCAAACCATCCTCTTCACTAGCACCAGTCTCATCCACATCCAGGTCATCGTAAAAGACCCCGCTCTGCCGCCTAAGCTCCTCTAACACGCTATGTCTTCGTGGTTCGTTTTCCAGATCAGGGTGATATTCTCGTTCGGAGTCCGAGGACTCGGTATATGCTTGGATTCCCGAAGCGTCGCTGCGAGTAGTAATGTGCGGCGGAAGAGGCTCTCCATGTACACGAGCCGATTTAACTAGCTTTTGGAGATCTCTCTCCGACAGTACAGTTGACCGTTGCGGTGATGCGGACAGTCCAGCCTCGATCAGGCGCTCCATCTTCATACGATTCGCAATGAACATGAGTCGGGGAAAGGTCGACTGCTGCCCGACTTGGATCATGTTCGCAAGCCGCTGTGGTGAGGGGTCGGAGAGAATATGGTAGAAGTCAACAAGTCTGGTCTTGGGCCAGATAGTGATCGTCCCGCTGAACCGCTGTAGCCAGAGCTCCGACCAATCCTGCCCGAGTGGACGAGGGAGGAGCTCAAGGTGGCGTAACACCTTCAGCCACTTGTTCAAGTCTAGCTTGAGATATTGCTCAGTTGCGGAGCCGAGGAAGCCACCTCGCCACCCACGTCCACGACGATGTGTGACTGGTCGTCCGACCGTACCGCGAGAGCTGAAAAAGAACAGATTGATGTGAGGATTCACCTGAGAGACGATGGAGAAGTTCACGTTGAAATGTAAGCTAAGAGCTTTCAGGGGCACATCTGTACGTATGCTTCCATCCTTCCACTTATGACCGAAAGAGTAAGGTGCTAGAGTGCCCTCCTTTGTTTTCATCATCAGCACCACCGGATTGAGGATGCCTGGGACGGCGGCGCTGGCGAGTACTGCGGTCCAAATTACGCAGTCCGGGGAGGTTAAGTAGTTGGCCAGGATTGTGGGCGAATGAGGATCGGAAGGGATGCATGTTACATTGAGTTTTCGCCCCGTCCGCTCGTAGGCCTCCCGAAAGGTCAGGCTCCCACGACAGAACCAGCTACACTTCCGAGCCCACTCTAGAGAGTCAAAACGGGCCCCGGTACGGTACCACCGCGGGAACCATGTCCAGATATTGTCTTGGCAGGCTGTAATGCGTCCTGCAAGAGCTGGAACGAGAAGCGCTTTGAGCTCCGAATCAGTTCGCGTTGCCACCAGTGCTGCAATCAGGGCACCTCCGGAGGTACCGGTAATGACTTCCGGGAGCAAGTTTGCATCGAGCAAAGCTTTCACGACCCCAAAATGATAATAAGCAAACGAGGCACCGCCGGATAAACACAGCGCGGTGCGCCCGTAGTTGGTGTAGAGGTGTGAGAAAAAGGCGTGTTTGGCCTCCGGTGTAAGTTGTCGCGAGTGACAAAGCAGCTCGAGTGAGGAACCAACCTCGCCCAGGAAGTCTTGCACCAAGTTCTTGGTCCCGTAATAGGTTTCGCTGTACAGCCTCGTGTTTTCTATACCGACGAAGTTGTTCTTCACACATGCCTCGAGTAAACGCCTTAGATCTTCAATCGCCTTCGGAACCGCCTCGGCATGGCTGCCATGACTTTCTTCGTGCTCCGCCTTGCGCCTCAGCCTCGCCACATCTCCCAAAGCCCTTCTCACAGTTCCTGAGTCGTAGTAAGCGTAGTCGTCCGTCTCCTTCCACACGTCATTGCCGAGGTATGCATCCAACTCTTCCGCTGCCGCCACCCAATCTCTGTAGTTCGCCTTCGACTGTAAGCTCCGTCGAAGCTTTTGCCTGCGACCTCTCCAAGTGACCAGGCGTTCATAAAAATATATGTAGAGTCTTGTGATAAGGTATGAGACTCCTAGGAAAACGATCCATCCAAAGACCACGGCCAACAACGGCCACTTGAGAATGGTGTAAACGAAACCCTCTCTCGTCTCATCTTTGCTCCTCTTGGGTAATTTGCGTGACCGCCGCCGATTGTATTTCCGCCGAACGCGCTGATGGATAGGACGCCAGTCGTTGAGGGCGATGACGGGGGAGGAGTCCGGGGCGCTCAGGGCTTTGGCAAACTCCTTTATATCGGCGTCGTCGACGAACTCATGGTCAAAATCAGGTAGCTTCGTTAAATCATAACCGTCGTCTGAAAGTGGAGAAGGGCCGTTAGTTGACTTTGATTTGTCTGCCATGTCACCGTTGAGGGACTATGTATGTGGTTTGTGTTCGTCGGTCATTGTTGAAGCGCTGGTGTTCCTGCGTTATGACGCAAGATCTCGGGAATCCTGCCACAACAGATTACCTTACAGTACCTTATAAATCCAGCGTTTTGTACCTATTTTTACATATTCTTCTGCTTTTGCCCTTGGCTGATTGATGTCAGATATAGGGCACTTCGCATACCTGTCACGTGGCATAGATCTTAAGCGAGCACTATATAGTCGGCTTCCCACACAGTCAAATATAATCAAGTCACTCCATATCGTTCCCTTCCACAATTGATGTCTGTCAGTATCAAAAGCATCTGGACTCCGTGCACCTTCTCATACAATTATAACCCTACACGTAGTATTTAAATATATGCAACCTCCCATCGACCTGCAAATACTGAGTTCAAGGTCTTATCGATAAGGTAAGATCAATCTAATATGCCACACAGCTTACACAGCTGTCTCTGAGGAACAGTTTGAAGAGATGAGTTACCTGACCTGCTCAGTAATATGAAAGTAGATAATTGAGTAATATATGTTACTCATCTACCCACAGTTCATGTGGATCTGTACCTTATGCGTTGAACTCATCGACCGGCCGGATGTACGAAGCCAAGAATGGGCGAGTCCGCTTTATAGGGTTTCGCGATGCAGGCCTCCTCAGTAAGGTAGGCGAGTGGGGGTCGATCTCAGACCGCGGCAGCCGCAAACAAGCAAGCACCTCATCTTTATGATTTCCCTATTCTCTATTTGAATTGAATAGTAAAAAGTAAACGATCTAGCGTATCGACATGGCCGGCTCTGTTGACCGGTAGTCATGTATAGACTTGATCAATAAGTTAATTTGAACATTGAACGAGGACTGAATCATTGCTGGGGAGCAGGTCATATGTGTAGTCGATCCGGAGACAGATGTCTGTGATGTCTCTGCCGAGTGTCAGCAGACACAGAGCCTCTCCTCTTCGCCTCCTCGCCTCTTGGCCTGTTCACACCTTTTCGCAGAGATGAATCATTACACCGCTGCTAAACACCCATGAACGATGAGGGGTGTTGAGCCGGGCTCACGGCAGAGAAAAGGTAGAAAAGGTTAGAAAAGTGCAATGCAAGCGGCGTTGTCGAACCATGTTGTCTGTCTATTGTCTGTTGTCTGTTGTCTATGGTCAGTGGTGGCCTGCGACTCGAACGGTATCCAATTTAGTGCAGGCGCCGTTGTGGAAGCGAAGAGCATATCCTGGGAAGCGAAGGAGTCTGATAAGCTGATGTCGTATACTTTGTGACTCCATATCACATTCGACTTTCACTAAAATGGTCTTTCTGCCAGATGATCGGAGTACACGAAGTACGAATATCTGACGTTCAGGTCTTCTGGATTGCCTGAGTGGCTCGTTATGGAGCGACCAGTGCATAGCATTCGTCTGCCAGGCAAACGCGCGCCAATGTCTTACCTGTCGAGACTCGGGCAATATTGCTTGGGCGTTGTGTTCGTACTCGAGCTGTACACAGGACACATGAAATATTAAACATCAGGGAGACCGGCAGGTGATGAGGCTACCTTTTACAGGCCCTCCCCTGATACCTAAAATAATCTAAGGTAGAGTGGTCCATACCTTACCTACCTGGACGCTTGCCGTATGCTGTATGCTGTATGCTGTACGCTGTATGAGAGGCAAAGATGTTGCCGCCATGCCGCTTCCTCTCGACATCAAAAGTATAGATATCTAGCGTGGTGCACGCACCTTTGCTTCACAACGTGCTTCGATTGGCGGTCGTTGATGACGAAGAAAGACTGATGGGCGGCCGGTCGATTGATGCAATGCAATGCACGAGTTACCCTTAAAGCTTGGCATTTCTGGAACCCCCCTTTGTATATCTGATAAAGTACCCCTCCAACCTCCCCGATAATAATTTGTATCCGCCATCACTACGGCGAGTAGACTTGATCACTACTATACATCCTCGATCAACATACTCTACCTTACTTACCGTACCTTGTTGTCTTTGTTGCAGTTGCAGATCACTTGATCTTGTTCATCAGAGATCATACAAGATTGCTCTGGTCTTCGCTGCCTACTTCTTCAGAGCTTCGGTGGCCTAGCTAGGGACGTTATTGTTCTCTGGGGGGGAACTCAGAGGGGTCCTGCAGCTGCATCGCCTCCGCATACCGAATCCTTGCTACGGTACTCCTCCTAGGATGAATGGTTCTCCTTATCGGACGTGCCATTCAGATGACCCTTCTCCCATCTCGATAACTCCTTCCGAAAGTCTACGCTGACATACTCCGGTCTCTACTTCGAGAAGGCCTTCAACGCGCTGGTAGACCTAGGTATGTATGTCCTGTGTCAGCACATGTGTCACATAAATCTACAAGGACCTGCTACTGCATCCGGCCATGGTCACTGCCTTGGATATACACTCTCTCTGGAGCTTAGGCTTACATTCAATACCCGTTACCGGACTAGAGACTGACCAGAGTTACTGCAGACGCAATAGCCGAAGACGAAGCCTCATCGTCCTGCAGAATAACCTCGCTTCCAGTAGACCTTCGGTCCTCACCTTAGTAGCGATCGTCGTTTTTTCCTCGCTGATACCATATACACAATTGGCATCTTCGCCAGCTCTATGCATCGACAAGCATGGATACCGAGGACGGAGACATCTTCATCAAGGTTCGTGACAGTCAGTCTCTGCCCAAGTGGCCTTCACGTTGGCTGATCGGCCATTTCATCTGCAGAGCCTTGCCTATTTTGTTCGGACTCATGAAAAGGCACTCGCAAATGCTTTACAAATCAAACGTCCGCCTCTTAGAAACTCGCTATCTACCATTTCGGTAGCCGGAGATCGATCGGCAGCACCCTCAACTATCAACAACTATGTCCCTACTGCCGCTTCATCTACGTCTGGTGCTCTTGCGGCGGCGCTATCTCTAGGCACTTTTGGTTTTGCTTCTCAGAACATCAAGCCTGCAAAGCTTACGCTGTCCCCGAACCAACTCTACTACCTGTTGTCTCGTTTTGAAGAGCTCGCATTACCTGTCGGGCCTACGACGATTCGGTTGGAGAACATTCATACAAATACTTCACCGGCAAACTATGTTTCATTCCTCGGCCAGGCCCAGAGACCCAAGAGCAGAAGTGACAAGGACTCGATCCACTCGGTGTCAAGCATGGGCAGTATTGTGTCCGGCATGTCCTCCATGTGGTCCAGTATCGGCTTGGGATCATCAAGCTCGGCCGCAAAGACGGAAAAGGCCAAGGCTCAAATACAAGCAGACCTCAAATACTTGTATTCTGCTTTCACGAAAGTCCCTTGCCTGAAATTGTGCTGGGACCATAAGGCACGCTTGATCAAGAACTTTGTAGAGTTTCCATTTGACACTGCCGTACCCCTGCTTGCGTTCAAGAACATCAGTGCTCTCGAGATTGTTGATGTAGATTTTCGGCAATTCTTCGGTTGGGACCAGCTATCGGATCAGCTTCGGACATTGGTGGTCAAACGTGCTAGTCTTGAAGACCCTGTCGACCTTCTGGTAAACGTCGTGCTCGACGATATGGATAAGCGGCGGCGGCGTTCGTCGAGAGCACAATCAACACCTTTGCACACCATGCAACCTCCTAGCCCAATAATCAAGCGGAACCAGGATTCGATCCCAAATTCCGCTCCAGGTTCCCCGAACGCAGAAGCAATCACTGATCAGAGTTCGAGCCTGCAGGCAATAAACTCGATGGGTATAAGTCCAGATTCCCCTAGGATGCAGTGCCGTCCCCGACCAAGAAGCATGTCTCCAAGGCGGCCGGGAAGCTCTAGGCAGGGTTCTTACCAGCGTCAGTCGAGACATGGAGGGCACCGGGTCAAGCGTTCGGGGTCGGGCAGCTCAAATTCCAGCGGACGGTCAATTCCACCCTACCGATCCGGTAGTTCGTCGAACATTCTCTTGGCTAGAATACTCCCGGAGTCGAAGTGGAGATTCTTGAGACATTTAAGCCTCGCCGACAATTCACTGACGTCCTTGTCTTCATCGAGCCTTGCTCCTCTTGCCGATTCGCTCCACTCGTTGGACCTTTCTGCAAACCACTTTTCCGAAATTCCAGATTGCTTAGCAACCTTGACTTCCTTGAGAGCTTTAAACCTATCGAACTGTATGATCGACTCATTACACTCCCTTTCGAGGAACCCTCTTCCTGCAATCACCGTCTTAAATCTCCGTAATAATCGACTCATCTCTATAGCTGGTGTTGAGCGGCTGCTCTCCCTTGAGCGACTCGACCTTCGTGACAACAAGATGGCGGATCCTACAGAACTTGCGAGATTAACAGCGATGCCGGAAATCCACGAGGTTTGGGTCGCCAACAACTCGTTCATCAGAACACATGGGAACTATAGGGTCACAATCTTCAACCTCTTTCGGACCACACCGGGACATAGAGAGGACATTGTCATTGACTCGGTTGGTCCGACTTACAGTGAGCGGAGGCAGCTCTTGGACCGAGTTCCTGAGCCACCGGGTGTGCCCGTAATCAAGCCCAGCCACGACCTTGACATAGAGCCAATAGAAAAAGCTGACAGCCACACCGCCACAGCTGCTATTAATGGCAGGGTGGCAGAAGAATTGGGCAAAGCGAGGCCTAGTCCAGTAGCAACGTACAGCGAGTCCGTTGTGGGTTCCACTCGACGCCGCAAGGCTCCACGACGGAGATTTGTGGAGCTATCGGAAGAGATGAGCTCTGCGTTCGCGGATGTACGACCACCTACTCCTACCACTCCGGCTGCGCCTTTAGCCGACGGCCTCTTGACGGATGTCGTCAATGCATCACCCCAGCCAGTCACCCCTCCCGCTACTTCGCCGCGGATCAATTCGACATTCGCAATTGCGTCTTTGCAATCGGCTCTAGATCTAGCACCCGCCAAGACCGCTCCTCTGGTGGACGTTCACGGACTGGGCTTTGGTGGAGACGCTTACAGGCGCAAGATCGAAACACTCAAGAGCGAAGTCGGCAATGGTTGGCTGAGCGTGTTGAACGAAGAGGGCTGGGACAGCCGGCGGAACGCCCTTCTGAGCCGACAACATGTTGACCTCGGCCATAACGGCAAGATCAGACCTGGATTGACCGGACCAAGGGCTGCGAGTCAGAGTGTCGTCAGCGGTAGTCGAATCCTGGGATGATACGACTCCGCCGTGATGGATGTCACATAGTTCTGACATAGGCGGCATTGTGGGCGTTGCATGGTCAAGGCTTTTGGCAGCAGTACGGCGTATACGGATCAAGTGGCCAATCTGTTCATGTTCTTCTCTAGATGCAAAAATTAAAACGCATCTGGTGCTTTGAAAAAGGGCCGTCTCAAGCATTGCAACCTTGGGTGCTTACTTGACCAGTTCTGAACCTCCAGCCAGGCTGCAGCAACAGGACGATCAGGTTTACGAATATGCCATTTACTGACTTGATGACGCAAGATAGATAATCCAGGGACCTCCCACAGGGTCCAAAGCGCCGCAACGACCGGGCCCCGGGTAGAGGGATGATTCCAGGAACCAGAGAAAGACCTTTCCCTAGCATATCTAACTATGATCTTAGCGCTGCTCCCTTGATGAAGAGCCCCCAAAATAGGGTTTCCGGTGCTGTGTTCTCGAAAGCAGTCAACGCATGATGGGATTCGCTTGCGCGTCTGATGGTGTGGAGCCATTCTTTTTATATCTGAACGTGAAGGGGCATCGACGCCACGCTGCTGAAGACAAATCGGGTATGGTCTTCATTGATTTAGAGGGTCGCCGCTTTGAAAATTGCAAATGGGTTTTGATATCAATATTACGTCCGTGGATAAGTCAAGTCAAGTTAACCTGAAGTCTCTGCACCGTGACCTTTGCTTTTCACTCTCTTTACTTTGGAGACGTGAGAAAAGATTTTCATATGGTGACTAGGTAGTAGCCGTGACAGCCGTATTCTTAGGTAAGGTACTGTAGGTACAGAATTTGTATGTGCAGGACCTTACTACTTTGTACTCAAACGACGCGGCTACATTCCATTCCAACCCAATGAAAAGGGATCCACGTACGATTTCCTAGACGAGCGCCCTAACCATTCCCAGTTATCCTTCTCTACTCGTACACTGGAAATCACCAAATTCCGACAACATCACACAGCCCCTCAACGAACAGCCTTAACGTTATCTCCACGATACAGCTGAGAGAAACAAGAATCAGCTTGGACCATTGCAAGCCGTTGAGTAACCTGATAAGCTAAAGCTATCCTTTTCAACCTACCACTGCCCAGCTGAAGAGCGATCGAGGCCACGATAACATTTGGCGGTGAATACTGAGCTGCTATCTACTCCTCTCGAACGAGCCGCAACATCACCTTTGGAATTCTACACCCAGCAGCTGTACTACTAAAGCGGAATTCAACGTGCAATTTCAACCACATCTCGTGGTTGAGCCAGTGTTGTCTTGCTGAGCCGAACGGCAAAAGCGCAAGCCAAACGGTCCCTCTGGGTGGCCCAACTCCGTCCCTTCGTCATCTCACGAGTTCCAGCACCCGTTCTCGTCACTCATCCGCACATCAGTGCTCGAAAACGCTTCCGGCGCCTGTTCGCCCTGCTGTCTGCTAGACTCTAGTTATTTAACAGTGTACGTGGTTTAGCACGCAATGGCAGAACACAAATACCCGCTCGCGCCAACCAACTCTCTTTCACGCCGCCTACTGTTCTCGTGTCAACGCATATTTTCTGACCCTGCGCTTTAGATTGCAGTCCTAGACGTTCCATAATACACATCGCTTCCTGAGCGGACGCGACTTCGACCCCCACCCCCGAACCTCACCCCCACGGTCTCCTCTACACTACCTTCTGAGAGCAGAAGTAAACTATGGCGGATCAGAATGACGTGGATCTAGACTCCATCATTGATCGATTGTTGGAAGTGCGAGGCAGCCGGCCAGGGAAGCCAGTGCAGCTGCTGGAAACGGAGATTCGGTACCTTTGCACCAAGGCACGTGAGATTTTCATCTCGCAGCCCATTCTGCTAGAGCTAGAGGCCCCGATCAAGGTACGTTTTCTTGAAGATTTCCAGCTTCTGTCCGTCAGCGACGTCACTTGTACAATTAAGACTCACGTGTCCATAACGATATCTCTAGATTTGTGGCGATATTCATGGCCAATATTACGATCTCTTGCGTTTGTTCGAATATGGTGGATTCCCTCCGGAAGCCAACTACCTCTTCCTGGGAGACTACGTCGACAGAGGAAAGCAGTCGTTGGAGACCATCTGCCTTCTCCTGGCGTACAAGATCAAGTATCCCGAGAACTTCTTCATCCTCCGCGGCAATCACGAGTGCGCGTCGATCAACCGTATCTATGGCTTCTATGACGAATGCAAGAGAAGATACAACATCAAGCTATGGAAGACATTCACGGACTGCTTCAACTGCTTACCAATTGCTGCCATTATCGATGAGAAAATCTTCACCATGCATGGAGGCCTAAGTCCAGACTTGAACTCGATGGAGCAGATCCGCCGTGTCATGCGTCCTACAGATGTACGTAGAGTTTTCTTGGCTTCCCTCGTCGAGTATCGGGAGACTGAGTCTCGAGGCGGCATACTCTGCTGCTCCACTGACATTGTGTGTAGATTCCAGATTGCGGTTTGCTGTGTGATCTCCTCTGGTCGGACCCAGATAAAGACATCACCGGTTGGAGCGAAAACGATCGAGGGGTGTCCTTCACATTCGGTCCTGATGTTGTCTCTCGATTCCTACAAAAACACGACATGGACCTGATCTGCCGAGCACATCAAGTCGTCGAAGACGGCTACGAGTTCTTCTCGAAACGGCAACTGGTGACACTTTTCAGTGCACCGAACTATTGTGGCGAATTCGATAATGCTGGAGCTATGATGAGCGTGGACGAGAGTTTGCTTTGCTCTTTCCAGGTATAACACTGACCTCCTCCCTGGTCCAACCAACAAAGGCCTCTGCTTCGTCTTGCTGACCAATCTCTCATTAGATTTTGAAACCAGCGGAGAAGAAACAAAAGTACGTCTACGGTGGCATGAGCACAGGCCGGCCCGTCACTCCTCCAAGGAAACAGAAGAAGAAATAAAGTACCCATACGAACTTTCTATGTGCAGCAGGTTCGGGCGGAGATGATCTCTTTCAGTCGACGGTGCAAGGACAACCATATTTCCCTTCGAATCCTGAGCGCAAGGCGAGGCGAGTGCGAGGCGAGGCGATGCGGAGCGGAGCGGAGCGAACTTCGAGTCAGAGTCTGTCCTTCAGACATTCCTATCATCCTTACCATACGTCGAATACGAAACCTTTCCCAAGCCGGGGCAACAACTCGATAAGTGCGAATCCGTTCGCGTGGCTTGCAAGGGCTTGGGGCTTAGCCGTGGCATTGTTCTTTGATATGGGATGGGTGAAATGTCAGTCAGTCAGTCTGTCAGTCAGTCAGTCGGGCCATGGGTGGGTATGTGTTGCTGCGCGCTGGTTTTGTATTCTTTTCCTCTGTACCTTGTCGTGTCCGGGGGTTGGGAAACAGGGATGATCGAGATGGTGGATGATCGATTAGCCCCGTCAACCTAACCAGGCATGAGAAATAACAGACGATGTGCGGTATTGGTTGAGTGTGAAAGCGAAGCGCAGCGAAGCTTGCTTTTTGCGTGTGTGCAGCTTGTCTGTCCGTCCGGTTGTCCGCGGGTTCCTATCCATACCTTGTCCCACCTGTGGCCACAGCTTCACTACCCTGTACTTTTGTCGGTGAATAACCCAATTTTCGAAGCGAGCAATACCCTGATCCGCTTCGCCCATCCGTTGAAGTCTCTGTTTCACTCCACCATCATCACACTCAGTTCCTTCCTCCCCACCACCCACCTACCTATCCAGATCCTGCAGCCCTCATCCTCGTTCGTCACTGATGCAGGAAGAATACATCCTCATCCCACCGTTTCCCCCCCCTCTTCGACCCAGCTGATCCCACCCGGGACCTGGGAATCCCAGACCACAACCCCCTCCCCTCCTCCTCCCTCTCCCATCCAAATCCCCACCCACAACCACAACCATCACCCAACTCATACTCATCGCCTCCAAACACAGCCTCCACACCAAGTCCCAACCCCCACTGACTACTACCCACCGACCCTGAACCCGCCTCACACTTCTGTCGCTCCCCTCCCCTCCCAGCCACACGGACCGGACCGAACCTACCTCTCCCCCTTTCTGTTCTCCTCTCTCTCTCTTTCTCTCTCTCTGTCTCTCTCGCCCTCTCTCTCTCTCGCTCGCGGGGCATCCGCTAACCCACTCCACTACTTCCCACCCTCCCTCCCGCCCCAGGGTACATATCTCGCTTGGCCTCTCGGACCTGGACCTGGACCTGACACCGAGGTATGGTATATTAGCGTGGAGATGTTGTCGTATCATGTCTTGCCTTCCTAGACCTTGCCTGCCTTGCTGAGACTCGCTTATCCCCTTGGGACTTTGGTGTCCGCGGCGCTTCTGGCTGGGGTGGGGAAAACGGGGGGCGGGCTGGCGCAGTTTACTCTACATGTTTCGGGGGAATGGGATGGGGCGTGCTCCGGCGAGGGGCTGGGTGAAGTAGCTCGGCGCGGGACGAAAAGGGGAGCCGGTACGACATCGATTCGTCTGCGGACCACGGCACCGATGATGGAGGCGGGGTAAGGGTAGGTAGGGTAGGGTAGGGTATACGTTTCGCGCCGTTCGACAGCATTCACAGATACATGAACGAGTGACTGGGCAAGAGAAGAGGTCTCGGCATCGAGATAACGGGTATCTGGAGCTGTAGCCGAAGCCGAAGCCGAAGCTCGTGCCGCTGGCCATCACCTTCGTTTGAATTGCGGGACGGACGAAGGGGAAGTCAGCCGCAATCCGCACACCGCCCGTCTCGCGCATCCGTCCCATCCCCCCCATCCCGCTCATCCCCCCCATCCCGCTCATCCCTTCCATCCTCCCCAGCCCTCCACCTCCCTCCCCCGCCACCATCGCCGTCGCCGTCCTTCTCTCCGCTCCTCCTCTCCCCTTCCTTCGATGCCGCTTCCCCGTACCCCTCCGCCCTCGACGTCGACGTTGATGCCACCGTCGCTTTCACGCCATCGACGTGCCCGAGCCCGCGCTCCGGGTCGATGCAGTCCCGCACGCGCCGCTTGAGCACTTTCGTCTCTGTGGATTTCGCGGTGGGTTAGTGGATGGGCTGAGATGAGTTGGGGGAGGTGCGGTGAGTTGAGGGAGGTGGGCTGGGTTGAGCTGGGTTGAGCTGGGCTGGGCTGGGCCGGCTTGAGCTAGATTGTGTTTGAGGAATGCGGTGGCTGGATGTTTGGGGTGGGGAGGTGTGCGGGGACGGGGTGGGATCTGATTGGGGGTAGACGGGCGGGGCTTGTGGCAGGGGAGCAGCGACTGTTGCTGTGGGGAGTAGGTAGGATTGGGAATGAATGGGTGGTTGGGGAGGAAGGGAATAACGAACCGGGGAATCCGCCCTCTATTTTCCGGTCCCAGAGGACCTGTCTCGTTGCTTCGGGTGGGACGTCGTGCCTAGCGATATCGGCGTTGTCGTGCGGGCTGGGGCGGGGAGTGGTGGAGGTGGAGTCAGGAGGGTGGTAGAGGATGTCGATGACGAAGATGCCGCCGGTTGCGGGGACGAGGGCGATCTCGCCGATGCTGGTGGAGAAGGTTGAGAGGAGTTCTTGGGCGTACTGGTGGTGTGTGTTAATTGGTGTCTGGGGTTGTTGTAATTGCTGTTGGGGTTGGGGTTGTGGGTGGAGGTATGGGTTGGGTGGGCGTTGAGGTCGGGGTGGGTTGATTGGGTGGAGGGTAAGGTGGGTAGTGTTTGTGTGAAGGAGATGCAGATGTTTTTTGTTTGCGGAGAGGTTCTTTATGATAAAGAGACATGGATCAGGATAAATTTCATGAATTTGGACTTGAGATGTGGAAATGGACTGCGCTCTGGTAAGAGGAAGCTAGAAGGGCTCAAAGTCACACAGAGGGGACCATTGGTGGAGCTCATACACTGAAATAAATAGGACCAGAGATAGACACCCTTAATGTTGTGAAGATAATCTGATATTGCTAAAAAGTACAAATACATACATAAGCAGCCCTTAACATCCATTTGCACTGAGTACAGAAGGCGATCCGGATGCGGGGGAGGTGAAGTGGTGGGGTTGTACTCGATTCAGGCATCGTGCGTTGGGGTGCTTCCGCCATTGGAGATGATATTGTAGTCTAAAGAGGTGGAATTATATTGGTGCACCACACTATTATCACAAAGTAAGGGGTAAAGGGTCGAGAGTTGGTAGAGTCCCAGAGCACCGGCAACCTAGACGTCATCGACAAGGGCATACCTTACTCTACCACAAATACAGGTGAAAGTAGCTCTCTCTATCACATCAGACGAAACTTGCCCTTCGCTGTTGGAATGCGTAGCTTAGCCTCGTTCATCAATTCCCTGCAAACGTATCTACAGAGAGTTGAACAAGTCAGAAGAGAACAAGGCTTTTCTACAATACAGTCGAGATGAACCGTATGGAAAGATCGTCGAATTATGGAGTTCCAGGGTGAAAGAAGCCGCCACCATCGCCACCCGACAGGCCTCCGTACCGACAAGGAAAAGAAAAGAGTATTACACAGAATGTGGAAATCACCGCCCCGAGACCCCGAAGGATCACAGCAGCAGCAGCTGGCAGCAAAGCCGAAGGTGGCAGCAAGACTTATCCTAAGCCGTCGAAGATTTCCAGTATGAAGCATCCCATCAGCGCGCTCTCCTCCCTGTCATGCAAACGTATGTGTGTGCGAGTGAATTCGAGAGGTGAGAAAAGTGCATCGAGGAAAAGGTGCAGTGATAACGAGTCGCTCAAAGATGCGTGCTGAACAAGCCGTAGAACGCCGTTTGGACAACAGTAAGACGTCGAGAAGCCCGTCCTACATCACCGAGCAACACCCAGGTGGCTGCTGAGGCGCATATGGATCCAGCTTTTTGTCCACCTGTAAAGGAGACGAGAGGTGAGCTTCGGCTGAGGCACAGTAACTGGGGGACGGAAGCAAGCAATTCAAATTCACGCACCTGACCCCAGATTGATGGCACCATATAATCGGTCGTGTTGGTTGTGTAGGTAATGAGGCTGTGTGCGCGAATAAAGTGAAGTCAGCGATGCACGACGCTCAGTTTGACCGAGAGGCATTTGCGACACGACGAGGGGGTAAGGTGAACTCACGACATGGCAGCTTCAGACACTCGGATTCTCGGACGGTCGAGGTCCTCCTTCAGACGGAGATTGAGCTCGTTCAGACGGCGTAATTTGAGATCGGCCATGCTTTGCTTCTTGTTCTTGATCTCGCCGCTGCCGGCGCGCATGTCATAAGCCGATGGGCTCATTTTCGACACAGCTCGACCGCCTTGCCTTGCCTTGCACACGCACCGACCGACCGGAGCAAACCGAGAGGCAGAATAGGGAAGCGAGGACGATTTGTAATTTGATGATGATTGACGTTTGCCTGTTCCTCCTCGCCGCAATCTTACTCTCGTCCTCTTTTTCTCTCTCAGTCGAGTGTGTTCAGATGGGGAGGGTGTTTCGCGGTTTGTTTCTGCTGTAACTCAGATTGTGGAGGTCCCAGGTTTTGGGTTTCATTTCAATTCGATTCAGCGCAATTGGTCTGAGTAAAGGACCGTGCTAGTACCTGGTCTAGATACGGTGAGCCCGCCCGACCGTGTGGGATAAGGTAAGGCCGCCCTATGCCCCATTGCGTTAGTATCTTCGCTGCATTGGGATCCATCGGTCTTCTCCGAACAGTTGGTGTCCAGTCTTCAACCTGTAAGTTAATCGAGCTTGTCGTAAGCTCTCACATAAGATAGTGTTATACAAAGTTGATCTAGCAGTGGTGAATAGAATATATCATAGTCACTATTACTTCTGTCCTTTTAACGATGTGCGACTTCGTCAACTGCTAAGTGCATTGTAGGTCTCCTTGAACAACCCAAGGTTATGGGGCTCGGCAAACCTACGCACAAAGCCTTTCCGTATGTGAACGTGCATCGAAACAGACATTTCATCAGCCTCTACCAGTGTTGAAGTCATCTTCAGTAATCAGTCATCACTGCGACAGCAACAACCATCGAGTACTCTACTGGAAACTGACTCTGCAGAGGAGGTTGCCCAACATGCCTCCTCCACCGCATACCAAACCGGAGAATGTCCTCAAAGTACGTCCCTTTCCCCCTTGACTGCATGCTCTTCATCAACACTGCAGTATGTACATCTGCAATGATGAATCTCTATGGACTTCGGGAGCTGACACGATGGTTGATTTCCAGCGCGCGCAAGAGCTCATCGCAGTCGGCCAGTCGCCGGCCGCCCTGTCTCTTCTCCATGAACATGTTACATCCAAGCGGTCCCGTAACAGCCCGATTACTTCTCTCGAGCCTGTCATGATCCTCTTTGTGCAACTGTGTGTCGATCTCAAGAAGGGGAAATCGGCGAAGGATGGGCTGTACCAGTACAAGAACATTGCGCAAAATACCAACGTCGGAACCATAGAGGTATGATCATTCTTGTGTTGGGATACTAAATCTACCGCATCGAATCGCTAACCACATCTTCTCCTCACTTAGATGGTACTCAAAAAATTCATTGAGCTGGCAGAACAAAAGGTTACTGAGGCCCAAGCCAAAGCGGACGAGGTTCAGTCATCGCTTGAGTCTTCCGCTCCTTCTGCGAACGTGGAGGATCTCGAGGCCATCGAGACACCCGAATCTATCCTTTTGTCTACAGTATCCGGGGAACAATCGCGGGACCGGACGGATCGAGCGATCGTCACACCCTGGTTGAAGTTCCTGTGGGAGACATACCGGACGGTTTTGGAAATCCTTAAGAACAACTCTCGCTTGGAGATCATGTACCAGACTACTGCACTTCAGGCCTTTAACTTCTGTCAGAAGTATGCTCGCAAGACTGAATTCCGAAGGCTGTGCGAGCTTCTACGAAACCATGTTCAGAATGCCGCCAAGTACTCCACGCAGATGCACGCCATCAATCTCAGTGATCCTGACACCTTGCAACGTCATCTCGACACACGATTCCAACAACTTAATGTCGCCGTTGAGCTGGAACTGTGGCAGGAAGCCTTCAGAAGCGTGGAAGATATACACACGCTTCTTAGTCTCAGCAAGCGACCCGCGAAGAATATCATGATGGCCAATTACTACGAAAAGCTCACGCGCATCTTTCTGGTAAGTGAGAACTATCTGTTCCATGCGGCGGCTTGGAGTCGGTACTACAACCTCTTGCGGCAATCTGCATCTGTGGTCGCATCTGGTCAGAGCTTGAAGAAGGACAATCCTGCCGTGTCGGATGCAGACATGGCGCGGGCGGCATCTTTTGTCCTCCTCTCGGCCCTTTCTATTCCGGTCATCAGCACTTCTCGCTTTCGGGGTGCGCTTGTGGATGTCGATGAAGTACGCAAAAACAAGAACAATCGCTTGACCAACCTCCTTGGCATGTCACAAGCGCCGACTCGTGCCGTCCTCTTCAAAGATGCCATGAGTAAGGGACTTCTTAAGCGCGCAAAACCAGAGATACGTCAGCTGTACGAGATACTCGAGGTTGACTTTCACCCACTGTCGATCTGCAAGAAGATATCACCTATCTTGGAGCAGATTGGTGCAGACCCCGAAATGGAGAAGTATGTCTTGCCATTGCAGCAGGTCATTCTCACGAGACTCTTCCAACAGCTTTCTCAAGTTTACGAGTCGGTTGAACTTAAGTTCGTTCAAGACTTGGCTCAATTTCCAGATCCTTACCAGGTCACCTCCGGCATTATTGAGAAGTTCATCATGAACGGGTGCAAGAAAGGTGATCTGGCTATCCGCGTTGACCACGCCACTGGAGTACTTACCTTTGACTCGGATGTGTTCTCTGCGGCCAAAGCACTTCATGCGGGTAGCGGAGCTGGCTCTGCCGAAAGCGAGACAAGCTCCGTGCAACGGCTTCAGAGCACTCCAGCAGAGATTGTGCGTTCGCAGCTCACTCGCTTGGCCAAGTCGCTATACATCACATGTCAGTATGTCGATCCATCATACAACGAAGCTCGTAAGCAAGCCAAGGCTGCCGCCTTCTCTAGGGCACAAGCAGGCGCCGAACAAGAGCACCAGGAAACGCTGGCACGACGTGCGGTTATCGCGAAGAAGAGGGAAGCTGCATCTGATGCTTTGCAAAAGAAACAGAAAGAAGAAGAGACTCGGAAGCGGATTCGCGCCCAGCAGCTACAGGCAGCGGAGAACGAACGGCTCGCCGAAGAGCAAAAGGAGCGAGAAAGGAAGCGGTTGAAGGTCGAGCAAGATCGCATCCGCCAAGAGGAGATCAAAAAGCAGCTTGGGGATCTGAAGAATGTCAAGGGAATTGATGTCACTGACATGGACCTTGATGAGCTTGACAGCAACAGACTTAGAGCCATGAAGCTCGCCCAGCTTGAGAAGGAGAAAAACGAACTTCATGAACGTCTCAGAGTTACGGGTAAGCGCATCGACCATCTCGAGCGAGCTTTCCGGAAGGAAGAGATCAAGCTTCTGCCCAAGGATTACGAGGCACAGCGGGAGCGGGATCAAGAAGCCTACGAGACTTCGAAGAAGGAGACCCTGGAGACTTCGCAACAGAAGCACAAAGAGAATGTAGCCCTGAAACATCGGCTCAGCCGGTTGGTCGTCGTGTATGAGCAGTTCCGAGATGACGTTCATGAACGACGACACGAGGAGTTCGAGAAGCGGAGAAAGGCTGCATCACGAGAACTACAGAAGAAGATGGATCAGCGTAGAAAAGATCATCGTGAGAGGAAAGCCCGAGAGCGTAAGGAAGAAGAAGAGCGGGAGAGGCGCGAGAAGGAGGAGGAGGAGAGAGCTGCCAAAGAAGCTGAAGACAAGGCAGCAGCGGAAGAGGAGAAGAAACGTCTAGCCGCCGAGCAACGGGCCAAGAGAGACGTGGAGCGCAAGTATGTGGATCGCTCCATAATTCTTATTGTGTACAGGTTGCTAATAATCATTCAGGGAGGCTGCCGAGCAAGCTGCTAAACAACAACAGCGGGAAGAGGAAGCCTTGGCCAGGCGTGCAGCCAACAAGAAGACCGAACGCCTCAACCCCGAACGTTCTGCGGCGCCGGAGCGCACAGATTCTTCCGAACGACCTACCGCCGCAGGCCCACCGCGTATCACTCTAGCAGGTAACAAGCCAACGTGGAGAGAACGAGAAGCTCAGAAAGCGGCAGCGGGCGCCGGACAAGCCCCTCCATCAGCTCCGCCATCAGATATCGCCACGTCAGAAGCACAATTGCCCAAGAAAACCGGCTACGTGCCGCCAGCCAAACGTGGGGAGACCGCATCACGCGGCCGTCAGGCCGACAACTTGACGTCTCAACCGCCTCGTGACGAAAGTTCCGGAGACGGCGCTGCGAGGTGGCGCCCTAGGGCTGGACGAGAGACCGCCGGCCGCGAAGAATCCCCCGCGAATGGAACCCCAGCTCGGTCCATTCCGCCCACCCGGCGACCAGACGCTCAGCCGGCACGCGGTGATTCTCCAGCTGACGGCGCTGCACCCGCAAAGTTCGTCCCTCTTCACTTGAGAGAAGGCGCGCCGCCGTCTCGAGGAGAGGCTCCGCCACCCGCACCCGCGAGGACCGCGTCTCCGGCTGATGGCGGTGCAGGCTCAACGGGCAAGTGGCAGTCTCGTTTCAAGAAGGGAACTTAAGGTAGCGTGGTCCTATCGAGTGGCTGGTTGTTTCCTAGCTTGTGGTATTTGTAGTTTCTTTGTGCTTTTGTTGTGACCGGTCGTCGATCTTGATGGCAAGCAGTAACAGCAACAGCAACAACCGCGGTGGCAGCAGCAGCACCAGTAGCAGTGCGGTCGTTATTTCTTTCTTACCTTCCAGTTCGATTCGTCGAGTTGTCGTTCTACACTGGCCCTTGCATGCATGTAGTTTACTTACCTGATTTACTTTCCTCGGTTGTCGTGTACGTGAGTCCGAGCTTTTTGTCCTGAAGCCAACGAAATCGGAAAAGCGCTTGAGATAGTCAATGCCCAATGCCCAATGCTCTTGAGCCTGTGCTGTCGCTTGTAGTGTCAAATCGGGTATCGTGATGGTGAGTGCGATCTACGTGAAGTATGTTAGAGGATTCCAAGTTGATCTACTGGTACGCCCTTCCGTTTCCCTCGACAGGCACTCAAGTGAGCCCACATTCCCGGCTTCCAAATCCTTCCTCCTACCCTACGCTACGTAAGCTACGCCACTGCACACATCCTGCACCTTACGGACAAGGCAGAACAAGCACAGCATACAACACTCGACCAACGAACCGAACCCCCGACCATCCGAACACTCGTCCATCGTCACTTCACTTCACTTCTCTACTCTAGAGACTCTAGAGACTCACTCAACCTCACCTCACAGCCCGTGGACAGCAGACTTGATCCGCTGCCGCGGTTCATGAAACAGCTACAATCAGCCCGGGCCGGAGCAGCAGGGAACATGGTGCGAGCACGCACACACGCACGGAAGAACGGACTCGATTCGAGAATTCGAGTTCAATTTCCAAAAGTTGACTAAGGCTAGTAAGGGTAAGATACCTAAGATGGGATGGAAGAAGAGAAAGGCAAGCTAAGCTAAACTAAGATAAGTCGATCGAATGGCCCATTATCCGTCGCAGTGCTATGATGTGATATGACACGCCGACGTAGAAGCCGAAAGGCAAGGTAAACGGGCTGTGGAAAAAGGGCGCCGAAAGGAGTGAGTGCATGGGCGCGCCAAACCGAAACGAGTGACGGAGAAGTAATCGATAGAGAAGGTGCCGGTTCCGTGCTGCAGTGCAGGTCTGCCGAACGGCGGGTGGGGGAAAAATAAGTAAAAATGATCGAAGGGGGTTATACCGTTCGATGGGGAAAGGGAAAGGGAAAGGGGAGTGGTAACAGCTGTCGTGAGAAGAACAGAACAGAATAGAATAGAATAGAATCCACCGCCGACCCGCCCTTCCGCAAGGGCCGCCGTCTCGGCGCAGCTCCGCTTGGATATCGCGCCGGTCGACGCGGACCGACACCTTCTTACCTGACGTAGCGTGCGCGCCTTGTCGGAGTCGGCGATGACGACGACGACGGCGTAACGGTGACGTAGACGGTGACCAATTTCGTCGTACATGGCGTGGCAGAAGAGGTGGGAGAAGAAGAAGTGGTGGTAGCGGGACATGTGCCGAAGGCAGGCTGGCAGCCTGTGCCACAATGCGCGGCGTCGCTGCCACAATAGCCGTACTGGGAGCAACAGTCCTGTGGTGTGGTTTAGTATCCGACTCAACACGCAAGGGTAGGCTGAACGTACCCCATAAGTGGACCCTTGACATGTGTAGCCAGTTGTTCCACCACACGTTCCGTCAGGACTAACTGTAAGCCCGGTGGGTGTGGGTGAGGGGGTTGCCGTAGAAGTTGGTGTTGGCGTGGGAGTCGATGAGGAAATTGGCGTAAGAGTTGGCGTTGGCGTTGGAGTTGATGAGGATGTTGATGCAGGACATGTGCCGAAGGCAGGCTGACAGCCTGTGCCACAATGCGCGGCGTTGCTGCCACAATAGCCATACTGGGAGCAACAATCCTGTGGTGTAGTTTAGTATGTGTTTCACGCAAAAAGATAGATTGCATGTGTACCCCATAGGTTGATCCTTGACATGTGTAGCCAGTTGTTCCACCACACGTTCCGTCAGGACTAATTGTAAGCCCGGTGGGTGTGGGTGTGGGAGTCGACGAGGAAATTGGCGTAGGAGTTGGCGTTGGCGTGAGAGTCGATGAGGATGTTGACACAGGACATGTGCCGAAGGCAGACTGACAGCCTGTTCCACAGTATGTAGAATTTGATCCACAATAGCCATATTGAGAGCAACAGTCCTGTGATGCAGTTCAGTATCTATTTCATGCAAAAGGGTAGATTGCATGTGTACCCCATAGGTCGATCCTTGACATGTGTACCCAGTTGTTCCACCACATGTTCCATTAGGACTAATTGTAAGCCCTGAGGCTGACGGTGTAGGTGAAGGGGTCGTTGCGGAGGGCGTAGGGGTAGGGGTTGTTGTGGAGGGTGTGGGTGTAGGGGTAGCTGTGGAAGACAATGATGACAAGGTTGTCGCTGGGCAAGTTCCAAATGCGGGCTGGCAGCCTGTTCCACAGTGTGCAGCATCCGATCCACAATAGCCGTATTGAGAACAACAATCCTACGTCAAACTTAGTATGTGTCGTGCTTCAAAGAAGGAGACGAAGACAGAGGAAGCTAAGCAAGAAGGGCAATTGATTGGGGGTGAGATTGCACTTACCCCGTACGTTGACCCTTGACACGTGTAGCCAGTTGTACCTCCGCAAGTTCCATCAGGGCTGACCGTGAGTCCTGATGGCGTTGGCGTTGGTGTTGGCGTTGCCGTTGGTGTAGGAGTTGGTGTAGGAGATGGAGTTGGTGTAGGAGTTGGTGTTGGAGTTGATGAACTTGTCGCCGGGCAGGTGCCAAATGCAGTTTGGCAGCCTGTTCCACAATGCGCGGCATCAGAGCCACAGTAACCATATTGGGAACAACAGTCTCCGTAAGTGGATCCTTGACACGTGTAGCCAGTTGTACCTCCGCAAGTGCCGTCAGGGCTGACCGTGAGTCCTGTTGGTGTAGGTGTCGGAGATGGAGTAGAACTTGAAGGAGGAGTAGAACTCAAGACAGAAGATGAAGAAGCAGAACAAGTGCCGAAGGACGTTTGACAGCCAGTTCCACAGTATGTGGCGTTACTTCCACAGTAGCCATACTGGGAGCAACAATCCCCGTAAGTCGAGCCCGTGCAAATGTAGCCAGTTGAGCCTCCGCAAGTTCCATCAGGGCTGACCGTCGGTCCTGATGGTGTAGGTGTGGGAGCAGGAGCAGAGCTCGAGGGAGGAGCAGAGCTCGAGGGAGGAGCAGAACTTGAGGGAGCAGAACTCGAGGGAGCAGCAATAGAACTCGAGGACGAAGGAGCAGCGCAAGTGCCGAAGGAAGCTTGACAGCCCGTTCCACAGTAGGTGGAGTTACTTCCACAGTAGCCGTACTGGGAGCAACAATCCCCGTAAGTTGATCCCGTGCAAATGTAACCGTTGGTACCACCGCATGTTCCATCCGGGCTCGAGGCCGCTCTGTTGCAATTACCGTAGCCGGATTGACAGCCCGCCCCACAGTACGCATCGGTGGCACCGCAGTATCCGGAGGTCGAACAACAATTCTTATCAACTGTTAGTGACTCACTCGCAGGCTATGATAGAACGAGTAACTTACCCCGAAGGTCGAATTCATACATGTAGTACCGGAAGCGCCTCCACACATGGAATTGGTACTGACTGGCATAGCTGAAGCAGAAGGAGTGGCAGACGACGATGACGGGATTGCAGACGATGGTGACGGCGTTGCAGACGATGGTGACGGCGTTGCAGACGATGGTGACGGCGTTGCAGACGATGATGACGCCACAGAACAGGTACCAAAAGCAGTCTGACAGCCTGTTCCACAGTATGTCGAATTTGCTCCACAATAGCCATATTGGGAACAACAATCCTAACGTGATCATCAGCTTTGAATCCCGCCGCGTGGTGCGCGGCAAACTCACTCCATATGTTGATCCTTGACATGTGTAACCTGTCGTACCTCCACAGGTTCCATCTGGACTGACGGTAAGACCAGTGGGTGTGGGGGTAGGGCTTGGTGAGGATGATGAGGGCAATGGAGACGATGACGGCGATGGGGAAGACGAGCTAGTTGCAGAGCAGGTTCCAAATGCTGGTTGACAGGCAGTGCCACAGTGTGCGGCATCACTACCACAGTACCCATATTGAGAGCAACAATCCTAGACATCTCGTTAAAACGATACTCAAATAAGGGTGTTTTCCGAAGGTTTACTCCATATGTTGACCCTTGACATGTGTAACCAGTTGTACCGCCACAAGTTCCATCTGGACTGACTGTAAGCCCAGTGGGCGTGGGAGTAGGGCTTGGTGAGGTCGACGACGGCAATGGAGACGATGACGGCAGCAAAGTCGAAGACGGCAATGGAGATGACGACGGCAAGGGAGATGAAGACGGCAATGGAGTCGACGACGGCAATGAGGAAGATGTAGTTGCTGGGCACGTTCCAAATGCTGGTTGACAGCCAGTACCGCAGTGTGCGGCATCACTACCACAGTACCCATATTGGGAACAACAATCCTTGACTTCTTTTTAGACAGTACTTTCATAGAGGTGGTTTTTTGAAAGACTTACTCCATATGTGGATCCTTGACATGTGTAACCCGTTGTACCTCCACAGGTTCCATCTGGACTGACGGTAAGCCCAGTGGGTGTGGGAGTAGGACTCGATGAGGACGGTGTGGGTGTAGGACTTGGTGCGGGTGATGAAGACGGTAAGGGCGATGAGGACGATAAGGGTAATGCGGAAGATGTAGTTGCTGGGCACGTTCCAAATGCTGGCTGACAGCCAGTACCGCAGTGTGCGGCATCACTACCACAGTACCCATATTGGGAACAACAATCCTGCAATGTCTATTAGGCATTACTCCTCAATGGCATTATCCGTACTTACCCCGTAGGTTGATCCTTGACAAGTGTAGCCACTTGTGCCTCCACAAGTTCCATCTGGACTGACGGTAAGCCCAGTGGGTGTGGGAGTAGGACTCGATGAGGACGGTGTGGGTGTAGGACTTGGTGCGGGTGATGAAGACGATGAGGGCACTGGAGACGACGACGATGTAGTTGCGGGACAGGTTCCGAAAGCTGGCTGACAGCCAGTACCGCAGTGTGCGGCATCACTGCCACAGTACCCATATTGCGAACAACAATTCTAGACATCTTATTAGACAGTACCGCCATCGAGGCGTTCTCAAACCTACCCCATAAGTCGATCCTTGACAGGTGTAGCCAGTTGTGCCTCCACAAGTTCCATCCGGACTGACGGTAAGCCCAGTGGGCGTGGGGCTAGGGCTTGCCACGGATGATGAGGACGCTAGCGTCACAGAAGTTGCAGTGTTCGGACAAACGGTGTCTGTGGTTGTCGTTGTGGTTGTGACTTGTTGCGTCGTCGTCACTTGTTGCGTCGACGTCACCGTCACCGTCACCTGGCCGAGAGCATTATGCAGGAGGGTCGCAAGCGCAAGCCTTGCGAAGGGCTTGCGGAACAGCATCACGTAGCAGCGCTAGGTGTGCCTTGAAAGAAAGAATTGGCGTCAAGAGAGGTTCTAAACTAACATGCGATTTGAGATGCCAAACGAACGTGACGATCCTGAATTCCGTAAATGAGTGTGTAAAACGAATGGCATGGAGAAAATCCTCCGGCGACCGTGGCGTTGAGCAATCCAACGGGTGGATGCGAGCGAATCGAGAACCTACCTACAGTACGAGCAAGAAGCAGGAAGTAGAGCGCGTGAGTCCGTCTATTTATCAAGACTTCGCAGATTGACGCGTACCCACACGCCGTAGGGGTTTGTTTGTGTACGAGTACCAAGCATTCCTGATATGCGTCGAGAATGTCTCGTACCGAGATGAGTCCCTCGGTAGGCCTGGGCCAAACTGTAGGATTTGAACGACGATCCATAACTTATTCGAGATGTCGAGAGTATAGTTTCGTTCTTTGCCGGTTTGTAACAGCTGTGCCCACGGTGCACAACCGGAGAAGCACGACCGTCAGGGTGGCCTCAAGCCAAATATCTGGAACGACCGCAACGTAACGGGAAGTTTTCTGAGGCTTAGGAGTGGTTCTAGCCGTCCTCATTCCTGCGCATTCCGCGACATTGCCCCTCAGGTGGAATTCTGAATATATTCCCAGGGCCAACGCGCAGACGCCTCCTCGAACTTAGACGGCTAGACGGCGAGATATATTCCGTCCCATGCCTGCGGCAACGTCCTCGCACAGATCCTCAAAGCGGAGTGTCCCAAATCTCTTGATTCCGCCAGCCAGCAGGCATCACTGACCGGGGTCGCGGATCTGGTCTCGCCCTTGCCTTCCATCTCACGTACTGACATCCACCCAAACCAGATCCTTGATCCGGCCTCTCGCTGCGAGTATCGATATTCTAACCAGATTCTTGACCCATCCTCTCGCTGCGATAACCCTCCCTCTGAGAGGTAGAGGTAAAGGAGCCTTGCCCCTCGAAACGCCCTCCACTCCTACGACGTAGTTCCTTCCACTCCTACGACGTAGTTCCTTCCAAACACGCACAAGGTGCGATTCGCGTTCAAAAGCCTCACTCAGGTCAGTGTCGGTGTTGTGAGTGCGATGATGTTCATTCTTCTGATCGATCATTCGTAATTGAACGTCAAGGGCGTCGGTGAGGGTGGGCCGCGTTCGGTGGGCTTATGTAATCAACCCTCACCACCACCGTTCTTACCTTACCTCACAAACCTCAAAACGCGACATAGCCCACGTTGCAAAACTGTCGTATCCAAGATCGCCAACTAAATCTTCTCATAACTTGGACTTCTTCTCATCCTTTTGATTAACGCAACGTCGCAATGATGTACTAAAACACCCTGCACCGAGCCATACCTACCATACCTACCATACCAGATATCGGGCATCGCCAGCACTATTTCTACCAAAACATACGCCACGTTGATCCACCCTTTCCGTCCTCCCTAAAAGCAGCAAAACGAGAGAGATTCCGAGTTCTATATCCCCCATATGTGCACATCCGCCTCCTCCCTGAAGTGCGCGAGCAAAGAGTTTTTCCCTTTCCCTTTTTCCTTTCCTTGGCCTCCCTAGATCCCCGAGAGAGACGCCGATATGCGTCACTGACCGGGCCACAACGTCTGCGAGGAAGTAGTTCGTACCTCACGTGGAAAGGCGCCGAAGGCACGAACCCAGCAGAGTCCAGGCGTACTTAGGCTCCGCCAACGCCATTCCACCCTTTTTTTTCTTCTCGCCGCATCAAAACCCATCCCCCTCAACCCACCCCCTCCCCGCCTCCTCCGCCCGATTCCTCGGATCATCCCCCCTCTCCAACGCGACCCGTTTCCTCGCATCAAGCTCATTCGCATAGGCATCGATCTGCGCCCTCAAGTACACCTCCCTCCCCGGCTCCGGCACCTCCAACCCCGCCACCTCCTCCAGCCGCCCCTCCGCCTTCGCGTCCTCAATCGCCTTGGCCTTATTCTCCCACTCATCCAACTCCCCCTGCAACTCACGCTGCTTAAACCGCGCCTCGAAGAAATCGTTATACGCCGCCTCCCCCCCGAAGCAGACGCCGAAGCCGTCGCAGTAGCAAGCGTGCTGCGCGGGGCAGAAGACGTTCTCCCCTGTAAACACGAACTGCCAGATGTACTCCCACACCCGACCGGAGATGTAGTCGCTAAGCGGGGAGCGGAGCAGCCAGTCGCGGTAAAACACAAAGGTCGCGAGCGGGATGGCTTGGATGCGCTCTTTGGAAAGCGCGAACTGGGCGCAGCACGGCTGGGCCAGCACGCGGGGGATGGGGTCGAGCGGGAAGAGCTCTGCCCAGGCGGTAGCGAGGACGGTTTCCTCCTGCTTGTAGGCGTCTTCCTCGAGGGCGCCCGGGTGCATCCAGTCCGGACAGCCCGGGTCCCAGTGGCAGCGCAGGTTCATGTAGCCGTCGCGGGAGACGCGTTCGGAGGAGAGGCGGCGGATCATCTGGACGGCGTCGTTGTCGAGGAGGTCGTCGTTATGCCAGCTCCAGCGGTGGGAGTGCATGAAGACGGTGATGTCGGCGAGGGCGGCGTAGTGGTCGATGATGTAGGTCAGGTAGATCATGACTTCGTGGCCTTTGTTTTTGGGCGGGTGGAGGGGTGCGGTGGGGTCGTCGGCGACGTAGATTGCTGTGGGCACGTCGGGCAGCTCTTCGGATAGCCAGGCTACGTCCTCTTCGGACATTCGTGGGACTACCAGGATGCGGGTGTAGTTGGAGCCGGGCGGCTTCACCGATCCGGGTTTGTATATCGGCTTGGTGATATGCTCTGCATCAACCGGGGAACCATTGGTGTCATCTGTGGTCGAGGGGTGAGGCGACTTGGCGTTTGAGACGTGCTCGCCGAGTCCGACCGCTTGTGGTAGTTCCCGCCATGACTCTCTCACACTGTATCGGTGAAAGAAGATGAGGATGCCGATGAAGGCCGAGATGACTAGCAGAGGGAGGAATCTTCGGGGAATCGACATTTAGAAGGTGCACAGCACCGTAGGGGAATTGGTCTCCGAGGCTTTCTCTGATATTCTATTGGGAACGCGACCGTCAGCAAATCCCTCTCACAGCCTCAATCAGACCTGGAACACACAGTATAGCCGCAAAGATAATTCCAGTCGTGAAGGTCTAGTCTACTATTCCGATCTTGAATTTTAGTATGGCGTTCGTACGGGAAGCGTGTGTGCGACGATGGACGCTGAAATACAAGTCATTGAAGATGGCAGAAAGTAGAGAAGATGTATAGGTGGTTTATGAGTGGATAATTCTTGCTTCAATGGTGTCGTACAACTTTCCATGTCGGAAGGCTGTGGAGATCACCAGGGGTAGCAAATAATACGGGTTGAATCATGCCGACTTCCACTTCGCGGTCATTAGCGGCATTTACAAATCACTAGCGGCCGCCGTATTCGTATTCCCCTATAAAGATAAAACAGACACCAACCATGTACAGTTAGATTCCGCAGCTCAAGTGAATATTCGTATACATGTGCTATTTATTAGATCAGTGATCTTTCATCACAGATCAACTTTACAATACAGTCAACAATAATGGTGGGTAGGTAGCATCCAACTTCGAAAAGCATCAATTGGCTTCTTCGCAAATCATGTCCTGCTGCATAAACATTATCGGTTTGATTTAGACATTACCAGAAAGGTAAATACAAGGACAAGATAAGCAATGAGGGAATCTCGACAAAAAAGAGTATGGCGAACATGTTATTACCTTGTTATCCATGAACCGGTTAATTTCAAAGCCCTGATCCGATCAACTGCTCGCCCTGCATGTCCTGATACCTTATGCTGCGCCGTATAACCAAGCAAATACCTAGCTGCTCCGACCATATCCATCAGAATGTGCGATACGCCAAACGCTCGATGCAGATGGCGCGCTAATGATGACAGCAATCGCACCTAGCAATGCTATCCTGAAGTTGCAGCAAAGAGTACAGCTGGAAAAGGTGAAGACAGTCGAGCACCGAAAAATGTAGTATAATATCGTATAGCGTATCCAGATAGTCCCCGCGTCTATTCGATCCGGAGAGAATACGGCGAAGCGGATCTCAGCGACCGGTCGTCCTGGGAGTGGTTGTAACTCTGGATCGGGTCCACCCTGGTCGACCTGGATCGGAGGGCGTCGTTGGGAAAGTAGTCGCGATCGTTGACCCTTCGGCCACGCTCCTCGGGGTCCGCTCGGTAGGGTCTCCCGAAGTTGGGATGGACCGGCGGCGCCTGCTTGTGACGTCTGGCCAAGTCCTTCTCGTCGTCCACGAGGACGATCATCCAGACCCCGATCTGGCGATTGCTGCCCAGTAATGGGGTGCAGTGAATCCAACGGTTGCGCCCTTCGTCGTCTGCTCTGGAGATCCACCGCACCTTGGCCGTGACGCCGCGTCCTTCGGCCATGGCAGCGGTGAGCTCATCACGAACGCGGGCCGAGCCACCGATCTTGTTCATGAACGGCGATTGTAGGATCCCAGGTACCCGCAGCGAAGGTGATGCGAAGAGAACACGCAGCGATGGGTGCGGTCGGACGAGCAGGTACTGGATCGTGGTGAGTTCAAAGTCGGTTGATAGGACCAGAAAAAGGACTTACGTGTTGGTAGACACCACTCAGTCTGCCATTGCTCCTCCCATTCATCTCCGCGGTCTTGTTCAAGTCTGGGCTGGGGTCTTTGAGTAATAGTCTGGGTTTGTGCAAGCCGGCGTTCACACCGCTAGCGTTCTCGTCGTCATCATCATCCTGAACTTCTCGATGCATCCGTCCTCCCCATCTTCTGACCGTTTCAAGTTCACCCGTGTTGAGCATCTCACTGAGTTGCTGGAATTCGTCCTTCTTTTCCTCTCCGCGCCCAGACGTCTCTCCTTTCTGGCGACTCTGCTGCTCGACAACCAGGCGCTGCAGGGATTCTAGATCGGTGCACTGCTTCACCATTCCACTCACGTCGACTTGCGCACCAATGAAATATCGGATCTTGCCTCGGCTGTCGCACAGAGGTGCGACCATCAACAAATTCATAAAGGGCGATCCGTCGCGACGACTACGTCGGGGGTTAGTAACGGCTAGTGGCTAGCTTTCGGCATCGACCTACTAGTTCAAAAACACCTCACAGTGTTCTTTCCCAGCTGCGACAGCTTCGCGGATCCTTCGTACACTCAGTGGGTTCGTCCTCGGGCCCTGGAGGAACCGACAATTCCGCCCGATAGCGTAGCTCATGCCGTACTGAGTTGTTCGGTGGAACTCTGCAAGCATATGTCAGGCAAACATCCCGGTCCGTAGATATCAGACTACGCTCATACCTTCGGACGCAAAGACGATCGGGTTGTCAGGTCTGGAAGGGTCGGACAGACAGAACACCTCTGCCAATCCCTCCGAAGCTTCTCGCAGATGCGGTGGAAGCGTTCCCGTAATCCTCCGCGTAATACTCAGACTCACCACTTGGATGTAGATGTGTGTAATATAGGCCGGCAGATCCTCCCTGACCAGCACGTCAAAAGCTTGCGCGGCCTTGTCCTCTAACGCCGAGTTCAAGGTTGCCCGAGCCGGGTGAGACGTGAATTCGTAGCCCTCGATCGGTTCCAGCGCCTCGGCGATCGCATTTGCGTAGCTGATCGCTTTGAGCGCCTTCAATGCGTCCAAATGGTAAACTAAGATCGGGACGGATTGCGGCCGATGCGTACTTAGAAACGCGGTGAACCTCAGCAAAAGCGCCGGATCCGAGAAGACGACCTGCAGATGTTCGCGGGAGAACAGCTGTTGTGACCTTTCCTCCATCGAAAACAGCTGGTGGCCTTCCCCCGCCGGCATGACGAGGTCGAACGAATGCGGGTCATCTTCCGTGAGCGGGTCTAGCTGGTCCAAATCATCCGGTGGGCCTTTCGCTTGGAGCGGCGGGAGCATCAACGAGGTGGCATTCGTCTCATAGGTCTCGGTGGATGATGCGATTGAAGCTGGCGTCGTGCTGATAGAGGATTCATGCGGAGAGCGTCGTACGCCATTTCGACTGCTACAATGCAAGTATAATCAGCCATGTACCTCGAGGCTGATTGTAACAACTAAAGATACCTTGTGCGTGTCGGGACGTGGATCGAACGCTGTGTAACATCCGGCATTGGTGGGGCAGCATCACCATCAACCATGGACGGAGCAGTTGAAGTGGCAGTCTTCGCCCTCCCCCGAAACGGTGTGTGAGCGGACCGGTATTGGTCCTGGAAGTCATGAACGTAGACCGGAGGCATGTTATGCTCGCCAATGCCATCGTCATGCCCTTGGGCTCCGTACGGAGGGTGGAAGGGGCGAGAACTGGGCGTTTGAGGCCGGTCGAAGTGCCGCATCGTTTGTATGGTGGGATACTGGTGATTGAAATTGTAAGCGGGCATGATATCAATTGACAGACGTGCGAGAGAGGGTTGTAGATGGACTGGAGTGTGGTAGAGATTCAGCACGGGCGTCAAAGGCTAATAAGGTGGTGTCATGGCCGGCATGACGGCGTAAATGTTCAACAACGGTACTGACCAAAGAGTAGGGCATCTCGTCAAAGGTAAGGCAAGTAGTTATCGTCTATACGAGCAATCTCAGGGGAAATGGAATGAAGATCATGGCGTGAGTTTGGGTTTCTACCATATCTTAAAGATCCACAATAGTCAGGGTCCAAGCATGGCAGCCATGGCTGAAAACCATACCTTGAGATCTTTTGTAAGGTAGAGTCCCTTCATGTTTGCGGAGGTCGCGCTTTAGGTTTCTATTTAAGTTTAGCCTGTACTGCAGGAACAAATCGAGCACGAGAACGAGTATGGTTCATCCCTACCTACTCCATATAGTGCAGTACCTTCCCTCCCCTCTTACCTCCTGACGAACTGAAGATCCATGAGACTGTAACATGACCGATCGAGTATGCCGAGGTCACAAATCCTTCGCTGCTGTACAACTGCCGTAACACACCAAGTGTCAAGCAAAAACGCGAACTCTGAGCCATCACTTCCCGGCTGCAAGCTCCCGACCCCCGTTATGGACGACCCCAACGACATCCAGGACCAACCGGTCGAACCATTTTGAAGGGTAACTTATTTCGGTATCGGTATCAACCGTCGGCAAGGGACATGGTGACGGACGGACAGGCTGAAGACATGCTTTCTTTGTTGTGCGACAGACGTCGGTAACTTACCCGCTCCGCTCCGTGCGTGCCAGAAGAGGAAGAGCTTAATTTTCCTCAATCGAGTCATGCATGTCCTTTCTCCAAGCTCAAGCTCAAAGGAGTTGGGTTATCCATACTCGTCGCAGTCATGACTGAATCCAGCTGCAGAGGGAAAGGCAGTCATGGAGGTGGTTGATTTACAGAGGGTAACTTATGAGTGATGCTTAAGGTAAAGGTACCTGTAACTTACCTTACTGTACCTTAGTGATCTCCTGCGAGATCTCGGCAGCTAACACATCATCCGATCATCTTTGACTCCCGGTCCCTTTCCTATCTACAGTAATTCACGGCACGGATCTGCTGCTAACAGAAACCGATCGGATGGCCGTGATACCTTAGATTACCTAAGCATACAATGTTCTAGGTAAGTTTCTGGCCCTCTTGAGCTATCATTGTTGACGGACGGGGACATTAGCGCCAACTTAACATCCGAATAAAGATGTAGTAGGGTCTCGAAAAGGGGTTGCCTCTCTCGCGAATCGGGAGTGATTTTCCTGGTGCCACTGCGACTGTACTGTACTGAGATTCCATGCTAATCTTCAGCGTGACTTCCGGCATATGACGAGTCGTTGATACCCGTTCGACAGCGCTACATCAGGTACAGTACCTTGACTCGTGGGAAATTACACCACCGTAGACCACGATCACGAAATACATAGGTCCATAAGCGAAAGTCATCGTCACATCGCTACCTTAGGTATTCGTAAACTCGAGCGTCCCGATACTTGCATAGCTAGCTCACGGGTACCTGCTCACGGCAAGTGTTCGTCCGACTGATCTTTATAACGAGTAAGGTGCCTTAGTAGTGGTATTGCTTCAAGACTGAGACACCGTCGCCATGCATACCATATGCTTCTGATGACAAACGCCGCCCACTCTCCTCAAAACTCCCCACCATGCCGGTTGATAGTCACAAGAGCGAACATGCTGCCGTTACCACCTCCATCAGTCAACCTCATCAAAGAAATCTTCCACGGTCGCAGCCCTGCTCTTGCCTTTAGCCGGGCCGCCTGGCATAGACTCCGCCAACGCAGCGTCTTCACCCAATTCGGAAGAAGTTGACGCGTCAGCTGCAGGCCCATCAGCCTTGTTTCGAGTGTCCTGCTCCTCCTGCGCCGCAGTGCCCCATGTAGATATCGTTGCCGGGGCCACTTGACCTGTCTCTGTTGGAGTTGTTCTATCCGCAGGCTGATTGCTGTCATTCGTTGCATTATCTGCTGGGTCAGGGGTATTTTTCTGCTCCTGTCTAGCCGAGTCAGAGCCTGGTACGTCACTGAGTTGGTCAGCGATAAGGCTCGCTAGATGTTCCGAAGAAGCTGGCGCTTGCTCGGATGGTGCTTGTGGCACACTTGTCTCTATCGTGGATGCTTGAGTTGCTGCGAGGCTGTCCGATCGAGGAGGTGCACTGGCAGCGGACGTGCCACTAAGAGGCGGCGGCGAAGGAAGATCGGAAGGAGACGAAGTCGGGCCGGACCGCGCCGAGGTTTGGGTTGGCATGCCTGCGGGATGGAGGCTTGGCCCGGTGGCGCGGTGGAATTGATGACTGTGTAGGTGCTGCGGCTGCAACGGGTTCGGTTGTCCACCGGCGAGATTCTGCTGAAGTCTTTGCAGAGGGAGGAGTGTCCAACCTTCTGGTAGGGTCAGACCCGGGGGAAGGTCTTGGTGCCCAGCACCCATTGCTTGCATCTGACCCATTGGTCCATACGTTTGCATGGCTGGTGGTGTTTGCATAAGCTGAGCTGAAGGATGCATTGGACGACTTCCATAGCCCGCAGGAGTACTGAAGGAGGGCAAGGCCGTCGATGCCGCGCCCGGATTTGCCTGAGCTATTCGTAGTCGTGCCAGTTCACCTTGCAGTGCTCTGACCATGGCCATTTGGTCTGCGCTTGCCCTGAGACCGTTGAGCTCCCGCATAATTTGCTGCTCTATTTGATGTAGCTGGGCTTGCACACCAGACGGGCTGAACTGCGCGGCGCTGGCGTTTGGGACAATAGTTTCAGTTCGCTGAAAACCAAACGTAAACCCATATTGCTGTGGTGCTGCAGGATTCACAGCGTTTTGTCCGGCTAGGCCATCGTTAGCTACTTGGGCTTGATCCTGAAAGCCCTGCGCCTGGCCATAAGCGAAACGGAATGGACCAAAGTTGAAAACCCTTGCTCTGTTCAATGCTCCGGGTATCTGTCCTGGAGCAGCTCGTCCATTTTGGTTTTCTTGTAGTTGTTGAGGGTGGATCTGCTGGGGCTGGCCCCCTATTGGCTGATTGATGTTATTTGCGACCGGGGCATTTGCAGGGACTATTCTGAAGCGGCTGTTGCTGGCGAGCACCGGGCGGCGGCAAGTGGGACAAATTTGCTGTCGTTCCAGCCAACTTCGCAGACAGCCAAAGTGAAGCACATGACCGCAAGGTAGCTTTTTGGGTCGGAGCCGCTCGTCGACAGTTCGCGGCTGACGTATTGCAGGTCTCAAGCCTTCTCTTCCGGCCGGCGCTTGATTGTTGGGCTGCTGCCAGGGCCGCATTTCTTCACGGCAGATTATACAAACGTCCTCCCTACCAATATCCTCTGCTGTAGCATCGGGATACCGCTCGTTCATGTCGCGTGTGGCGTTTCGGTAACGTATGAAGTCGGCGATTCTCTTGAAGAAAGATCGTAGAGTGAGGAATACGTCCCGCATTATATGGATCGGTAGACCATAGAAAGTGAAGAGAATGGCAAAGAATGAGAGATAAACAACAAGTTTTAGGAAGTCTAAACACAAAAATATCAGTAATGCACAAAGCCGTGTGTCTGGAAGATATAGTAGCTACGTACCTGTAGTCAAATTGAGATAGAAGACCCATCGACCCTTGTCTTCCCACCCTGGAACATCAATGTCCATTTCTTGGATAGTGTCAGGATCGGGGATTCGGACGCCAGAAGTCTCCCCATTCGATGTACCATCCTGGGCTCCGGTCTGACGCAGTGCATCCTCCCTTGCAGCTCTCAGTTCCGCCCTCCGTTCCTCTAATTGTTCCCGAGTCCGTGTCTTGATAATGTAGGCTTCTTTCAGAGAAATGGCGTAGCGAGCGGCGGTCGAGAGCGAGGTGATGGTGAGCACTGCAAATTCGAAAGCAAACATGACCATCATGTTAGGCCTAGCTTGTCGAAGGACGGTCGTCACGGAGTAGTCGAGCATACATATACCGTACGCTAAGGACAGAAACAGCGAGAATGACAGACGCGCATGGAAAAGCCTGGGGTTCGCTGGCGGTTGCTGCTCGAGTATATCGACCCTACCTTCTCCAATCCAACCCCAGACCTTTCCGATGAGCAAACTAACGAACATCACCAAGAACCAACCTCCGACTTCTTCCCTGAATATGGTCATGGCAAGGCATGTTTCTGTGATGGCAAACCATGCCTTCTCGTAAAGCTGTTCGATCTCTATCGGTCGTAACGGGCCATAAAAGAGTCGTTGAAGTCCCAGCATAACCGCACATACACAGATAAGGAGAAGATTGGTAAGTACCTAGTCAAAAGTCAGCGCAAGGGTGCCGATGGCGACGATGGAAAGGGCAACAAGAACGGACCATGAGGCAAGCGTTGCTTTGGGCCAAATAAACACATGCTGAATAGAAGTTGGTCCGCTGGTGCAGCGCTTGTATGATGACTCCAGTGGCCAGGACCATAGAGGTCTGTTGATCGAGATATCACTCATCAGCATCCAGGCTCTTTTTCAGTGCGCAAGCAAGACAAGCTTACCCCAGCGTACGCTGCTAACCTCATATTCGTAGCTTCGGAGGACCTGATGACGCCTCTCCTAGTGATACTTGAGAGCGTAAGGCATTAAATTATTGACTCTTACAGCATGGAGCTGACTGAGGTGGTGAGTATACCAGCCGATGCTGAACAAACAAGGCCACGTTACTGTAGAGAACAGTCTTGGCATGAGGTCGGAATATTTAGCGATCTACGTCACACAAGGATTACAGTCCGACCTGCAACTTGGGCCTTTCGATACATTGCCAACTGCGAAACTTGCGGTGTGTTACAATTATAGACATCTTTAAAAGTTTCAAACAGCGGAGTTTCTGTCTTTGCTGAGTCTATAGTTGACGAGCTCAAGATCTATCTAAATAGATACTATGTTCACGGCGTCACGACTCCAAGCTGCGACTTACCTATTCGGCGTTTGCCTTTTTTCCATCTCGTTTCTAGTATTCCTAAACTCTTCTGTCTCCTTTGTCATAACCGATCTGCTCAAAGTACGAGATGGCGTTGGCGACGCTGTTGGGACCCTAGGATTCGCGGACGAGTTAGTAGCGTTGGCAGCTTGCCCAGCCTGGGGGATGTTATCAGATCGAATTGGGGTCAGAAATGTAAGCCGCCCAAACTCGGGATGCCTCAGCCGATTTTGATGGGTACTATATCATAGGTTTGTGCTTTAGGATATGCCATCGTCGGTATAGCGCTCATCTTGGCCATGCAAGCCACAAACGTCTATCCACAGTTGCTCCTCACGAGGCTATTCTTCAGTCTCGGGGGTGCTGCTACGTCTACTATGGTCACCGCGATTCTTCCCTCCATGACTGCCAAAGCACTCTCACCTCCAGCGAGCGGAATGAATTCTGGACTTGGCCATGCTGTCTCTCCTTCCGTTGCTTCCGAGCTTACAATTACTCCTGCTCGATTTCGATCCCGTTCTCCACGAGCTCCGGGTATGCAGAGTGTAGGATCTCTCTCTGCGTCCTCACCCGCTCGTTTGGCCGGGTATGTGGGCATGTTTACGGGCTGTGGAGCGCTTTTAGCATTGGGAATCTTCCTCCCATTACCTGCAAGATTTCAGAAGGCCGGCATTTCTCCTGGGCAGGCGATAGCTGACAGCTACTATGTGGTCGGAGTGATAGCGTTGGTGGTTTCCATATTCTGCTACCTTGGACTGCGGCATCTCAAAGGTGAAGAAGGCAAAGGCTGGAATGCGATATATCGGAAGAAAGCAACCCTTGATGATTCACCCCACGATGGCACACTTGATTTACCGTACTGGAGGCTACTCATGGACTCCCTCCTACTCGGCTTTCGAGATAGTCAAGTCGGACTAGCTTACCTTGGCGGCTTCGTGGCAAGAGCATCATCCGTTGGAATCTCCCTCTTCATCCCACTCTATGTCAACCATTACTTCTTATTATCAGGGCTTTGCAAAGAGGACCCCGCCGACGGTCCAGCAGACATGAAGCACCAATGTCGAAGAGCGTACGTTCTTGCTGCCGAGTTGACGGGAGTTTCGCAGCTCATAGCATTGCTGTGTGCTCCTGCGTTCGGATACTTGTCTGACCGATACCGGGGCTTCAATCTTCCTCTTCTGGTTGGAGCTCTAATGGGTGTTGTGGGATACATAGCTTTTGCGCTTCTAGAAAGCCCAGAACCCAGTGGACCGCATGGCAGTCCTGCGGTCTTCATTACTGTCGCCCTTCTGGGTATAAGCCAGATTGGTGCCATTGTTTGCAGCCTCGGTCTCCTTGGTCACGGTGTCCTTGGCGATGGAGATACTGAAGAATCAAAGCCACGGCAAAGCCGTCAGCAACGATCAGTTGAGGATGGATGGGAGGGCGATGCTTCGCAAAACGGAACACCACGCTTAGCGCAGAACAGGGCGCCATCTCGGAGGGATCATCAAGCTCTCAATCGGGGCGGATCAGACGAGACTAGCGCCCTTCTTGGACCTGAGCCAAATCAGAAAAAGGGTTCCTTAGCACACATGAAAGGGTCCATGGCAGGTGTCTACTCTTTGGCCGGCGGTGCCGGTATCTTACTTCTGACGAAGTTGGGCGGCTCCTTGTTCGACAAGCTCTCTCCTGGGGCACCATTCTACATGCTTGCTACCTTCAACGGCCTACTGTTATTTGTCGGAATCGGGTGTGGCGTCGTTGCAAAAATGAAGAAGCGGCAAGATAATGAATAGCATGTTTACTAGAGGGTCCAAACAATCTCATTAGGTGGTGAGGCCTTGCCAACAATTCTACAAGGACGAAAGCCTCCGAAACACCATCATCCTCGACCATCATGAGCGACCTCATCCCATAACCGGAACCCTCCGCCTCAGCGCAACGATCTCGTCGGATCGTCCTTGGGCGCGATAAATCTGCAGAAGTTGGCCCGCAACGTCCAGCGTGCGTGGATCATCCAGCGGGAGCACGCCACGCCCGTCAACGAGGTTGAGCAACGTGACGCAATTCGCTTCCGCCTTTCCGAGGCGCCCCAGTTGGACCAGGACGCGAACGTATCCGGCCATGGCATGGAACCAATCGGGATGGTCGGACGGGATCGCGGCCGTCAAAGCGCAGAGAAGCGATTCGGCTTCGGTCCACCTCTCGGACAGGGAGTATGCTCGTGCGAGATTCGACCGGGTCATGAACATGCCGACGTGTTCTTCGCCCAGCGTACGCGCGACGACGGGAACGATGTCCTCGAGCATCGTGGCCGCTTCCGCTGCGCGGCCGCGGCCGCAGAGGACCTTGGAGAGGTCGTTGACGGACCACAGGGTGTAGGCGTGCTCCTCGCCCAAGGTCCTTTTCCGCGAGTGTAGAACGTTGGCGACGAGGTGTTCGGCCACGGCCATGCGCTTTCGTGCACAGTGGCTCATGCCGAGCTCGTTGCGCGCCATGAGCGTGTCGGGGTGGTCCGGTCCGAAGAAGCGTTTCCGTTTCTGGACGACGGACACGAGCATCCCGTGGCTTTTCTCTTCGTGGCCGAGATGGAGATACGCCCGAGCGAGGTTGAACATGGCGCTCAGGGTCATCGGGTCGTCTGGACCGAGACGTCTTTTGAGACCTTTCACGGCGCGTTCTCCGGCTTTTCGGGACAGGTCTCTTCTCCCGGCAAGCCAGAGGGTGAGCGTGAGATCGTCGAGCGCGACGCAATAAGAGACGTGATGCGGTAGCCATGGAGGCCAGACGGCCCAATCCACCAACGACGGTCGTGACCACCATCTTGACTTCAGCACTTTGCTCTGAAGCTCGATGGCTGATTTCACATCGGCCAAGTTCCAATATGTGTATCCAAGACTTCTCTGAGCCCGAATTGTGTCCTCGTGCCACCTGCCGAGCTTCTTCGTCCTGAAAGAGACGACCTTGCGTTGCAGCGTCCGCGCTTGCTTCCAAAGGCCGTTCTCCGCGTAAACCGATGCGAATCTGTGCAGCTCATCTGCCCGTTCAACGGTCTCTGCGAACGACGGAGATTGCGAGCCTAAAGCGCGCAAACAGGAATCTATGTGAGGGATGAGCAGTCTGCGGAACGCTCGTCCGGAAGGCTCGAGCTCTGGTGAGATACAACGCGCGAGCACGGCGGCCGTGCAGCTCAGCCAACGTTTCTGCTCAGGCTTTGAGAGTCTGTCTCTGGTCCATGCATGGACAACTGGATGCAATGAGCAGACTTGCTTGTCGGGGTCGTGCTCGATGATGGAATAGTCGCATAAGACACGTATTGCTCTTCGGAGCCGGGCTTGAGCATCCTCGTTCCATACCGGCCTCTCCCGAAGAATGCCAGGATATTCTACAGACTTCTCATTGGGCCCTTTGAGGTCGTTCCAAGACCTCTGAAAGATACTCTCCGAGATAGACTCGAAGTGCATAAATGCGAAAATGTGCATCAGATCAACGGCATCCTTGTGTTCAACAGATTGGCGGGTCACTATCCTTCGAAAAGGTATCTCCCAGGTGGTGATGATATTGGCATCGTCTGCGCTTTTGACATGTGGAAGACTTATCATTCCTTTGCGATGGCCTAGATAATAGTGTAGATACCTCTCCAGGGTGTAAATGTTTCGTCGAATGGTCGCTCCAGCGTGCGCAAGTGCAAGAGCCAAATACCCAAGCTCAACTGCAATACCCTGCGCTAATTTTCGACTGTTGGGATCCGGATGCTCCGGCCTGTTCGGTGGGTATGCAGATTTGAGAAGAAGTGTTATAGCTTCCTCTGGATCCATTTCACGAAAGCGAAAGTCGCCCGCTGTAGCATGAACGACGGCGCCTGGATTTCGGGTGGTGACCAGAATGTGGCCCTTCCCTCCGGCGGGAAAATAGTTGGACACGTCCATATCCGGATCATCGGCATTGTCGATGACAAGAAGCCAAGGTTTTGAACAGTTGGACAACCAATGCTTTCCAGCGGCAAATGTCGCTCCCTTGCCGGCCTGTTGTCCGAGATATGCGAAACTGGATTCAGCATTCTCTTCAGTGCTGGCGTCGATCCAAAATATCCCCCAATAACTTAGCGTTGGCTGTCAGCGCTGAATGGAGTGAGGCTCGCCATGGATCTCAACGCTGCGTACCTCGACCTGTTATCCTCCACATACTTCAGGCAGAACTGAGTCTTGCCTGACCCGCCCAGGCCGTAGATAACGAAGACCTTATATTTCTGTCGGACGGGTTGTCTCTGAACTGGGCCGAACTTGTTTTTTAGGACCTCTGCATGCATCTTCCTCCCTGTAAAGTAGTTGCTCGAACAGCGAGGAACAATATACCACTCGTTGATGTCTATCGACGTACCACTGTCTGGCAGTACGTGCAGAGGCTGATGCTGCAGTAGAGTCTCCATTTCTCTCTGGCGTTCCTCCGCAAGTGCCTTCAGATCGTATTCCCATCTTGAGCGAATGAGTGGAGGGGCGTCTTTGATGTATCGCATGAGTGCTTCAAGAACGACCCGGTATCCAGGGTCTTCCGGACGTCTAAATTTGACCATACCGGAATGAGTTGCTGAGATCCCGCATCGGTCAACATTGTCCCACCCGGGCGCAGCCGATTCTTTATCAACGATATAAGCCCGGGCGTTTCCAGCGCGAGTGGCCAGTTCCTCCCAGAAGCAGTAGATGGAGAACTGTTTCATCAGCGGAGCGAATTGGTCCGTGACTTCCTGCAGCATCTCCGACCCCTTGAGAAGGCTGATCATGAATTGACTTGGACCCTCGCCGTCGCCTTTCCGCGGGAGCAAGAGGGAGTCTTTGTCGATACCATTGTGCGGGGTCCCCATGAACAGAATGGCATATGTCGAGATGTAAATCGAGCGTCGATGTTCGACATTTCGTGCCCGACTTGTGCTGGAAAAGACTAAAGCTCGTTTGACCAAGATCCCGCCGAGTCCATGGCAGATGAAGATGATCGGACGGTCGATAGCGTTTGCCAGGTAACGGTCCGCGCAGAGCTCTGCTATAAGAGTGGTCGCGTGCGGCAGGATGCGATCGGCAGTGCCTTCACCAGGAGATGCTAGGGTCTCAGCTTTGTAGCCGTAAGCCTGAACTCGCGCTTTGAGTAGCCGGTGAGGAAATAGAGTTTGAAGCCAAAGAACACCCGTCTCCGAATCCGTCCATGTTTCGAGGGTGCTTTCGTAGAGACCGTGAATAGCGATAATACTGCGCGAAATCAGTCACTATAACTCTTTGCTAAGACACCGTGGGTATGAACTCCTTCACACATACTCAACTACGGGCGCATCTGAGAGCTCTTCTGCAGAACTCTGTCCACTAAGAGGAATAATGCTCATAATAATCGCATTGCAACCAGAAGCGGCAGTGATATCTGATCAAATGGAGCGGCTGTTCACTACATAGTCAAAAATGGAGTGCAGCACGGTCAAAAGCAAGGACGAGACTGAGCATGGAACCTGGACACACTTGTGAAATCGTTTCAGATTGAGACAGTGTGGGAGACAGGCAAACCCTGAGGGGAGCCATCTGGAGGGGGACTGCAGCGACAGCGATTGTCTCATGCCTCGGCGGTATGATCATAGTCCAGCAATGACACCTTCCTATCATGCGACCAATGTTAGACAGAGTCAGTCAGTTAAAAGAAGTCCAGGGCACTGTGTGGAGTCCATCTGGCGGCTGTGCCTAGAAGATGGAGACGGGGATATGGCAGGCACGCCAATTGGCTGCTGTGGCGCCAACAGCGGACACTAAGAAATAAGAACCGGTTGACAGCAGCAGAACAAGGGTTCTGTAACGCTGCTTTCGCAGCCACAAGGCGCTAACAGCCGTACCCCAGCCTTGAATGTATGGGGTTCATGGCTAACATTAGATGGCTCACTGGGCATTAGGTACTGTACCTTCGTAGGGAAATAAGAAAAGCCGCGTGTAGGAAGCTCGAGAAACACACTTCTCGCGCTTCAGAGGGTTCTCAGGAGAATGCGGCAGGTCTACCTTCCAATTGCTCTACTGAGCTATGCAGTTCTGTTCTCTGTCTACAAATTGATAGTCAGGCATCGACAACGCCAGGTAAGGTCGCCAATCGCCAAAGGGCCTGATACCTACTGACAGAATCAAAAGGTGAATAGGGCGATTGCAGAGCGCTATGGATGTCTTCCGCCTCCAAGACTTCAGAATCAAAGACCGTTAGGGCTCGACCGCTTGGAGCAGATCTTCCGAGCGAATATAGAATCACGATTGATGGAATTATTTCTGTTCCACTTCCGCCAAACGGGGTATACGTTGGAGCAAGTGTTTCTCCGAGCACAAGCGTTTGGCACCGTGGATCCAGTCAACCTTGAGGCTATCCTGTCGACCAACTTCGGAGGTTCGTGGACATGCTTTGGAGCCTCCCGTGTCATATCCACGGTGCATTATCCTCGAACAGAGTACTGATACTAGGTAGACTGGGGCATGGGAGCGCGTCGGGCAATCACGTTTCCTATGTTTGGTGATGGTATATTTACTCAGGAAGGCGCGCCTTGGAAGCATTCGCGGGAGCTGCTGAGGCCACAGTTCGTACATAAGCAGTACGAGGACCTCGAGGTGTTTCGGGAACCTGTTCAAGATCTCATCGACATTCTTTCGACGACTGATGGAGTCGTCGACCTGCAACCTCTTTTCTTCCGCTTGACTCTCGATGTAACAACAGCATTCCTTTTCGGAGAGTCGGTCCAGAGCCTCAAAGCTCCGGACTCGACCGGCGAACAGACATTCGCGGAGGCTTTCAACACCGCACAGAGTTATGTTGCGAAGAGATTTCGCCTTCTAGATCTCTACTGGCTCATAGGGGGGCAGAAGTTCCGAAACGCATGTGTTGCTGTACGTCGTTTCGCGGATCAGATTATAGACCGCAGTCTTTCGCGAGATGCTGAGGGACAGGAGAAAGGGAACAAATACGTGTTCCTGACTACCCTGGCCAAAAACACCCCTGATCGGGACGCGCTGAGGGGTCAGATCATCAACATTCTGGCCGCGGGACGAGACACTACCGCTTGCCTTCTCTCATGGGCCTTGTGAGTGCATCCTCCATGGAAAAATCGAACGTTTGTCATTAAACTTCATGCCAGCTTCCTGCTTGTCCGACATCCACAGGTCCTAAGCAACGTGAGGGCCGAGATAGCTTCTTCATGTCATGGCAGCGCAGACTTGAGCCGAACCGACCTTCGGAATATGAGGCATCTCCAGAATGTTCTCAAAGAAAGTAAGCTTTTTGCTCTTGAGATGCAAAGCGCTGCTAAATCATATAGCTCTTCGCCTTTATCCTTCCGTCCCTGTAAATACGCGCACGGCTCTAAGGACAACCGTGTTGCCAACGGGCGGTGGTCCAGACAGAAAGTCCCCCGTCCTCATTCCAAAGGGTACCCCAGTGGCATACAGTGTTTACACACTGCACCGGAGGCCGGACCTCTACGGAATGGATGCGGAGCTGTTCCGCCCGGAGAGATGGGATGAATATATGCCTTTGAATCATACTTCTGTCGACGCAAAATGGGGTTATCTACCGTTCAACGGCGGACCCAGGATCTGTCTCGGAAGTAAGTTTACTTGGACTCGATCAAGCTGGGAGTATTACTCAATACTTACTCGACGTCTTTCACAGTGGACCTGGCACTCACGGAAGCCGCCTACACAATTGTGCAAATTCTCCAGAAGTTCCCAACGATCAAGCTGCCGGAAGGGGAAGTTGTGGAATTGATGGGAGTAGAAAAGCAAAAAATGACTCTCGTTATGTCCATTACCGAAGGCTGTAAGGTTAAGCTATCATAGTGGGTAATAGAGCTGTAACGTGGAGCTGTCAATGGTTCTGAACATGGACCATATAGAAATGCGCTACCCTACTGCCCCGTATCTGAACCAATGTTACTGGAATTCTTCCAAGTGCAACGGTCAATCACTGCATCAATTCCGCCGCTTCAATCACCCGTTTCGATTTCAGCATCTCCCTTGCATTCACCCATCGTTGTGGAATAGTATCCGATGCTCCGTTCGAGTAACGCACTAACGCAGCAACAACCAGTCTGTACCCCGGCGAACTTCTACTCTCAAACTTGCACATATGCCGGTGATCATAGGGAAGACCGGCTCGCTCAGTATCATCCAGAATTGGAGCGGCCGAACTCTCTTCCACCACCTATCCAACGTGTCAGAATCCGCGCGCAAACAGCACCCGGCGCGCATGACGTACGTAATCCAGGCTGACTCCGAAGTCCGTCTTCTCCTGCTCCCAGAAGAAGTGAATGCGAAAGTTCTTCATCAACGGCACAAACATGTCCGTGATGTTCTGCAGTGTTTCAGAGCCTTCCTGCAGCGCCTCGAGCAACTGCCCGTTGGTGTCCCAGACCTTCGAAGGCACTAGAGCGTCGATCATCCGCCGGGCTGTAGAGGCGAGACTCGCTTTGCTGCTTCCGTTGTGCGGGGTGCCCAGGAAGAGCACGGCGTAGGTGGATACGAAGATTGAGTGCAGGTGCTGCACTAGTTTACTCGTTCGGCTGGCCGAATATGCCAAGGCCTGTGCTTTGATCGGCAACCTTATCTGCAGACTGGAGTATTGACAGACGTACTCTCTTGACCACGATGCCCCCAAGCGAATGGCAGACGAATATAATAGGGCGTTCAGTCGCGTCCTCAAGCTGTCCGAGAAAATTTCAGCATTTCCGCGACCATGGTTGCGGAACATGGGCCTCACCTCACGGTCTGCGACCAATTCCGCGACCAAGGTGTGAGCGTGCTGAAGGATGCGCTCTGACGACGTCTTGCCGAAAAGCGCCGTGACGGTCGCGTTGTAATTGAACGTCAGGACTCTCGCACGCTTCAAGTTCGCAGGAAGCAAATCCTCATCGCCCAACCAGAATTTCTCGCTCGTCTCGCTGGTCCATGTCCGGATTGCATGGCCGTTGAGGCCGTGGACGGCAACGACACTAAAATACGTCGACAAGAGCTCCGATCATGCATCTGTTGGAGCTTACTCCACCACCGGGTCCTCACCTCTATACACTTCGGTGAGAGCTGCGAAGTCTGTCATGTTGGGCTCTTCGCTGACGGTTCAGCGCCGAGTGACTTGGATGCAGGTCACGATCGATATTCAGCGCAACTGAAGTCCATGCGGAGAGGATGTATCGACGTGCGGTCACGGGGCGCAGGTGCAACGTCAAGAGTTGAAATGTGTTTGCGGCGCAATAGACTTGCGACGAGCAGGGATGCCAGCGCTTAATCAAGGGAAGTGGAAGAGGCTGACAGAAGAAACTTGCACAAACACCAATCTCGAGAATTGGCCACATTGGAACGAATATCGAATGTCAAAATTCACAAGATCAGTACTAGTATATAAGGATATATAAAAAGCCGACAATTGTGTTAATCGGCGTGGATGAGGACACAGGAGATACTCAATTTTGGACGAGGGTCGAACTGAGAACGCGAGGGGTGACTTCCCAGCAGTTGAGAAGAGGCGAAACGGATTGACCGTGAAGGACTGATATCGTCTCAAAGATGATTGTAAGCCTGCACCTTGTACGTGTACCTACATCGGTGTCTACATCGCAGAGCTGGCTAAGATACCTTACTCTAAGATGCGAGTTTTGGTGACCAGTACTCTACCTTACAGAGTTCTTTCCCCTCCCAATAAAAATCCACACCTTAGGTAAGGTAAGTTATGAGTAACCTATGAGTACCTTAAGTAAGGTAGTTACTCCAGAAAGGATTCAGTGATTAAAGTAGCTTAGCTTGTGTAGATACATGTACAGCTCGTCTCCGCGCCATCTTCCCCGCTTGAACAGATCCGGTAACGCTCGTGGCAATCGACCCACGCGCGTGGAACTAACTCGATCTTACCGAAAGATGCAAGACCCAAAGGCTAACTTTAATGAGCTCCAAGACGCACTCTCGGAGAAAGCCACAGCTCTCATTATGCTTTGGTGGAGAGCTGGGACGAAAGTGCTACAGTATGTAGCTTAAAGTCGTGGTAACTTTGATGTTAAAGGATGTACTACTGTTGTACGAAGTAGTGTAGACCGATGGATATATGCCCCCTCCGCCCGAAATTGGCACACGTCGAGAGCTCCTATACGTACGTACTCTATAAGGTATTATGAGACGCTCGTGTAACCGGCAGCCATAGTAATCGATATTGGATGTCTTACATCGATCCAAGATGCCCGCAAGTCGAAGTTCGTCTCGCAGTGGCCGTGTCCCGTGCTCCGTCCCCATCTCATCGGACGACTATCTCCAGAAGACCGTCACCCTCGGCTCGCGCTCCGTCTCACGACAACCGAGTATCGATGGGCTCTCTGTGAAGGGGAGGGTAGGCCGTCAAGCGGCGGGTGTGCGGCGGTGGGAACGGGATCGAGGGACACCAACTGAGTGGGATGGATTGAAACGCGTAAGTTGCTCAGACCTTTCTTCAGCACGTCGTGTTACTCTTTACAGGACCCCAAGTTCTCCCACAGATAGATCTCCGAATTAATTGATGACAGGACCCGGAACTCTGGTTCCCAGCCGGCGAATGTCCCGTCCACCTCTACGGCCGCGGGCGCTCCCGCCGAGGTCCATCGTTCCGCCTCCCGCTCGACTATCTCGTCTCCAGCGAGCTAATCATGAGCTACATCTCGCAGCTGGCCATCGACACGTGGGCCTCGCCGGCGTCGAGCAGCGGCTCGGAAGACGATCTTTTGTTCGCGTCGCCGGTGGGCACGGACGAATTTGGCTTGTACATCCCGGCCCCGACGAGTTTGAATCCGGTGGATGCCTTCCGCTACCATCTGACGACTCGCAATTTGTTCGCGTGCCTGTTCGGGAAACCGATCGTGGGGTTCCATCTCGGTCAGGCGCTGCTGGACCTGCTGGAGCGGATGAACGGGCTGAGTCCGTCGGTGAATGACAACTTGCGCGTGCTTCTGGCGTATATGGACCATGTCGGATATCTGGACTTTAGGGAGTGTCCCGATCATGCGTTGGCCGCTTTGATCTTTGCGGAGCGCTTTGAGTTGGAGGGATTGTGGATTGACGCTTTCGTTCATTGCGCTGGTATGAACGATAGGTTGACCGAATCTGTCGAATTTGAGGTGAGCCTTTCTCGAGCGTCTCGCCTGTCACTCCTGACCAGTCATCGAGCAGAGTGTTAGCCACGCCACGAGAGTATTGGTGATGCGTACGCGGCTTGACATGGAGATCCGACTCGAGCACGCCGAACGGTCAATGAGCAACTTCCTCGAAGACGATTTCTTGACCATTCCCCATGGCCTGAAGAACGATGTCCGGGTACACCTTGACCGATACCGCTCCTTCCTACATTCGTACTATGTCGGAAAGTATGGATATTGGCCACCGGTACAAGTTGGATCGAGCAACGCGGCTTACTCCAAGTCCACCTTGCGGTCCATGTATTTCGAGTTCCGGAACTTATACGAGTATCTTCTGGATCCGGAATCATCGCCAGCCAGCAAAGACCAAGAACGTGAGGACGTCGGCGTATCTGTGCTGCAAAACATCACCGCATTCGACAGACAACACAGCTATATCCCGTTGCCTCATCCATTGCCACTCCTCCCGCAGTCCGTCACGTTCTCGACCCGGGAGCAATCCACCACCACTTTGACGCTCTCCAAGCTCAGAGCGTCGTTTGGCTGCAAAAAGTCCAAGACAGATAAACGGCTTGCTATGATGACGGCCCTAGCAGCGGCAACGAATCATGACATTCTGACGGAAATGAGATGCCCGCTCGTGCAGGAGTACATGCGATTCGAAGACGCCTGCGCCTGGGATCAGGACGGGAAGATTGCCGCGACAGACGGCCGCAAGGTCCGCTGGATCCTGATCTACGCCATCCTGCAAATCCTCATCTCCGTCAACCAAGCGCCCAAAGAGGTCCGAGATACGGACGGCGTCTCGTATCCGCTTTGCGTCAAGATGCCCGCCTCGTTCCCGTGGGAGACGACCGAAAAAGTGCAGCCGCGGAGCGAGAGACGGATCGATGTCCCAACGGACAAGACACCCGATCAGGACGTCGATTCCTTACAACCCAGCAGCATGTTTTCTGCGAAGAAGTCCCGGGAAATCGCTCCACCTGTAGTACGAAAGCCAAGTGCCAAGGACCTCACATCGGTCACGAGTGTGCAGCCGCTGAGATTGAAGTGCAGCGGCGTCTTACGGCAGGGAGACGTCGAAAGGCCGGATCCGGCGGACGTGGACTCCGACTCGAATTCTTCAAGGCTCTCTCCCGGATCGGGATGGAGTGGTGGCAGCGCGCCGTCGAGTGACGATGGCCTGCTGCCCAGTGTCGAGAATCTGAGCATCGACGACGGTGCGTTCCGGCTCGCGGACAAAAACAACGTGAGGAGACTGGAGGCGGAAGGGAGGGGAGCTGTCGACAGGTGTGGAGTGTCCTGAATTGATGGCCCTTCGGG
>JAABUY010000571.1_pt1 | contig 62153 bp, 50 predicted proteins | sample 5560271 | NCBI WGS metagenome assembly JAABUY01 (sample SAMN10711886, study PRJNA513374) | rock metagenome | isolation source: Antarctica rocks | place: Antarctica: Victoria Land, University Valley | reverse complement strand
CACGCCGGCGGAGCGCCTGCGGGGCGGGACTAAGGTTTTCCATTTGGGTTTTTCCTTTGCAAAGGCGCTTCGCCCTCATAGACCTAGATAGGGACTGAATAGGGAGTTAATAGAACAAATAATAATAGTTAATGTAAAGATATTTTTATAATTGATGCTATACATTTGTAAGAATTCTCTTATCATTACTTTTATTTTTAATTTGTCAAGAAAATTGTTAGATATATAACCCACGATAGCTATGCTATTAGTGTGGTGCCACCTTTTGACAGGTTATGAGCCCGGGTTGGTGTAATGGTATTGAACATGTGTTGGCTGCCTTACCCGCATAAGCCCAAGGTTATGAGTTTGAACCATGTTGTGTGCGCATTATTTCTGCCCGTGAGAAGCTGGGTAAGCGACGTATGAGCGTGCCGGCCGATCGCGGGTTAGGGGGAGTGTTAGATATATAACCCACGATAGCTGTGGCTAAAAGTGTGGTGCCACCTTTTGACAAAAATCATCAATATACAGCTTAAATTTAAATATTTACTTACTAATTACAATGTTGATCTCTCTTAACAAAACAGTCTCTTCTTAAATGTCATTCACTGCAAATGCTGTTAGCTCTGCATTAATAATGTTTTTTTACATCTTTTTTTAAATTGAGTCTCTCACTACTTCAATATATATTAAAGAAGTTAAGATATCAGTTCTTACTGAGTGTTCATTATTCTCATCATTGACTGTAAATACAGTCAATATTAGCATAATTTTTAAGATCTTTATTATAAATTTATTAAAATCAGTGTCATTGTTTTTCTGTTTTCTCTTTAATATTTTAATGTATAGAAATGTCTTAACTTTCTTAATTAAGATGCTCATGTCTAAATGACTGATCTTGTTGACAGAAATCTCAATATAAAAGAAGAACTTTAATATATTGTGATTAAAGTTAATTGCAATCAACTTTAACAATGAATTGTCTGTTATCTCTTTCTTTGATAACATAACAACAGAATGAGAACTTGCAGATTTAAATTTATAAATTTATATATTAGATTTCAGAAACTGTTTCAGTGAAGCAGCTGCAGTTTCAGTCTTATGTAATTGTTTAACAGACTTTTATTCTAAAAAAATGTTCAATATTTATTTATAAAGTCTCACATCAATGCTGTCTTCTTTCTTATTTTCAGCAAACTTAACAGCATAACTCTTAATGATTTACTTAAGATCTGATGTCTAAAGCAGATACTGCTTTATGATTTTCTCATTATAACTCATAAATACTTTTATTTATTCTTAGTTCATGAAGTTATTTTGTCTGTCCTCAAACAGAGACTTTAAGTCAACATAAAAGTAGCATTTACATTCTTATATATATACATAATTAATAAATAATTTCATCTTAATGAACACTTTCTCTGAAGTGACTTATTTGTCATTGATTAAGAGATTAGTTGCTGTGCAATTATAAAGATAAACATCAATCTGTACAGTCTCTACTTAGAACTTTATTGAGAGTTTAATTATTTTAATTATTGTATACATTAAGTTCTCAGTGATTTTGATTGCTCTTTTGATTACATCATTTTAAATTAACATGTAGAGCACTGTATATTGTAATATAATGCTGAAAAATATACATCACTCATTAAAAGTATATCTCAGCTCTGTTACATTGTTGCTTTATACAGCAAGAATCTTTGCATCAAACTGAAATTCAATCTTTAATTGTTACTTTTACAATTTCTACAGAACATTATCTTATTGCTTCAGTGATATTGTTTATATTTTCTGTAAGTGATTGTCTACAATTTTCAGAAAGTATTGATAGTCAGTAAATGACAAAGACAGAGATTTATATATGTTGATGAAGATTAAATAAAAATGTTGACTTTTTTTTTTTTTATGTTATGTTCTTACTGATTCACAAACTTAATCAGAGCACAGATCTTATATATATTGACATTGTTTTTAATAATGAAAATTGACTTGCTCAAAGTAATGATCTTGTAGAGATCACAAAGCTTAATTGTGTAAAGATAAATAAATTAATAATGTTAAAGTTTATATGTCTTGATCTTATTATCATGTAACATAACTGTATCATCATTCATTTACACATTCTTGCTGAATGTATCTGTAATAAATTCAGAGATCTAAATCTGCAAGTTCTTGCATGTTTTTAAAAGAGTGATCTTTGACTTACTTTGTATATGCATAACAGAGAGTAAAGCAAATTTATTAAAATTATTTAAGATATATTTAATTATATAAACTTTCTCTTTTTCAAATACTTTTAACATGAGCTTTCTGCTCTTATTTTACATGTAAAGATTCTTATAATTAAAATATTTAAGCAATTTCTTCTTACACATCTTCTTTTTTAACAGAAGATTGACTTCAAGCTTTAAAACATAAAGTGTTGAACTTAAAAGAACTAAATTTTCATTTTTATTTTATATAGTGACTGTGTTATAGTAGTTAATATACAATCTTTTTTCTTTAACTTTGATGATATGTTGTTACATACACATCAGAGAGTCACTGAAAAGTTAAAGTTTATTAATTATATAAGATGAGATATTAAAGTCTGTAATTTAATTTAATTAAGAAATTTTATTAATGATGTTTTTAAAGATAGCAGCAATCTTTTTATCAGACTCATCTACAACTTCAGATTTTTATATACTGAATTTCTTTTCAGAAACAATCTTTACATCATAGATCTGATTTCTTCTTTTATTTCTGTATAAGTTGACTGCAATCAACTTAATTTACTTTTTAACTGCTTTGACTAACTTTGCTGACTGTATAATCTTGTGAATCACAGAGACATATTTACAGTTCTGCTTACAGTAAGTATTATTATAAAGATAGTAGATTAAAATTCTATATAATGATAAGTAATCACTATTTAAGCTTAAATGTTTTCTGTAATTATGCTGTAAGATTTAACATTCTTAATAACTCTTGTTTTATCTTTGCTGCTCAGCTCATAAAACATTATTAAATATCTTTAATTAAGTCTTCTTCTTCTGAAGTTTTTATAGATTCATCTCAATATTAAATGCATTTTAAACATCAATGACATCATAAATAACAGCATACTCTGCTGACAGTGCTTAAAGTAATATTTAAAACTGCTGTTTAAGTATAATAAAGTTCTTAAATCTTAATTATGTTGCAGTAATCTTTCTATTAAGATTATTAAGTTAAGTTTATATTTCATTAACAGTTATATTCAATGACATCTTATATTCAATGAACTCTGTAAAATATTATTTCTCAATTATTCACAATTTCTTTTTGTACTTTAAGAAGAGAGCATTTCAAGCTTTTCTTATTGTAATTTTATTTATAAAATAATTCTCATCATCAACATTAATACAGACTGTAATTCAGAACAGAGCTTTGCTGTTGATTTGCTGATTTTTAAAATTAAAATTGCTTAATGAAAAAAAAAAAGACATTATTGATGAATATATTATCTGTAAAGATTTAAATAAGAATCTCTATTATATATCAGAGATTCTTATTAATTAATTATTTCTTTATATGAACAAATCATTTCTCACAGTTCTCTCAAGTAAGAACAAAGATTGAACATTACTTTATAAAGAATAATGAGTTGTGCTCTTGATTTATAGTGATGATTGATATACAGTATAAGAATTGAAGATAAAAGAATATGTTATAAAAATAAATATAATAACAGAAAAAATATATATATGTATTGTCTGCTTACAGCAATGTAGAGAATGCTTATTTATCAATATTTGATTTATATTAAGCTGTCAAATTATTGTGCTCATTGTGCTTATCTTGTTTTGCTTTAATGAGCAGCATATTAAGAATTATCTACTTATTTTGCTTTAATAAACAGCATATCAAGAACTGTATGCATTAAATCAGTCTGCACTTTCTTTAAGAAGTCTTTTGTTAACTTAGACTCATAATTTATTGAAAGAATAATGAATATTTGTGTTATTTATTTATTTAATAAATTTAATATGTCAATGTTGACTGCAATCAACTTAAATGTAGTTAAATTGATGATAAAAACTTTATTATTTAAGATAAAAGAAGACTCTGTTAATCTTTTACATTAAAATTAAAGAAGTCAAGAAAGTAAATAAAGCACTGTACTTCTCAATAATTTTTCTTTTATTTATATTGTGTTCTCACTGATTCATAAACTTAGTCAGAGCATAGATCTCATATACATTAGCATTATTTTTAATAATGAAGATTGACTTACTCAAAGTAATAATCTTATAGAGATCATAAAGCTTAACTGTGTTAAGATAAGCAAATTAATGTTGTCAAAATTTATATATCTTAATCTTATCATTATATAACATAACTGTGTCATCATTTATTTACACATTCTCACTGAGTATATCTGTAATAAATCTAAAGATTTAAATCTACAAATTCTTACATACTTCTGAAAGAGTGATCTTCAGCTTACTTTATATATGCATAACAGAGAGTAAAACAAATTCATTAAGATTGTTAAGAAGTGATGTTCTAGCTGCTTCTATGAAGCAAAGTAAAACTAGTATCAAAGACTGAGTGAAGACTCTGCTTACATTAACTGTAGTCAATATTCTTTTTACTTCTTCTGCAACTTTCTCAATCAAGATGTGCCCATAGACAACACAGTTTAGAGATTTCATTAAATGACATAATATAGCATAAATATCTACTTTCTTTTAATAGATTATGAGCTCAGATTAGCAAGAAGCTTCTTAGAGAAAGTGTATACTTTTAGTGTGATGATAGTTAAGTATGTTGATTTTTAAGATTCACAAAAGATTTATAATAAATCTGACTTTAACAGAATCAGCACACTGACAGCAGCTGTGTATACTGACTATTGAGATTCATAGTCAATTCAGCTTTAACAGTATTACTGATTATTGAGATTTATAATAAATTTAACTTTAGCAGAATCAGCATTCTGCAGCAGCTGAGTATGTTTAACTTAAAAGATTTATAAAGAATCAGTCTCAACAAAAATCAGCATTTACAGTTGCTCAGAGAGTACTGTTCTTTGATAGTTTAATATAAGTCATCAAAATGAATAAGCACTATTATTTTACAAAACAAAAGACATAAAAGCTTTTTATTTATTTTATTTATATTATCTTCAATGTATACATTATTATTTTACTTTATGCACTTCTTATACTACATGCTGATTATCATCATCATAAACTTCAACAACTTCTTTACAAAGCAACAACTCATTTTAATTCTTACTTATAAGAACTGCAATCAATGATTTACTCTCATAAAAAAATGACTGATAAAAGAAGATCTATAAAATGTTATTGAAGTTTCAGCAGTCAACATACTAATTAGTGAATTCTTAAACTCATTTTTTCTCAGCAGTCTTGACTTTAAAAGTCAGAAAACTGATGTAAAGATCTTATATTGACTTATTATCTGCATAAATATAGATAATTAAGAATATCTGATGAACAAAATCAGCATAAAGAATGTTTGAGATACATTAAAGTTTAAGTATAAGAAGAAGCTGCAGATGATTGAAAGACAATATTTAATGAAGTTTGTTGAATATAAAATGTCAGAGAATGTATTCATTAAAGAAGTATAAATTTATTTGAGTAAACTTGACAGAAAGATTGCTGCAACTCAGTCTGATATGATTAAGTTGTTTAAATTAGAATAACAGTTTTAGGCACTGCTTCAAGCACTATTAGTTGAGTATGTTGTGATTCACAATGTCATTGACACTCAGAACAATTCAGATGTCAAGAAAGATTTATAAAAGCTTCAGAAAAAAGAGACACAACTTAAGACTGATGAGACTGTCATTGTTTTGTGAATAGATAAATAGAAAGAAGATTAATGTTTAATGAATTAAAATTACAGTTTATTGAATTACTGTGCAGCTAATATTAAGTAACATTATTGTAGATCATTCAGCTTAGATAGTAATCATTTTTCTCATTACTTTATTAAATGCTTTCTTTGTAACAACTCTCACTTCATTAAAGATTGCAAATTTCTTTCTGACATTAAGTGAAATACTTAAAAGAAGATAAGCAGATTAACTGTAATCAAGTTGCACAGATTGACTGCAGTTAAGTTGTATTAGAAGTTAATTTATAAAGAAAAAGAAAAGAGATACAGAGTTTTTGATGCAGAAGTTAGTGACAATAATGATGATGACTTTTTCTTTAAATTTAAAGAGAAAAAAAAAGTTAATAATGAAATTACTGCTCTGTTTAAGAAGACTGTCAGTAAGATGTTTAAATCTGAATGAGTTGCAGACTCTGAATTCTTCTTATATATAATTGATTAACTTCAACTCTTCAGTGACTTTCTTATATGAATGAGATGTTAATGAATTAAAGTTAAGAAGAGACATTTATACTCTTATTATTGTGAAGTGATCATTATACAAGTTGAGTTAAGAAATTCTGTGAGACTGAGTTTAACACTTTATGTATTTAAACTTAAGATCAATCTTCTGTCAGAAAAGTGAATGTGCAAAATGAAACTGCATAAAAGCTTTAATCAACACTGTCTTTAGATGTGTGATAAGCACAATAAAACTATAATAGAAGCATCAGAGTAAGATGAAGTCTATATAATTAAGTACATTGCAAAGAGTTTTAATGAATTTGTTCTGATATCTGCAGTATACACATCACATTCAGAGATCATCTTCTCTGTTATTGCTTCAGATACAAGCTTACATATTTAAATTCATAAGTATAATCTTATGATTAACTTCTCAGACATTGACACTGCATCATTAAATGAAAAGATCAAGACTTACAGACTTTGACACTGACAATTTGTTCATCTTAATTCTATGAAGTTGTGTGATCTTTACAAGATGACAACTCTTGAAAAGTCAATTCTCATTGTTGAGAACAACAAAAACATGTATAAGATTTATGCTCTGATTAAGTTCATCAACAAATAAGATTACACTGTAAGCAAAAGAAAGATTAACATTCTTATTCTTATCTTCATTGATATATACAGCTCATTATTCTTGTCATTTAATGAATATCAGTACTTTCTGAAGATAGTAGATAATCACTTCTGAAAGATGTAAATGATATTGCTAAAGCAATGTAATGAGATCTTACAGACACTATAAGAATGATGACTGAAGACTGAACTTCAGATTGATGCAAAGATTCTTGTTATATAAAGTAACAATAAAATGAAGTTAAAGTTCACTTTAAATGACTGATGCAAATCTTTTAACATTACACTGCAATACATGATGTTCTATATGTCAATTCAGAATGATGTTGTCAAAAGAGTTATCTGAATTACTGAGAACTCAGTGCACATCATGATTAAAGAAATATAACTGTCAATAAAGTTCTGAGTGCAGACAGTACAGACAGATATTTATCTTTATAATTGAACAGCAACTAATTTCTTAATTAATGATAAATAAATAACTTCTGAAGAAGCTTTCACTGATGTAAAGTCATTCATCAATTACATTCATATATAAGAATGCAAGTGCTACAGCTACATTGATCTCAAGTTACTATTTGAAGGCAGACACAATAAGTTCATGAATTAAGAATGAGTAAGAGTCTTCATGAACTATATTGAGAAAATCATAAAGCAGTATCAGCTTTAAGCTTTAGATCTTAAGTGCATCATTAAAAATCATGCTGTAAAGTTTGCTGAAAGTAAGAAGAAAGACACTGTTGATCTTAGACTACAACAGTAGACATTAAATGTTTTTTTGAACAGAAAATTCATTAAAAATTTATAAAAGAAGTTAATTATTGTGAAGATCACAGCTTTAAATTAGACACTTATAACTTAGAACAGTAAGATGCAGTCTGACTTGATTATGATTAAAATTAATAAGTCTTAAGATAAACAACATGAGATCAAGTTGACTGCAGTCAATCTAGATAAGTTGTTAAATAAGAAGATCAACATTGATTAAGTTAAGACAGTGACACTTAAAGAAGTCAGAACCTTTCTGTGTGTTAAGATCTTAAAATGAAAGAGAACAACAATAATGATAATTAAGATGTGAATGAGTTCTTAATTAAAATATTAAGAGTTATACTGACACTTACAGTATTCTTTACAGACAAAAAAGATTTTATAATTAAATCTGACATTCTGATGCTTGTCATCTATGCTGAAGCAGTGAGAGACTCAATCTGAGAAGAAATGTAAAAAAATGTCATTTATGCAGAGCTGACAGTCTTGACAGTAAATGAAACATGAAAAAAGACTGTGTCATTAAGAAAAGTCAATATTATGATCAGCAAATGAGTCTTTAAACTTAAGCTGAACATCAATGAATTCTTAAACAAGCTTAAGACAAGACTTGTGGCAAGAGACTTTTTATAGACATACAGTATTAATTATAAGAATATTTTTGCTCTTACTATCAAATTTAACACTCTGCAAGTCTTTCTGACTATTGTTGCACTTAAGAATCTAGAATGTCATCAAGTAAATGTTAATAATGTCTTTACAAAATTCTTTCTGAAGAAAACAATCTATATAGCATCTTCTTCTAAAGTCAATATTACATCTAATCATGTTCTGCACATACTGCACAGCCTTTATGATCTTAAGCAAGCTGCACAGAACTAACATAAACAATGTGTCACTGAACTACTCAAATTAAGTTTTCATCAAAGCAAGACTGATCTCTGTCTTCTTTTTCACAGCATTAAAAGAATTATGCTGCTTCTTTATGTAAACAATATTATTATGACTTCAATAAATCTGTTACACATTCTCTGATTCAAGCAAGCTCTTATGAACATGTTTAAAGTCAAGAACTTAAGAAAGACACAGAAAATTCTCAGCATTCAAGTCATATATAATTGCAAAATGAGAACTCTGCATCTAAATCAGACTTACTACATAAACAAGATACTAAAGAATCTTTATATGTAATCTGATAAGCACAGAGTCATCAGCATTTTACTTAATAAATATAATGCTCTTTGCTCTGTCAGCTTAACTGATTAAAGAATAAATTAAAGACAGTATCAACAGACAATTAAAAGCTTAATGTATACAGCAATTCATACTTGATCAGACATCATCTTCATATTAAATTGATTAAGTCAATATTTCAGTGATTCTGCAGAGCATTATGAATATACATTTAAGAAATTACTGCAATACATAAAATCAATCATCAATCTCAACATTATATACAGTTTTAATGAAAGTCAAGCAATGCTTAAATACTCTGACTTCAACTATGCTTTGAACAAGCAGAATTAGAAATCAATTTTAGAACATGTCTACATGCTTAAAAATGAATTAATGTTGTGAATAAGTCAAAAGTAGAAATTCATCATTATCTTAATTACTGAGACTGAATATATGATTATATCAATGTGCATGAAGACTGAGATCTAACTTGAACAGATGTTAAGAGACATGAGCATAAGTAAATATCTTAAAGTTAATTTATACTGTGTAAACATTCAAAAGAATGAAGCTCATTAAGCATCTTTACTTATTTAACTTAAAGAAGACAATCAAGCTGTCTTGATCTTGATTAAGAATGCATATATACATGAATGATTAAAGTACATCAATGTCTTTTATCATAACATCTGTGATCTGCATAAGCACAATCAGATTTAGATAAACTTTATGTTCAGTTAAAAGATAATTGCTGATGAACTTATTAAGTCTCTGTTTAAACAGATCTTTAAGCAGTTCATTAAACTTATAAAACTTATTGTTAATGATTAATTTAACTCTTAAATGATTTGCTGAACTCTTAATGATGTGTTTAGTTATCTGATGTTTGCTGTCAGTGAAAATCAATAGATGCAGTCTCATCAAGTGAAAATGTTGAGAAATGATGTTCTAGCTGCTTCTATGAAGTGAAATAGAACTAATGTCAGAGACTAAGTGAAGACTTTATTTACATTAACTGCAGTCAACATTCTTTCTACTTCTTCTGCAATTCTCTTAATCAAGATGTGCTCATAGACAACATAATTTAAAGATTTCACTAGATGACATAGTATAGCATGAGTATCTACTTTCTTTCAATAAAGATTATTTAAAATATATTTAATTATATAAATTTCTTTTTCTTTAAATACTTTTAATATGAGCTTTCTGCTCTTATTTTGTATGTAAAGACTCTTATAATTAAAATATTTAAACAGTTTCTTTTTACACATCTTCTTTTCTGACAGAAGATTGACTTCAAGCTTTAAAATATAAAGTGTTAAATTTAAAAGAACTGAATTTTCATTCTTATTCTGCATAATAATTATATTATAATAATTAATATATAATTTTCTCTCTTTAACTTTAATGATACATCATTGCATACACATCAGAGAATTACTGAAAAGCTGAAGTTTATTAATTATATAAGATGAGACATCAGAGTCTGCAATTCAGTCTGATTAAAAAATCTTATTAATAATATTTTTAAAGATAGCAGCAATCTTCTCATCAGACTTATCTGCAGCTTCAGATTTCTGTATATTGAATTTTTTTTTAAAAACAATTTTTACATCATAAATCTGATTTCTTCTTTTATTTTTATGCAAATTAACTACAATCAACTTAATTTATTTCTTAACTGTCTTAATTAACTTTGCTGACTATATAATTTTATAAATTACAGAGATATATTTACAGTTCTATTTGCAGTGAGTATTATCATAAAAATAGTAAATTAAAATTCTATATAATAATAAATAATTACTGTTTAAGCTTAAGCATCTTCTATAGTTATACTATAAAATTTAACATTCTTAATAACTTTTGTTTTATTTTTACTGTTCAGCTCATAAAACATTATTAAACATCTTTAATTAAATCTTCTTCTTCTAAAATTTCTGCAGACTCATCTCAATGTTAAATGTATTTTAAACATTAATAATGTTATAAATAACAGCATACTTTGCTGACAGTGCTTAAAGCAGTATTTAAAATTGCTATTTAAATATAATAAAATTCTTAAATCTTAATTATGTTGCAGCAATCTTTCTGTTAAGATTACTAAGTTAAGTTCATATTTCATTAACAGTTATGTTCAGTGACATCTTATATTTAATAAACTTTATTAAATATTGTCTTTCAGTTATCTGCAGTTTCTTTTTGTACTTTAAGAAAAGAATATTTTAAACTTTCTTTACTGTAATTTTATTTATAAAATAATTCTCATTATCAATATTAATGCAGACTGTAATTCAGAATAGAGTTTTGCTGTTAATTTGCTGATTCTTAAAATTGAGATTGCTTAATGAAAAGAAAGAGAAGACATTGTTAATAAATGTATTGTTTATAAAAACTTAAATGAGAATCTTTATCATATATTAAAAATTTTTGTTAGTTAATTATCTTTTTATGTAAATAAATCATTTCTCACAGTTCTTTTGAATGAGAACAGAGATTAAACATTACTTTATAAAGAATAATGAGTTGTACTCTTGATTCATAGTGATGATCAGTATATAGTATAAGAATTGAAAATAAAAGAATGTGTTATAAAAATGAATATAATAATAGAAGAAATATATATATGTATTGTCTGCTTACAGCAATGTAGAGAATGCTTATTTATCAATATTTAACTTATATTAAGTTGTTAAATTATTGCACTCATTATGCTCATCTTGTTTTGCTTTAATGAGCAGCATATTAAGAATTATCTACTTATTTTGCTTTAATAAACAGCATATTAAGAACTGTATGCATTAAATCAGTCTGCACTTTCTCTAAGAAATCTTTTGTTAACTTAAACTCATAATTTATTGAAAAAATAATGAATACTTATGCTATCTATTTATTTAATGAATTTAACATATCAATGTTGACTGCAATCAACTTAAATGTAGTTAAATTGATGATAAAAACTTTGTTATTTAAGACAGAAAAAGACTCTATTAATCTTTTACATTAAAATTAAAGAAGTCAAGAAAGTAAATAGAGCACTGTACTTCTTAATAAATTTTTTATTTATTTATGTTGTGTTCTCACTGATTCATGAACTTAGTCAGAGCATAGATCTCATATACATCAGCATTATTTTTAATAATGAAGATTAACTTACTTAAAGTAATAATCTTATAAAGATTATGAAGCTTAGCTGTGCTGAGATGAACAAATTAATGTTATTAAAGTTTATATGTCTTAATCTTGTCATCATGTAACATAACTATATCATCATTCATTTATACATTCTTACTAAATGTATCTGTAATAAATTCAGAGATCTAAATCTGCAAATTTTTACATACTTTTAAAAGAGTGATCTTCAGCTTACTTAGTACATGCATAACAGAGAGTAAAGCAAATTCATTAAAATTTATTAAAATATATTTAATTATATAAATTTCTTTTTCTTTAAATACTTCTAATATGAGCTTTCTACTTTTATTTTATATGTAAAAACTCTTATAATTAAAATATTTAAGCAGTTTCTTCTTACACATCTTCTTTTCTGACAGAAGATTGACTTCAAGCTTTAAAATATAAAGTGTTAAATTTAAAAGAACTGAATTCTCATTTTTATTCTACATAATAACTATATTATAATAATTAATATACAATCTTTTCTCTCTGACTTTGATGATACATCATTGCATACACATCAGAGAATTACTGAAAAGCTGAAATTTATTAATTATATAAGATGAGACATTAGAATCTGTAACTCAGTCTGATTAAGAAATTTTATTAATAATGTTTTTAAAGATAGCAGCAATCTTCTCATCAAACTTATCTACAACTTCAGATTTCTATATACTGAATTTCTCTTCAAAAATCTAATTTCTTCTTTTATTTTTATGCAAATTAACTACAATCAACTTAATTTACTTCTTAACTGTCTTGACTAACTTTGCTGACTGTATAATCTTATAAATTACAGAGATATATTCACAGTTCTGTTTGTAGTGAATATTATTATAAAAATAGTAAATTAAAATTCTATATAATGATGAGTAATTACTATTTAAGCTTAAGCATCTTCTATAATCATACTATAAAATTTAACATTCTTAATAACTTTTATTCTGTCTTTACTGTTCAGCTTATAAAACATTATTAAATATCTTTAATTAAATCTTCTTTTTCTAAAGTTTCTGCAGACTCATCTTAATGTTAAATGTGTTTTAAGCATTAATGATGTTATAAATAACAGCATACTTTGTTAACAATGCTTAAAGCAGTGTTTAAAATTGCTGTTTAAATATAATAAAATTCTTAAATTTTAACTATGTTGCAGCAATCTCTTTGTCAAGATTATTGAGTTAAGTTCATATCTCATTAACAGTTATGTTCAGTGACATCTTATATTTAATAAACTTTGTTAAATATTGTCTTTCAGTTATCTGCAGTTTCTTTTTGTACTTTAAGAAAAGAATATTTTAAGCTTTTTTTACTGTAATTTTATTCATAAAATAGTTCTCATTATTAATGCTGATGCAGACTGTAATTTAAAACAGAGTTCTGCTGTTGATCTGCTGATTCTTAAAATTGAGATTGCTTAATGAAAAGAAAAAGAAAACATTGCTGATGAATGTGTTGTTTATAAAAACTTAAATGAGAATCTTTATCATATATTAGAAATTTTTGTCAATTAATTATCTCTTTATGTGAACAAATCATTTCTCACAGTTCTTTTGAATGAGAATAGAGATTAAATATCACTTTATAAAGAATGATGAGTTGTGCTCTTGATTCATAGTGATGATCAGTACACAGTATAAGAATTGAAGATAAAAGAGTGTGTTATAAAGATAAATGTAATAACAGAAGAAATATGTGTATGTATTGTCTGCTTATGACAAGATAAAGAATGCTTATTTATTAATGCTTGACTCATATTAAGTTGCTGAATCATTATACTCATCTTATTTTGCTTTAATGAGCAGCATATTAAGAACTATATACACTAAATCAGTCTGCACTTTCTCTGAGAAGTCTCTTGCTAACTTGAGCTCATAATTTATTAAAAGAATAATAAGTACTTGTGCTATCTGTCTATTTAATGAATTTAATGTGTCAATGTTGACTGCAGTCAACTTAAATATAGTTAGATTGATGACAGAAGCTCTGTTATCTAAGACAGAAGAAGACTTTGTCAGTTTCTTACACTAAGATTAAAGAAGTTAAGAAAGTGAATAGAGCACTGCACTTCTCAATAGACATAAATTTTAATGTATAATCTTTATTGTTATAGAATTCTATCAATCATTCATTAAATATACATCAGCAAGTTTCAATATCTTATAACTACAATCTTAAAGATTTTCTAATCTTGATGTGAAATGACAGTCAGATAATGCCAATGTGTTTATTTTACTCTTTATTGATAGAAGAAGAAGCTGCAATTAACTGTAAAGATGTATTTGACTTCTTAAACTGCAGTTAAAATGTCAGTCTGACTAGATACTGAATAGATATTCAGTATGATGATTTTATTAAGTACTTAAATGTTAACTATTATTCTGTTTTTTTGAGTCTCATTCAGTAGATTTTTTCATATTATAAAACAGAAATAGATGAAAGAAATAAAGCTTATAGTTCACTTTAAGCAGTCTTGTGTCTGTAACTTATTAAATGTCATATTAATTATTTTATAATTTTTTTATTCAACTAAATATACACATACTTGTTCTAACTTGTACTAAATCTTTTAATCATCAATGAATGAAATATTCATTCATTCTTTCTTTAAGATCTTTATCAAGTTGTCTTGATCTGTTTAAAGATAAAGATATAAGTGCACAATTATTGCAATTTAAGTCATTACAACATTAGACTTATAAATCATTACTTTATACATGATCTTTCTCTTAAGACTAATCATCATTCTTAGATAAGATGTCATCACTATGATCAACAGACTTCAAAAACACATTTTAATTTAATTTACTCATTTTCTAATTGTGAAGATTGCAAGTTTTGAATTCTGTAAATTGATTAGATAATATCTGTTGACTTCATATTTCACAATATGATCAAGACAGATTTTTTGTGAAATGATAAGAGACACATTCAAGTCATTTTGTACTTGTACTGTCAATAAAATATAATTAATAATGTAAATATATATTGCTGTGTTCTCTGTATAACAATTTAATTTAAACAGAAGATTACAATTTTAAAATAGAGCAGTCTTAACTATTAATACATTTGTATGACTTCTGAATTGTATAATTATATTTTTGTAAGTTATTATGATCTTTCACACTGAGTCAATTAATTATGTAATAACTGTTAGTAATAATTCAATGTTGTCACAACTATTTACAATTGCTTTTCTGCTTAAAAGCATGATAGAAATATTCTCTAAAACAAGAATATTGATGTCTATAAGCATCTTAATTTTCAGATTATTGACAATATACATGTCTTTAATGATTACTGCTAATTAATCATTATTGTTAAGCAGATAGATAATTAAAATAATGTATTCATTATAATAATGAGTTTCAGTTCTCAATTCTTAAATCATAATGAGCAATGAGATTCATTTAATTAAGATATCTGAAATCTATTTCTTTAAAAAGCTTCTGTTAATCAGACTCATGATGCAGTCTATATTAAGACAGATTAACTTTTCTTTTATTATAAATGTCAGTTTTGCTAAGACAGTGATGTATCTTCAGTCTTAAAAATCATAATTAATAGATACATAAGAAGACAGACTAGCTATAAATCTAATTAGTATAGATCTTAATGATTTAACAAATTTTATCTTTTAAATTATCTTATTAAGCTTCTGTTTAATCAATTTTCTGCTGTTGCACTCATCATGCACATGCTTATGTGATTTATTGTTGAACAGAAAGATTTTACAGCAGCTATGACAGTCATTCTATATTTCAGTTATGTAACTTACATTCACTACTTCTTCTTCATTCTTTTTGTTCTTCAGTTTTTACTCTTAATCTAACTTATAGATCTCTTCTTCTTTCTAAATATTGAGTATATATCATTATAATAAATGTTCTTAAATTCTTAATAGTCAGTCTGATCATTAACAGAAGATTCATTCTCAGAAGAATTTGCTTTTTAAGTGAAGTATACTTAATCATCATATTCACTGCAATTGTCTTGTCATAAAAACTTATTATCTTTATTTAAATAGTTAAACAGTTTTTTAATCTGATTTTTAAATCTTTGATTTAATGTGTTTATCTTAGATAACAATCTTTCATTTTTAAAAATGATTTAAAGAGATGTCTTAAAGCTTAATTGAGTGTTTAATAAAGCATCTTGTGATAAGATTGAAACTATTGTAACTAATTATTAGACTGTCATTGTAGTCTGAGTGAATATGAGAAATTGTCATATCTTAATGATGAATATGATGAGTAAGAGAAAGATTAACAGTCATAATTATTTTAATTATAATTGCTGTGATCATACTGACCTTGCTGATTCTGTTAAATGAATTTATTAGATTAAGAATTGCACAAATAGTTATCATTGTTAAAAGGTGACATCACACTAATAGCAAAGCTATTGTAAGTTATATTTAACACTTTCTTTAACTTACAATTCTCTAGAGCACACACATACATCATGACATTCAGCATTCTGCAGATGTAAAGAGTGCACACAGATAACAGTTTAAATTTATAATCTTTGAGCTTACTTTCTCATCATGAACTTGAATTATCAGCTAAGATAATTTAGACACATATCTTTCTGAGATTTTAAACAAGAAATCACTTCACTAATCTGAGCTCATAATCTGTTAAAAGATGACATCACACTAATAGCAAAGCTATCATAAGTTATATTCAACAATCATATCAATTTGTCTGTTTAACTAAAAGAATATTGACAAAATCTTTAACAGATATTTCATTCTTAAGTTTATTGATGTCTCATTGAAGAAGCATGTCAATATGTATTTATATCTGAATTATTAAATTAAATTCTGATTTGTCTTAATTACAGCTTTTAATGACAGTCATAAGAGTAATAATGTATTTTATTGAGCTACAACAATTTTTAATATCTTCAATAATGTATCTGATCAAGTTAAACTTATTTTAAGTCTCACTGAGCAATACTTTAAAGCATTTCTTTAGTGTCTTGCATCATTCTTCAACATCATTAAAATAAGCTATTAATTCAAGATAAATGATCTTTAACAGCTAATTATTTCATCACAGTTCTGCTTTTTTACATAAATTAACATCAAGATTTTAACATATTTATCTAATGTCTTAAGTGATAGCTGTCACTCTGACTTAATTAATGAAGACATAAACATTTTAATAATAATTCTTGTTATTCTTATTAACTGTGAACTCACAAGCCTCTTATCTATAAGAGGCTGATGAGTAAGGTATGTGACAATGTGAGACACTATGTTATGATAGCTATTTGATGAAGTTCTGATGTTAAGGTCTTGTATTGATGAAGACTAACAACTAAGAAACTTAAAAGGTTTGCATGTGAAGGCTGTCTATATAGTACTTTGCTTATCAATTGTTGTGTAAGAAGTTCAACTATAGTTCAATATGAGCGCATAGTGATATCATGACATTAACAATATTGCTGTCTTCTTACTTCTTAAGCAAGTTTGAATAAAATAAGCTGATATTGATTAGCTTTCAAGTTAAGTTATCTTCACAAAAGTTATTATTGCTGTTGACATTATCTCTGTAAGAATTAGAAGAATTGAGTAAATCAGATAATTTAGATATACTTTGCTGTAAGATATCTTGTCTTTATGATTAAGCAATCAACACAGTGATGATCTGCAGAATCTGTGCTTAAATAATAGAATTCATATCAGTTAAAGAAGATATATTATCATTATTGTCTTATAAATTAACATTTTAATCATTGTCTGTCATGCTTTGTGATGAATTTCAAGAAATGTTTTTAATAATGCTGAAGCTAAACTCAGATTTGATGACTTAAAATGCTTATAATGTAATAGAATGCTTTAAGATATTTAGATCAATTTTTAATGAGATGATAATGAAATATTATAATTTTCATCTGATCATAAAGAGATTTAACAAGTCTAAATCAGATATACTACTGATCTTTAACTGCTGATTAACTATTTTGACTGTTCACTAAAAAAAGAATGAATCTATACATAGTATTACTGTATTTTAATTAAAGATCTGTAGTGCTGAATTGAATAGAGTTCAGTTATGTGCTTAAGCAAAAGAAAATATGTCAAAAGATGCTGAGAAAGCAACTTAAATTTCTTAAACATTTAGCTGTTTGTATAGAGTTATAACTTTGTGAATAAGAATGACAACATTATTAAATATAAATAAGATAAAGTTAAGATTTACTGATTTATATTTTTTAAGTTAATAAGCTAGAGTTACTGTATAATTAGATAGTCTTAATAGATTAAACAAAGAGAATTTGTTGAAGATCTTTGTCAGCTTGATGAGTTGAGAAGTGTTTTGACTATAAGATGAAGTTATGAGATGAAAGAGCAGTGTGACATAATAATAAGATGATGAGATTTTTTAATAATTTAATTTATTGATCTCATTGTTATTCAATGCAGCACAGAAGTTAAGCTATAGAATTAATGATTTAGCAAATTAAAATCTTAATAAATAATTAATAATTGTTCTGATGAAACACTGTTGATACTATTAAATTATTATTGTCAGATAAAGTTAAAAGATAAAAAGCTGTCTTATTAAGTAAGTAAGAAGTCTCAGCTATATAGTTATCTGACTATTACATCATAATGATAGATAGATAGAAGCAATTTCTCATAATGATGAATAAAGTAAGATTAAATGTCTAAATGAAAAGAAATGATGAAAGATTATAATGATGAATTAGTGTAGTGAGAAAAAGAAAGATATTAGTGTCATAATAATTTTACATGATGCTTTAAAGAGTTATAAGATCACTTTGTCTTATAAATAAACTTTACATTAATTTTTTATTAAAACTTCATTTTCTTTTTAAGAACATTATATGCTGACTGCTTTTGCAGACAGATCTGTAGCAGAATAGTGTTTTTCTTCTTTGTTAACTGAGAATTATGCATGATTATAGAGTCTGCATGAAAGATGATGATGATGATGAAAGTAATGAGAATGATGAGAAAAATAATAAAGTGAATGAGAGCAATGATGAGAGTAACAGAATAGACAGAAACAACAATAAAAATAATGAAAAAGATAATGAAATAAATGAAAGTGATGAAGACTGCAGTCAGAACAGAATTAATGAGTATTAAAACATTAAAGATAGATAAAAAAGATAATATGATTGCAGATGATGAGTCTAACAGTTAATTAGATTTAAAAATAAAAGTTATAAAGTTTAATTAATTTACATGATCAATTGAATAATCTGTATAACAATAGAATATGAAAGACATAGTATTAATATATAAATTTGATGTTTAATTCTTGAGTCTTCATCACAGCATGAAGTCATAATAATCTATTAAGCTAGATCTAACTAGACTAGTTTCATAGTGTAAATGAAGTGTTAATGATTTTCACAATGTGAAAATCACTAACACTTCAGAACTCTGTCTAGAGCTGGATTTATAAAAATCTGATTCACTAAACCTATCCTAGAAGTGTAAATAATTATTTACACTTTGCAAAAGTTCTCTAGTGTGCCTCAATGTTCAAATATCTGATCTTGATCAGACTTGGAGGTATATTTGTTAGATATATAACTCACGATAGCTGTGGCTAAAAGTGTGGTGCCCACTTTTGACAGGTTATGAGCCTGGGTTGGTGTAATGATATTGAACATGTGTTGGCTGCCTTATCTGCGTAAGCCCAAGGTTATGAGTTTGAATCATGTTGCGTGCGCATTCTTTCCGCCCGTGAGAAGCTGGGTAAGCGACATATGAGCGTGCCGGCCGATCGCGGGTTAGGGGGAGTGTTAGATATATAACCCACGATAGCTGTGGCTAAAAGTGTGGTGCCCACTTTTGACAATATTGATCATATCTAGCATAAGGTACTGTTCTCTTCCTTTGTACAGTTGGATTTTAGAAGCAGAGGCGTAGGCCAGTAGGGGTATTGTTGGAAAGCTGACAATAGGCAGCACCGTGATCCTAGATGATTCTGAACGAGATGTCATCATAAATCCAATTGAAAAAGGTCCCTATCGTCGGGGAATCCTTCTTCTAATTCAGTCCTTGAGTAGACGTTCTGTCCCCCTCATGTTGGATCAATATAAGCATTTGAGTGCAGCGAACGCTGTTAGTAGAGTATCAGAGCTGGTGTAAGAATGATGAGATGAACAATAAGAAGAAACAAAGAGACCGGCCAGCTTGGCTAGAGTTGGGTACAGCAAACGGGCAAATGCTGTTGATATAGGGGAGGAGCTGAAGAGGGGACAGAAAGACGAGGATTGATGGAGAAGTGGGGAAGTCCGCTTTGCGGCCGGAAAGCCGTGTCAACGATGAGGGTTTTCAAAGACACGGTGAGTCAACCATAAAGATGTCCAAGGCTATCAAGTGCAATTCGTACGGCGATGAAACGAAATACCGTGGTATATTATATCTCCGAGTCTCTGCTCGATCGAATCCAATACGAAAGGCCTCGCTCCATGGTAGATTGTGGCGTACTGCAACGGCAGGGGCTGGTGCATCCGAGATTCTCTGCACCGTGACAGGAACCAAGGACGAATGATAGATTGATGGCCTTCTTTACCTACCTAGGTAGCCTTGTTGATTAAGCGCCGTGGTTGTGCGGTAAGCGATTATGTAAGAATGATGGATCGATTTGGAGTGGGGAACTTGCCTCCTGTACTTCTACCTTTACCTTTACGTTACTGTACGAACACCCCGTATGCTGTCGATATAACTTATGCCATGTGGAAATAATCTGTTGTGAAGGAGAGGATTGAAGAACAATCAATTTGTCAAACGTTAGTTATATAATATTATTAAAATAACAATAATACGTTATTAACGAGCTCTCAATGAGGCTCGAAATGCCCAGCTTCTACCTAATTGGTTTAAAGAGCTTTGAAATTACATGTAATTTAACTACCAATCAAATGGCTAGCTTACGGTGAGGTAACTTAACTTGCCCTGCCGACTCAGTCTAGCTCGGCCTAAGGTACTCTAGAAGCGGCTCCAGCGACTGAGAAGAGAGAGGGACAGCAGGAGAGAGACAGAGCATCCTGACCGACCTCTACTGTACCGCAACCCGCAACCCGCAATCCGCAACCCGTAACCCGTAACCCGCATGGCGACCTCATTTTCACTTTTGTACCTCTGTCTCTGCCTCTGCCCTTTCTCACGCCAATCTCGCGTCCGACCTCACCCGCACGTGGTCTGTGGATCCGACATCTGATCAGGTCGCACATGGTCAAGGTATCGACACCAAAGAATCTAAGAATCTGCTCTTCCCAATCTCGTCGCGGGCCTAAGGTACCCATCTCCATCGGTCGCAACCGCATCACGCGCATTCAATCCTTGCCCTTGTGCAATCTTGCAAAAGGTCACCGCCGTCATTGATCCTGACTCAATCACTTTGAGCGCACCACCACGATCTACACCAGGTCACATCGCCTGAGATCTGCTGGATTCGCACATAGTCGACGAAGCGCCTCCCATCCCCGCGACCGGCAACATCCAAGGTCAACTGTTGCTTACTAGGGGCGTCCCAACATTATACCGCTCTTGATAGCTCGCGGTAAGTTTTCGATAGCCTAGGAGGGGCCTCACCTCGCCCCAGATGAGCGAAGGGATTTCGTTGTCGCAAGAGAAGGATTTCGTGCAATTACCCATCAACGAAAATGAGAGGCCATATCGTCCATCTGACTCGATAGGGCCAGGCCCACATACGATATCCGGTAAGCCCATTCACACACCCCGGGAAGGAAGTCTTAAGGATGTAGAATGTTCTGCTGGTGCGACTAGCACCGTACCGACAATAAAAGTGCTGATGAGTTTCGCAGAGGGAGCTCAGTCTCTGCGATCGGAGAATCCAGCTGCTGGTTTGGTTGCTCGACCTCCAACGCCCCCAATAAGAACTTCATCGGCCCTCGTAGGGGACGGCGGAAATACCGTAAGAACTGCGCCAAGTTTGCAAGCGGAAGGGCAAGCTTCCTCATCGACCTTGGCTGCACCTGGGCAATTGACAAACAAACGATCCCTACTCAAAGTCCCATCGCGGTCATCATCACAACTACAATCCTCTCCCACCTCAACCGCACTGACTGGAGTGACGGCAAGCGATCCGGCAGGAAGCATCGATCGAAGCTCCAAGGGAAGCATGATTGAAGGACGACGGGCGGGCAGCATCGCGAGCAGCCACCGATCGAAGCATGGTGAAGGGCGGGGTGCCGAAGCCGTCGGTCAGGTGCAGTCTGGTCCGCAGTCACAACCCGCTTCTCCACCGAAGCAAAGACGGAGAGGGCTTTCGCGCCTTCTCCTCATGTTGAACTGTTGCCGAATGCCAGAGAAAGGGACGCCCGTGGACGCCGAAGACCCTTCCAGGCCTGTTAAGCCCGCTCCGTCGAGTCAACCGAATCAAGGCAGACAGGCCATACCCGGGGCAATTCAGGTCGCCAGTGCAGCGGAGTCAAGCACCGCGGAGTCAAAAGAGCCGATCGAGGAGAACATGGGCGGTTCTCCGCATACCGAAGCATTGACGCCTGCAGTGGCGACTCAGCCTGTAGACAACCCTGATCTCGACACTACTAGGACCGAAAAGCCAAGAGTTGACGCCGAGCCGAGAGTTGACGCCGAGCCGAGAGTCATTATGATTAGCAGTCAAGAGAACGTCGACGAGGTCACTGTTCATCGAGAATCGCCCTTGCCGCCGTTACCCGCTAATACAAATCCTGTGCTCACGAACAACCCTGCCAACGACGGATCCTCAAAAGTGTCAGATATTCAAGTCCTAGTACAGGCACCAACACCAGTAATAAATCAGTACGAACAGGAGGCAATAGAGGACAGGACGCCTCAGCAAGCGAGAAGGGATAGCGATATCGAAATGACCGACGCGCCTCCACCGGTACCTACGGTTGACGAACCAGCAGTTTCACCCCACAATGTTCACGACGAATCCAAAGTAGACCTACCTCCACCACCTCCACTCGCGGAGGCTGGCACTAGTGTTGCTCCGCCTCAAGGAACCACCGCAGTTGCAACACCCAGCGAAAGGCAACAGTGGTTATTGCCACCCATACAACCTCGATTTCATGGCAAAAAGTGTCTCGTGTTAGATCTAGACGAAACATTGGTTCACAGTAGCTTCAAGGTACGAGTCTGATCCTAGTTATTGTTATAATTACTTGGACCCTAATACCTCATAGATTCTCCACCAAGCCGACTTCACAATACCGGTGGAAATAGAGGGTCAGTTTCATAATGTATATGTGATCAAACGACCCGGCGTCGACCAGTTCATGAAACGCGTGGGCGAATTGTACGAAGTTGTAGTCTTTACTGCGTCTGTCTCGAAAGTAAAATTTATTGACCAGAAGATTGTGTGCACATCACTTGCTAACTGGCATCATAGTACGGTGATCCGCTGCTAGATCAGCTGGATATACATCATGTTGTCCACCATCGCCTGTTTCGAGAGAGTTGCTATAACCATCAAGGGAACTACGTCAAGGTTCGCACATGCCCATACCCAACATGGATTACGGTTTGGACTGACTGGTAAGCAGGATCTCTCCCAAGTCGGTCGAGACCTTCGGGAAACTATCATCATCGACAATTCCCCGACGTCTTATATCTTCCATCCTCAACATGCCGTCCCAATCAGCAGCTGGTTCTCTGACGCTCACGACAATGAGCTCCTCGACCTAATACCTGTCCTTGAAGATCTTGCCGGGTCAGAAGTCCGGGATGTTAGCTTAGTCCTCGATGTCGCCTTATAATCCCTCGAGAGCCAGCATCACATAGCATTATCAGCGAGCGGCGTTGTCGATACTCTTCGGATTAGATTGTACTGTTGTCCATCCTAATATGCATGGCGGCCTCCTTGATCGTGTGATACGTCAAGAGGCCGCCTCTGTTGCGACGCATTGGCACCACCAGCGGGGCAATGGTGGTGAGCATCTTGCGACTTGTCCGTGGGTACAGGTAGTTAGAGCGGATCGAGCAAGGATTAGAAGGTTGCATCTCGTTTGGCATCCTTCAAATTTGGTTACAATTGACCAGCGTTTTCAGCTGTCGAGAATACCCCCTTTGATCGTCGGTTATCTTCCTTTTCTTGGGCAGTCCAAGCCTATCAACAGCTCCCGAGCGAGCCCTTTTTCTTTTGTTGCATCCTCCCAGGCGTTTCCCTTCGTGCACATTTGGCTAAGACCTGGGGCTGGCTCTCACACCTCGATTCCCTGGTGGTTATTGCATAGGACAGTATGCGTGGGAGGAAGACACATAGCAGCCTGCAAGAGTCGGTCCGAGTAGCCTCCCCTATTGGTACCATTCGACTCTTGATAGCTTAATCATCTATAATATACTGAAACTTCCTGACTGACCAGCTGCTTGATGATGGATGTAATAGAGCGCAACAGCGAATAGCGTTTTCCGTGATACAGCATGTGGATGAGGTGCGTTTCTCATTGCGAGGCTATCCTCGCACATGAGGAGTCTTTTTCTGGGTGAGAGTAATTCGTGCATGCTTGTAGTGACTCAAGTTTCTGGTGATACCTAGCCTTGTGGTTGTAACGTACGACGTACCTTACACCCAAACCCTGACTCGCCTAAAAGGGGGCCAAAACCTACCTGATATTTCAAAGCTCTTCACCTCTCAACGATACACGTTGACGATGCTGTGACTCGCTTCCCAAACAGCTGCTGCTCTCCACCAACCGTCCGACATGCCCGGACCTGAAGAAATCACGCCAACCACAGCTGCCTCTACCCCGCGAGACCGCAATGGTTGGGATGGCAAGCTACGAGTCGACCGACGGCCAGTCATCACGAATCCAGAAGCTTTGTCAGATCCAGATTATTCGGACGAGGATGCGCCGCCGGTGGAGCAAATAGAAGCGGATGAAGGCATGTGGCAACCGCCCATAATTAGAGTGCGGGGCGCTGACGGGCGTGTCGGGCAGATCTGCTGGAGGAGTATGAGGTGGATACTGATGTACGGCGCACATGCCATGCCTTACGCTGTTTGACACGGGATTACGGGTTTAACGTCACGTACTACGTCGCAGGAGATCGATCTTGTCCACTGCCGAATCTCGTCCATACCGGCTTTACGGCTGGACCGGTTCACCAGAGTGGAGGTACAGACGCGTCCAGCAAGCCCGGACCCTGCGCAAGTACTGACGGGCAATCGCCTTAGAGATTGTGTCTGCGCCAGAACCAGATCTCACATATCGAGTTTCCTTCGACGCTCGGCCCATCCCTTAAAGACCTCGACCTTTACGACAACCTCATTTCGCACATCAAGGGCCTTGACGCACTTACGCACCTCACCAGTCTGGACTTGAGCTTCAACAAGATCAAGCAGATCAAGAACTTCAACCACCTGACGGAGCTGAAGGACGTGTACTTTGTGCAGAACCGGATCCAGAAGATTGAGGGGTTAGAGGGGTTAGGAAAGCTGAGGAACCTAGAGCTGGCTGCGAACAGGATCCGAGTCGGTCCCACCCCCGCGTAGACAGCGCTCTCGACAGGCCCTGAAAGGGCCACCGTGCTGATTTGAAGAGCCAGGAAATCGAAAACCTCGAAACCCTAACCAACCTCGAAGAGCTCTGGCTCGGCAAGAACAAAATCACCCAACTCAAAGTCCGCCCTCCCCCGTCCCATTCCCAAAACCCCAACGAGCATAGCCTCCCCCGACCCCCCCAAGCTAAACCTTACACCGCAGAACATCTCCCCCCTAACGAACCTCAAAATCCTCTCCATCCAATCCAACCGACTCCCCACCATCACCGGCCTCGCCTCCCTCACCAGCCTCGAAGAGCTCTACATCTCGCACAACGCGCTGACCGCCATCTCTGGCCTCGAGCACAACCGCGCCCTGCGCGTCCTCGACGTCTCCAACAACCGCATCCCGCACCTGGCCGGCCTGCAGCACCTCAGTCGCCTCGAGGAGCTGTGGGCGTCGAATAACGAGCTGGAGTCGTTCCGCGAGGTGGAGAGGGAGCTGGCGGGCTTGGAGGAGCTGAGTACGGTGTATTTCGAGGGGAATCCGTTGCAGACGATGAATGTGGTGACGTATCGGAATAAGGTCCGCTTGGCGCTGCCGAGGGTGAGGCAGATTGATGCTAGTAGGTCTTTCTTCGCCCCTTCAACGGCGTGCCACACAGGTGTTCGACGTCGATGCTGACTGTGTGGTGCGTAGCTTATGTTCAGGTCTCGTGACTTGTTCCGACAGCATTGCGCTCGTGAGGGTTCCAGCATGGCGGGCAACGGCGTTTGGGAAGAAGGGTAGCATTTCCAGGTGGTGCCGTGTGTCGTGATGCGGACATTATGTGTATGGTTACAGCGGTGCGGGGAGCCCTACGCCCTGTCTCAATCATCTCACCGCGCGTTCTTCTCATCTCGAGCAGTGGTCATGATCGTCAGGTAAGAGTCTGAATGTGTCCGCCGTTCCCACGTGCAAAATATCTTTGTTGTGGACAGTTGATGCAGGGTAGAGTAACTGTAGATGGATTTTCTATGCGGAGCAAACGGTCTAGAACACTGTAGATAGGAAGGACAAGATGCTCGACCAACAAGCAGAAACAGGCCCTCGTAGACGGTGCTCCAAGCGGGATAAGAAAATGCCAGACAGATCAACAAATGTGACCACATCCACCTCCCTCTCCTCTCCAACCTCCACTTCTCGAATCACCCCTCCAAAGCCACCCTAGCAGTTACACTTCTCAGTCGTCGGATCAATCGTCAAGCTAGCCGCATCCTGGCCCTGCATATTCTTAACCGTAACCCACCCGCCCCGCGTATCAGCATTCTTGCCCTGACAGTCGTGCATCGTCAGCGACTCCGCCATAGCCTGACAGACCTGCTCGTTGAGCGGGTTGAAGTTCCAGTCGAGCCAGTTCTGGAGCTTAACCAGCACGCTCATCTGCACGCCGCTCTCACTCTGCAGGCCGAGGAAGTGCAGCACCTGCGCGCTGCCGGCGTCCTCGAAGAAGTTGAGCGCGCCGTCGGAGCAGATGCCCGAGATCAGCGGCACCAGGGCCGAGTCGAGCGCCCACGAGCCCGACCCGTAGCACTTGGTGTACATGCTGGACACCGTCTCCACCTGCGACACTTGCCGTGCCGCCAGCTCCAGTGCGTTGGTAGCGGGCGCCGCCGGGGTCACGCCGCGGCGGTGGTGGTGCGCGGCGACGGCCGCTTCGGCGTGCGCCCATTCGCCTTTGCCCAGCTTGAGCACGCGCACCTTGCCGTATTTGCCTTGGTGGTCTACCCACGCGAGCTTGTGCTCGCGCGCGAGTTCTTCGAGGACTTGCACCGTGGAAGGGGCGGTGGAGGGGGCGTTGGCGCGGAGTTCGAGGGGGGAGGCGAGGGCCGTGGAGAAGAGGCCGGTGAGGAGGAGGATGTTGCGGTAGAGCATCGTTGCGGTGGGGTGGGTTGTCGAAAGACTTTAGGCTGGGATGGATGGGCTGGAAAAGCGTCGGTTGAGAGAGGGCGAGGTTTTAGCTGGGTAGATAGGACGATGGATGTGGAAGGATGAGATGAGATGAAGATGATGAGCTGGAGAATGAGAAGTCCATCCAACAGCGAACGAAGCCATCCTTATATATCCCCCACGGGCCCGTCCGTACTGTAGCCCATCCCTATCCCCGTCACCTCAAAGGCCCTCAGACAAGCAAGCCCGCAATCGGACTCCCGCACACAGCAAGACAACTCAACATAGCCACCCTCACCCTCACCCTTCCCTTCCCCCGTCCCCTGACTCCTGAGCACATAGCACCCAGTCGCACTTACTCATCGCCCACGCATTTGGCCGCATAACGCAAATCGCGCAGAGTCGGTTTGAACATGTCTTGCTCGTGTCTGAAGCACTTCGAAGCGCAGCTATTCACGACGCACCGGAAAAATCACAGCGGTGAGGCTGAGATGTCTGCGAGCCTATTTCACCCCGGCCTTGAAACGAAGAGGCGGCAGCAGCTGTCGGGCGACCGTGGTGGACACGTTCTCGGCACCTGCCGCGGGCCCTGAAGCAGCACGGGGGTCGCGTGGTGGTTTCGCGGGTAATTTTGAGACTCGTGAAAGTCTGGTTCCTGAACGGCGTGTGGCTGTTCCGGGACGGGAAGAGACCCTTAGGGGGGGACATGAATGAGCCCCCGTTAGTCGGTGGGCTTCGAAACGAAACGGGCCACATCTCAGATTCGGGAAAGTCAACTTTCGACATGCGCATAACGGTGAGATGCGGTTTGGAGCTTTGACATGGCCATTTTGAATGCAAAGGACAAGGCGATTGTTTCGCGAAGTGTGAGCCCAGTAACTCCACTCGTGCGAGTGATTAATTCTACAGCATCGAGTAAGTGCTACTGCTTACGTAATTATATCTAAAGGCCGGCCTACACGGTTCTTCCAGGATAAACCCCCTTAACGATGCAGAGAGTCCCCTAGCCCCAACCAACGCTATGTATAAGTCTCGCCAGCACCGCCCACGCAGTATGAACCGTGCGAAGAAAAGAAAAAAACTCAAAGGCATAATGATTTCCCAACCAAGACGAATTAACAGGCGAGACTGACAGTATTCCGTCATGATGAGTCCCACACTTCATCGAAGGTTCCTGAGCACCCGCAGCGGGGCATTGTCGACGGTAAGATCGACGACGTTTGCGAACCGGCCTCCTCCTTGGCTCACCTTGCTCGACGCCTGTCTCGTCGGCGAGCTCTGCACCTCCCGGGCCTTGGCGCGAACCGCGTTCTCGGGCACGGTCAGGACTCTCTTCCTTTTGCCCTCGCTCGCCGTGGCACGGGTGTCGTTGACCGTTCGCGTGTTCTCCTTCTTGGCTTGTACGCTAGGATCGGTCGAGGTCGCTCGCTGCTTGGCTTCGACGTCGCTGCCTCTACCTTCCTTTTCGCCTCTGATGTTGGCGGCTGGGTTGGTGTCGACTTTGTCGTCGAGCATGTTTTGCGACTCACCCGCGTCCTCGGAGAACCGTGACTTCATGCTGACGTCGGGCTTTTTGCGGTTCGTTGATTTGGCCCGTCCCTTGAAGGTTGTTTGGCGGCCGTGTCGTTGACCACGAGAGGCAAGCCTTGCTTCGGCTGCTGCCGAAGGTTTGGTGACCACGGTAGGTGCGTCCGAAGTCACGCTGCTGCTTCTGCGGTCATCTCCTGGTGCGTATGTACCACTCGTGCCATCTTTCCCGACGCTTGTAGCAATGCTGACCGTTTCGGACTGTTCATGGCTGATAGGTGCCATCAGAACAAGCGCCTTTCGATTCGGGTTACTCGTGCCTGAGATATTGCGGCCACTAGCTGGCGTTATCGAAAGCGAATAGTCAGGCATTGCATGGTCTTCGGACCCAGAGCGGCCATCAAGGCTCTGATGTATTTGTCCTACGCTGCTATCTACGAAAGGATCTGGTAGGTTCATGGGAGTCGTCCAGTCCGGAGTTGTGGCTAGGCCACGATATGGGACGGCTGGAGGCGGCATTGACCTAACGACATCCGAAGCTACCGGAACAGTTGTAGTACAAGTAGATATCGTACTCCTTCGTGAGACGATACGGTCGCGTGGCGAGTATGCATGAGCCTCGGGGCCCGTACGGCTTCTTTTGCGTAGAGCGAAGGTGGGAGCAGCGTACGAAAGTTGCCGTGGCCGAAACCACATACCTGGATTGGGCCAGGCAACCCCGAACCTTTCCCAGACCACTAGAAACTTAGCACGAACTCCACTGCAGATTCATATGTGCGTTGCAGACATACCTAAAGGTGCATGCTGGAAACTAAAGCAGACTATATTCCTGACCCTTTCGAACACAGGCTCGCTTTGCACTTTGCCGAAACCGTCGGCGATGATCACTTTGATGCGTCCCAGGTTTTCAGACACACTCCACCAGTTCCGAGTCCGGATCAGCTCCGGGTAGAATGGGGGGAACCGTAGACTGTCACGGTTGCCGTTTTGGTCCATGTCTTTGTCACAAAGGACGCGTTAGTAAGTACGCCCAAACAATAATAGAATTTGGAGACATACGATTTGTGGTATCTAGAGTCAACGTATCAGTAATGTTCAAGGATAGTAGGCAACTGGGTTGGTACCTATGACTTGCGGCCAGGTATCTGTTGCTGGATTGAACAAGATAGCACTGTAACAGCCCGGTCAGTCTCAGTTCAGTATGTGCATGACCCCACAAATTAGTTCGGAGGAGTTGTAAGACACACGCGATGCAGCAGCCGTCAACAATGACCCGAGCTTCGAAGAGACTAACAACATCCTGCTGGGCCGTCCGCGGTACTGGTCGAGCGATTCGAGGGGTTTCCCAGCTGTGGATAGAGACTCTGAAGGGGAGGCCCCACGGCAGGCTTGGAATAAATCCGGCCACTATCGGCAGCTGAATGAGTCTTACTCCGTCAAAGGAGTCCCGGCGGTTATCTGGATCCGGCGATTGAAACAGAGCGTATTCTGATCACAGAATGACCGTAAGTCGCCAGTCAATGTGCTCTGAGGGAGATGGGAGAAAGCATACCTGGGTCCTGGGTGCAGAGGCATGAAGTCCTAAACTCCTGAAACGGGATGTTGGAGTCTCCGGGGAACAAAATAACATCCCAATCCTGATACCTCATGGCCGCGCGATAGAAAGCTTATGCCTATACGGCGAAGATATAGCTATGCAAAATGAGTAAAGCAAAGAAGCGATCGAGCCATGTGAGAGTGCAATAGCAAAGAGAGGTTGTTGTTGAAAGGACGTGGGATGCCAAAGATGTGATATGACTTCCAAGACACAATACTGTTTTAGAAGGGGCGACCGTCTGTAAAGGGCATGAGAGGAGGATACCTTCCATGTTCGTTCGTTCGTTCAGTGTAGAGTTTTTTCCTCGAAATTCGGAGAGGAGGGTGCGTATGGCGAAGCTGAGCTTTACAAGGTCAGGTTACGAAGCGTGAGAATATTTGTTTCCGCTTCTGTTGTGGATGTTGGTCAGTTCCTGCTCGAATCCACATCCAGCTGGTACCGTCGATTATCGGAATGCATGCAGCCAGGCAGGAAGGTACGGAGACCAGTAAGACGAGTCAAGACTTCGAACAATGAGAACAGAAGGTAAGGTGGTGGAACAGTATAATAACTTGTAAGCCGTAAAAGGCACCTACCAGTGCTCAAGGTCGGCATGCCCCAGGTAACGTCCCACATTATCTCTCTTACCCCCATGATGTCCGTCAGCGCAGGCTCATACCCAGACCATGCACTTCGTACTTCTTCAAATGATTTATTTGATGCACAGATCACAAGTGCATTGATGAAAGTGTCCGCTGGGGTTGTCCCGTCAGAAGTTTGCAAACCTATATATGATTTAGTAGTTCAGTCCCTGGTAAGACTCACGCCAGGTGATTATGATTTCTAATGACACGCCCTCGTACTGTACGAATACATTGCGACTCGTATTGAAGCAGCGCGGCCCCCCGGACGAGAAGGAGTGGTACGATTTTGGTAAACAGCAGCTTGCCAGATCCCGAGCCTCAAGCTGAACGACCAACACCTTCTAAGATGCAACCTTTGCTTCGTGTAGTGAAAACAGAACGAGACAACAAGGAGGGAATCTGAGAACGGGTTCTCCGTGAAACATAGCATGTGCAATGGAGATTTTCCTGCTCGGACATGAAAAAGGGTCAAAGAAATTGGCCATAGCTCTAGGGTGAAAATGACACGGAGGAAGCTTCAAACCGCACTCAAGTAAGTGACCAGGGGTTGTCGCGATCCATAACAAGCTTTGATCATGACAACTACTGTGCGAAGACGCCATCGTAACCTCTACCGTCCGCCTCCAGTCGGTCGTTTACCGACTGCTTCTGCTGCATATACATCTCGTTCATGCGGCTTACGGGTATCGGTTCGGTGGGACCGGGCATGTCGGGGGAGAAGGCGCCGGGGGCCCCATGGGGTAGTCCCTGGCCGGGCATAGGGGGCGGATGCATGTGTGCGGCATGTGGACTATGACAGAGGCTGCGATCAGCTCCAGATTCTTAACAGAAGCCATAAGGATTGCCCAACCGGGCTACAAGGAAAAGCTACGAAACTCGAAAGTACTGGACAGAGGGCCTCTCCGGTGAGCATATTCGGGGCAGAACGGACAAGATCTCGAGGTGAGAGTGAGAGGGCCTATCTCAGACAACGAACTTGATTCATCTGCGAAATCGAAGGAATGGCTGCAGAGCCGTGAGTCCTGCCGCCACAGACCACACCTCCGGAATGCAAACAAGGGACAAAGTAGCTACAGTGAAGCTGAGGACGTGCGTATCATTGACTCTCCACAAAAAGCGACTGTTGTACAGCCAGTCTAAGCCTCTAGGAGAACATGAAGAAAGGACTTTTGCAGATTGCCACCCAGGGAAATGGAGAAACGCTAAGTGGAGAAAGCCCATCAAGGGTTTAAGCAGGTTCAGGAAGCGAAGGCTGACTGAGAGGTTTCACAATCACTGCTTTGACGCGACGCTTCCACTAAAAGTTCACGAAGACAAAAGATCCTTACTATGAACCTGTTAGCGTGTACACCGGGATTACGGTTCCAGTTTCGCTTACCTTCATTGGAGCAAAATTGCCATACGGATGCTGAGGGGGCATACCCATGGATGGGTACACCGGGGGAGGGGGTGCCGGGCGGTATGGTGTACCGGCTGGGCCGGAGTTATTCTGGCTGCGGCCCCAGCTCAAACGGACCCGAGAGTTTCCGATAGGATAGCCCTGCATTTGGTTGATGGCCATTTCTGCTGCATGGCGCTGGACGAATTGAACGAATCCACAACCCTTCCCGGGTGGGATCTTGACGTACGTGATCTCGCCGAAACCTTGGAAGAATGAACGAAGTTCGTCTTCGGTGACGTAGCCCGAAAGTCCACCGACAAAGACAGTGGTGTTGTTCGGATCCGTGAACTGGTTCATCGGTTGAGGGGCGCCATAATAACCGATGGGAGGAGCGCCCATCGAGTACATCCCGACAGGTCCGCCCTGGCCGGGCATCCCCATAGCACCGGGTCCAGCACCGCCAGCCTTGTTTTTCGGAGTTGCGGTGGAAATACGCATCGGTCGATTACCACAATAGACCCCTTGCATCTCCGAAAGAGCGCGCTGCTGATCACTCTCATCCGAGAACCGGACAAAGCCGTATCCACGAGACATGCCGCTGATCGGATCGGTCATGATTTTGGCAGACTTGCAAGTTGGGAAGCGGTTCTGGAAGAGTGAGACCAAAACGTATTCGTTGACCTCGGGACCAAGATCGCCGACAAAGATCGAATACTCTGGCCCACGGTCATCACGACTGCGTTGTGTCAGCAGGAACATGGTCAGGGTATGGTGATGGTCAAGAAAAGAGATACCTTCTGTCGGCCAAACCGCCGCCGGAAGCCCAGTTCAGTTTGAAGGGGCGATTGGAGTTTGGGATGAGCGAGCCATTGAGCCCCAGTGCCTTGGCGGCTGCGGCTGGACTAGTGAAGTCAACGAAACAGTAACCGGCGTTGCTACACCAGATCAGTACACATTGGCAAATAATTCTCCTTCCAAACCTCGTTGGAGACCCACCCTGAGAATTTGTCCCGAATCATCTTCACGTTGACTTGCTCTCCCATGCCGAACCAAACACTTCGAACAAAGTTTTCGTCGATCCATGGCTCAAGCTCACCCATCCTGAGTAAAAAGTTAGCATACGAGGTTCGAGAGTCATTGTCTCAGCCCATCGATTGTTGCCGTTGTTGTATAATGATGATCAGCTGGTGTTAGGCAAACAGTAAGGAATAGGGAAGGGACATTATCCGGTCACGCGACGGAGAATTGCGTACCATAAGGTAGTTTTGGCCTCACCACCTTGCTGTGGACCACCGGCAGCGCCAGGATCTCCCGGATTACCCGGTTGAAATTGACCCTGAGCATTATCCGGATGTTGACCGACCATCGGGGTGTCTTGTTGCTGAGGAGCGCCGGGACCTGCTCCACCAGCATCCTGTTGGCCTTGCTGATTATTAAAAGAGTCGTAATTGGGGAAACTCATGCTGAATGAGGTATCGTGGATGCTTTGGAAATCGGTTCTTTGATACGAAGCTAGCTGTGAGCGCTTGCGGAAGTGGATCCTCTGGTGCTCAATGATGTGATGGATGAAGTGATGGGTAGTGCAAAGATTAGAAGATTGAGCGCCTGCATTAGTGGTGAATTGTCAGCTTCTCCACTCACATCCGCAGTGGGGGCATAGAGAGGGTCAAGAGTTACGTGACGTACGGTTTATTCACTTTTAAAAGTCCGCTAAGATAAGATGGGTGGAAAGACTCGTCAATATCCGTATAACGTGATGCCTATGGCCGTTGAGAAAGACTGCAGTATGAATACTCGATCTAGGCAACCACGCGCAACAGGAATCTCAAGACCGCTCGTCGTGGAAGGCGTAAGATCCGGCAGTGGCAGAGAAGGAACCGAATGCAGACGTTTGCAATAACACTGCGACTTGACGGACTGCTTGCGTGAGTCGTTAAAGAGAGGCGACGTTCGATTGTAAGGCGGACTTGATCAAGAAGGCCTCCAAGTAAGCAGGAACGGTACAATCGCGAGTCTAGATGATCACAGGTAAGCGGAAAGCTTTCACCAAGCTCAGAGTCGAGTTGGTTGCTGGACAGCGTGATATAATGACACGGATGGACAGCTCAGAGGGCAGGGTTGTTTGATTGACAGGACGGTGTTGTACCAGGTTTCCAGCGTGCTGCAGCCTTTGCGAACAAACGGCGGAAACTCGAGCAAGCGGTGCCAAGTACCTAAACGGATCGCTTAGGTACTTGAATGTAGTTCCGACTGTAGAACAAGGGCCGATGAGAGTGTTGATGATGAGAGTGAATGTTGTGAGGGTCAATGGAACATTCCTGGGAGATTTTGTCGCACAGATTGGCGACAAGTGATAAGGCAAGGAGCGATGTTGGTGACGTGATCGGCCTCGTTTCGAAAAAAAGCGAGGAAAGCGAGGAAACGCACAGAGCCCAAGGGAAAGAAAACTCACCAGGTCGCAAAGCAGTGCACGATACTGAAAAGCAGAGACTGCGATCCGACGATGGCGCGGCAGAAAATCAAGAACACCGACGGGCACCAAAGGACACGAAGGACGGGGGGAGAGGGAATTGGGAATAAAGCCGCAAAGAGACGACGAAAGCTGATGATGGCTCGGCGACGAAGTGGTGGTGGTAGTAGCGGTGGTGGGAGAAAAGGAAGAGGTGAGTGAGGGGAAAGGAATTGGAATGGTATTGTACTGTATCGTATTGTACAGTACCCACCGTAAATAATAATAATTGACAGCAGCAAGGTTTTCTACATATAATTATTTTAAGCTACGGAGTACACGTATGAATTTACGAAATACCTGGTTTTTTCAGGCGATGGACCCGACCGAAAAGAGAGAAGATAGCTTATTTGATATGCGATGTAAGCCTACGAATGAGCGAGATTTTTTTAAGGCCATCAAATTCCTTTTTTCTTGAATCTTGCTTCCTGCAGTGCTTCTTGAGCCCAGTAAAGGAACCCTACCGACTAGTACTGGACCAAGAATGTATAGGTATGGATTCCCGTGATTACCAATCTCACTGGAAAATACTTACCTTACCTTACCTTGTAAAATAAGGTAGGTCAAGGCAGGTACAAATAAGGTACAAGGTATGTGGCTTCTTCGACTTCTGACCCAATCCCAATACTTTACCATGTCCTTGGCAGTGGGATGTCGTTTAGTCAGAATCTAAAGGATCTTCCACAGAGGGCTGAGAGTCTGGTCGGCCATTGGTGCCGTTCAATTTCATGATCATCTGTTGCTATTATTATTTGTATATTTGTAAGGTAAGTTAAAGTATAGTACTTTAGGTAAATCTTTCAGTACCTTACAGTACATGGCCAGTAACTTACCTGTATTACTTGATGATCCAATGATCGTTAACTTTGAGCCCTACGTACAGGTACAGATCGATCACCAAAGTACTACCTTAGTGAGATTCGCGGTTGCTTTGCCCTGATAACCGAGGATCGGCTCTCCTTGCGCTTTCTCAAATACCAATAACATCAAGTAATCTTATACTACCTTACCTACCTTGCCTTACCTTGCCGTATCAATTTCTTCCAAAGGGAACAATTGCTTCTTGCCTTGTTTATGACAGTATTCCGTAAGGTACTGTACCTAGCGAAGTTTATCGCCAACGTTAGCTGCTCTGTTCGCTTCGCTTCGGCAGATCGATGGTTCCTGTCAAACATAGGAGGAGTGGCTAGTGGAATGAACATGTAATCATAAGTGTCTAGCTACTCTATGAAAATGTGGCCCTATAAGAAGACCTTCAATCAGCAAAAGAAAAAACTTTTATTCATAACAAACTGTTTGCTTTAGCAAACTCTGCATGTTTCTGAAACCTCTGTAGAGCTTTAAATCACTAAGATAATGAAATGAGACATGATGTTTTGACACATTCTCTCAGATCATTTCAGCAACAGTGAGATGAGATAAAAAACAAAATCTTATAGTGTCTCATCAACTCTAGAAGTCAATAAGACAATATTGAAATGTCTCTGACTTGATTTGAATAAGTGTCTCTTAAGTTTTGAACTCAAATGTCATATCATTAGATCACAAGGCCTTTCACTGACTGATGAGACTCATAAGATTTATAAAATAAGTGAATTTCAGTGTTAAAAGTGACTTTGTAAGTCTGTTGACAGCTATGTTGCTTATGAAAATGTAATTGAGATAAATAAGTCTGCAGAATTTGACTTTTCTTATGAAGTGATGACATATGTCAATGTGCTTTGTATAGACATAAAACTTAGAATTTTTGATTAAAGCAATAGCTTCCTAATTGTTCATTTAAATCATAACTGTCTCAAATTTCTTTAGCTTTAGCTCTTTAAGTAATTTCTTTATTTAAACTGCTTTCTTTGTAGTCTCTGTTAAGATCATGTATTTCACTTTATAAAAGAATAAAACAACAATTTTCTGACATTTTAAACTTTAAAATACTGATTCATTAATTATCTTAAATATATATTCTGATGTAAATCTTCTTAATTCAAGATCTTCTTCTCAGTCTGAGTTCAAATACTCTAGTAATTCAAGTCATTCACTCAATTTATACTCAAGAACAACATCTAAAGTTTTTTACACATATTAAAATACTCACTTTAAAATCTTTCAATGTGTATCATTAAAGTTATATGCAAACTGACTAAGAGTTGACACTGCATATGTGATGTTGAGTTGAGTTTATATCATTATGTACATAAGAAATTCTATAATCTTTTAATATTGAGTTATTAGCTCTGATTTAGCTGTTCTGATAGTCTTTGTAAGATAAGTCTCAGATTTCATTGAAATTATAACTGTCTTAACATTTTGTAGACTGAAGTCTTTGAGTATCTCTGTAAAATAAATTTTCTGAGACAGAATAAGCATTTATAGAGTTCTATTTTGTGTAATTAGCATTTCTAAGTAATGCTTACACACTCTGCAGTCAGTCATTTCAAAATGATTACTTAATTTAATCTTAAGATCTAGAATTTTATTCTTATCTGATCTGCATATAAGAATATCATCAACATATACAGCAACAAATAGAGTTCTCTTTTTAAACACATTATTGTCTGCATGAATTCATGTGTATTCAAGGTCAGCAAGAAAGCAATGTATTATCTTATATTACAGATAAGATAACTGTTTTAACTCATATAAAGCTTTCTTCAATTTGCATATCTTATTTTTCTCTTTTTCACATTCAATAAATTGAATCACATAGACTTCTTCTTTCAAATTGCTGTGTAAGAAAGCTGTTTTGACATTTATTTATTTCAATTTATAGTTGTAAAATGCAGCTATGACAAAGATAACTTTATAAGTCATTGATTTAACAATCATTGCAAAGATCTCTTTATAATTAATTTTAAATTGTTATTCAAATTCTTTAACTACTCATCAAGCCTTATGTCATAGAATTGAGTCATCAGATTCTTTTTTGTAACAGTAGATTTATTTATTCTTTAGAACTCATCAATTAGATAACAATGTCTTTAAAGTTTATGTGAAGTTAATCATTAACAAGTTATACTTACTATTCATTGCTTTCTTTCAGTCTTTCAACTTGTAACTTATAATTATCTGTTTAAATGTCTAAGATTCATTTTTAAAGTCTTTTTTCTTTTTCATAACATCAACAATTGCATCAAACACAGTCAGATAGATTATGATTGCTTTAAGCTTTAGCTTTATAGAGAATTGTCTTTCTCTTTTAAAGTGTTAAGATTCAGCTGATACTGACTTGTCAATTGTAAAAGAAATATTTATAACATCTTTTTTCTCTTTCTTCATTTTTTCTAACTGATTTGACAATATCAGTATGAAAGAATATGATGACACATACTTCAGAGACAATGACAATGATGAGAGTTAAAATGAAAATAAAAAAGATAACTGTACATCTTCTTGTTCTGCATTAACAGTGTGAGATTGAATGACTTCAGAAATTGAAACTGCAACTTTGATGTCATAGATTGATGAATCTTCATTAAACTGTACATTTCTTGCTTTAATTACTCAGTCTATCTTTTTCTTTTCAGAAAGTTATACTCTATATTGATTTCTTTTTTTATATTCAACAAAAATTCTCTTATTGCTCTAAGATTCAAATTTAGTCTCTGTTATTTAGATCTTCTTTGAAATATATACATATGCTATGCATTCAAAACATCAAAGATGTCTAAGATTGATGAGGTCTGCTGATCTATTCTTATTAAAAGATTTAAACAGTAGCTGAATTAAGATCTTATTATTCTTAAGAGTTGATGTTGAGAATCAATTAAGAAGATAACATGCTGTTTTGACAGTCTTTAACTATAAGATTTCAGAGACTCTGCTATTCAGAATTATAACTTTAACTTTTGTTGTCAAAAATTCATTACTTCTTTCTGTCACTTCATTCTGCTTCAGTTCATAAGAAACTGTTGTTTCATAGATAATTCTGAGACTTCATAATCATTTAATGATGAGTTCATCTCTAAATTTCTTTCTGTTATCAAGTTGTATCTGTGCAATTTGTAAATTCATTTAAATAAAAAGCATATTAAGAAATCATTCAATTTTGTCTTTTGCCTGATCTTTTGTTTTTATATTATAAATGTATTATCAGCAAATAAGATCATCTATGAAGACTATATATTACAAGAATCTGTCATATGCTTTTGATGTAATGAAATCAACAATATCAATATAAATTAGTTTAGTTATCTTTGTAACTCAGTTTTACAGTTTTCTTAAGATCTTCTTCTTTTGATTTGCTCTCATGCAGACATTACACAAGTGTAATAGTGTTTTTATAAGTTCTTATAAGTTAAGTCTCACTATTTCAGAGTTTTTTAACACATTATTAAGACTTAAATTCTCTATATGATCAAGATATCAGTGTTAAGTAGCTCTTGAGATCTTGTTATTTTTAATAACTGACATGATCTTATTCTTGTTCACAGATTTTCTCATTATTAAAATTTAAAGATAATATAGCTTGTCTTTATATACTATATGACTAAGTGTATTCTCTACTTTGTTCTTTAGACATAGTAATTCATTCTTGATTTTAATCAATATTTCTTTTGTTTTGACTGTTTCAATTGAGAAGAGATTGAGCCTCATATTAGACATAAGATAAATGTTTATTAAAATAATATTTTAAGACTTTTCATCACTGTTCTTTAGCTGTAAGTCAATTGTTTTTATCTCTTAAGCATACATCACTTCAGACACTTTTCTTATAGAAGATTTATTGTTGAATGTTTTGATCAAGCTAAATGCAGAGAGATCACAGCACATATATTGTATTGCATCAGAGTTAACTATTCATGACATTTTATTAATCACAAAACTATAGTTCTTTACTGCAGTCAAGATCACTATGTTCTCATTATACTGCTTATCTTCAGAACTCAAGAATTTCTTTTTTTCTTTCTCTTTTTTCTTTTTAGTCTCTTGCTTCTTCTTTAACTCTTTAGACATCTTTTCTGAGTGTAACTTTCAGTAATTGTTCTTAAAGTGAACTGCTTTCTTGCAGTAAATGTACATCTCATTTTTATTCTTGTTTTTATCAGCATTTCTCTTCTTATTCTTTCTCTTCTTATCTTTATGATTTTTCTTTTTACTCATTAAAACAAGCTTCTCATTTCTTTCTTTGAGACACTCTTCATCAATTAGTTCAGTGATCAAGTCATTGAGAAATAAGATTACATTATAGATCTTAAAGTGTTTTATCATTACTTATTGAGAATAGAAGAATTCTAGATTCAATAGAAAAGTAATGATTTTCAGAATTTTGTTAATGATGAGGTCAGAGACTGCAATTTCTTGTAAGAGTGTCTTATACTTTAGAGCATAAGCATTGATAGAGAAGTATTGATTGAGTTGACAGACATATAGATTGTTGAATAAAATGTATTTGAAATTAAATCTGTAAAATAAATAAAGATGTACAAGATGATTTTACATCTCTTTTGCTGTTTTTATGTCATTTATGACAACAGTGATCTTTAAGCTGACAGTAAGAACAATAATAACTGTGATCTTGTTGTTCTGTGTAATTTAGTCAGCTTAAGTAATGTTGACTAAGACTGTCATTGTAATTATCATTGTTTCAGATATAAATTCTTCAGTCATTACTGACTGACTCAAAACATCTGGCTTTGATGAAATTTCAATGTCATTTTCTACTATTAAATCTCATAATTCAGCACTCATCAGACTGTATTTAATCAACATTCTTCATAATGAATAGTTCATCAACTTCTTAAGTTTTGTAACTTTTAGAAACATAAGATCATATAATATTGTAGTCATTTTGTATGATGAGAACATCTAAATCAGTGATGAAGTTGTTTTCAATGTAAAGATCTGACTTTGAAATAATTATAAGAATTGTTTTGACTGTTTTATCTGTGAATTTATAACAGTTTGATGTGAATAACTTCTCATTATATATTGAATTCACTTTATCTCTTAAGACTCTTTCTAGCATTCATAAAATAACAGCAACAATGAGATGTTTTTTTTTCACCATTTTGAATAGAAACAAATGACTTAATGAATAAATGAATATCAATATGCATCTGAGCTCATAATCTGTCAAACATAGAAGAAGTAACTAATGAAATGAATGTGTAATCATAAGTGTCTAGCTACTCTATGGAAATGTGGCCCTATAAGAAGGCCTTCAATCAGCAAAAGAAAAAACTTTTATTCATAGCAAACTGTTTGCCCTAGCAAACTCCGCATGTTCCTGAAACCTCCGTAGGGCTCTGAACCACTAAGGTAACGGAATGAGGCATGACGTTTTGACAGTTCCCATGCCGTGAAGGATGGTCGGATGACTCGCATCTCACGGCGATCACGTGCTTCACAGTCTCGCCTTCGATACGCTGCCCTTGGAGGGCAGACAAGTCATGTACTACAAGCAGCTTTCAACGGTCATTGCCCTGATGCGTTTTACAGAAAGATTCTTTCGTATTACATGTCGACCGCCCAATAGATACCCTGAACCACCGATGCGATGAGATAGCCCCGTATGTGTGATAAAAATCAAGGTGGTATATTGCAGACTCCCCCTTGCGCTTCAACAATACCATTACATGCACCATCGACGCATATCCAAGTGTTTTACATGTCTCGCTCTGCATCCTCCGACTCCGCCGTCCGCGTGCCCGACATTTGGTCCACATCGAGACTGCTGGTCTGCTTGCGTACCAGGGAGCCGCTCTCGTCGAAGTCGAGTCCCAGGATGTTCAGGCCGGTGTCGTCGCTGGCCGGACCGTCCAGCTGCCTCGGCCGCCCGTCCTCCAGGCCCATCAGCGCCGGAGGACGCTGTCGCATCGCCTTGGCCTTGGCCAGGCTGATCGTCTTCTGTTGGTAGGTGGTCGTGATCGGTTTGCTTTCGTCGCGGTCGATGGTCGCCTTCATCAGAGCGGCCATCCATAGGCGCCCTTGCTGGATGTTGTCGACCGCGAAGTAGTGCACGGTGGGCTTGGTGAAATTGACGGCGCGGGAGAGACCCGTACGCGGCGGGACCAACTTGAAGATGAACATACTGTCATGACTAGGTTTGGGAGGCGTGTTGTCTGACGGAGCTGTCGCGTCGGATGGTGTGACGGTCGCGGTCTGCATGTTTGGGGGAGATGTCGGTGTCGCAGTAGCGCCGGTGATGGTAGCGTGAAGGCCGGTGATGCGATCGGTATCGGCGGGGAGGACACGGTGGGAGGTTATGTCGATCAGCCCTTTCTCTTGGTTGTCGCTTTCGGAATAGTAGTAAGACAGACGGCGACCTCGCAGGATGAACAGACGTGGCTTCCAGGTTGTCATGAGATTGGAAGACTTCTTCTTCATCCAGCCACTATAGTCGCAGCCCACCATTTGCTCCTGCGGCGACTTCATCTCTAGACCCCGGATATATGCACTGGTATTCTTCTTCGACTTTCGACGAGTGGTGCCGCTACCGGAACCCGGAGCGCCAAGGTTTCCGTTCGTGCCCTTCGAAGATGCATCCGTACTTTCGAGCTCGAAACTTTTGGAGGCACCAGATGGTGGTGTACTTGAGCCCGTACGGGTGGGAGATTGTAAGGGCGACTCCTTGATAGGCGACGGCAAGGATGCCGGGGAAGCGACCAGAGCTTTCTCACTGCCAGTAACGGCATCCGAAATAGCTCGGAGACCCATGACACGTGGTTTCTTTGTTGACTTTTGAGCCTGTAGGTTTGCTTCCACGCCGCTTTGTGGTAGGCTCTCCGGTCTTGGGGATGTACTCGACGTCTTCTTGGCTGGTTTATCATTATACTCCAATTTGGTTACGGCAGGAGAAGTAGAGCCTTCTGACGTGGCAACTGGCGATTCGACGTCGTTGGCACCGGAATGTCGAAATCGATTCCTGATGGAGTTGCTGTAATACATTTTCGCTGGCGACGTAACCGCGGCGACAGTCTCCCGTATAGATTCAGCACTTCCGAACCGAGAATGTCTTCTGTTGCCAGTAATACTCTTCCTTTTCTGTTCTTCAATATAACTTGATTTCCTCGAATGACTAGCTCCCACGTTATCGCGCTTCTTGAGAACATTTCTGGTCCTACGCTCGTCGACTTCACCTCCAGAGAAATAGCCCCGGTCTAAGTCGTGGAAGTTGCTGGAGGTGAAGCTGGAGTCTCGGATAGTGGGCTCAAAGGTAGTCCTGTCAGAGCTGAGCGAAATACTGTGTCCACCCACCTCGACAGATGACGTTGGCCGGCCTTTCGTCGTAGGCATGGCGCTGCCCATCGTCCAATGTCTGTCAAAAGACGGCTGTTTCCTATGTGTCGCACCGGAACCTTTACCAGCCAACCCTGTCACATTTCTCTCTGTGGAGCCGTCTGTCAGTGGTGCAGTGTTGAAGTCCATAGACGAATGCCGCCTGGAATGATTCAGCTCCCGAATTGACGCAGCTGACGGTCGTGACGGGCTGTCGAGTCCGGAGGCAAACGTGAACGTAGTATGAGGTGAGCGATTGTCGGTTCTAGGTGGTGGTGGAGGCGGATGTGATGGTGATTTAGGCTTTTCCGGAGTCTGGCTTCGAGGTTGAAGGGTTGCCTCCCTTGACTGGCGAATGTTTTGCTTTGATCCTTGAGTCTCCATCAAGCTCGGTATTCGGGGCAAAACAGTCCCACCCATGCTATGGCTTCGTTCAAAATCCTCGGATGAGCCGTCACCAGCAGAATAAGTTGGTAGCTGGTTTCGCGACTGCTTCCGAGCCTTTGCTTCCTCTTGTAAAGCCTTGATCTTGTGCCACGTCCGTAGCCTCCGTCCGACTAGACCAAGGTCAAATTCCTTCATGAATATGGAAGTCTGATCCATGCCCAGCAAAACTTCGCCGCTAATCTCCTGCTCTTGGAACACATCGCAGTGACGACTCTCCACCCCCACGTCACGTAGATACTCAGCAACCTGTGCTGGGGTCCATCCCACGACCTCTGCTTCGGTATGGCTGTTTAGCTCTTCCTCATCGGTCTCATTCCCGGTTATATAAGATAATCGGTGGTCTACATGACTGCTGTAGTCGCTTCCAGACTCGGTGGGACCCCTTCTATCGCCAGTGCGGAGGCTCGACCGGGGTGTGTTCATGTCCGTGATGTGTTCGTCTATAACGTCGAGAGTCTCGTTCATCACTGGACTATCTTCTCCGTGGGGACGTTGATTGCTGAAGGTTCTGGTAATACTTCTCTGAGCAGTAAATGGCACTGGAGGTGCTGGATAAGCGGCCATTGAGTGTTCCGCAGGACCTGCTGGATTCAAGGGTGGTGTGGCATTGAGCGGTGGCGGAGTTGCACCATCCGATCCAAAGTATCCGGACGTATCCCCGTTCCATGAAAGCTGAGGGGTAGTACTTTCCCCGGAAACTGGTGATGCAATGCTCTCTGCGCTACCGCTCGGAGCGACTATTTGGGGCCGCGGCTGTGTTTCGAGCGGCGTAAGCCCTCTTGGGCTAGTGGGAAGTCCCGAAGCCGACGTTGTAATGGTCCCTCTGGGCGCTGAAGTGGTATAAACTAATCATCCAACGCGGGTCAGGCTCGAACTCAGTCCGTCAAAGACATTATTGAGATTCTCACCTTCCGGAAAAAGACCTGTCATCGTATTCTGTAGATGTTTTCCAAGAAACCATCCGTCTCCGAAATCATCGTCTCTTTCTATCAATTCAATCCGGTCCCCTTTAGCTAGGCTCAATTCGTCCGGACTCCGAGCTTGGAAATCATCTGGGGCGCCCGTAAGAGTCAGCACATTCATCTTGGGCAGTAGGGACGACAATAGAGCCTGAAAAAACGTTGATGCCCTGTCGTATGACCATACGGAGCGCACAAGAGATGTTTCCAGGCCAGTGAAACGGCACCGCAATTCGGGCTTCAGACCACCAACCGATTACAGGCGTGATATCAGTCTCACTTACGCACGACGAGCAGTATCTCCCCCGGTAGAGCCTTTTTCGGCGACTCTACCTGATATCGAAAAGCCATTGTGAAGGTTCCCCCAACGGGTGCCGGAATTAGCGCACCTTCCACTTCTCTTTGTTGAACCCTCTTTATTAAGCCCCCGTCGAGCCGATTACGGGTAAACTGACAGTAACATCGCCACCTACTCGCGATAAGGCTAGATAACGTTCAGGTCAGCCCTACCATGAGGTATGCCAATTGCTTTGATCTGCCAGTGCCGTACCTCGAGCAAGTTCGGAGGGCGCAAGACTGGTGGTTAAACCATCCGCATTGCTTGACAACGCCGGTGCTGATGATAGCTCTCTGGAGCGTAGGATCGCTCAGTTAAACGGAGGGCGAGCGCCTGTCGTCAGTGTCTACCTAGGTAGGTTACGACCCGCCGTTGTACTAAGGTAAGGTAAGGTACTGTAAGTTAGCAGTGAGAAGTCATCATCCATCGGGGCGGAACTGGTCGAGCTTTCACAAGCGAAGGCAAGCTCCGGCACTAAGACTATTTAGGAAGACTGCCTTGCCTCCTCGATGTTTAAGTTATGTTGACGTTCGTCAAGGTTGTCATGAATCTTTGTATTTCCGAGCACAAGTAGTACCTAAGATAGTTTGACACTTTCTCGATTGATGTTGTTAGAGGTTACTCACATTGATATTGTTGGATTGATCATTTGTTATTTCAACATATACAATACCAGTTTCGTGTCCCGCGGCCCTTGATCGCCCGCTAGCTTTTAGCCGATCTTTGATCTATCAACCAAACCTCATTAACTGAGGACTCGCGCCATCCACAAGATCCCAATGCACCACTGCCGGATTAACCAGCTGGGAACTTAGACCTGAAAGCAATGGATGCTGTGATATCACCCAAGGAAGATGTGATATAGCATTACACTGCTGCAAAAGGCCCCGCACATATACACCAAAACAACATCCAGCCCCTGGCGTCAGTGTTGCAAGTTTACGATACAAGACAAGCAGACTCGGATTCGTCGGGCGCTCATCCGCGCGCTCATAGAGCGGGCCACGTCTGAGAACTCGTTCTGAGAGGGTAACCATGCGCTCGCCTGCAGAACAGCAATCCGTGGACTTTGCTTCGCTGAACTCCACGCTCACGACCTTTCTCGGTGGTACACGGAAGGCATGGATGACTCTCGACCAGCAGAACCCACTTGTCTACGCGACGAACTCTCTTACTACACGACGAGACCTCCAAACCACCAGATCGGCACCGAGACGTTCTGGACCCCCGTTTGGCCCGGTTGCTGGGCCCCGCGTCAGTACTGAAGCAGCTCACCAGCATGCACTACAATGGAATTGGAGGCGGCCTTCCTTAGAACAAAGCCCTTCTAGTTCTAGTTCACCGGTACTAGCCAATATGATAAACCAGCGAAAAGACTCTGCCGGACAGCCGGTGAGTGCTGCGAAGGGCTTTGCGGATACAGTTCTTCCTTCGCCTGCACCGAGCGATGATGTATATCCAGACATCAGCAGTAACGCTGTTTTCGTGGAGACCGAACAAGAGGATCCTGAAGCGAGGAGGCTTATCGACTTAGCGGCGAGGTGCGGCGGCATCGACGAGCTCCAGAGACGCTTGTTCTCTGCTGACAGGTCTGAAAGCTTTCCGCTAGATGGACCTACTGTTACAACTGGTCCCAACAATGCGGTTGTACCACAAAGTGAGGTACTCAATGCTGCACAGCAAGAGGCACCCAGGAAGCCGTCTTTAGAACTTCCTCGGTCGCGAAAGAAGCGGGCAAGGATACAAATACCGATTGGACAGCCACTGAGGCTTGCAGAGTCAAATGGACAGTACGTGTGCCGTCAAGGAGACTCGTCATCGGCAGTATATGGACTTCAGACGCCACCAAATCCATCACTCAAGCAATATTTACCGGTCTTAGACAATTACGCCACAAGGTGCTGCAACCCGAGCGCCAAAGATTCAATCGAGCTTCCTCGAATACGTCTGCTCAAAGATGCGTGCAACACAGAGGACTACTTTTACCTTATACTCCATCAACTATACTGTCTTTACTCGGTCCAACCTGAGGCCGTCATGCAGTTGCCAGGCTTCAGGCAGGAGCATACACAAGCATTCAACGCGCTCGCACAGCTACTTCTGCGGAACAACATGTTGCCCGATTACTCCACGAAATGGTTCTCAACATTCCCTGCACCGATCCACAACCTTCTACTGTTTTCGACCCTTTATAAAACTGCCTACAATGACGCAAAAAACTTCTTACTGAAGTTCATGGGATTTTGGCATATGATTCAGGCTCGTTGCAAGCAGCGAATGTACCCACCGCTCGTCGATGAACTTGTAAATGAGCTTCATCTGGAATCTGATGTCTTTCAGCGTGTTGTCTTCACGGCAGTCCTCCGAGGTCTTTGGGGATCGGGCTCAGGCCATTGGTTTCAAAGAGCAGAAGAATTATTCAAGCAAGACCAAGTAAACAGCGTTCAGAGGCGCTATCGGATCAACACCGCAAATCCTCCGACCGTTGCAGAGATGCAAGCTGCAAACGAGAAAGTAGCCAGGGATTATCACACGCTCCGTTTACAACATCTTCCTGAAACTCGAGAGCCCCCTTCGAATCCAGAAAGCAATCGGATACCGATCAACGAACAATCAGTAGCCAGAGTCCCGACTCAGCAAATGAGCTTGCCATCACCACACGAACCGGGTTTCGTCTTGCATCCCCGAACAACGGCCAATCGACGAGCGCGCCGAAGAATGAGCCGAGATTACTTAGCCGCGAGTGTGCCGGCATCAAACTCATATGTTCCACAACATAACCTCATATCCGTCAACAATGGCCCGCAGCCAAACCAGCCTCCACATGTGCTGACGCCTTCTTATGGTGTTAACGCACCTGTAGCTTTCACGTCGTATACCAACGCCAGGGCAAGATCATTGCAAATGCAACACGCGCAAGCTGGACCCGTGCGAACTCACCGACAGCAATCTAGTCTGTATCTCAATACACCTTCGCCTGTCTCAGCGATTGAACACAATATCCCGTTCTCTGGTCCTTCCGGTGATCGCTCCTTGTGTGACTCCTTTCAACCGGGCATTGACACACTACCTCCAGGAGCGTCAGGGTTCCAGGGAGTAGTTCACCAGCAAGATCCGGCCATCTCAAGCTATAGAGGTTCTCATGCAACAAACAGTGTGTCCAACACAGCGTCACTAGGAGAGCCATTTCTGATTCCGCCTTCCAACTGGGCCGCAAGGTCCAATCCTCATCCTAATCCTACATCGTCAGCTTTGCACCAGGCACATATCCGTAGTCCCACATTGAAGTCCGTTGATGGCGATGGCGCAACCGATATCAGTACGAAGCTTTACCCGTACGTCGCCAAACTCGCCCTTACTCCGCAAACTATGACTGCTGGATCGAGGAATTTCTTTTGGTCATTTCAGGTACCAAAGGTCGACTTCGAAAAGATCCCTTCAGATGCACCAGCTCCTCACGGTGCTCCACCTATAAGAGAAGTGCAATCTGGTTCGCAGATGTATCGTATTCGATGTGTAAATCTACACTCCTCAAAGGCGCACACAAACGAGAGTGACTGGGCTATTCTCCCGAGTGTCTGGCCACGTCATCTGTTTGTTGAGATTAATGGGGTCCACCTCAATCTGAGAAGGAAGCAACACCACGGCAAAGACCTTCCGATTGACATCACACCGCACGTCAAGGAAGGCCTGAACAAAGTAATAGTCAGCCTTGTGGGACCTTCGAAGCAGGACGATCACACTCAGTATGCTCTTGCAGTCGAAAACATCGACGTCGTCGACCACAGGCGTGCTTTAGAATTAGCTGTCCCAGTGCCAGCCCACGACATCACAGAACTGATCAAAGCGAGTCTAACATCCAAGCCTGGAGACGACGATGATCTGACAGTCGTCGACGACACCATCACCATCGACCTCATCGACCCTTTTTCTGCTCGCATCTTTGACATGCCCGTGCGTAGTCTCGCATGCCGCCACCGCGAGTGTTTCGACCACGAAATCTACCTACAAACGCGACTTTCGAAATGGCCGTCCATGGTGGACGAGTGGCGGTGTCCGATGTGCGGGGCCGATGCCCGTCCGCAAAATTTGATCGTGGACTGTTTCCTCGCGGAAGTCAGGGAAGAGCTCACGAGACAGAACTGGCTCGATACCAAGACCATCGTCATCGAAGAAAAAGGAACGTGGCGGCCCAAAGCGGAGGTTCGCAGCGACGGACACGGTGGCGAAAGCCACCTCAATTCCACCCAGGCTCCTTCTGCGGCTGCAGCTCCTGGTGGTGGGGTTCTCCTGACACCCCGAAGGGAGAGTATGGTGATTGTTCTGGATGATGATTAATATTCGCATCAACTTACATGTGGCTTTCTCGTGCTGTACGTACGTGTCTTTGCGTTCAGGCGCCGCTTCCCGCTAGATACCCTGGCTTCGGCCGTTGCCTTTCTGAGTCGCTGTTTATTCTCCCTGGAGGCCTGTTGACCCATGGACCACGGCTTGGATTTTTAGACACGTCACACTACGAGGCGTACAAGGCATACGCGGGTGTCTGTTAGGATGCACCAGTCGTTGCAGCTCAGACTTGGCGTTCCGTGAATGCTTTACTTTCTTGACCATAGAGCCGGGAACATCAATGCAAACACCTTTGAATTATTGTGCACTCCACGCTTGCAGTAGAGAGAGCTACGGGTCGATATCTACCAAAACTATGGGTAAAGAGCGTGCAAGTACGACCCTCCACTCTCACTCGGCTTATAATATTCCTCGACACTCTATGTAAAGGTCTGGTTGCTAATCCATTCCTGCCAGACCTCATCCGTTACACCTACCGAGTGTTGAGGTGTCAAGATAAACTTATGATCAGCTAATCGCTAGTTGTTCAGACATGAGACATAAGCCCCTCTCGTTTCTATCAAAGCTATCAGCATCAGGTTCATTTTCCAGGGCATTTTGCTGCTTCTGTCGCGCGATTGTGACTTCTGCCACCAAGACCCAATGATGTGATGATGCACATGCACTTGCAGCCGTTCTACCTTATTCAGTGGTTAACATGCATAGCTGGTATGGTGTAGCACCACCATGTTACTGTGCCCTACAGACCGTGGCCTTTCCACCTCACACTCCACATGGTCACCATCGCTGTCATTTCATCACACTTGTCCTTTCAAGAGCTACCAGGTAGTTGTACTTTGAGTTTAGGTAGCGCTGCAAGATCCTTTATATTCTGAGCCTCGATTTGCGGTCAATGGAGACTCACTATTAGATCTATTGATTGCTGTAGGCTTGGATATACTGTTTACTTGGTGACCGTGAAATGCTTTTGTTTCACATGGACTTGAAACGCGATCAACTGGGAGCGCTAACTTGACACGTTTTGAATGATACCGGAAGAAGCCGCGCTATCTTGAGCCGCAACACGGTTGCTCTTACTGTGCATGCAGGGGCGCCACAGGACAGAGCGCCACAAGACTTTCCAGGCCAGTAAGGTACTAGGTAAAGCTTTGGACACAACTTGGGAAGTTACACTTGGCATCACCTTTGTTTTTCTGTAATTGATGCATCTTCCACCGGTACTCATGTTCCTTGTTTGCCCCAGATTGCCCCAAACTTTTTGTAAAGTGCTGGACAACGGACTGGCTGGGACAGGCTCCTTGTGATGTCAACATCCTCTTCTCACTCTCGAGGTGTCAATCGTCGTATCGATAGCCTGCAGAGCGATGGGCGACATGGGCGACAGTCCCGGGAAGGATCTCCTCGACCTCGCAAACGCACCGTTAGCCCCGGCGATGCCTACACTTACGCTCTTCGTGTGGCCTACCTTTCATACCTCCTACAGCCACGGGCACGGAGAACTCAGCATGTACCTGCTGCGCGGGCGCAGGTGCAACGGTCGTCGAGCTCGATCAATGACCTGATGAAAGATTTTACCCTCTTGCGGGATTCCAAGAGTACGAGATTCCCACATGGCTTCACCTCAGAGCTAGAGAAACGCCTGACGGGCGTCCTGATGGGCAAGGAGAAGAGACCAGAGTATAATGACGCCACGATCAAGCGGACGTTCGCCGCATTTTTCAATGCCTTTACTGAACAGGGGTTCAAGAAACGGATGGAAAAGGACAGACGGGTGGAAGACCTGGTGCTCATATTCTTCTCCAACGCAACAAAGGAACTACAGAAGGGCAAGGCACCCGGGGACGATACTTGGAAGCTCATGGTGGACCGGCACGTTGCGTTGTTCGTTCGGCTCATTAGTCTTGTTCTTAAGGATCACGACTGGGTACGGGATAGGCCTGAGTTAACGAACCGACTGGCGACGCTGGAGAGCAAGCTGTTAGTGCATGACCAGGACTTGGCGGATGCTCCGCAAAGAAATGGTGGTGGTGGAGGCTCGACCGTTGAATTCGTAACTCCACTGAGCTATGAAGTCAAGGACATGCCCTTAGTTCATGCTGTAGCACGCATATTTGGTCTCACTAATACCCAAGTGCAATCCGACATCAACAAGAACAAGTCTGCGTGGACGGAGAAGGCGGCTCTCCAGGATTTGAAGATTTACCAGAGTTACCTCAATCTCAACACGCGCAGGACTTTACGCAGTGATGACTTTGACTTGGAAGCGGGCTACGAGGCATGGAAGAAGGCGGAAGGTCCAGACCTATCTCAGATGATGCTTGCAATTGTGCAAGCCAATCCTGACTTGGCCAAAAGTACCCCTGGTGGAACTTTGCCGCAATTCAATCCTTCCACCACTGGATCGGAAACATCAGATTCGAGCTACTCAGATCAGTCGAGAAAGCTCTCAGATCAGTCGGAGGGCTCGTCTTACGTCATCGATCAACCCTTCGATATGAGTAGTCTCAACGTAGTTGATGACTCTACTGACAATGAAGACAGTCCTTATACTTTCATTCCCCCAGAACCTAGGGTATACTATCGTCATGTCCTTTGCCAGGCGTTGACACACGATCTGAAGGACAAGGAGCTTCAACCCTCTGAAGCCACCGCGGACACGCCGGCAGTGAAACTGTTCGCGAAGCAGTCCACGGAGCTTCTCAACGAGATTTCTTTACGATGGCGGATGCCAAAAGCATCCAGAGTCGTGCTGTTCCTGGACATTATACGCGAGAAGTTTCTTGATCATGAAATCGGCCTTGAAGGCCTGGATGCTGCCTTTAATTTCATCAAGGAACCGCTTGCGGACAACAAAAAGAACTCGAGCTTCATGTCATCCATCCTTTTCGATCGAACGAAATGGCCCATCGCGGATTTCGCTCTCAACCAGCAGATCCTCTTCTCACTCCACGACGCCTTGCTACGTGAAGTCTATGATGCCCTCCAGCATTGCTATGAGCAGAAGCCGCCATCTATCGGGCCCGTCGTGTACGTTCTGGAAAATCATATCTACGATGATCCCAGCTTTTCAACGACTCCGGAAGACTTAGACCGCTTCTCGAAACAAGTCGAAGAAGGACTTCGTCAAAAAGCCAAGGACTTCTATCAGCAGTACTTGGATAAGGAACTTCCTGAAGAACCTGATGCCTGGGAATTCTATCATGTCATTCAGCTCGGAAGGGCCGTTGTCAAGTTGGCAGAACGGGTACAGAAACGCTACCGAAAAACTCGTGATATCATGGGTGTCAATCCGTTGACTATACTCGTTGAGAACATACTACCAATGTACGCGGAAGATGCTCGCGACATTGTTGCGAGAATATTAGAGTTTGCAAAAGCAAGGGACGAAGAAGTCGACATAGAAGACGGCTTTGATTTGTATAAAGAATTGGTGGAGATTCGGCGCATACACGCCCAAGCCCTGCCAAACGTCCCGTTTGCTTTTCATATCGAAGATCTATTAGCAGACTTTGTATGGCGGTGGATTCGCATGACCGACGATAACGTTCCGAAATGGGTCGACCAAGCTATCAAGCAGGATCAATTCAAAGTTCGTACTCAACAGGCAGAGCAAACACCAACAGAGGACGAAAGGCACAGCGTCTCCGTTATAGACATCTTTCGATCATTCAATGAGATTATAAACCAAATAGTCCAGCTGAATTGGGACGACGACTTGCAATACGCTAAGTTCATGACAGCGCTTGCTAGATCCGTAGGTTCCGGCCTCGCAAGGTACTGTGAAGTGATAGAACAAAAGTTTAGCAAGGAGATGGATCGTTTGACGCCAGAGCAAGAAGCGACTGCGAACCAGACAAGGCAAGAAAAGTGGATGCAGCTGGCCAAGGATGCTTGGAACAACAGGGAAAAGATCGAACCATTTCAGTTCTTTCCTGAGGTAAGCCAGATTCCAGTCACGAACTCAGTCGCTGAAAGGTGTCTACAGTCATTCGTGAAGCTCAACAACATCGAATTCGCTTCCTATCAGCTTGACAAGCTGGAACACGACGTCAATGTAGATGCTTGCGTGGACGTCATCCAGAGACACACTCCACCGGTCAGTCAGAGGGAACGCAAAGTCACGAATTATGTGTTCTCCATCAAGATTGTTGAAGCAGAAGACTTGAAGGCCTGTGATATTAACGGCCTGAGCGACCCATATGTAGTGCTAGGGGATGAGTATCAGAAGCGTCTAGCCAAGACACGTATCATCTATGCCAACCTGAATCCACGCTGGGAGGAGACCGTCGATATCACAACACAGGGACCACTCAATATAATTGCGACTGTTTGGGATTGGGATACGTTAGGCGATCACGACTGTGTTGGACGGACTTCGATCAAACTCGACCCTTCGCATTTTGGTGACTTCCTACCTCGAGAATACTGGTTGGACCTTGATACCCAAGGCCGCCTTCTGCTTCGGGTCAGTATGGAGGGTGAGAGGGATGATATTCAGTTTTACTTCGGCAAAGCTTTTAGGACGTTGAAGAGGACCGAGCGAGACATGACAAGGATGATCACCGATAAGGTTCGATGACTTGAATCTCGTATACTGCACATGCTAAAAGACCACCTAGCTTTCTGCCTATATCAATCACTGCTTATCTCGGAGAGCCTTGAGGAGTCTACTATCCAAGGGATTGACAATGTCCTCCGTATCGAGCTACTTCAACCGCAATCGACCACAACCGGTAACTCAAGGCCCTACTCAAGTTGAAATTACCAATGCTCTCAATCCGCTCTTCGCATACTTCGATGACAACTTCGCGATAATGAATCAAACCCTAACAAGCACGGCTATGGTGATGGTCATGTCACGTCTTTGGAAGGAGGTTTTGGTCACAATCGAGTCACTACTAGTGCCGCCCTTATCAGATAAACTGTCTCAACAGCGGCCACTCATACAGCAAGAGGTCGACGTTGTTTTCAAATGGTTGCAATTACTTTTCAACTTCTTCCATGCGGTCGACGAGGAGACCGGGGAAGCGAATGGTGTTCCGCTCGACGTACTGAAGTCCCCCAAGTATCACGACATCCAATCCTTAAATTTCTTCTACTTCGAATCATCGGAGAACTTAATACGTACGTCGGAGCGAATGGCCTCTGCCACTGCTGCGCGCCAACAAGCCCAACGTAATCGGCTCTCCGCACCCGCTTCGCTTTCTTCGCCTTCTTTCGGTGGCGCTGCAAGTCTTCTCGGGATGCCTTCCACGAAGAGGTCGAAGAGCATCATGCTTTCGAGGAACTTGGGGACCATGAAGAAAGCCAAGGAGGAAAAACGAAAAGAAGCCCAAGCAGAGCCGAACGATGATATGATCCTCCGGATTCTGCGCATGAGACCGGAGGCGCAGAAGTACCTCAAGGACCGAAGCAGGCAGAAGGAGAGATTGGCCGCGGCCGCGGCGGCAGAAATGATAGTGAGGCAAAGCTTGCTGGCTGGCGGCGGGCGAATGTTAGGCGGTACACCGAGAAGGTGATTGGGGGATATACCATTGACTTGTCAGGCGTTCCTTCAGCGGGAGTCTCACGGTTTGGAGCCAAAGGCGTGTACTTAGGACTGTATATGCAAGCGAGCCTCACTGCTGATCTGGAGGGGGTTGTTCCTGCATGACTTATACCACCTTTAGGCTGAGAATATAGCGGGCTTACCAATTCATCTTTGACCACGACTACATAACTTGTTAAGCGTCGCGACTACAATGCACATAGAGTTTAGCCGGGTGCTCCTGCACATCTTCTTGAGTTCATGGGTTCTGCCCCAGAGCTGATTATGGTTGAGATAGAGGGAGTGTCACAGTAATTCTGGCTTATTGACAGTGAAATTGGGCTGAGTATGACGCAGGGCAACGAGCCGACGAATCGGATAGTCGTATATGTAGCAAATTCGCTGTAGAACAGCCTCATCAAGCGGAGCCAGGGAATTGGTGCGAAGTGAGAACGTGCGATGATACTGTCCTATGTTCGCCGTGTTCAATTCTACGGTTCACTCCCAACAAAAGCTCTGATTCGTCAGAACCGTATCATACTGTGATACTGGATATATACAGTAGGAAACGCACACAACACTTCATAGCTCTTCGCCAATCTTACGTGCCTTGCAGGAAAGTCAGCTAAATCTGGTCGAGTAGCAGACAGGAGTATTTCGGGCACCTACCAGCAGAGCCTTTGGTCCTCCCAACTCCCTTTCCAGACCATCCGGAAACTCCCTAGGTGCGCTTGGTTTGTCAGGGTAGAACATGCGCACAACTCCACACAACCCTAGCGTCGTAGCGATGAAGCAACCCAGCAAGAAGAATGCATGTCCGGGTTTAAAGTGCGTGTATTCTTCCGGGGAAAACATGCCCAGAATGTCGTTGTCTTCATGGACTGGTTCACCATAATTGCGTCGCTCTTGTTTATCCCACCAGTCGGCATATGGGTCACGGAATTGGCGCTTTTCGGGGGGTGGATTGATATAGCCGCCATTCTATTGAAATTAATACAGCACGCAGAGCGGTATTTGGGCAATGACTGACCATGTTTGGGTCATCAATGTCCGCTTGCGAGACACATCTGATCTGAGTGAGGTTGACTCGAGGTGTAGTCCCTCCGAGCGCTCGCGCAAGCGGTCGCGCTGCTGGGAATCGTCGTGGAAGCATCTGTAGGCGGATCAAGTCATCTATAGATCGTGATGTCAATGTCGAAGATGGCCAGACCTTCACAGCTCTCAAAGCGTCGTGACGTCCACAGATGACAGGAGAGTTGTAGTGGGTGACTTACTAGCCCGATGAGGTAAGGCTAAATTCTGGGCCCTCGCCAACCTCATTTTGCTTAATTGGCGGCTTGCGGAAAGTGCCTCGCCCTATCATCACTTCAATTTGGACCCTTTCTCGTCCACCCGCGACGCAAATTTACTGATGAGCGATCAAGACTTCGTCACCAAACAAGGCTAATGCCAAGCTTTCTTTTGATGCAACAATCAAAGGATTTGAGCGTGACCTCGTCGAGATATTGGGGGTCAACTTTGTCGGAGAGATCGACCTCGTCACCCTGACCACGAGAAATGCAAAACGGTAGCCTGAACGGCTTTTCTGAACATCATCACGACCACGAGACCGCAACAAAAGGTGAGCAATCAACCTCGTCACGATTGAATGAGTTTTCATCTAACCTCACAATCCGGAAAGCTATCACCACGCCTTTGGACATACAGCAAAGTCATTGCAATGATGTCGACAATGATGGACCGCCATCAAAGAAGCGCAAGACCACCGAAGTTAACCCCAGACCTCGCTCTGCGTCACGACATATCTCACCACCATGGAAGACAGTTACCGTGGAGGGCCCTACATCATTCTTGGAGGGAGGGAAAAGAAAGTCGGCCAGGACAAATGTGGTGCCACTGGAATTGCAGCCGCAAGCCGACAAACGTCAGACGCGCGCGTCAATACAGAAGACAACTGTGGGCAGGAGTAAGTACGGAGGTGCAAGAACATATAAACCCTCACCATTAGCGTCGATCGCGAATCAACATCAGAGCTTGGACAAACGACCAGTGTCTGCCGGAAGTAACACTATTCACGTTGCTGGGAAGTCACCCGCAAAAAGCGCTCAACCGAAACCTATCACATCGAAGAAAACCAAGGACACAACTACTCCAACCAAAAATCCTCGGCTCACCAACAACGCTGCCTCGAAGACAACCCCTGTCAAGTCCTCCCAAAAGCCACACTCCTTAAACTCGCACCAAAGGCGCCGATCCGCCCGTACTGCAGAAGTCTCAAAAGCGACCAAAGCCACGCACAACACAGACACGAACGGGTGGCATAATAGTGAAGATGATGAAATAGTCGAGGTTGAACCCAACTTCAAACCACAGAGACTAAAGTTCAAAGTTCGCATGCCAACGGTTACCATTCAACATCCCGGCCATGTTCTTCCGCAAAGACATTTTTCCAACTTCCGAGACTGGGTAGAGCATGGAAATTCACAGGCTGTTGAAGACGGAATAGTATGCACAAAAGACGATGCAAGAAAGGAGGCTGAGGTGCGCCAGCGTATAATCAATGCCGGACGCCCTGGAGGCGTACTAAGTGCGGATAAGTGCTCGATCTATGTGCCAGAGCCACAAGAAGAGCCGCCCCAGCAGTACGCGCATCAAGATCACCTCATAGCGCACGTACTATACTTCCGCAAGCTGCTCAAACAGGAGCAACGGCATCACCTCGCCTCTGCAAAGAAAATTGCACATGCTGCGGCTGCGGAATGGAAGAGGAGACAACCCAAAACAGATGAGGAGATGCTACAGGAGCAGCGTGATGCAAGCCTAGCGACCTACAAGCAGGTCCGGAGGGATCTTCAACAGAAGTGGGACATGGTAACGGCTGAAGTTAACAAAAGGCGGCTGGTGAGATGGGAGGAGGAGCAGCAACTTCTTGGGAAGCAGGCGCTGAACCGGGTCCTGGAGCAGTCGACGCAGCTACTCGATCAGAGACGGCCGAGACGTTCATCTGAACCCAGTAGTGAAGATGAGGAGAACGTCGATGATGGGTATGGAACAAGGTCGGAAGAGGGCTCTAAATCGGCTTCGGAGGATGAAAGCAACATGTCAACAAATCCAACCCCGAGCGAGGAAGAAGAGCAGACTAATGAAGCTGGAGAGGATGACGAAGGCTTAACAGTCGAGGAACTTCGACAAAAGTATTCGAAATTACCTTCAGAAATTCCAGATCCAGATGTATCACATAACGGCACAGAGACTAAGACTGTTGACGGTTTCGCGGAGAACCTGGAATCAATACATAACGAAGCCCAGCAAGACCCTGACCGCAGGGCCGGGACCGTGGTCGTAGGCGATCCTGTGCCAGTTGATGCAGATTTGGAAGATGTGGACGAGGCTCTACTCGATGACAGCGGCGAGTCGACCGACATGGACAGCGACCTCGGGAATAGTGATAGCGGATGGGGCAGCAGTCAGCAAGAGCAGAGTGAGGATGATGGGATTGAAGAAGATTTTGGATTACTAGAATTTTTCTCAAAGGAGGACCTGCGAGCTCCCCGCGAAGTTCCGCTTGCAGACGAAGGAGGGGACAGGCGTGTGTATGACGAGGCCGAAGCGGAAGAAGACGAGGAAGAGATTGACGAAGTGTCTTTAATTCCCGACGCGTCGCAGGTCCAGACTCCTTCAGCGAGTAATCTCGATGAGCCGCCGATCACGGAGAAGAAAGAGCTAAGAATCATTACGAATGCCGATTCCCGTACTCCAGCTACTCCCGAAGCCAGCGGTGATCCGAGTAGCCAAGCGTCCCCGGGCACCAATGCTACGACCAGACCCTCTGAAATAGATTCTATCTCGTCTGTCGAACATCTTGCCAAGAACGAGGTACAGTCTTCCTCGGCAACGCCACAGCCTGCAACAACCCTAAAGACGCCAGTCCCGTTTCTACTTCGTGGCACTCTCCGTGCATATCAGCACTATGGGCTCGATTGGCTTGCGGGTCTCTACGCAAACCACACCAATGGCATCCTAGCGGATGAGATGGGTCTAGGTAAAACCATTCAAACGATTGCGCTACTAGCCCATCTCGCCGTGGAGCATGAGGTATGGGGTCCTCATCTCATCGTAGTCCCAACAAGCGTCATGCTCAATTGGGAGATGGAGTTCAAGAAGTTCCTTCCGGGGTTCAAGATTTTAACCTATTATGGCTCGCAAGAAGAACGAAAGCAGAAACGAAAAGGTTGGCTTGACGACAACTTGTGGCACGTGTGTATCACCTCCTATCAGCTCGTCTTACAAGATCAGCAGACGTTTAAAAGGCGCAATTGGCACTACATGGTCCTTGATGAAGCACACAACATCAAGAATTTCCGCTCGCAGCGATGGCAGACCCTGTTGACCTTCAAAACTAGAGCGAGACTACTATTGACCGGCACACCTCTGCAGAATAATTTGACAGAGCTGTGGTCCTTGTTGTTCTTTTTGATGCCTTCAGAGAGTACGGAAACTGGTATCGGCGGTTTTGCCGACTTGAAGGAGTTTTCGGACTGGTTTAGACGGCCAGTCGAGCAAATCCTTGAGCACGGCAGGGACACGATGGACGACGAAGCGAAGCAGATAATCTACAAGCTTCACAAGGTTTTACGTCCATATCTTCTTCGCCGCTTGAAAGCAGATGTCGAGAAACAAATGCCTGCAAAGTATGAGCACGTGGTTTATTGTCGTCTCTCTAAGCGACAACGGTATCTGTACGATGGGTTCATGTCATTGGCCCAAACCCGGGAAACTCTGGCATCGGGCAATTACCTCTCCATAATCAACTGCCTGATGCAGCTTCGGAAGGTCTGCAACCATCCAGACCTGTTCGAGACTCGACAAATAGTCACGTCCTTCGCGATGCCTCAGTCTGCTATTGCAGACTTCGAGATCAAGGAACTCTTGGTACGGCGACGCTTGCTGCAGGATGATGCGACTTCCCATGTAGATCTGGACTTCTTGAACCTAACAACAGCAACCAGTGAGGCTCTCTCAGCGCTAGGAAGCATGGAAAGTTCAAGGCTCAATGCTATTCGGCCACTGCAAGATCTTTGCAAACGACAAATAAACCGTACGGACTGGAAGATGAAATATGACGGCTCCTCGATTCAAGCAGCTCTCGCCAGTATGGAGAACTCCGCCAAGATATCGAGGATGGAAGAGCTTCGTCATTGCGTGTACCTGACTGCATTCCGGAGTCAGAAGCGGCCGGTCTATGGTACTGGTTTGATCGAGAAGTTAACATTGGATCTCCGAGAGCGTCCTTCGCCGCCACCACCAAGGCGGAGGGCTGAGCTCGCCGAATGGCTATCTAACTTATCGCCAGCCATGCAAGACCTTGTGCCGACTCCAGCGCAACGCTCCGAGGCTCTCCAAACAACCGTCCAGAAATTCGCCTGCATCACCCCTACAGTTGTCGCCACTGACATGGTCCCATTTACGCTATCTCGTCAGGGCATGAAAATTGTTCAAGAGGCAAAACAGATGTACAAAGCGGATGCCTTTCATGAGGCTCGAGTCCGACTGTCTATTGCTTTTCCTGACAAACGGCTCCTGCAGTACGATTGTGGCAAACTTCAGCGGCTGGATAAGCTTCTTCGGGACTTGCAGGCTGGTGGTCATCGCGCTTTGATATTTACGCAGATGACGAAGGTGCTCGACATACTGGAGCAGTTCCTGAATATTCACGGGCATCGCTACCTTCGTCTGGATGGGGCCACTAAGGTGGAACAGCGGCAAATACTCACAGATCGCTTCAACAACGACACGCGCATCCTTGCGTTCATCTTATCAACAAGATCCGGAGGTTTAGGAATCAATCTCACCGGTGCTGACACCGTCATCTTCTACGATCTTGATTGGAATCCAGCGATGGACAAGCAATGCCAAGATCGATGTCATCGCATCGGGCAAACTCGCGATGTGCACATCTACCGCTTTGTGTCCGAGTACACGATCGAGGCCAACATACTACGCAAAGCCAATCAGAAGCGCATGCTCGACGATGTCATCATCCAAGAAGGCGATTTCACCACCGACTATCTCAACAAAATGAATGTTCGTGACATGCTCGATGACGAAGCACTGGACGGGGATGCGGAGGCCAGCGCGGCGATGGACCGGGTATTGGGCGGCGGTGGAGGAGGGGTCGGCAAAGTCCTGGAGGAGGTTGAGGATACAGAGGATATCGCTGCGGCGAAGATCGCTGAGAAGGAGATGGTGAATACCGATGATGCCGACTTCGACGAGAGAACCGCCATCAGTAGCGGGGGTGGCGCGACTCCGAGAACACCGGGACCGCCAACACCCAGCGAGCTCATCGCACCTACGTCGGCTTTTGCTCAGACACCGACGCCATTCGAACAGCGGGTTGTGGAGACAGCAGAGGCAGGCATGGCAACTCCCACCGATGCCGTCGATACGGAGATGGCAGATCAGGTTGATGAACCCGGACATGTCGACGAATACATGCTTCGGTTCCTGGAGTGGGATCTGCAACAGGTTCCAATAGCACCGCCAACGGACAAGAGCAAGAAGAAGTCGAAAAAAGGTCAGGATCATCGAGTCAGGAGGCCACGATAAAAAGTCGGTGGTCTCCATGTACAATTCAGGGCTTTACCATTTCTACCGTGTTGTACATATACTCCACTTCACTTGTGCGGGCTCCGTGCTCTTGTTTGTCTTGGTGGCGGGGCGTTTCTATTTCTCTCCTCATCGAGCATCAGCGACGCATGTAGAGCAGGCGTTGTCGGCGGGGGGCGGGCGGTCACCATGGTTTCGGCGTGCTATCAGCGGAAGGCACATGGTCAGAGCTAGAGAAAACTTGCTTTGTTACAGTAGAATCCATCAATACTAATCCTTCCACTCCATGACATCTTGCCTCATCGTCGCCGTCCATTGCCTCATTCTTACAGCTACCACCATTCGGATCAATGGCTCATGCTACATGTACATCGTCGGCTACCGTTCTCTTACGGTGAAGTAAAAAGGGAAAGAAAAGCCGGGTCAGCCGCATATGGGGACCGGATGCAGGGTCCGGTACAGCGGATCCTACAAAGTTGGCTCCAGCACTCACGCAACTTTTTTTTTGAAACTTCTTCAAAATCAAGCTCAAACAACAGCATTTTGATGTTAAAATCACAACTAAACACTTATTTCTATAAA